>Ga0302315_10005525_pt1 | contig 10788 bp, 4 predicted proteins | sample III_Palsa_N3_1_FD_200532 | JGI IMG/M metagenome (GOLD analysis project Ga0302315, IMG submission 200532) | Peat permafrost microbial communities from Stordalen Mire near Abisko, Sweden - III_Palsa_N3_1 | ecosystem: Environmental > Terrestrial > Soil > Palsa > Peat permafrost | place: Sweden... | reverse complement strand
TCGCGTCGACCAGACTGTTAGCGTACCGATCATCCCTGAATCCCCAGCTGTAGCGGGCTGGCCAATCCACTTCGGTTATCGCGGTCAGGTTCCTCTGACTCGGAGGGTATTTCGTTGAAGCAATTTCGTTTTCTGGCATTTCTCTTCATGGCAGTCATCTCTTGCTCTCTTCTACGCGGACAGACCACCACAACAGGCGCCATCAATGGCATCATCTCCGACCCTTCCGGAGCCGTTGTACCCGGCGCGATCGTCACCCTGACCAGCACGACGACCGGCGTAGCCAGAGCAGTCAAGAGCAACAATGGCGGATCCTATCGCTTTGACCTTGTGGATCTGGTGCTTACACCCTGACGGTTGTTCAGGTTGGCTTTGAGAAGGCCGAGACGAAGCTCCAGGTCGCTGACTCTCAGGTGCTGGCCGCCGACCTCAAGCTTACATTGGGCAGCGATGCCCAGACGGTGGACGTCGACGCCACCGGCACCATTCTGCAGGCGGAGAACGGCAATGTCGCCACGAACATAACGCAGGTGCAGATGGAAGAGGTGCCGAACTCCGGCAACAACCTCATGTACGTCAAGAACATTACTCCTGGCATGAATACCGGCTTTGGCGTCGTCGGCAACACCTTTTACACCATCGATGGTGAAAACTTTAACGACCCATACAATAACGCGAACAACTCGGGCGCATCCAACCTCACCCTCGGGCTCAACGACATCCAGGAAACGACAGTTACAGGCAACGGCTATTCCGGCCAGTTTGGCGGACTGGTTGGAGCATCCGTCAGCTACGTCTCCAAGAGCGGAGGCAACAGGCTGCACGGCAATGCAAGCTGGTTCTGGACTGGTCGCTCCCTGATTGCGAACACCTACCTGCACAAGTCCGTCTTCCCGGCCCAGCCTATCGTTCCACGGTCCTTCGAAAATGCAAACCAGTGGTCGGCCCTGATCAGCGGTCCGGTCGTCATCCCACACCTTTTCAACGGTCACGACAAGCTCTTTTTCCTGGCCGATGCGGAAGGTCTGCGAGCGATCCTGCCGGCATCTCCCGTGACTGTTTCACTCCCTTCTCCAAATCTGCAGGCATATACGCTGAAGCGGCTCGCGGCGCAGGGATTGAGCGCGTCGATCCCGTACTACCAGAACATGTTCAATATCTACAATGGCGCTGCGGTCGCGCATAACGCAGCACCGGGCAATCCCACTGTAGGCAACACTACGGTTTTTACAAATGCCTCAGCTACCGGGTGCCCGACCTCAGCGAATACTCTGTCACCTGCTGACCTGGCAGGTCTGGGACTCACTGCGAACAGCAACGGTGTCTACACGGGCCCCGCAGGAGCCTGCGGTCTTTCCTACGCGAGCACCGCAACAACCTATGCGAACGAAGCGCTGGAGATCTTCCGTGTCGATGCGGTCCTGACCTCAAGCGATAAGTTCTTTATCCGTTACGAGCACGACGACGGCATACAGCCTACACCATCGACCCGATCAGCCCGGCATTCAACGCCATCAGTGTCCAGCCGCAGCACTCGGGCCAGTTCAATGAGACCCACACCATCGGTACCCGGGGAGTCAACAACTTCATCCTTGGAGGCCTTTGGTATGGAGCATTATTCGGTCCGGCAAACCTGGCCGCTTCGCTGGCGGTCTTCCCGGCTCAGCTCTCTCTGAGCGACGGCTCACTCTCCACTCTTGGTGGAAGCAACGCCAGCTACCCGACAGGACGCAACATTACTACAATCCAGCTGCAGGATGACGTGGCCCTGAACTACGGCGCGCACACCCTGAAGTTTGGCGCCAAAGGCTACCTGATCAAAGAAAACGATCACTACTTCACGGCTGGTACGGTGCCATCCGAGACAGTCACCACGCTGGGCGCTTTCATCAATGGTGGGTTCGATCCGGCAACTGCCACGACCAAAGCCGGGGTAACGACTTACTCAAACGCGACTACCTTTGCCCAGACATTCCCCACCAAGCCGAACCACCCGGTTCTGATAAATCAGCTCGCGGCCTATGTAGAGGATGACTGGAAGGCGACCCGCGCGCTCAGCATCACGACCTCTCTGCGGCTTGAGCACCAGGGAAACATTCAGTGCCTGGATAACTGCATCACGCAGCTGGCGACCCAGTTTCCAAGCCTGAATCACGCTGCCACCATACCCTATAACCAGGCGTATTCCTTCAATCAAAGCAACGTATTGCCTGGACTGCAGATACTGGAGTGGCAGCCTCGCGTGGGCTTTGCCTTCAATCCTCCCTTCATGAAAGAGTCCTGGGTGCTTCGTGGCGGTTACGGTATCTTCTACGACGGTCTGCCTGCCAGCGTCCTCGAAGGAGTCGCCAAGAATCCACCCACGAAGAACTCATTCTCGGTCTCTCAGGACCACCTCGCCAACACGGAAATTTCAAACCTGTACTCCGATACACAGGCCTACAACACCGCCTTCACTAATGGGATCACCAGTGGCGGCACGGTCGCCTCCATCAGGGCAAGCCTGCCCACGGCGGCGGAGCAGAACTCCTTTTCTCCCCCGAGCGTCTATGCTCCGCAAAACAACTTCAAAATGTACAACGTCCAGAAATGGAACCTCGAGATCCAGAAGTCGTTTGGCGAGAACTCCGTGGTCTCGATTAACTACCTGGGCAACCACGGTACACACAAACCGTTTACCAATGCCGGGTTGAATGCTTACTCGACGACAGGGGCCATTGCTGGTCTTCCCTTTGCCAGCACGCAGGCGTTAGCGCAGCCCGACACGCGCTTCGGAAACGTCTACTACTATCAATCCGGAGGTTCGAATAACTACAACGGCCTCATTGTGACCTACAGCCAGAGATTCCACGGGAGTGTCTTCAGCGCAGGCTATACCTACGGCAAGATTTTGGATAACACGGGCGCGACTCTCTTCAGCACCACGACTGCCACAACGACTACAACCGCAGGAGCTACCGACATTGGAGCTCCACCTGATCCCTACAACCCAGGCCGAACCTATGGGCCGGCAACTACGGATGAACGCCACAACCTGACGCTGAACTACGTATATAAAGTTCCGTTCCAGAACATCTTCTATGGTGGTTGGGAGATCGCCGGGGCAGCATTCGCCTACTCCGGACTTCCTTACACTGTGATGGACACAGCGACGACCAACAAGGTCAATGCGTACAGTACCGGAGCGTATGGCGGTTCGCTGATTGCAACCTACCTGGGCGGGAAAAGTGCCACTTGCGGCTATGGAGGGCAGCAGTGCCTCACGGCATCGCAATTTGGCCCCGCTACAAGCGTGGACTCGAACGGACCGCGAAATGCCTGGCGCGGACCGATGTATGTCAGCACGGACCTGGGAGTGACAAAGAACATTCCTCTTCACTGGGAAGGTGGAACATTCAGTGTTGCCGCTCAGGCCTTCAACGTTCTCAACCACCTGAACTTCAACAGGCCAACCGGCTCTCTCAACTCGTCGAGCTTTGGAAAGATCACCACAACGCTCAACCCAACGGGCCTCTTCAGCGGTGTCAGCGGTGACGACTCACCGCGCATCCTGCAGCTGAAGGCGAAGATCGTCTTCTAGCCGGAGCGAAGCAACTTCCTTCGTAAGGACGATTCAAAGAGGCGCTTCGTTTTTGAAGTCTAAAGAGCAACAGGGAATTGACCGTGATCACGGCGCTCTCCTGTTGCTCTTCTTTTGCTCTTGCAACAGAGACGAATCTGCGAGCTCAGCGCCCCGTTTTCGTGTCAAGCCCTCACCCCTTCAAACCCCATGCCAGTGAGAGTGGAGTTTCAAGGAAACGTCAGAAGGTTATTCGTCCACCCATCTGGAGAATACGAGGGAAGCCGAGCGTGGTGGTGATGGCGCCGAAGGTGGAAGCGGAACTAACGCTGTTTGCAGGAGGTGCGAACTGCGGCTTGTTGAAGGCGTTCAGGGCTTCGGCGCGGAACTGAACTTTGATCCTCTCTCCGGCGTTGAAGTCCTTGTTGACCGACATATCTGAGTTGATGTATCCGGGGCCAGAGCAGGAGATCTGCCGAGGTACATTGCCATAGGTATAGGCTGCTGCAGGACTGAACGCCGCGATGTTCATATATGGAGTTTGCGATACCCCATTGAGGGTGCCGCCCAGCCGGCCTTCGGGCTTGCCGGTGCCGCACGCACTTACACCAGTTCCCGACCAGTTTGGTCGCTGTGTACCGCCTCCAACGCCATTGACCCCGGTACCGCTGTTGTTATTGGTCTGAGTGATTGCCAGCGGGCCGCCGTTCTGCAAAATGGTGACATCGTTGACGGTCCAGCCGCCTACTGCATAGTCAACCCAACGGTTGACGCCGCCAAGGAATTGTTTGTTACGCCCAACAGGAAGTTCATAAGTTGCAGATGCCGTAAAGCGGTTCGGAATGTCGTTGACGGCGCGGGAAAACTCCGCACCGATGTTGTAGTAATCCTGCGGACCGCTTCCAACCGTATTCAAGGTGTCGGACGCATTCCATGAATTGTCCCAGTTGGAAGACCAGGTATAGCCCGAGAGTAGAGTCAGGCCTTTGCTGAACCGTTTCTGTACTTTGACTATCAGAGAGTTATACCTGTTCTTGCCTACGCTCTGTGACAGAGTAACCGAGGAGAATTCAGGGAAGGGATTCAGAAACTGGCCTTGCTGTTCGGTTTTATTGGCCAGAAAACCAGTCCCTGTCGCGCTGTAGTAGGGGTTGGCAATCTTGGTTGCCAGGGCTGATCCCTGAGAAAGATAGGAGTCCGGAATCTGGTTGATGTTAACTGTATTAGGCAGGTTGCGCGCATGCTCGCCCACCCAGCCGACTCTCAGTGCGATACCCCAGGGTATCTCTTGTTGAACGTCGAACGAATACTGGTCTACGATCGGAGAACGGCGATACTGGTCAGGCGTCGCAGAGGTACCGGTTCCTGGAAAGGCAACACCGCCAACACCAGTCAAATACCCCAGGCTATTTCCCGTTGGCTGCTGGATACCGCCGGGGAATGGGTTGCTGAGAAAATTGCTTCCTCCGGTTCCCACCTGCGCCGCTGTCACTGCGGGTGTAGTTGTGCCGCTGGCCACAGGGCTGTAGCTCGTGGTAGCTGAGTAGCCTGGCGGGAGAGCCGTTGGACTGATCGCAACAGGCGCATAGAAGACGCCAAACCCGCCGCGTATGACGGTCGTAGTGCGTGCGGCATACGCGGCACCTAAGCGCGGGCCAAACTTCAGATTGCTGTAGTTGCAGCAGGAAGTCTTATAGCCATTCTGACCTGCATATTCCACACCACCCAGCGGGCTGGCTCCAGACGTGGGGATGGGGTTGACAACAGTGCGGTCAAACCCGACGGCAAACTTGTTGTGAATTTCGTGAAAGCCCGGCTCATGCTCATACCGAATACCGGCATTGATAGTGAGTTTCTCCGTCAAACGAATATCGTCCTGAAAGTAAACAGCGTTGTACTTCGTATTGACCTCATACAGGCCGCTGTTGATCTGCACTGATGCAGCCGAGGGAAGGCCGAGAAGCAGGTCTGCCGCAGCGCTGCCACTGGAGGCTGTCGAAAGTGACGAAGCGGACGCATTCTGCGACGTGTATTCGCCGTTGAAGGTAAAGGAACCGTTGCTGCCGGACAGGCTGTAACTATCTGAGCTGATGCTGCGGAAGACATATCCCGCTTTCAACTGGTGCTTGCCAAGTGTCTTTGAAATACCAACGATGACATTGCGGGAAAAGTAGGAAGATGGACCTGAGTCCGCACCACCCACCGTAGCGAAGGAAGACCCCAGAGAAATTGTTGGTGGGTCAGGGGCGGGTATACCACTTACGTACGACCCTGGAAAGCCCAGTGTCGTCTGGTTGTAGCCGGTGGACGCCTGCGGGCTATTGTTTGGATAGCGGTTGAACCCAAAACCGAAGGTGGCGATGGTAGTTGGATTGAGCGTGAAGGTATTATTCGTCGCAACCGCATCGACCTTGCGGAAGAGCAGCGTGTAATTCTCCGTTGGCACATGGAGTGCGTTTCCGCTCGGCTCCTTGCTCGCGTAATGCACGTAGGAGACATTGCCGAGCCACCACCTTGTAACCTGAAGATCGACCTTGCCTACAAACTCATCGGCACGCGTCTTGAAGTCATCGCTGCCGAAGAAGTTATTCGACATAATGTTACCCGGAGCAGAGGGAACAGGGAACAGGTTAATCATGTTCTGACCCACCGCGTTTATATAACTTGGTGGCAGACAGTTTTTGGTTGGCAGCCCATTCTTGATGCACTGCACAACTGCCGTGCGAGTCCCATTCGTGAATGGTTGCGTAGGATCATAGATATTAATGCCGTCTGCAGTGAAGTCGCCCTGACGCTCAGCCTGCGTCGGGACATACGTGGCAGTTGCGGGCAACAAAGGTTGTGCCTGACGATAGCCTTCTTCCGCGATCCAGAAAAAAGCCTTGTCGGTTCCGTTGTAGAGATGAGGAATACGAATGGGACCGCCAATGGCGCCGGCATACTTGTAGGTCTCTGTAGCCGGACGGGGGGTCTGTGGCGATTCGATGGCGCCCGTGGTTGGATTCACCAGTGGCTGGCGGTTGTTAAAAAACAGGTTGGCATCCCAGTTGGTTTGGGTGGTCATTCCCCAGAGAGCCCCGTGCAGAACATTGGAACCGGTCTTCAGGGTGGTGTTCAACATGCCGCCACCAGTGCGTCCTACTTCAGCATCATAGGTGTTAGCCTGAATTTTAGTTTCAGCAACCGCCTCGATCGTAGGGATAAAGGTGGGCGTGTTGTTCGACGCCGTGATCGGAATACCGTCCACAGCAAAGTTATTGGTCTGAATGGGGCCACCACCTATGGAAATGGTGGAGGAGCCGGTCTGATCTTCAAAGCGCACATAGCGCGGGTCACCGACCGGGGTGACGTTATTGTCCTGTTTGCCGAATTCAAATGGATTGCGACCAAGATTGGGCAGGGTTTGCAGCTTCTGCTGGTCGAAAGACTGGCCTCCCGACGCGGTCGCACTGTTGATCAGGGGCTCTGCTCCAGTGACTTCTACCGTTTGTGACGTTTCGCCGATCTCGAGCTTCATGTCGACCGTGGCCGTCGCGCCTAGTTCGATAACTACTCCCCTTTGTTCCGCCTTTTTGAAGCCTGCCACATTGACGACAACGCTGTAATGACCGGGAGCCACAGAACTAAAAAAATACTCGCCCGCGCCGGTGGTGAAAGCGCTGCGGACCAGCTGAGTGGATTCTTCGGTAAGCACCACGCTCGCGCGCGATATCGCAGCTCCTTGTATGTCGGTGACGAGTCCACGAATTGAACCATATGTCGTCTGGGCCTCTGCTCCTGTGGCTGACACCATCATCATCATCGCAATCAGCACAACCCAGCAATTCATCTTTCTCTTCAACAAAATCAACAAAGACGACATAAAACGGCCTCCAATGGCATTTAGGTACATGAATGCTGCCGAGCATATTCAATAGCTAGGAGCTTGCTGAAAACTTCTGAAGTGATTGATAGAAAACAGGAAAAAATATCGGTAGAGGTTAAGACACACTTCAGGTTAAGTCGCCCATAAGTGGGCATCCTTTCCAACGAGTAGAAACACTCTATCGTCGGTCTTATTCAGATTTACCAAATAGCAGTTGATCTAACTGTGCTAAGTAGCTGCTGAATCTCTGGGTCTGCTCTCAGGCAGATCCCTTCAAGGTTAAGTAGTCGTAGCAAACAAGTTGAATTTATGAGAAACGTTGGAGTTAGACCTGCTATAGCTTTCTGCCGAATGCTGCTGCTGGAAGCTGCGATACGGTGGGAACTAAATGCACTTCGGAGTAAGAGACCGTGAAGGTTCCCAGTCTCTGGTGTGAGAAATAGCCTTTTTAGTTATGAAGCCGAGACTAGCGAAGTGTAAACATCGTGTCAACAGAAATTGTTCAGAAGAGTTTTTCGCTCGCTCGCCTGCAGCTTCTGGTTAGCACCACAATGATGTTGTATTGATTTGGGCGGCATAGTTGCAATTATGAGCCGTCATCTACATCACATGCTCCAGCCACAGGATGTAGAGCTATTCGTTCTTTCTATGCCCTGAATCAATTTCTTCAATTGCTGGTAGAAAATACTTTGCATTGACTGAGCAATTTTCCGTGTCTTCTCTGATGACGGAAGGTGCGACTTCAACGTGAACGCTGGTTGTGTTGACCGAAGAGGCATATGCAGTCGAATAATGGAACGCATCACCTGCTCGATGTGAGAGCAGTGGTGGCTAAACAGATCTGCAAAAAAAGACAGAATTCAGTCTGATACAGAACAGAATCTTTCCATCTCCTGTTGAAACTACTGACGAAGTAGATTCGTTGCAATAATGATTAAGGGCCTTCTCCTCATGTTCCTTATTAGGTAGAACTACTCGGCTCCACTAACCCCACAAAAAATAAATCCTAAAATTTTTATTGACGTCACCTGCAATTGAACTTAGATTTCAGATATCACGACATATTTTTTCGGTTCTGGGACTAACGTCAAGTCCTTTTTAGATTCTTCCACCCATTCAGACCTGCGGGTTGCGGGATTAAATATTTTTCGTCTTAAAACCTTTCCTTCTACACCAGCAATTCAGGAGTCGTAAATGTCGCCATTCTGGAAGAGATACCTGACGATCCTCTTTGCTTTCCTCGTAACCACGCCGGTCTTCGCTCAGACATTCCGCGGCACCGTCTCTGGTATTGTGGTCGATGCTCAGGGGGCAGTCATTGCGGACGCCACAGTCCAGCTCAGCAACCCGGCGACTGGCCAGGTGCAGAACGCGAAGTCGAGCAAAGCAGGCGAGTTTATTTTTCCGGAGATCGTCCCAGGCATCTATAACATCACTGTGACATTTCCGGGCTTTCAGACCAAGAAGATCGATAATGTCAACGTCGAGGTCACCAAGGTAGAAAATATTAAGGTGGAGTTGAGCGTCGGTGCCGAGAGCACCGTCGTCGACGTTACTGCCAATGCGATCCAGACGGACACTACGTCGAGCGCACTGGTCGCGGTCATCGATTCGAAGTCAGTACAGGAGATCCCTTTGAATGGCCGCGACTTCACCAAGTTGGTGAAGTTCACTCCTGGTGCCGCACTCCTGACAAATTCAGTAAATGGCTCGCGTGTCACTGGCATTAACTTCCAGATCGACGGGGCTGACAACGTTGACTCCTGGAACGGAATCGTCGCCTCAAATCAGGGAGGAATCAACGCGGTAGCAGGTGGCCTGGTTCCCATTGAGGCCATCGATCAGTTCTCCATGCAGGCGGCCGGGGAAGCAGACCAGGGCCGCAATGCCGGCGCCAACCAGAACATGGTTATCAAATCTGGCACCAACAACATCCATGGCGACGTCTTTTACTTCGACCGCAATGAATTCTTTGCCGCCCTCTCCCCTGTAGCACCAGCCGGCAGCCGCAAGCCCTTTCTTCGGAACCATCAGGGCGGCTTTACGCTGGGTGGTCCTATCTGGAAAGATCACACCTTCCTGTTTCTGGCAGGTGAGATTCAGATTGCAAAGATCAACGCCGCCCTTACGGATACTGTCCTTACGAATGCATGGATAAATGACGGCACAGCGTTCCTTCAAAAGTACAACCTGACACCTAACGCGCTCAGCCTGAACCTCTATAACCTTCTTTATCCGACCGCTTCGAAGGGTGGACCCGCCACCACAAACAACTACTTCGCTCAGGGTACCTCCAACTACAACAGCTACAATGGCATCATTAAGCTCGATCATCACTTCAGCGAAAAGCAGACCGTCTCAGCCCGCTATCTGGGAACCACGGGAACACAGACGGCACCCACCGCGTCGGACTATGCACAGTACTTCCAGACGGCGCCGATGCATATCCACAATTACTCAATCATCCACAGCTACATCTTTACCCCTAACCTGCTCAACCAACTCACCTTCGGCGTTAACTACTTCCTGCAGACGTTCAACGATGCGGATCAGAACTTCAATCCCGGCGGTGTTGGCCTGAACCTTGGCCTGCAGCCGGGCATCATTGCGGCGGGTGCGCCCAGCATTGTTTTCACGGGAACGGTGTTCGACCAGACCGGCGCGACGCAGCCCTCCGGACGCACCGACGTCACCGGGCACGTGACCGACAATCTTCACTGGACGATTGGTCGCCACGCGCTCAAGATCGGCGGCGAGTTCCGGCACTCGAACGTCAATCAGCTTTATTTCAGCAGTGCGCGCGGGACGTTTACCTTTGATGGAACTCGCGGACCCTGGATGGCAGGTTCAGCTACAGACAAAGCGAATTGCGCCAGCCTTCCCGTACCGCAGGTGACCAGCACCGGCGCCTGCAATACCAATATTCTTGCCCTTGCCGACTATCTGAACGGTGAGACGACAAACTCCTCGGGCGCCAAGCTGTTACAGGGCGATGCCCAGCGCGTGTGGACACTGAACTCAGAGGATCTTTGGGTGCAGGACAACTTCCAGGCCACCAAGAAACTGGACATCAACTACGGCATTCGCTATACCGTTCCGGGCGCAATCCAGGCTGCGAGGAACGATGTGTACAGCTTCGTTCCAGGGGCGACTCCTGGCTTCAGTCTCGGACTCTATCCCAATTACTACGGCGGCGTGGCTCCGCGCGTCGGCTTCTCCTGGTCTCCGCTGGACAACAACAATACTGTTCTTCGTGGCTCATACGGCATCTTCTATGACTTCCCGCAGATGAGTAGCTGGGTTGTCGGGACCACGACGAACGGGGGCGCCAACTACGCGCAGAACAATCCTGCCGGACCTGACG
>Ga0302315_10005524_pt1 | contig 10788 bp, 7 predicted proteins | sample III_Palsa_N3_1_FD_200532 | JGI IMG/M metagenome (GOLD analysis project Ga0302315, IMG submission 200532) | Peat permafrost microbial communities from Stordalen Mire near Abisko, Sweden - III_Palsa_N3_1 | ecosystem: Environmental > Terrestrial > Soil > Palsa > Peat permafrost | place: Sweden... | reverse complement strand
CTCGGTTCGGTGAATAGGATTACTGTACAATGAAAATCGCGCGGCTGCCAATAGAACTAATCGCCCTTGCCGTGGTCATGGCCGTCAGTGTGCTGCTGGTCCTGCGCGTTCCGCCGGCCCGGCAGGATACAGTGCTTGCGTCCTACTCAACCGACCTCGCCGGCCGTACCCCCCACCAGCGTTACAATGCACGGCGCGCGGCAGCGGCTCTAGATGGCGTGGTCGTCAAACCAGGCGCCACATTTTCCTTCGACAAAATAGTCAAAGGCTGGACTGGAGACCAGGGTTTTCTAAGAGCCCCGGTAAGTTACAACGGAACTCTCATCGACGACTACGGCGGTGGTGTCTGCGAAACTTCTACGACCATCTACAACGCAGCGCTTCTCGCCGGCCTGCAAATTGTAGAGCGGCACTCGCACTCCTTCTCGCCAAGCTACGCACCCCCAGGCCGCGATGCAGCCGTGGCGTATCCCTCGGCAGATCTGCGCTTCGTTAACACCTACCCCTGGACGATCACCCTACACGTACGCCCATGGGGCAACCGCCTGGTCTGCCAGATCCAGGCATTGCACAACACACAAGCCAAAGTCCTGCTCTACTCCCGAATCCTGGGCCGAACGGCGCCCTCAGACGCCCCCGTCACACCAGGAGCCGGCATGCGCCGAACCCGCTGGCAACTCCAAGGCCGCGACGGCCTCCGCGTCGCCATCTTTAGGTCCTGGTACGAAAACGGCGCCGAAATCAAAACCGAAGAAATTTCTGACGACACCTATCTACCGATTTCTCGAGTTGCCTGGGAACAGTGACCGACACCGGCAGTGTGCTACCGGAATTGCTGGCCAGGTTACAGCGTATTTCCTGAGCATACGGTTATTTACAGCACGCTCACGGCACTTCGGACTAAAGTCACACCTTCAGCGGGCACAGACGTCCAATGCGTCCGATATGTCCGATAAGTCCGATAGTGAATTGATATCAGGACCCTACTGGACGACCAGAGGGCGAACTATCTGCGGTATTTGCGCTCCGAAAGCTTATAATATATAGCATTGTGTAGTAAGATGCCGTCGATATAACAATTGTCTATTTTTTGTCGCCGTCCAGACTTTTCTTGACGTGCCGGTCGAAATCCGACTCGAACAAGCGGTCTTGAACTACCCGATATTTGTCAAATTCGCTTTCAGCGAATGCTTTTGCCACCTCATGGCTCACCTTTCCCGGATGGTCGAGGATGTCACGCTCGTTGAATTGAAGAAACGCGTTCAACTTGGTTGCCCAATCCTTCATCGTCAGGGGGATATTGCGTTCAGCTTGGTCCTCGGCATAATCGAGATACATGGTCACAATACGATCCAGAGACTTTATTTCCTGTTCGGTAAGGTAATTCTTCGCGATGGAAACATCTGGTTTGAGGATTTTTCCGTGTGGTGCGTTCCTCCAAGTAGTTAAGCCCATCCTTTCTTTCGTGCTGTCCGCCCTTCCGACGATCAGTTCCGCTGCTGTATTTCCGTGAATCGCAAAATGGAGCTTATTCTGCACAGTGGCGAAAAAGGTTTGGCTGGTCTCCGCCTCCACGCTGTAATCCATGGCTGTTGCGTAGATGTCGGTTATCTTTTGGTAGAACTTCCTCTCGCTAGCACGGATTTCTCGGATCTCGGCCAGAAGGTTATCGAAATACTCCTCATTTAAGAATGAACCGTTCTTCAGGCGTTCCTTGTCGAGTACGTAACCGCGGATCGCAAAATCACGAAGTACGCCTGTCGCCCATTGGCGAAACTGAATAGCGCGCTGAGAGTTAACTCGAAAGCCGACCGCGATAATTGCGTCGAGACTGTAGAACTGCGTCGTGTAATCCTTACCGTCGTCGGCAGTATGTCGGAAATCCCGACATACTGCTTGTTCGTCAAGTTCTCCTGTCTCAAAAATGTTTCTTAGGTGCTCGGTAACGGTGCTCCTGCCCTTGTCGAACAACACGCTTATAAGCTTCTGCGTAAGCCAAACTGTTTCATCCGCCACTCTAACTTCGATGCCGTCCTCGCCTGCCTGGCGAGTAAAGATTAGGAATTCGGCTGTGCTGTTACGGATCTGAAGTTTTTTCTCGGTACTCATGTTCAATTCCTAAACTACTCAGGCAATTTCCAATATCCGTATCGCCTGGACCAGTGATGATCGTAGATGCCTGACATGCCGACATTCTACCTTGCATGCACTGAGCAAACGGTATACTGTATTTCAATATCAACGTTGATCCAGCAGCACAACTTAGCCATATCCCCAAATAGAGAACCTGAATGATGAAATTTCCCTTCTTCGGCGCACGGGACCCGAAGCCCGTAACGATTAAACTTCCAGACATTGTGAGCGTCGGGTATGGGGTCTACTTCACGTCCAATGGACCGCCAGCCTTGAACGACCTCGATATGGTTGAGATTACCAAAGCATGGTTAATCAAAAGAGCCGACCCAAAGCTTCGGGAAGCAATCACAGAGTTTATTAACGCACCGCTCATGCGCAAGGTGGAAGTCCGCAAGGTTTCGGAACTTGCACTGCCGCCCATGCAGATGCTGAAGGCGATGGGGTTAGGCGAAACAGAAGAGGAGCGTCTACGGCATGCTACGCACGTAGTAATGATTGCCTCTTACGATGCTCTCCAATATCCCAGATTTGGACTTATAGCCGCCGTTGCGATTGCGCGTGCGCTTGCCGTCCATCTGGATGGGGCCATTTTTGACCCGCAGTGCGGAAAAGTACTTCGTATAGAGACATACGATCAGGCCCTGAATACCGCCTGGATTCCTGTTATAACCCAGATCGTAGTACCCCATTCCGTAGACAGCAAGGGCCAAGGCTGGATGACCACCGTTGGGATGGAAAAGTACGGACTCCCCAATTTAGAACTGCGCCAGATCCCGCCAAACCTTGGCGAAGCGATTGCGCCGGTCATGTCTGGAATTATTCAAAAGCTGGTCATGACCGTAATGACTGAGCGTCATGAGCGCACGGCTCCAATTAAAGATCTCATTATTGGTCCAGACATTGAGATATCCACCCGGGACATCGCTCTCGCGTACGGCAAAACGGACGATTCCCTCGAAAAAGAAGGCACAACACAGATTCGGATCGGCTACTACCCGGATAAACGCGGTCAGGAACGCTTTCTCGGTGTGATGCCGCCGGATGCGTTCAAAGATCGTCCCGAAGAATGGATGTACAGCATGCTCGATGATCTGGTAGGCCGCGAAGACAAAGTGGGGCACGCCGCCACAGATTCCGAAATGATGGAATCCGCTCATCTTCGCTCCGTTGCCGAGCTGCCAGACGTAAAGCGCCGATTTCTCGGCAAACTTCCCGTCGGGTCCACCCTCTTCATCAAGCACGGATTTCCCACGGCTTCTGGGGACTCTGAGTATATGTGGATAGCTGTCCAGGCCTGGACTGGCGACAAAATCAGTGGCATCTTAGCAAATGAGCCCATTGACGTGCCCGGCCTAAGAGCCGGATCGTCCGTCAAGATATCCGAATCAGAAGTTTTCGACTGGACGATCGCCCATAACGATGGACACAACGAAGGTAACTACACTTCCAAAGCCGTGGAAGTATAACCGATCCTCGGGGCGCCCCTTCAGCAGTGGTGCCTGCGCATCTCCTGGGACCAGTGATGATCCTTAAAATGCATGTAGCTTGACTTTGGAAGTACGTAAATTCACCATCTAGTGGTCAATATTTCACCACTACGTGGCCAAAAATTCACCACTACATGGGTAGAATCTACCCATGTATCAACGTTTTATCACCAACCATTTGCTTAGCGCACTTGGCGATAGCCCCGTTGTCCTGGTCAATGGGGCGCGACAGACCGGCAAGACTACCTTGGTGCGGGCGGTGCGAGATGACCGGTCGGCTCAGTTTATTAGTTTTGACGATGGAGGGTATCTCGCAGCCGCGAAGTCGGACCCGGCAGGGTTCGTCGCCGGGCTTTCCGGGCCTGTTGTCATTGACGAGGTCCAGCACGTTCCTGAATTGTTCCCGGCTATAAAGGCTTCCGTCGATCGGAACCGAGCGCCGGGACGCTTTCTTCTCACTGGATCCGCCAATGTCCTTCTGTTGCCGCGCCTCTCTGAGTCACTTGCGGGACGCATGGAGATTCTGACCTTGTGGCCGCTGGCTCAAGCGGAAGTAGAAGGACTGGGGCCGGGCTTGGTCGATATGCTGTTTGGTGACGACCTGTCCTTAGATCTCGCCCGAATTGAGCGGGTCGATCTGATGGGGCGTGTGCTTGGCGGAGGATATCCGGAGCCTCTGGCGCGACGCTCAGATGGGCGTAGGCGTGCTTGGTTCAGCTCCTATGTTACAACCATATTGCAGCGAGACGTCCGAGAGCTATCGAATATCGACGGCCTGACGGAAATGCCGCGACTGCTCGCACTGCTCGCGACGCGTTCGGCCTCTTTGCTCAACCTATCGGAAGTTTCACGCGGTACGGGCATTCCGAACACCACTCTTTCCCGTTATATGAGTCTGCTGCAGGCAACCTATCTTGTTCGCCTATTGCCGGCGTGGTCTGCGAACCTTGGAAAGCGTCTGGTTCGGTCACCGAAGGTCTTCGTGAATGACACCGGCCTTATTGCAAGTCTCTTGGGGTTAAACACCGAGCGGCTGGAGCAGGTCGGCCCACTCTTTGGGCAGATACTTGAGAACTTTGTGGTGATGGAGGTCCTCAAAGACGTCGGCGGGAGCGAAACCCTGCCGGAGCTTTTCCACTTTCGTACGCAAGGAGGGGCGGAGGTGGATCTGCTGCTTGAAGATCCTGCAGGGCGGATCGTTGGGATCGAGGTTAAGTCCTCTTCGAGTGTAAGCTACTCCGACTTCCGGGGCCTTCGGGAATTAGCCGAGGCTACTGGGGAGCGCTTTCACAGGGGGATTGTGCTCTATACCGGCGAATCGGTGGTACCCTTTGGCGAGCATCTGCACGCGGTTCCGATACAGGTGTTGTGGACGCGTTAGTTGCTGCGCGCAATTTAAAGGATTCACTACCCCAAATCCTACCCCGGCATCCAGTAGTTCAGTCTTCCAAACAACTGCATCGCCGCCGGCACAAGCAGCGTTCTCACAAGCGCCGCATCAACAGCCACCGCAATCGCAAGCCCCACTCCCATTTCCTTCATGGATAGGATATCGCTCATACCAAACGCGGCGACCACCACGACAAGCAGTAGCCCGGCCGCTGTGATAATGCCGCCTGTCTTTTCCACCCCAAGAACAACGGCATCGGAATTATTTCCGGTACGTTCATACTCTTCCTTAATGCGACTAACAAGAAATACCTCGTAGTCTGTCGCCAGACCAAAGGCAATCGCGAAAATGAGCACCGGAAGCGTCGGATCGAGCGAACCGCTCGATGTAAAGCGCAGTTGGTGCTGCAGATTGCCATCCTGAAAAATCCAGGTCATTAAGCCAAAGGAAGCCGAAAGCGACAAAGCGTTCAGCACAATAGCCTTCAAGGGAATTAGAACGCTCGAAAGCATCAGCATCAGCACGACAAAGGTCGTAAGGAAAATAGCCGTGAGCGCTGTGGGCAGATGGGTACTCAAGCTGCTAAGCCGATCCACAAGTTCGGCCGTGTCGCCTCCCACCAGTACCTCGGAAGCATCGGGCACAGGCACGGCATGGATGTCGTGCACCAGCGCCTGGGTTGCAGCATCATCGCTGCTCCCCGTGTAATCTATGGTGAAGAGCGCCGTATTGCCGTTCAAGTAGTGGGATTTAAGGCGTTTAACTTGTGGATTTGACACGCCGGCGAAGAGCTCCGGGTACGCTTGCGGCGGAACCTCAGGCCCAACACTGGTCACCCCATGGATCTCGGCTACTCCGGGCAGCCGTTTCAACTGGTCTATATAATCCAGGAGATAGGAGACCTCGTTGGGACCCACGGGAGACGAAGCCATGGTGACCAGAACTTCTATCGGCGACTTCTGACCGCTCTCGAAATCCCGCGCCAGTGCGTCCCCAACAATGCGCGATTGGAAACTGTCCGGCAGAGACTCAATTCCAGGATTTGCAAACCGTACATGCAGGAACGGCGCTCCCGCCCAGAACAAAAGTCCGAGAGTAAGCGCCATCACCGGGAGCGGCCATCGCACAACAAACCGCCCAATCGCCCGCCATCCACTCCGACTGCCCTCGCTATTCGCTGAAAGCAGGAACGGAACGGCCAGTCTGTTGACATTAGTGCCTAAAACCGCAAGGAGCGCCGGCAACACGGTAAGTGATGCCGCAATCGCAACGAAAACCGCAATCGCACCACCAATCCCCATGCTGCGCAGGAACATCTCCGGAAATGCGAGCAGACCAAGAAGGCTCAGCGCCACCGTTGTTCCGCTTAAAAAGATAGACTGGCCCGCCGTCCGAACCGAAATCATAACCGCCGTTTCAACATCATGGCCCGCTTTCAATTCATCACGGAAGCGGCTCACAATAAGCAGGCTATAATCGATCGCCAGCCCCAATCCAAGTAGAGAAATGATGTTGGCGGCAAACACTGAAATATCGAATGCGGAACTCAGGAGGCGTGTTACTGAAAAAGCGCCCAGCACGCTAATCGCGCCTATCAAAAGTGGCAGAGCCGCGGCAATAAGGCTGCGGAAAACAAGGATCAGCAATATTCCAAGAAGAGGCAGCGAAATGGCCCCCAATTTTGGAAGATCCTTCTGAACTTCTCTATTGATCTCGTAATCAGCCACCACCGGACCGCCCAGGGACACCTTTAATTGTGTCGCCGGCAAGTGCTGCCGAATGCGTAAATAAGCCGCCTGCTGGTCTCCTGGAATCCCAATCAGAACGAAGGTTTCGCGTTCGCTTCTGGAGACGAACGAGCTCTGCGACGTATTGTAGTACGAAAGAATGCTTGGCTTGGAAGGGTCTTTTTTGATCTGCGCAATAATGCTGAGCAATGCGCTGCGATACTGCGGTTGGTTGACGGTTAGAGACGGACTGCTTGCCAGGAGAATAATAGAGATTCGGGAGCGGGGAAATTTTTCGAGGATCTTCTGTGACGCAACCGCGGAACTTGAAGCCGGATCGCTAAGCCCGCCGGACTTAAGACCGGCAAAGACATTTACCCCGTAAACAATGCCAACAACAAGTACGACAATACCCGCAGCAATCCACGCCCAACGCAGCCTGTAAGCCGCTTGACCCAATAAATTGAACATCAACATGGGGCATTGTCCATCAGGAGTGATAACCCCGTTTAGAGTATTCCGGTTCCCGAAATCAGTATACCACCGTGGCATCCTTATGTTTCAACTCCCCCAATAGTTGGCAAACTCAATGTTGGACATTGCTCCGCAGCAATAAAAAGTTCGACCATTGGGAGAGATCTAAACATGAGTGACACACTAACCGAAACCACGCCAGTCGCTTTCGATCAAGCCGTCGTTGCGATCTATAGCAACCACGCCGATGCGGAATCCGCGGTTCGCCGCCTTGCCGCAGCCGGATTGCCAATCGAGAAAGTATCCATCGTAGGCCGAAACTTCGAAACGGTGGAAGACGTTCAAGGCTTCTACCGCCCCTCGGACGCCGCGCGAGACGGCGCCAACCAGGGAGCCTGGTTTGGCGGACTCTTTGGCCTCATGCTGGGAGCCTTTGGCTTCTTTGTGCTTCCGGTAATCGGCGGATTGATGGTATTAGGTCCGCTAGCCGGCTTTATAGCCGGAGCCGTGGGCGGCGCGGGTGTCGGGGCGCTTATCAACGGACTTGTCGCATTAGGTGTCCCCAGGGACCAGGCCATTAAGTACCAGGAGCGCCTGCAAGCCGGTGAGTTCCTGGTCGTAGTCCACGGAACCGTGGAAGAGTCTTCAAAAGCGCACGAAGTTCTTAGCGACAACACACATACATATCTTCAAAAGCACGAGATCACAACGGAGGGTTCGTCCCAGCTCCCTCCCGCGTCATAACAAAGGGTTTACTACTACTACATTGGAGCCCAGGGCGTCGCCCTGGGAGTCCTTTTATATTTGGCGGCGCCTCTCCTCATCTCACGTCCATTTGTCCACTTGTGACGTATTCGTCATGAAATTCAGAAATTTCACATCTTTTGAAGCTATCCTAGTAACTGTACATTAAGAGTCCAGGAACTTAACGCGCCTGGAATCGCTATCAAACATACGGTCAATAAAGACAAATTACGTTGTAAGTGGACAGATCAGGTAATCGAAAAGACGCTGAGGAATTGTAACAGACTATGGCTACCGAGCAAAAAACGACAACTCCAGTAAGCTCCAACGGGAGTTCAAGCGGCGCCGCGGCCGCTATACGCCGGCCGAAGAAAAAACAACGCCTACCAAAATGGGCTGTCGCTCTAATTGTGGTTGCCGTCATTGGACTGGGCTGGTTTGCCTGGGTAAAGACGCATCCTCCTCAGGACATTACATCCAACATGATCCTGGCGCAGGTGACCACCGGAAACCTCATTGAGAGCGTTTCCGCAACAGGAAGCGTCACCCCGCAGACTGGCGCCGAAGTGAACATCGGCTCCCAGATCACTGGAATCATCAAGCGCCTCTACGCCGACGTCGGTAGCAAAGTCAAAGCTGGTCAGCTTATAGCGGTCCTCGATCTGCCAACCCTCCAGGATCAGGTCGGAGAAGCCAATGCAGCCTTGGCCGACTCGCAGACCAAGCTGCAGCAGACCGTAAGCGGCGTTACTATGACGGATACGCAGATTAACACCGCACTTGCTACCGCTAAAGAGGCCGTAAAGGGAGCAAACGACCAGCTCGCCACGGCACAGGCCACCGCGCGTCAGCAAATTGCACAGACCCCTGCCGACATACAAAAGGCAGTGACCGCACTATCCGCCGCACAGGCCGCTCTTGTTACCGCCCAGGCCGTGGAAACGCAAACCCAGGTCGGCGCCAACGAGCAGATCGCAACGGCCAAGGAGCAGCAAGTCCAGGCCGTCGCCAATGCCGCCAATGCCAGTGTGGAACTAAAGCGCCAGCAGTCGCTCCTCACTCAGGGCTTCGTCGCACAGTCCGTGGTCGATCAGGACCAGGCCACAGCCACGGTCGATCAATCCCTCGTCAATGCCGCCCAGCAGAATGTATCTCTCGTACAGCAATCGGTCACGGCTAACCTGCAAACGCAAAAAGATGCGGTAGCGCAGGCCGTTCAAAATGTCAAAGCTGCCCAAGCTTCTTTGAATGCCGCCAAGTCTGAAACCTATACGACGCAGGCTAAGATAGATGCCGTAGCCGACGCGCAATCCGCTGTCGTCCAGGCACAACAAGCTGTCGGAGTGGCCAACGCAAATCTTGCACAAATCCAGCAGGAACAGCAAAACGTTTTGGAAGCCAGGGAGACTGTGTCCCAGGCCCAGGCCACTGCAACCTACAATCAGGATGAGTTCAACGAATCCTACATCCGCACACCCATCTCAGGCACCGTGCTCAGTCTTGCCGAACAGCAGGGAGACACGGTCGCCGGCGGACTATCCGCTCCCACCCTGGTCGTTGTCGCAGATCTTACTCGACTGGAAGTAGACACCTATGTCGACGAAACCGACATATCCAGCGTCCAACTCGGGCAGAATGCCGATGTCGTCCTCGATGCCTACCCGAAGCATACATTTCATGGGAAAGTAACCAAAATAGCGTCCGGATCCACAATCCAGAATGGCGTCGTTACCTACGATGTAGTCATCTCATTGGCTCAGCCCAAGGCCAAGAAGAGAACGTATAAAATAGTCCCGGATATGACGGCCAATGTCACGATAGAGACCGGCAATCTCTCAAATGTCATGCTTGTTCCGGCCGTTGCCGTGCAGGTCGGCGTCCACAAGTCCACCGTCAGCGTTGTCACCGTGAAAGACGGAGAAAAAACCATCACTCCCGTCACCGTGAAAACCGGTGGAAGCGATGGCACGAACATGCAGATCACAGATGGACTAACGGTCGGGCAAACCATAGTTGTTGCAGGAGCTCCGCCCCCTTCAACCGGCGGAGGTACTTCAGCATTCTCGCAGCGCGGTGGTGGCGGCGGCGGCCGTGGCGGTGGTGGTGGCGGAGGAGGGCACTAATGTCCGATCGAGTCTTACTCTGCCTCAGAAACATCCATAAGACCTATCTCATGGGCGATCAGGTGGTCAACGCTCTCGCGGGACTGGACCTCGATATCCATAGCGGCGAAATGGTGGCCGTCATGGGGCCCTCCGGGTCCGGTAAGTCCACGCTCATGAATATCGTCGGCTGCCTGGATATCCCCACCGAAGGCTCTTACCTGTTCGATGGTATTGAAGTCGCCGACATGGACGAGTACGAGCTTGCGCGCATCCGCAACCGCAAGATCGGCTTTGTCTTCCAGGGCTTCAATCTACTGGCCCGAACTACGGCGCTCGAAAATGTGGAGCTTCCTCTGCGCTATGCCGGCCGTAAAGACATCGAGGAAAGAGCCATCGCCGCTCTGGACCGCGTTGGCCTCGGAAACCGCCTCGACCACAGGTCAAGCGAGCTCTCGGGCGGCCAGCAGCAGCGCGTGGCTATCGCCCGCGCACTCGCCAACGATCCGCAAATGATCCTTGCCGATGAACCCACGGGAAACCTCTCAAGCGAGCAAAGTGAAGAGATCATGCAGATCTTTCAGGAGCTTAATGCAGAGGGGGTCACCGTAGTCATGGTCACCCACGAGCCGGATATTGCGCAGCACTGCAAGCGCCTTGTAACGATTAAGGACGGCCTTCTGCTCAGTGACGAAGTCGTTCAAGACCGCCATATGGCCGTAGATATA
>Ga0302315_10005520_pt1 | contig 10791 bp, 12 predicted proteins | sample III_Palsa_N3_1_FD_200532 | JGI IMG/M metagenome (GOLD analysis project Ga0302315, IMG submission 200532) | Peat permafrost microbial communities from Stordalen Mire near Abisko, Sweden - III_Palsa_N3_1 | ecosystem: Environmental > Terrestrial > Soil > Palsa > Peat permafrost | place: Sweden... | reverse complement strand
CGAATACGAGCGGAAGCTGCACCTGCATTCATCGGGCGGAGCCATCTTCGCCCTAAAAAGCCTTGGCTGGAACGACAAGGCCGACGATAAAGCGATAGATGACGCCGTTCTAAAACCCTTAAAGATCAGGATCATTGAAACCGGCCCACCACCCGCCTCAATCGAGAAAGAGGTGATACTCTAAAAAAAACAAACGATAAATTATGCCAATAAACATAATAATCATACCAATGACCCAATGACCCAATGACCCAATGACCCAATGACCCAATGACCCAATGACCCAATGACCCAATGAACCAAACCGCATCTATTTTATTCAAACAAAACTATAACACCACCGCGCACGTAATTATAAACCAGGGCGGTACAAGCTCCGGCAAAACTTATGCTATTGAGCAGGTACTTTTTTGTTTGGCATGCCAAAACCAAAAGCAGGTAATAACTGTTGTAGGTCAGGACATTCCAAATCTTAAGTCAGGCGCCCTGCGCGATGCTTTAAATATTTATGATAGTTCGGGGCAATTAAAAATGATGGTGAAAAGTTATAATAGATCCGACAGGATATTCGAGTTTCATAATGGCACCATTATGGAATTTAAAAGTTATGATAATGCCCAGGATGCCAAATCGGGCAAGCGCGATTACTTGTTCATTAACGAAGCCAACGGCATCAACTGGGATGTATACACCGAACTGGCCCTGCGCACCCGCGAACGTATTTATATCGATTACAACCCCAATTATAACTTTTGGGTGCATGATAACCTCATTGGCAAGCCCGGCGTGCAGCTCATCATATCCGATCACCGGCACAATCCCTTCATAAAGCAGGGCCTAAGGGATAAGATCGAATCGCTCAAAGCAACCGACTATGAACAATGGAAGGTGTACGCGCGTGGCCTCACCGGTAAAATAAACGGGCTGGTGTTTGATAACTGGCACATTTGCGAGGATATCCCTGCCGATGCCAAACGCCTGGCCATAGGCCTCGATTTTGGCTACAGCAACGATGAAACCGGCTGCCTGGAAGTATTTAAACAGAACGGCGAGCTTTGGGTTGATGAGCATTTTTACGAAACCGGCTTAACCAACAGCGATATAGCTGCCAAATTAAAGGATTGCGGCATACAAAAAAACACCGAGATAATTGCCGACAGCGCCGAACCAAAATCTATCGAAGAGTTAAACCGCCTGGGCTGGAATATTCGCGGTGCCAAAAAAGGAGTGGATAGTGTTAAAAACTCTATCGATATTCTTAAACGCTACCCTATCAATATCACCCGCCGCAGCGTTAACCTGCGTAAAGAAATGGGCCGTTACAAATGGAGGGTAGATCGTTCGGGCAGATCGATAAACGAGCCTGTTGATTCCTGGAACCATTTGATAGATCCACTACGCTACGTGGCGCTGCACAAACTCAAAATAAACAACGTTAAAGAACTTAGATCGCGCCTGCCTTACCAGGATGATAAATGGCACGATCCGCTTTTAAAAACAATGCTCACATGATAGAAAAAACATTACGAACCACCGAGGGCAAAATGTTGGTAAAAATACCAACTAACTTGAAAGAGGTAACCCTGGGCCAGATGATGGAGATGCAGGATAAGCATTATTTGAATGATCTGGATGCCATCAGCATACTGTCGGGCATTTCCATGGCCGATCTGTATACCGTGCGCAATATTGACGACTTCCTGGTATTTGGCGATTCAGTTCATTCGCTTTCCCACCAGATCAAATACCTGTACAACAGCGATGCCGTTCCGCATAAAGTTACTTTTATGCTCGGCAAGCGCAAGGTAAGCGTTAACGTGATCCGCAATCTGTCTGTTGAACCTGCAGGTGCCTTTATGGCCGCGCGGGATATTATTGCCGATGAAATTAACGAAACCATCAAGCAGTATGGCGAAGATGGCTGGAAAGAGCATTTTCACCCATCGCTAAAAGCCTGCTGCCACCTGCTGGCCCACTACTTTTTTTGCAGGGCCACAGGCAAAAAATACAACGAGTACGAAGCCGAAGAATTTACCGCCGAAATAAAAAAACTCAGGGTAACGGAGGCACTGCCCATAGCCAAACATTTTTTTACGAGTTATCCCGACTTATTGAAACAGAAAATAAGCTTCTTTCGTCGGCTGCATCAGTATTGGAGAAGAAGGCAGGTATTCAGGCGTTTGAAAAATTTAAATAGAATGGTACTACCAAAATGAATATAAAGGGGTAGCTTAATTTTTTTGTGCCCAGGAGCAGATTCGAACTGCCACACCCTTACGAGTGCCACCCCCTCAAGATGGTGCGTCTACCAATTTCGCCACCTGGGCTTTTTCAAATACAAAGTCTTTAGTCGCGAGTTATAAGTTATAATACTTAGAACTTCTGACTAAAGACTTTCGACTTTAATAAAGGATGTGCCCGAAGAGAGACTCGAACTCTCAAGAGACAATTCTCAACGGCTTCTGAGACCGCAACGTTTACCAATTTCGCCATCCGGGCATTAAGTATAACAGGCAACCTTTCGGGCTGCAAATTATACAGGGCTGCAAATATACCTTTTTCAGCTAAAATGTCCTCAAATAAATATAAAAATTGATACAGCTTTGTAACTTGCTATCCTAACGCCTATTTTCGGTTGAAACAAGGGGTTAGATATCCAAAATGACAGCAAATCGATTTATAATTTTAAGCTTTTTATTGGTGATGATATTTTTCATCGCCCCGGTAAAAGCACAGCATATTACTTTACTACAGCAAGGCAAGCCAACCAGCATTCGCGGCCTTTCGGTAGTTGATGATAGCGTTGCCTGGATAAGCGGCAGCAAAGGATATATAGCCATTACTGTAAATGGCGGTAAAACCTGGGCATGGCAACAGGTAAAGGGTTTTGAACAGGCCGACTTCAGGAGTATTGAAGCTTTTTCAGATAAGGAGGTTGTGATCATGAGTTCGGGCACACCAGCCCTCATACTAAAAACTATCAACGGCGGCACCACTTGGCAAGTAAAATATCGAAACACAGATAGTGCGTATTTTTTCGATGCGATGGATTTCGCTGGTAAAAAACACGGCATCATATTGGGCGATCCGATCAATAATAAATGGGTAATGATGGAAACGAATGACGGTGGCGAAAACTGGCATCCATTTAAAAACCCGCCGATCGCTCAACCTGGCGAGGCTGCCTTTGCGGCTAGCGGAACCTGTTTAAGATTTACAAAAAATCGAATAACTATCGTTACTGGTGGCAGCAATTGCCGTAATATATATAAAGACAGCCTATCATCTTCATGGTTATACAATGATTTATTATTGCTACACGGCAAATCAAGCCAGGGTGCATTTTCTGTATCTGCAGATGGTTTTGTGATCGTCGGCGGTGATTACCAGAATGATCGCCGTGCAGATTCCGTAGCACAATGCTACATTTATAACAGTACTTACGCTGGTGGTGGGTTTTATTTATCTAAAATAGAGCCATCAGGTTTTCAATCATGTGTAGAGGCAATAGGCAGCAACACATACCTATCCACCGGCACGCCCGGATCCAATATAAGTACAAACGATGGCCAAACCTGGACCAAAATTGACGACCAAAGCTATAATGTTTGCCGGAAAGCAAAGCGCGGAAAACTGGTTTTATTAGCCGGCAGCAATGGTAAAATTGCTGTTTTTACACAGTAAAACACTGGCAATAAGGGGCTTATTATATGCTTGCAAATAAAAAAAAATAAGCCTTGCACTAAAGGCCCAATAGTCCTATATTTGCACCACTTTAATCGGAAACGATAATGATTCCGTAGCTCAGCTGGTAGAGCATAACACTTTTAATGTTGGGGTCCTGGGTTCGAATCCCAGCGGGATCACAGAGACCAACCCAACGGTCGCCAATTAAGTAGAAAGCCTCTTGAAAAAGTGGCTTTTTTTGTTTAAAGGCACTTTTTTTAAAAATTTCAATTTAAGTTAGTTCAACTTAATTCAAGCAAATCGGTACCCTATTCGGTACCCCATTGCTTTTCCCGAAATTAGGGTACCGAATTTATTCTGATTTCAGTTATATCAGTTTGATTTTCAGTTAGAAGAACCATGTTTCACTTTTAAAAAAATGGTTATGAAAATTAATGATGAGTTGTCGATTTTATTCTGGCTTAAAAGGGAAAAAGGCACTAAAGATGGTCACGTTCCGATCTATGTGCGAATTACCGTAAATGGTAACAGGGATGGTTTTTCGTCCGGTAAGAAAATTCATCCCGATTTTTGGGATGAGGAAACGGGCGTTGATAAAGCCTGCCCTGATTACCTTTTTATAAACAGCTATATCACAAAAACCAAAGCGGATTTGGAGAAATGTTATAACTTGTTGACGGCCTCCCACAAAAAGATCACTGCCGCAATGGTAAAAGATGCCTATAAGCCGAAGCCGAGTGTTGATAAAACCTTAATGCAGGCGTTCAAACTGCACAATGATGAATTTGGGGAAAAGGTAAGTAAGAAAAAAGGTGCAAAGGGCACATTAGCAAGGTATGAGCGGCTAAGCGATAAGGTGGAAACATTCCTGAAAGCCAAATATAAAATTGCAGATATTGCCCTGGATGAACTGCACATGGGCATTGCCACTAATTTTTACCATCACCTGATTATGGATGATATTGGGGAAAACACCGCCATGAAATATGTAAAAACTTTAAAACAGATCATTGACCGTGCGATTACCGAAGGCTGGATAAAGTTCAATGCCATTGCGAATTTCAAATGCACCTATGACCAGCCGGACAGGGAGACACTCGAATCTCATGAAATTTTGGCGATTTATAATAAGGCGATTATTATAGATCGTTTGTCCGAAATTCGGGATGTATTTCTATTTTGCTGCTTTACCGGCTATGCCTACGAAACTACTTATAACCTGGAACCGGAAAATGTATTTACCGGGATCGATGGAAAGTTATGGGTAACAAAAGACCGTGCCAAAACAGGCGCCGAGGAATGTGTGCCCTTAATGCCCATTCCTTTGGCGATCATTGAAAAATACAGGCATCACCCGTATTGTATAGCGAACAACAAATTATTGCCCGTCAATAGCAATTACCGCTACAATGTCTATCTGAAAGAACTTGCTGACATCTGCGGCATTCATAAAAATTTAACGACACACACGGCCAGGCATACGTTCGCTACTACGGTAACATTGGAAAATGATGTGCCTATTGAAACCGTGGGAAAGATGCTGGGGCATAAGGACCTGCGAAGTACGCAAATCTATGCCAAGATCACCAAGCGTAAGATCAGCAATAACATGAAGGAACTCGAACGTACGATCTTCAGCGATGAAGGATTGTTAAAGACCGGAAGCTAAATTATATCCGGACTTGATGAAAAGATGAACTAAACAATTTCCGGCAATAAGTAGGTTGTTAGATTAGCTTTACTAATGAAAACGCCCCGTATTTTGCGCCGTTAAAAACGGACACCCAGCAAAATAGGGGGCGAAAAATGGGGCTCCGGCTATGCCGGAGCCCGCCGGGCATTAAGCAGGGTCAGGTAGGCAGGTAAACGATTATTTCCTGTTTTACATAATGCAACTCCCGTGCAATCATGCCTTGAACTTTGTTCCAATCTAACCCTCCATTACCACAACCCAAAGCTGGCATGGCAATCGTCTCAACGCTGCTTTGCCAAAGCCACTCGCCTAACAATTCCAAACCGGTTTGGATATATTCGTAACGGGATGGGTTACGCCAGTGATCCTTAGTTGCCATATTAATGATGAGTTTCTCGCCATACCACTCACTTGTTTCTTTGAAGGTAAGGAGTGTTCCCGGTCGCAATTTTCCATCCCGGCAAACTTTTTGATAATTGGCGAAATTTTGGGGAAATGCTCCTTTGAATTGCAGGGCCACGCCCTTGCCCATAATGCCAACAGTATTTACGGTATTGACCAATACCTCTGCTGGGGCGTTCAATAGGTTGCCCGTTTTATAAATGAGTTCCTTGTTCATCGATTGCTAATTTTAAAAGTTTCTGATAAAAATCTTCCCAATAGGCTTGTAGTTTCTGGCTCATTAATGTCGGGTTAGCCAACCTGTAATGGCGGTAATCATCCGCCTGCATCAATGCCAGTTGCAAATCTGTTATTTCGATTTCGTGTCCGTTCATATCTGTTACTTTCATATATTCCTATTAAGCCACTTTAAGTGGTTGTGTCCTGAAATCTTTAAGGTTGAGAAAAAAGCCCCGGTTAAACAGCACGCCCTCGCGGAAAAGCTGCCATAACAGGGATGCGCCGACATTGGCTAAAGCGGAATTGATGAATAAATCCTGTTTGGTCAGGGCTTCTGCAAGCGAACAACTTGGCGTGTTATCGCTCGTTTCAGATGCGGATAAAAGTTCGCCAAACTCATCCATGACCATTGGCAATTGTTCTACGGTACGGTATTGCTTGGATGCGGGTTGGCTAATTTTGCTGATGGTGGACAGGACAACCTGCCCGGTGTCCCTGCTGTTGCCGAAATCCACATAATATAAGGGTTGGCTACGGCTATTGCCCATTTTCTTATTGAGCGCTTTTAATATTTGCGCAATGTCCTTTCTTGCCTGTACCGTATCTACGCAGGCAACGGTGATGGTCGCCCGTGCTGTTTCACCATTACCATTATACTGTTTATCATATTTTTCGGGGATGGCTTTCCAGTTCGTACCAAAAAAGCGGTTGATGCGGTTAATGAGCGCAACGGCTTTAGGCAAGCCGAGTTCGGCAGTAGTAAATAACTGCCGTCCTAAATTCGCCCGGTTTACGGTATCGTCATCAAATACCCGCACCATCAGGCCGGGATGGTTGAGTGCGATCAAAGCCTGGTTCATTCTTGCCAATGCGGTCAGTACCTGTCCCCCCGTTCCGCCTGCACCAATCAAATTGATGGCAACAGGATTATAAGGTTGTAATATTTCCTTGCTGACGATATGAACAACGGTTCGTTTATCATCGGTCTTTGTTTTTTTCATCTTATTAAATCTTTTAAGGTTTTGCCGTTCTTGATTAATTCGTTCTGCAGAAAATCCCTGCCTGTGCCAACCTGTCCCTGCCATAGCTGTATGAGATTGCCTTTACAATGACGGTAGTTGCCGAGCGTGTGGGTAAAGTAACTGCCAAAAAAATAATTTTCCCATTGTGTTATAAATTCTTCTAAGCAGGTTTGTCGGTCAATCTGTATATTGACCGTACCCATACACACCCTGCCGTCTTGGGAAAGATTGAAAAAAGGGGCATAGTATAGCGGCGTTTTAACGGACGGTCTGCCTTTTCCCTTGATTGCAAATACCTGTACACTTTCTTTGTTGGCTTTCCACAAGATAGCGGGTATTTTGGCTTTGCCCGACGGGATGCCTAAACTCTCCGTAAAAAACAAGCTGACTTCTTGTGGCGGGGTATGCCAGATCGCATAGCCGTTATTTTGGGTGTTTACATATATTAATTTGGGTGGGAACATACCTTTGCATTGTAAGTAATTGTTTTTAAATTCCTGTGTGGCTTGCAGTATTTCACTTAACGCCACCCTTTCTTTGACAGATAACGGATGGGCATTGATGGGGTTGCCCTGTTTACCGATGTCGTAACTTTCCACATAGGTTTCTGCTTCCTGACGCTCATAGTTATTATTTTCCTGCTCCACCGAGCGGTAAATCAGCAAGGCCTTAACAGGCAGGTATTGTTCGTTAAATTGTTGGCTCACATTGTTCATGGTCATGGTCATTTAGTCGTTTGGCAAGCTTGTTCAGCAAGTCAAACAGGCGGTTCTCAAAGTCAAAATCAGGATTGTTCGTTTCCGGCAATTGGTCAAACTTTTGCAGGTGCATCGGTTCGTCCATAAAAGCGATTTCCTGAAAATTGCAGTCTATGGTTTCAAAAAGGGTGTCGGCCAGACAACCGTACCCGCTCCAGTAAAAACTGATATACTGGTCGGCGGAGATACGGTCTTCATCTTCGGGGTACAGCAAACCCGAATGAATATGGTCGAATATGGAACGTTCGGGGTATTGGCGGTATAGCTGTAAAAATTCATCGGCAAGCAATTGCCAATCTTTTTCCCAATCGTCCGCAGGATTGAAATTCAAAACGATCTCCCCAAATCGTTCTACATATTCGGGCTTTCCGATTTGTGCATGTAGTTTCAGCCCGGCGTTGTGCATGGTGTACAATTCGTCCAGTTGTTCATCACGGTAGCCCTCATCTTCTTGGTCATCGTTGACCCAGTCCTCTATCATTTGGTACTGGCAGCCCACATAACTGCCCGGTTCGGTATAAAAAGGCACCTCAACCACCTGATGCAGGTAAGCGAATACACTTAGCAACAACCCGGCTAATTTCTGTGACTGGCTATTTTGTACCCAATAACAGAGCGGTCGGACAGGGATATAATAAAGGCACATGCCTGTATTATACCGGGTGATAGTGGCTAAGGTCGCCACTTGTTTTTCATCACTGGCTATGATACATTCCAGTTTCCCATCTATTCTTTTCAACGCTCCGCTAACGGTTTGCCACGAATGGTAGATACTTTGCGGAAAACTGCCCGTAACGCTTTCGGGTATCGGCAAATTATAATGTTTGCAAAGGTTGGAAAGAGAGCATAAAAACTCCCTTTCCGCCCTGTCTCTGTTACCGCTATATGACCAAAATGGCTTGAACTGATACCTTAGAAAACCATTTCGGTCAAGCCTGCCGGGGCGCTTCTTGGTAGGTTGCGTTGTACCTCGTTTGCATCGGGCAGGCGGTCTAATTTTTCCGCTAATGCACCGAATTGCTGTTGTAGTTTCCATTCCTCGCTTTCCTTTTCGATTTTAATTGTCCTGTCTTTTGGTTGTTTTTTCATGGCTCATCCTTTATGCCCCATGGTGCTTTCAAAGCGGTATTGCACTTCATCGTCCTTTATTTCGGGGCCAATGATTTTAGCGTTGGTCAGGATGGGATAAGTAGCTGAATAAAAATTCTGCACATCGCTTGCCGTAAATTCTGAACCGGGGTCGGTTAAACGGATTTCCTGATTGTTCTCTTTATGCAGGAACACCCTTTTTAATTCATTAACTATCATTGCTAAAGAGATTAAGGTTAAACTTCTTGTTGTAAACTCGCATACAATTCCTGACGCTTTAACAAAGCCTCACCCTTGTTTTTGATTTCCGCTACCTTGTCCGGGTATTCTTCCGGGTCGGGTAATTGGGCGATAGCCTCGGCATATTTCATTTGCACATTAAGCGTATTCACCCGTTGCATGGCCTCCTCGTATAGCCGTTGCTTTTCAGCAAGCATTTCGTTGTCATCCGGTTGTTCGTCCAACGTTTCGTCCAAATCATCATCGCCGTCGGGCTGTACTTCCGCTTCGGGTGGGGGGCTGAATAAATTATTATTTGTAGCCGCTTTGGGTGCAACCGCCGTAGCCGTATTTCCTTTTTTCTTGTCCTTATCTTCCGTTGCTTGGTTTTTCGCCTTATCCAGTTCCTGTTGATAGGCTTCGGCGTTGACAAACAATCTTTCAGTTTGCTTTGCAGGCTCGGTGATATACTTGAAAAAAGTCTCATCCAATTCCTGCGGAGTGGCCTTGAACAACATCGGCGGTAAGGATTTGCCGACCGTAGTTTTCGGGTCTTTTGCGGATAACATGACCGATACCGTTTGTGTGCCACCTTCATTTTGGTGAATATTAATTTGCAGGTTTCCTGTGACAGATAAGCCCGCAATGAGTTCAAAAAAATTCGTTTTCATATCATTTATTGTTTTTAATTAATTTTTCTAATGCGATAGCCGACTGGCCGTCTATCGTAAATGTAATTTCGTTCGCTATGAGCGCTTCCGACACGGCTTGGTCGCTTGTCAGGTGGTCGTATTCTTTTTCGAGGGACTGGTAAAGAAAACCGTTAAGTTCAGTAGCGACCGTTTTCAGCCATTCTTCCAAAGCGTCAATTTCGCCATAAATATAGTCGTGAAAACGGGGGCCTCTTGCGGGGTAACCACCCATATCGGCAACGACATAATTGCCCCGGTTGCTGTTAATGATCCTGGGTTGTAACTGGATACCCCCTTTTTCAATCAAACCCATTACCCTGCGGTCGATACCGTGCGGGCTAAAATTGAACCGCTCATTTGGGGCGTATTCTCTCCATGACTGGTTTTCAACCGCATTTTTTAAGGCGACTATATCCACATCTGCATTAAAACCGCTTCCGTCTCCCTGCGAATAAAAGCCATCAAAAGAGATGGAGTTTTTGTCTACGTTAACGCCAAAATAACCGCAAAGGGCAACAAAATCATCATACACAAAATCCCACCATAAAGGCACAAGGTTATAATCCCGGTGTCCAATAATCGCTTTTTCTTTGGCCTCTGCGCCCAATTCTTCGAAGTCGTAGAGTTCAAGTTTTATCGTTTTCATGCACAGCAATTTAAATGTCAAAGATTTTATCGCCGAAACGCTCTAAATTTTTGGCTTTCGTTTCGGCAACAAAAGGCAATACGAAGTCCCTTACATAATCAGCCACCGCAGTACCTTTAACCCTTTCCCGTCTTAAAACCTCGTAGTCATCTGCACTGATTTCGTACCATTTCAAATGCCGGGATTGCGGGTGGGCGAAAATTTCGGTGCGGTAACGTTCATCCCAATCCCGCTCATTAGCGACTTTCATAGAAACCACATCTCTATTGTTAAATATTTCCCGTATTGCTGCCTTTACCATTTCAGTAGTATGTCTGGCTGTCGGGAACAATACGAAACTTGCGCCCTCACTACTGGCGATTTC
>Ga0302315_10005518_pt1 | contig 10794 bp, 10 predicted proteins | sample III_Palsa_N3_1_FD_200532 | JGI IMG/M metagenome (GOLD analysis project Ga0302315, IMG submission 200532) | Peat permafrost microbial communities from Stordalen Mire near Abisko, Sweden - III_Palsa_N3_1 | ecosystem: Environmental > Terrestrial > Soil > Palsa > Peat permafrost | place: Sweden... | reverse complement strand
CAAAATACGCCCTTTTTGTCGCAACTCAGGCGGTAGGCGTTCAACAGAAATGGATAAGAAAATGATATTGTCCACGCCCAAAACAATTTCGAGCGCGGTCAGTGTCAATAAGGCTACCCATATTTGTGGTTCTAACAGGCTATCCATTATTAAAAGTCCGACACCTTACGTGCCCATGGACCTGCTTTTTTCAGTTCAGGCGCTAGGTTTTTGATTGCTAAATTGGCTTGTTGGCTATTGGGATAACGACCGTACAAGACAACATAGGTATTGTTGTTTTTGACTGAACGCACTTTTCCTTGCAATTTATTTTCGGCAATAAAGTTTTTGACTTGTGCTTCCGTGCCTAGACGAATTAATTGTACAGTGTAATCATTGGGTCCCGTTGTCACGCCTTTCGGGCTAATAGCAGCGACTTTTTTGGGCGTGGCGACGGTTGTCGCTTTCGGTTTGGCTTGTGCAACAACCGCGGGTGTGGATGCTTTTGGTTTTGTATTTTCCACGGGCAGTGTTGTAGTCACTTCAGACGCAGATACTTTTGGCATCGTGTTTTCTGTGGGTGTACTTGTATTCATCGCATTATTTACAGGCAACTGTGTCGTTGCTTGTACAGGAGAAGTATTAGACGTGGTTTCAGTGTTGATTGCACTCGTGATATGGTTTGCCATTGTGCTGGTTGCTGCATTAGCGCTTGGATTATTCGCATTGACTGGCGTCTCACCCCCTTCTGCATCCATCGGCGCTATGGTTGAAGAACCAACTGCCGTTGCTGCAGGACTCAATCCTGCCTGATCAGGAGTAGATGCCGGCGCAGGATTTGCAGTGTTAGTATCTGGGGTAGCGATATGATTGGCCGTCACTGGTGCTTGTGCTTGCGCTTCAGTCGTATGGATCAAACGTGGTTGAGGCAACGCAATGGGAATATTGACCGCCTGCGTTTTCCCAGAGGATTGATTGCTCAGTTTTTGCCAAGGCAACAATGCAATCAATACCAATCCTGCCGCAATGACGCACAAAATAACCTGTTTACGATAACCCATTTTTACCATCCCTTTTTGAAGCCATTCATTTGTTGCTTATGATATCAGTTTTTTCGGCTTGTGCAAAAGGCGCTCGCCAAACAAAGTATAATGTACATAAGGCCAATAAAATTAAGACACCATATGTCGCACGCACCGTTACAAATTCACTAATCAGACCTGTAAAAAAGTAAACACCTAAAATAATCGCACTGGCCATTGCATTAAATGTTGTTTGCAAACGTCCTTGGAAGACAGGATCTGTGGCTTGTTGTACCGCAGTGGTGATGACCGCCCACGTCGACAAAACAACACCTAATAACAGGTATAACAAACATGCCAACCACAATAAACTATTGAGCGCGAAAACAAATAATGTAGCACTCATGACCAAACAACCCACAATCATTACCTTGCGCATGCCCCACTTATTTACCCAATAAGGAACAACAAAGCTACCCAAGATGACACCAATGGAATAGGCCCCTTCTATATAGGATAATCCCAGTGCAGATGTATTTAATACTAATTTTGCAAACGGTGTTAATAAAATGGGCGACGTGAGCAACACACTGTACATGGCCATTTGTACATTATACAGAAAAAATAAATGCCGATTGCGCCTTAAATAGCGCAGACCATCCATTGTATCTGTACAAAAACGCTGCCATAAGTGATCAATTTTTTTCACCTGCTGCAGATGCGCTTCCGTCGCAACAATGGCATAGGTTAGCGCACTGGCCGCAAGAAAACAAATCGCATTAATCACAAACGTCCACACCGGTGTTAAATAAGACAAGATGATCCCGCCGGACGTAATGCCCACTAAAAAGCCAACTTCATAGGCCATATCCACCGTGGAATTGGCATATAATAAATCGCCCGGCTGCACAATATCGCGCACAAAAGCCAACGCCGCAGGACCATAAAACGCAAACACAAAACCTATACACAGCGCTAAAATATAAATTGACGCGATAGACTCTTGATAGGAGTAAATCGCCGCAATAATCAGTAGTGCAAACACACGCACCAAATTGCTTAAAATAATCACTTTTCTGCGCGAATAACGATCCACCACCGCCCCCACCAACGGCGCAAAAATAATCTGTGGCAACCAAAAACATGACAATAGCCATGCCATGGCGCTCACCTCTTCATACGCGCTCACCACCAACCAACCCATGCAGATAAAAGACATGCCGGCGCCTGTGGTGGCTAAAAAGCAGCTGACGACGTGTAATAAAACAGAGGGTTGTTTAAAGAGGGAAAAACGTTGACGCAAATAAGACATGATAAATATCCAATAAAAAAACAAGAACGAAAAATTATTCTATTAACGCATCAAAGGCATTTAATACACGTTTCACGGATAAAAAATATTTCCAACTTGGGCTGTCTTTTAAAGGCAATCTAAAGTAAGGCGTGACGACCTTATTTTTCCCCCACACGGGGCGCCAAAGTGTTGCGCGATTTTCTCTGGCAAAAATAGATAAGGTCGGCACCCCCAAACAAGACGCCAAATGTCCAATACCAGAATCATTGCCTATCATATAACCCGATTCATAAACATACCTTGCAGTTTGCGAAAAATCCGCAAAAGCAGGCAGCTCAAATGCATCAGCAATAATATTTTTCCATTGCGCCTTTTCTTCAGATGAAACAATAAAAACAGGATGAAATCCACGTTTTTTTAATTGCTCCGCCAAACGAACGAACCGTTGTGGCAACCAATTTTTTATGGGATCTGCGCTGCTGGGATGAATAATCACACGCTCTGCATAACGCCTAGAAATAGCCGCTGTGGGTGCAGCCAATGGATTTTCAATGTTGGTTGATGACAAACCAAATAATGGTTGTGCATACGTTAATAAATTTTCCAGCATGCCTTTATTGTGATCAATCGCTGTTTTGGGGATCACATGTACACGTTCATCTTTCAGTGCCCAATTTTGCCATATGGGGCGATCGATGGTTAATATCACATCAAAATCTTTCAATGCGGTTTCGAGCTCATTGTCATTTGGCAATTGTCTCAATGTGACCGCTGGAAACCACGTTTGTAATTGTACTGCAATACCGGTGTATAACGTCACATCATATCCCGCCAAACATAATTTTTGTGCCAAGCCAAGATACATCAACGCATCTCCAATGCTAGTGACACACATTAATGCGATATTTTTGCTATTTTGTGACGTATAGATGGCTGGTTTCATGGGATATGCTGATATGATTTGCAAGATAATGTTTCGTATTGTAAGTTTCAACACCAATAAAGTCAATCACTTACAAACGTATCATAGAGAAAAATCATCTAATTACATTTATTCTTGTTGCCTGTTTCCCCCTTTGAAAAAGGGGGGCTAGGGGGGATTTTCCCGCTAATTCAGCTGAACTTTATTATTATTTTATTCCAGTACAGCACTCTTTTATGGCCTGGTTCGTTGAGCCATCCTGTAAATCCCCCCTAACCCCCCTTTTTCAAAGGGGGGAAATATAGAGCATATTGTAATGAAAAGATATTTAAATGCGGTTGCCTTGAGAGGTATTACCTTTAAAATCCAAAGCCAGTGAATTAATACAATAACGCTGCCCCGTTGGCTTGGGACCATCATCAAAAACATGTCCCAAATGCGCATGACACTTTGCGCAAACCACTTCTATGCGATGCATATGATGACCATTGTCCACAACCTTTTCGACACTCTCATTGGTGCAAGGCGCCCAAAAGCTGGGCCAACCAGAACCAGAGTCATACTTTGTTTCAGATTCAAATAATGCGGCATTGCAACAAACACAATGATACATTCCCGTTTCAGCATGGTGATAGTATTTGCCCGTAAAAGGCGCTTCAGTTGCTTTTTGTCTGCAAATCGCATATTGTTCAGGCGAAAGCTCCGCTTTCCACTCTACATCCGACTTGTTGCTTTTTTTAACCATAACGGTGCCCTCCTACTTGAGGATTATAACATGAATTACCGTCACGCTTATCACGCGGGTAGCTTTGCTGATGTTTTTAAACACATGGTGCTATTACAATTAATTATCGGGATGCAAAAAAAAGACGCGGGATTTTGTTATTTTGAAACGCACGCGGGCGAAGCAATGACCGATTTACAGGCAATACACGCACAAAAAACCAAAGAGTATCAAGGCGGCATTGAAGCATTATGGCAACATCAAAAACGGATCGCCGCAGATAACAACGTTATTTTACAATATTTGCACACGGTGGTTCATTATCAAACGTCCCCCAAACAATTGCAATATTATCCTGGTTCAAGCGTATTTTCTGAGCATCTTTTACGTTCACAAGATGAAATGATTTTATTTGAGATGCAAGAGGATGTGTATGATCGCTTGCATCATTATTTTTACAAAAATCGTGCAGCACATGTGCATTATGGCGATGGTTGGCAAGGATTGCAGGCCTTGTTGCCACCAAAACAATTAAAACGTGGCTTGATTTTAATTGATCCGCCCTATGAAGATCCCAAAGAATTTGATGTGATTCTAACACATTTGCAATCGCTAGAAAAACGTTGGAATAACGCAACCATCATGATTTGGTATCCCATCAAAGAACGCAGTGGTATTGATCATTTTATAAAAAGGATCAGTCGATTGGATTTTAATCGCATAGAAATGCTGGAATTAAAAACACGCCCTGATGATCATTCAGGACAGCTCAATGGGACCGGACTGGTGGTTATTAATGCGCCCTGGCAATGGGATGTTGCTTTGCCAAAAAATTTGAAACAGCTGCCTGAGTTATTAAATTTAGATAAAAAAATAGCAGCGGTTATTTTGAAAAAAATAAAAGAGAAATAAAGGAACGCTCAGAAAAATCTGAGCTTATAATAATTCTCTGACATCGACAAAATGGCCAAAAATAGCAGCGGCCGCCGCCATCGCAGGACTGACCAAATGCGTACGCCCACCAGTGCCTTGTCGGCCTTCAAAGTTACGATTTGAAGTAGATGCACAACGTTCACCTGGCATCAGCTTATCCGCATTCATCGCGATACACATGGAACAACCTGGATCACGCCATTCAAAACCTGCCTCTTTAAAAACTTGATCCAAACCTTCTTGTTCTGCTTGTAATTTTATCAAGCCAGAACCTGAGACAACCATCGCTTGTTTAATTCGTGGATGTACTTTTTTACCTTTCACTACGTTTGCCGCAATGCGTAAATCTTCAATGCGTGAATTGGTACAAGAACCAATAAAGATTTTATCCAACTCAATGGACTCCATCGGTATTCCAGGTGATAGATCCATGTATTGTAGTGCTTGTTGATAGCTTTCTTGTTTTTCAACAGAAGACTCTTTGCTGGGATCTGGCACAACGCCAGTAATATCCACCACCATTTCAGGCGAGGTTCCCCAGCTGACTTGTGGCGCCAAATCTGAAGCCTTGATGGTTATTTTTTTATCAAACGCGGCATTGTCATCACTGCGTAATGTTTGCCAATAATCAACGGCTTGTTGCCATAATTGTTCTGTGGGTGCCAATGGTTTGCCATGTAAATATTCCATGGTTTTTTGATCTGCTGCCACTAAACCTGAACGTGCGCCCGCTTCAATCGACATATTACAAATAGTCATGCGCGCTTCCATCGACAATTGGCGGATGGCCTCGCCTGTATATTCAATGGTATAACCCGTCGCTCCAGCAGTACCGATTTGGCGGATTAAATAAAGGATTAAATCTTTGGCATACACACCAGCGGGCAAATCGCCTGTAAAATCGACTTGCATGTTACGCATTTTTTTCTGCCACAAACATTGCGTGGCCAACACATGTTCAACCTCTGAAGTGCCAATACCAAAAGCCAATGTCGCAAAAGCGCCATGTGTTGCGGTATGTGAATCACCACACACCAAGGTACAACCAGGCAAGGTGATCCCTTGTTCAGGTCCAATCACATGTACAATGCCTTGCCGCTTGTCTTGCATGGCAATTAAGTGAATGTTATTTTCTTCGCAATTTTTTGTTAATGTTTCTAATTGAATGCGTGATATAGGATCGCTAATCAGGCCTTGTACACGTCCTGTGGTCGGAACATTGTGATCGGGCACGGCTAAATTGCTATTGATACGCCAAACAGGTCGGTGTGCTTCTTTTAAGCCGGAAAATGCTTGAGGTGAGGTGACTTCGTGCAATAAATGGCGATCAATATAGATTAGCGACAATCCATTTTCATCGGTCGTGATAACATGACTGTCCCAAAGCTTATCGTATAAGGTTTTAGCTGACATATGAACCTGCATAAATGACAACGTCGAAAGACCTATAATACACTATTTTTCAAATCACTTAAACAAACATGCCCGCAATTGCGGGCATGTTTATCTGTCCTAACCTCTCAATGATCTTATCGATCAGTGAGACATTATCGCTTACTTGCTAACACCATTGCCATACGCTTTTTCAATGCGTTCTTGACGGTCATCAGCAACAGGTGCTGGTGCTGACGCAGGTGCTGGTTCCGTTTTGGTCAAAGGACAAGCGCAACCGACCAATAAGAGGAAAGGCAATGCGATAGCAAGCAATTTTGTTGTAGACATAAAAAGACGCTCCTTGTGTGTTTAAGATATATTCCACTTTATTATTCTATAAGTCATTATTATAAACTGCAAGTACATTATGAATATTTTTTATTAATGTTTGCATTTAATGTGCATTTGAACCTGCAAAACCTTTTATGACGCTCATTAAAATAATTTTTATATCAAACCAAATATTCCAGTTTTCAATATACGCCAAGTCATATTCCACACGCTTTTCCATTTTATTGAGCGTATCCGTTTCACCACGCCAACCATTGATTTGTGCCCAACCAGTAATACCTGGTTTCACTTTATGCCTTAACATGTAACTCGGCACCAATCGCCGATAATGTTCATTCATCGCCACCGTGTGCGGTCTGGGCCCTACAACGGACATGCTACCTTGCAGTACATTAATGAATTGCGGCAACTCATCCAACGAATAATGCCGTAAAAATCCGCCAATTTTAGTCAAACGTGGATCATTGCGCTGCTTTTGATCAAATTCCGTTAAACCATCATGCATCATATTCATGGTTCTAAATTTCCACACCATAATCGGCTTACCATGCAATCCGTAACGAGCCTGTTTAAAAAATACCGGTCCGGTTGAGGTGAGTTTAATCGCAATGGCAATCAACAACATTGGTATCGCCAATAACAACAAAGCAAGCGAACTGAAAGCAATATCAAAAATCCGCTTTACAATTTGCCCCAAACCATAAAATGGCGATTCAAACACACTAATCACCGGCAAACCATCGAGAAAATGTTGTCTGGCACCCAACACTTGAAAGACAAAAACATTCGGCACAAAAAATACCGTACAGGTGGTATCCGTCAGCGCGGTGATCAACTCTTGGATCTTGACTTCTTCACGCATGGGCAATGTAATATAAAGATAGTCATACAAGCCTTTTTTAATATCAATAATGGCTTGCTGCGTATTACCGCGATAACAGTCGGCTGAATCCAACATTTTTACCTGCGGTGAATCATCATAAAAGCCCGTCACTTGAATGCCCATCCACGTTTGTGCCTGCAAACGCTGCAGTAAAGCATCCGCCAGTTCACCTGCACCAATGATAGCGGCAAAACGTTGATTGTACCCTTTCTTGCGTATAGACGATAATAACATTCGCGCAAATAAACGGTTGGCACACAATAATAGCGCACTGAGTAGATTGACCGCCAAAAATAACTTAATGCCGCCCGGTGTTCGGATCACAATATGATTAAAAGTAGCCGTGATTAACAGCGATATTAACAATACCACCATTAACCAAGTTAACTGCGTTCTTATGCTTTGACCGCGCCATGAACTATATAACCCCAATAAGGTACTTAAAAATTGGAATGCACACACATTGACCAACATCATCACCAATGTTTTTTGTTCCATATGACCGGTTTGCCAGCTATAGATCAGCCACCAAGCAAAAACCATTAATAAGAGATCCAAACATCGGTTGGCCAAATCTATCATGCGTTCATGTGTGCTTAAAATCCCTTTCATTCGATTATATTACCTTGTTTGTGTCCTGCGCCACCCTCACCCTGTCCCTCTCCCGCTGGCGGGAGAGGGACAGGGTGAGGGTGGCTTCCTATTCATAAGCCACAGCCATATATCGCACCACATCCCATGTCGAAAAGATTACTCGCCGCGCCCAACGAACGACGCTGACCTTGTACCTGTGCTTGTGTAATCGCCATCTCAATCGGTTGTGTAAATAGGTGTGTTTGTAGTTGATGTTCTAATGTCGCTGTTTTTTCAATATCATTGGGCACTAAGCGCAGCAAATCGGCTCGATTGCTATTAACACAGGGATCACATTCTAAACTGCGATGTGTTAATACCTCAAAACCAGTGCCTCGTACCAAATCATCGCGCATGGCTGTTGTGTGCAAATAAAGTGGACACCATACTTTACGACCACCATATTGTTCCGAGTCTTCTTGCCACTCAGGCAAATCATACCATCGTTGTGATGCGGCGCGCCTTGCAGCAACGATAACTGTCGCGAGGCACTGAGGATCATGATCGTCTAACCATTCTAATAAAGGCAGCCCTTTTAATATACCCGCACACCATTGAAATTGCGTGGATGGAAATTGCCCTTTATCACGCATCAATTCAGCAAATGGCAGTCGAGTTTGCAAATGTATCGCTTCAAAGCCAGCTTGTTTGGCCCACAATGCACCCTTATCTACTCGCGCTTGCCATCCTTGTGCTGCCCAACCCGTGTTCACCGATAAACAGGTCAAATTTAAAAGTTGGGCGTGATGCGCCCATTGCATGAGTGCAAGACTATCATTGCCATAATTTGTAATCAATGCATACATATATATCAACTAGTTATGTAGAGGGTGAATGAATATCGACCTTGACATCTCAAAGACAAGTATTTTATCATGAACCAACGCAGATTGCTGTATTTTTGCTTAACGAGAGAAACCATGGCACAACATTATCGATTTATACGCTCAAACTGGATACACAGTGATGATTACATCACGCACAAAACAAAAGTAAGCCATTAACGAACAACAGAGGTTAACTGATATGCGACACATTCCCCGTCTCTTGACAATGCTCCCGACCCTAATTAAAGCTGCCATCACTGTATCCTTTGTCTTATTGCCTGGTTTATCTACTGCTGCAGATAATACTCAAAAAAAACCTGTTGAACTCGCTATTACACAAATTGTCGATCATCCTTCATTAAACCAAGCCAGACAAGGCGCGATGGACGCGTTAGCCAAGGCGGGTTATGTAGAAAATAAAAATTTAGATGTTACCTTTGAAAATGCACAAGGTAGCATACCCACTGCGGTGCAAATTGCACAAAAATTCGCAGGCATGGATCCCGATATTATTCTGGCGATTTCCACCCCTTCAGCGCAAACGTTAGCCGCTGCAACCGCCAGATATCCGATCCCCATCGTTTTTGCATCCGTGACCGATCCCATTGCCGCACATTTGGTGAAATCATTAGAACAACCTGGTGATGATATTACCGGTGCAATGGATGCTTCGCCTGTTGATGAGCAAGTCGCTTTTATTCAAAAAATATTGCCTAATACAAAACGTATTGGCGTTATTTATAATGCGGGTGAAATTAACTCTGCTACCACCGTGACCTCTTTAAAGAGCATTGTTGAAGCCAAAGGATTAAGCTTGGTCGAAGCAACGGCAGCCAATGCCAATGAGATTGGGCCAGCGGTGCAATCATTAATTGGGAAAGTGGATGTGTTGTATTTACCCACAGACAATACGTTGGTTTCAGCGTTGGATATCTTGATTAAAGTCACCAACGAACATAAATTGCCGGTGGTTGCCAGTGATCCTGTGTCTGTGGAAAAAGGCTGTTTAGCCGCAATAGGTTATAGTCAATATGCAGTGGGATATTTGGCGGGTGAAAAAATGGTGAAAATCCTCAGTGGTATTGCGCCTAAAGATATTCCTGTTAGCGCTCCTGAGCACACAGAAATTCAATTGAATTTGAAGACGGCAAAATTGTTGAATTTAATCATTCCGGAAGACGTTATTAAAAGTGCGCAGAATGTGATTGAATAGGTTGCTCTGGCAGCCTGGCATGGCTTGCTTTTTTACGCAGGCTGTCATACCGCGGCTTGACCGCGGTATCCACTTTGCAGTGGATACAAACTTAAATAAAGTCTACATGAACTTCTTAAGTCTCTGCAAAGTGGACCCCGCGGTCAAGCCGCGGGGTGACAGCCTAAACAAAACACAGCAATTAGAAAGTAGCAGCAATTGACATGATTATAAAATAGATAACGCGCGCTTAAAAGGACCCAAATGAGTACCATACAAATGCTAGGCGCCCTAGAGTTAGGGCTGATTTTTGGCTTAATTGGAATTGCTGTATTTTTAACATTTAGAATTAGTAATTTTCCTGATCTCACTGTTGACGGTAGTTTCCCTCTGGGCGCAGCCGTTGCTGCATCGATGATCATTGCCGGTGTCAATCCTTGGTTAGCCACTTTCTGTGCTTGCTTGGCAGGTGCAATGGTAGGTTTTGTGACCGCGTATCTTAGTATCCGCTGGAAGATCATGGGCCTTTTGGCCAGTATTTTAACCATGACAGCACTTTACTCTATTAATTTACGTGTCATGGGTCGACCCAATCTTGCATTGCTCACTGAACCCACCATTTTTAGCATGAACTATGGATTATCCGTATTAACAACCATG
>Ga0302315_10005516_pt1 | contig 10797 bp, 11 predicted proteins | sample III_Palsa_N3_1_FD_200532 | JGI IMG/M metagenome (GOLD analysis project Ga0302315, IMG submission 200532) | Peat permafrost microbial communities from Stordalen Mire near Abisko, Sweden - III_Palsa_N3_1 | ecosystem: Environmental > Terrestrial > Soil > Palsa > Peat permafrost | place: Sweden... | reverse complement strand
TACTCACCGCCCTGGAGCCGGTTGGCAATTATGCGGTGCAGCCGCACTTTTCCGATGGCCACAATACCGGTATTTATTCATGGGATTACCTGTATTGGCTAGGTAGCAACCAGGCCCGCCTATGGGACGAATACGGTCAAAAGCTGGAAGCGGCAGGGTATACCCGCGAAAGCGGCCGCGATGCGTCGATGACCAAGGCCGATGGTGGCGGTCACGGCTGCAGCTAGGGCAGGCGGCAATCGAATACTCGCGCCATGACCGGTCAACTCGGTATAATGCAGCCTCAACAAAGAGTTGATTACCATGACAAATACCACGCATTTCGGTTATCAAACCGTCCCGGAAGAAGACAAAGCGCATAAGGTTGCCGAAGTATTTCACTCGGTGGCGGCGAAATATGACGTCATGAACGACGTGATGTCGGCCGGTTTGCATCGCCTGTGGAAGACCTTCACGATCGCGCAAGCGGCTATCAGACCAGGTTTCAAGGTTCTCGATATTGCAGGCGGCACCGGCGATTTGGCCAAGGCTTTCGCGAAAAAGGCTGGTCCAACTGGCGAGGTCTGGTTGACCGACATCAATGAATCGATGTTGCGGGTCGGGCGCGACCGCTTGTTGAATCAAGGGTATTCGAATCCGGTTTTACTGTGCGATGCCGAGAAATTGCCGTTTCCCGATAACTATTTCGACCGCGTGTCGGTGGCCTTCGGCTTGCGCAACATGACGCACAAAGACGCAGCATTGGCGGAAATGACGCGCGTGTTGAAGCCGGGTGGCAAACTGCTGGTGCTGGAGTTTTCCAAAGTGTGGGAGCCGCTGAAAAAGCCCTACGATGTCTATTCGTTTTCGGTCTTGCCCTGGATGGGCGCGCGCATTGCCGGCGATGCCGACAGTTATCGTTACTTGGCCGAATCGATCCGCATGCATCCGGATCAGGAAACCTTGAAGACCATGATGCAGGGCGCCGGTTTGGAGCGCGTCGAATATTTCAATTTAACCGCCGGTGTCGCCGCTTTGCACACCGGAATTAAATACTGAGGGTTTTGCATGAAGACACTCGTTGTTGCTTTGATGCTGATTGCAACCATGATGTTGCCGGCGATTTCGGCTGCGGCCCCAAAGCATACGAATAAGCACACCCATACTGCCGACGCTTCCGCGGACGCGGCACCGGTCGATGCGCCGGCCCCCGAAGTTGTGGACACCTCGTTCAAAGGCAAGGTTGCCGCCTTGGTCGTGAGCTTGGGCGGCGGCGAATTGGCAGCAAAACTAGGCATTGATCCCGCCTGGCTGGGATTGATCGCGGCAATCTTGTTGCTGGCCGTGCTGTTGGCGTTGATCATGGCGCTGGTGCGCTTGCTGGCACGGGTCAGGCGAGGACCGGCGATCTATGCAGGCGACTATTCGGATCATGTCATACCGGAGAAGGCATTACGCGTCGAACCGAGTATCAGGCCGGTCGCGGCGCGCGCGGCACAACAGATTGCGAAGTCCCAAGCTGCTGCAAAAGGGCATGACAACTTCGATGTGTCCAAATTCCTGCGCAGTGCAAACACCTATTTCCTGCGTTTGCAAGTCGCTTGGGATCGTGGCGATCTGAACGATATTCGCGAGTTCGCGAGCCGTGAAATCTATGTCGAATTCAAGTCGCAGTTGAAGCAACGCGGCGCAGGGCAGCACAATAAGACTGGGGTCGATTCATTGGACGCGGAATTGCTGAAATTGGAAAGCGGCGATGGCTTGTACGTTGCCAGTGTCAAATTCAGCGGCATGATTCGGGAAGAAAATCACACGGCAAAACCCTTCATGGAAGTGTGGAGTTTGACCAAGGCGGTGGCCAGTACCGAGGGGTGGACCTTGGCGGGAATTCAACAATTCTCGTAGGGCGACAAAAAAGCGGTAAAAAATCTCACGTTGCGCGATACGGCGGGTTGCGGGTGCCGCGTAGAATATTCCCCCGGCCAAACTGGTAAACTAGTGGCGCCTCTGAATGGTCAGGGGTTGATTCTTTCAAATAATGACTCTTGCCACCCCCTTTTCTTTAATTCCCTCTGCAATCAATCATTTGCTTGCCCAAGAGCCGTGGGCGCGCGCCAAGCTGGCCGCACACAACGGTAAAACCGCTTGCTTTGACTTATCCGTGTTGCGTGTGAATTTGACGATCACGGCCGATGGCATGTTGAGTATGGCGGCTGAGGGCGATACCCCCCAGGTGACGATACGCGTCAAGCCTGAACAACTACCGTTGATCCTGCAAAACCGCGAGCGCGCATTTTCCTATGTGACGGTGGAAGGGGATGCGGACTTTGCCAATACCATTTCCCAAGTCAGCCAGTCGCTGCGTTGGGAGGCGGAAGAAGACTTGAGCAAGCTGGTTGGCGATATCGCTGCCACGAGAATGGTGGCAGGCGCCAAGGCGGCGTTCCAGGCGGCCAAGACGACGCAGGAAACGCTTGCGGAAAACGTCGCCGAATATCTATTGGAAGAAAAGCCGATGCTGGTGCGGCCGCAGGCAGTGCAAGACTTTGGTGCTGACGTCGCCAAGATGCGCGACGATGTCGAACGCTTGCAAAAGCGGATTGAAAAGCTGGAAGGGCGTGTTCAATGATCTTGAAATTTCTGCGGGTTTTCAAGATCGTGCGGGTTGCGGTTCGCTATGGGCTCGACGATATTGCGATGTCCAACCTGGCGTTTCCGCGCATCATCTGGGTGATCAACAAGCTGACGTTTTGGCGTGACATTTCTGCGCCGCGCGGTGAGCGCTTGCGTAAGGCCCTGGAAGACCTGGGGCCGATTTTCGTCAAATTCGGCCAAGTGTTATCGACGCGGCGCGACTTGATGCCGGCCGATATCGCCGATGAATTGGCGCGCCTGCAAGACCGCGTTCCGCCGTTCGATTCCGATCTGGCGATTGCGCAAATCAAGAAATCCCTAGGCGCGCATCCGAGCGACTTGTTCGCGCATTTCGAGCGCGACCCGGTGGCCTCCGCATCGATTGCGCAAGTCCATTTTGCGACCTTGAAAAACGGCAAGGAAGTTGCGGTCAAGGTATTGCGGCCGGGCATGAAGAAATCGATCGACGAAGATGTCGCCCTGATGCACATCGCCGCCGGTTGGGTCGAAAAATTATGGGCAGACGGCAAGCGGCTCAAACCGAAGGAAGTGGTCGCCGAATTCGACAAATACCTGCATGACGAACTGGATTTGATGCGTGAGGCGGCCAATGGCAGCCAATTGCGCCGAAATTTTGCCGACTCCGATTTGTTGATGGTGCCGGAGATGTTCTGGGATTATTGCTCGTCCTCGGTCATCGTGATGGAGCGCATGTATGGCATTCCGATTTCGCAAACCGACCGCTTGATTGCCGCCGGCGTCAACATGCAAAAATTGTCCAGCGACGGGGTGGTGATCTTCTTCACCCAGGTATTTCGCGATGGATTTTTCCATGCCGATATGCACCCCGGCAATATCCTGGTGTCGATCGACCCGCAAACGTTCGGGCGCTATATCGCGCTCGACTTCGGCATCGTCGGCACCTTGAATGACTTTGACAAGGATTACCTGTCGCAAAATTTCCTGGCGTTTTTCCGGCGCGACTACAAGCGCGTGGCAGAGGCGCATATCGAATCCGGTTGGGCACCGAAGGAAACCCGGATCGACGAACTGGAATCGGCAGTGCGTGCCTGCTGCGAGCCGATTTTCGACCGTCCCTTGAAAGACATCTCGTTCGGGCAAGTGTTGTTGCGGTTGTTTCAAACCTCGCGCCGCTTCAACGTCGAAGTTCAACCGCAGCTGGTCTTGTTGCAAAAGACCTTGCTCAATATCGAAGGCTTGGGACGCCAGCTTGATCCCGATCTGGATCTTTGGAAAACCGCAAAGCCATACCTGGAGCGCTGGATGGAAGAGCAGGTAGGCTGGCGTGGTTTGTTGGAAAGATTGAAGGCCGAAGCGCCACGTTACAATAAATTGCTGCCGCAGCTGCCGCGCCTCGTGCATCAAGCCCTGAGTCATGTGAACGAACTGCCTTCGCGGGACCAGGTCGAACTGATGAAGCGCCTGCTCAATGAACAAAAGCGCACCAATTTGCTATTGGGGATTGCGATTTATATTGGCGGTGGCTTACTGTTCGGCGTCGTGTTGATGCGGATATTGGCTTACTGGCATATGTCTCCCTTCTAAGGCGGGATAGAGATCGTGCCCGACTTCAAACATCGTGATTCGACCGGCCCGGCTTTCTGGGACGAACGTTTCGAGCAGGCATTCATGCCATGGGACCGCGCCGGCGTCCCGGCTATGCTGCGACAATTTGTCGAGCAAGCTCCCGCGCCGTTGACGACCTTGATTCCAGGATGCGGCCTTGGCTATGAAGTGGCTTTGCTGGCGGATGCCGGTTGGGATGTCACCGCCATCGATTTTTCGCCGGTCGCCGTCGAAGCCGCCCGCGAAACCTTGGGGCACTGGGGCGAGCGGGTGCTAGAGGCGGATTTTTTCACTTTTCAGCCAGCACGCCCATTGGATTTGATTTATGAACGCGCCTTCTTGTGCGCGTTACCGCCGGCAATGAGTGAGTCGATTGCCGCCCGCTGGGCCGCGTTATTGCCAGCCGGCGCATTGTTGGCAGGATTCTTTTTTTTCGATGAAACCCGCAATGGGCCACCGTTCGGTATTGATCCCGAAAGGCTGAAGGCCCTGCTGATGCCCAATTTCGAATGCATCGAAGATAGCCCGGTGGAAGATTCGATCAAGGTGTTTGCCGGCAAAGAGCGTTGGCAAGTTTGGCGTCGCTCGGCTTAAATTAATTGCATTTGTATTAATTTTCGTGATGTGCTCAATCAATTTTCGGCGGGGCACCGCACTGCTAACGCATTCCTTTCGGATCGCAGGACGATTTAACATCCGCACTTGTCGCAACTAATGACCGTGGCGAGGCTCGTTTTGCTATAATTTCCCGCTTTCCAAACCCGGGTCTGTAGAGATGGCGCTCCTCGAAATCCGCAACGTCAGCCGTCGTTTCGGCGACTTCACAGCTGTTGACAATGTCAGTCTGTCGATTGAGGCTGGGGAGTTTTTCACTCTACTAGGTCCGTCCGGTTGTGGCAAGACCACCTTGCTGCGGATGATTGCCGGATTTGATTTGCCTGACGAAGGACAGATCCTGCTGGATGGCGTCGACCTGGTCGGAACCGCGCCGGAACGCCGGCCGGTGCATACGGTGTTCCAGAGCTACGCCTTGTTTCCGCACATGACAGTGGCGGGCAATATTGCTTTTCCGCTCAAAATGGCGAATACGCCGCCCGCTGAAATCAAGGCCAAGGTCGCGGCAGCACTGGACGACGTACGTCTCGGTGGATTCGCTACACGCTATCCGCATGAATTGTCTGGCGGGCAACGGCAGCGGGTCGCTATTGCACGGGCCCTGGTCACGCACCCCAAGGTATTGCTGCTTGACGAGCCCTTGTCGGCACTGGATGCCAAGCTGCGCGAGCAAATGCAGATTGAATTGATCAATCTGCAAAAAGAAGTCGGGATCACCTTTATCTATGTGACGCACGATCAGGGCGAGGCGCTGGCCTTGTCGCATCGCATTGCCGTCATGAATCGCGGCAATGTTGAACAACTCGATGAGCCGGATCGGATTTACAGCTTTCCGCGCAACCGCTTTGTGGCTGACTTCATCGGTACTTGCAACTTGTATGACGGCAAAATTGAAAGCGTCAATACCGAGTCGATGACGCTGGCGCTGGCAGGTTTCGGTGCGGTGCGCATCGCCAAAGTGGAGGGCGTTGACGCAGGCGGTGTTGGTTTGTTGGCATTGCGCCCGGAAAAAATCAGGATATCCGCTGCCGATGTCGATGCCGTCGGCGAAAACAGTTTCAAAGGCGTGGTCAAGGAATTGCTCTATCTTGGCGACGTGACCGTGTACGTAGTGGAAACCGTTGGCGGCGCACTGGTCAAGACCCTGTTGGCCAATTCCGGTGCCGGACGCATTCGTTTTTTTGAGGTTGGCGACGCCGTCAGCGTGGCCTGGCATGTTGACGCCGGACACTTCCTCCATGAATAGCCTGCCTAAGCGGTCACGCTCACTGGGCCGGTGGCTGATCAGCGGCCCGCCCTTGCTGTATCTGTTGTTGTTTTTCGTGCTGCCTTGCCTGATCATGGTGCTGGCGTCGTTTCGTTCCCCTGGTGATTACGGCGGCTTGGCGCCGTTGATCGATGAAACCGGCAAGCCGGATCTGTCGTTGGACAATTACACGCGCTTCGCTACCGACTTCATCTATACCAAGGTATTCCTCAAGTCGCTGGGCTATGCGCTGACAACCACGGTTTCCTGCCTGGTCATGGCCTATCCGTTAGCCATGCTGATCGCGCATAGCCCAAAGAAATATCGCGACCTGTTATTGTTGTTGGTGATTTTGCCCTTCTGGAGCAATTTCCTGATTCGGGTTTATGCCTGGATGATCATTCTTGGTCCACAGTCGGCCTTGTCGCGCGGCCTCAATTTCCTGCTGGGTTTATTCGGCATCGAACCGGTGACGCTGTTATTCTCGGGTTTCGCCGTCATCGTCGGCCTGGTCTATGTGCACTTGCCTTTCATGGTGCTGCCGCTCTATGCGAACCTGGAAAAACACGATCCGGCCTTGCTCGACGCCGCCCAGGATCTCGGGGCAAATGCTTGGCAACGCTTCTGGCGCGTGACCTTCCCGTTATCGCTGCCGGGAGTTTTTGCCGGCGCCGCGCTGGTTTTCATCCCTGCGCTCGGGATATTTGCCGTCTCGGACATACTGGGCGGTACCGGTGGCATCATGATCGGCAACGTGATCAAGCAGCAATTCCTGGAAACACGCGACTGGCCTTTTGGCAGTGTGTTGTCGATTGTGCTGACTGCCGCCGCCTTGCTGGTGGCAGGGTTGGCGGCATGGGTTGCTCGGCCCCGGAGGGAGAGCCATGCGTAGTCGCTCAACCTCGCGTTCCACTTGGCTGTGGGCGGCATCGATCGCGGTGTATGCCTTTCTCTACATCCCCTTGTTGATCGTGATTCTTTATTCATTCAATGATTCCAAGTTGAATGCAGAATGGGTCGGCTTTACCTTCGATTGGTATCGCAAGTTGTTCCACAACAGGGAAATGATTGAAGCCGCCGGCAATTCGTTGGGGATTGCCTTGGTCGCCAGCTTCTGTTCCACCGTGCTGGGCACGATGGCTGGATTCGCAATGCATAAGTACCAGGGCAAGTTGCTGCAGCTTCTGGTGTTGACGCCAATTGCGATTCCGGAAATATTGATGGGTGTGTCGTTGCTGTTATTTTTTGTCATGCTGAACATGACCCTGGGGCTGGTCTCGATTACGTTCGCGCATATTGCTTTTTGCCTGGGCTTCGTCGCGATCGTGGTGCGCTCGCGGTTATCCGGCATGGATGAAAGCTTGACTGAAGCCGCGCGCGACTGTGGTGCGACGCCCTGGCAAGCTTTTCGCCTGGTTACCTTGCCTTTGATTATGCCGGGAGTCATCGCCGGTGCCTTGATGGCGTTCACCCTGTCGATCGATGACTTCGTCATTACATTTTTTACGGCTGGCGCCAATGCATCCACGTTGCCGCTGCAGATTTATTCGATGATCAAAATCGCGGTGACGCCGGAAGTCAATGCCATATCCACGTTGTTGATGGGGCTCACGTTGTTGTTGATCGTGATTGCTTCAAAATTGTCGCCTAATGTGCTTCGCTCATGAACTGAGGAAAACAATGAAAAAACTGCTCGCCCTGATGTTGTTTGTTGCTGCGTCTGCCCAGGCTGCCGATGAATTTCATCTGTATAACTGGAATAACTATCTGGCCCCGGAAACTGTGACGCGCTTTGAAGCCTTTTGCACTTGCAAAGTGGTGCAAACATATTACGGCGACAACGAAGAGATGCTGGCCAAGTTGGCGGCAGGCGCCAGTGGCTATGACATGATTGTGCCGACCGGGAATGCGCTGGAGCCGTTGATCAAGGAAGACTTTCTCAAACCGCTCGACAAGAAGCAATTGCTCAACCTGAAAAACATCAATCCGGTTTATCTGAATACTGATTTCGATAAAGGCAATAAGTTCTCGGTTCCTTATGCTTACACGATTACCTTGCTTGGCTATAACGACGTGAAAATGAAAGAGCTGGGCATCAACGTCGATAGCTGGGCGACGATTTTCGATCCGGCGATCTTGTCCAAGATCAAAGGCAAGGTGACGGTACTCGACTCTGCCAACGAATTGATGGGCGCAGCGTTGAAATATCTTGGTTATTCGGCCAACGATACCGACGAAAAACATTGGCAGCAGGCCAAGGATGTGATCATGAAAGCCAAGCCCTATTGGGCTGCTTTTAACGGTACCAGCTATATCAAGGAATTAACTGTCGGCAATATTTGGCTTGCGCACGGTTACTCAAACGACTTTTTCCAGGCGGATCTGGATGCTCAGCAAGCCGGACGGAAATTTCACGTCCGTTATGCGCTACCGAAAGAAGGTGCGGTCCTGGCGCTGGATAATATGGTCATACCCAAATCGGCGCCACGGCCAGATTTGGCACTGAAATTCATGAATTTCATGATGGACGGCAAGAACGCGGCAGAATTGACCAATGCGATCGGTTCCGGTAATCCGAATCTGGAAGCGATGAAAACCATCAAGCCGGAAATAGCGAAAAATACGGCGATTTTCCCCGATAAGGCGACACTTGCCAAATTGGAAATGTTAAAAGACATTGATAGTAAAAAGCGCCGGATACGTAACCGGATCTGGACCGAGATTCGCGCAAGTTAGGTGAGTGATTGTTGAAACGGTGACAAATTGACTCATCAAATTCAATTTGTCGATGGAAGATAGTTTGGCGGGTATCCGGCAGATGCCCACCCGCCCAACAACCTGCACTTTGATTTTCTGCAATTGTCCCCAACTCCATAATGCGGCACGCCTGCCGTTAATGCCCATTTGATCAACGTGTTTACTCAAAAAACCGTTATAATTCAGGGTTTTGGATGATTTTTGCGGGGATTTCTGATGCCGATTTATGCTTATCGTTGTGAAGCGTGTGGTTTTGCCAAGGATGCGCTGCAAAAGATGTCGGATGCACCACTGACTGAGTGCCCGAGCTGCGGCAAATCGACGTTTAAGAAACAGGTTACCGCTGCCGGGTTTCAACTGAAGGGCACCGGTTGGTACGCCACTGATTTTCGCGGTAGCGGCAGTGCGCCGACCTCTGCACCCGCAGTTTCCGGAGCGCCGGCACCAGCCACATCGACTACACCGGCGACGGACACGGCTGCAACACCTGCGCCAGCGGCTGGCACGCCGCCGCCGTCAGTTTGATCGCAGAGTGGGAAATGCGCGGAATGTCCGAAACGCGCCGAGACATCATTGCGGCCAAGTGTTCCTTGAGAGAGAACGATGCGTAAATATTTTGTCACTGGTTTACTGATCCTGGTTCCGTTGGTCATTACGGTATGGGTGATCAGCATGATTGTCGGCACGCTCGATCAATCGCTATTGCTGTTGCCGGTTTCCTGGCGGCCGGAAGCGCTGGTCGGTTTCCATATTCCTTTGCTGGGAACAATTTTCACGCTGCTGATCATCTTTTTCACAGGATTGGCGACGCGTAACTTCATCGGCAATCAAGTCGTGCGTGCGTGGGAAATGGTATTGACGCGCATACCTGTCGTCAATTCGATTTACTCCAGCGTCAAGCAAGTGTCGGACACCTTGCTGTCGTCTTCCGGCAATGCATTTCGCAAGGCAGTGCTGGTTGAATATCCGCGCCAGGGCAGCTGGACCATCGCCTTCGTAACCGGTGTGCCGGGTGGCGATGTGGCGAACCATTTGCAGGCCGACTATATCAGCCTCTATGTGCCGACCACGCCGAACCCGACTTCCGGTTTTTTCCTGATGGTCCCGCGCGAGCAGACGATTGAGTTGGACATGAGTGTCGACGAGGCATTGAAATACATTGTATCGATGGGCGTGGTTGCACCTGAGCACATCAAAAAGACAAAGCTGGAAATAATACCAACAGCGGATACCAACAGCAGCAAAAACTGAATCTTTAGTTTGCCGAATAATAAACACAGATATCAGTATAGATAAAAGCACAGATACTAAATCCCGACGCTGATGCAAATCGGCGAAGAACCTGAAACTGGAAATTGAATATGTCAATGCGTACACACTACTGCGGCCTTACTTCCGAGGCGCTACTTGGTCAAACCGTCAGCCTATGCGGCTGGGTACATCGTCGTCGCGATCACGGCGGCGTTATCTTTATCGATTTGCGCGACCGCGAAGGCTTGGTGCAGGTAGTTTGCGATCCTGACCGTGCGGACGTGTTCCAGGGTGCCGAGGCCGTGCGTAACGAATTCTGTTTGCGCATCACCGGTGTGGTGCGCATGCGCCCTGAGGGCACCAGCAATGCCAACCTGACTTCCGGCAAGATCGAAGTGTTGTGCCAGAACCTCGAAGTGTTGAATCCGTCGGTCACGCCGCCATTCCAGCTCGACGACGACAACCTGTCGGAAACGACCCGTTTGACGCACCGCGTGCTCGATTTGCGTCGCCCGCAAATGCAAAACAATTTACGCTTGCGTTATAAAGTGACGATGGAAGTGCGCAAATACCTCGATGGACTCGGTTTTATCGATATCGAAACGCCGATGTTGACCAAGTCGACCCCGGAAGGCGCGCGCGACTACCTGGTGCCGTCGCGTGTGAATGCCGGTCATTTCTTCGCGTTGCCGCAGTCGCCGCAATTGTTCAAGCAATTGCTGATGGAC
>Ga0302315_10005511_pt1 | contig 10804 bp, 11 predicted proteins | sample III_Palsa_N3_1_FD_200532 | JGI IMG/M metagenome (GOLD analysis project Ga0302315, IMG submission 200532) | Peat permafrost microbial communities from Stordalen Mire near Abisko, Sweden - III_Palsa_N3_1 | ecosystem: Environmental > Terrestrial > Soil > Palsa > Peat permafrost | place: Sweden... | reverse complement strand
AGCAGCCAGATTGTTGCCATACTTGGCCGGAAAGCCTCCCGTATAAACGGTCAGCGATTCGATATTCTTCGGATCGATCAGGTTGCTGAACGATCCGGAAATCGACTCAGGCAGCGGAGCTCCGTCCAGATAGTAGGTGTATTGCCCATGCGAACCCCGGATATGAAACTCGCCGCTCCCCGCAGCCGCCGCCCCGGAGACATTGGCTTCGATGACTTTGCTCAGCGACGAGTTGTTTTGCTTATCCAGAGTGGCAGCCGTAACCGTAACCGCATCAGAATTGCTCACGACATGGTGAGGTACCAATACGATGGTGTGTACGCCGACATGGATCACAATCTCGGGCGCAAGATCAGGATTAAGAAGTGACGGGGCGCTCGGCTGGGCAGGCGCAACAGGCGGCTGAACGCTCTGTGCGTCCACCGCAATAGGTGACGCAACCGTCATAATTGCGACAAGCGCCAGAGCGCGTCGCAGCGGACATTGCATAGATATTCCTCGATAAAGACAGGCGCGTTGAAATAGAGTCGGCATTCAAGCCCCATTCAACGGCTAAAAAACAAAACAGACAGACTCAGGAATATGCAGGAGGTCCGCGAGGGGGGATGTTGTGGAATTCGTGCGTGTGAAAGGCTTTGACCGCCGGAAGTACATCAGCCCTGGGAAGCATTCCAGGAACCGGCATTACACTGGATGCGACAGCAACAGATACGCTGCCCACCATCCACTGACAAGCAATACAGCCATCGTCGGAGGTAGGCACAGTATTGTCGTGGCTGCTCATTACAGAGCGGCCATGCTGGTACATAAAATCGTCGTCGTGGTTGAGGACGCCAACCGTGGACATCCAGATATACAGGATGCCCGCGAACATGGACAAACCACGAACCGATTTCATTAAATTGTAGCGACCAAAATTCATACTACGCCTGACAAATTATACCATGAGATGCCCGGATAAGATTGTCGGCTAGCAGATTACAGTAACCATGACTATTGTGAACGTCGATATTCGGACTGTTGGTCAGAATGCGCATAGACATGGCAGTGAAGTTACACAATAAACATTATTCTGATTTTTTAAGGGAGTTTAATTGCCACGGTTTATCGGGACCGCATGGCGAGCTCAGGTAATCGATGGCGGATTCGAGGTATAGCGGAAGAACCTCACAAAACTGTCTTGCAAACTCCCTAGCAAATGCTTCCATCTCGATCTCACTGGCGTCCAATTGGATACTTAACTCCGCCAAGGTTTCGAGTCCGTTTTCACCGTGCGTAATTTCCCCAGAAATATACATCATCTTGCCGTCTTGGCTACGATAATTTGACGATTGGATTGTAAAGAAATCGTTAATGTATGGATTTGTTCCTAGCTTGCCTCGAGCCCCATCACCAAAACACGCGTCAACAAAATACCACAAACCTTCCTCGGTAGACTCGTTGTGATACGATTCGAGCGTAGGGATTGCGCGTCGAAGCGCTGCCTCAAATTGTGTTATCGAAAGGCGAATGACCGGTGCCAAAACGTATGAGATACTCACACGCGTCCTCCTAGGTAGGCTTGTCTCAAAAAAATGAGGTAAGGTGAAGTCATTTGACAAATATGTTAAATCCGAGTAAGATATACACACTAATACACACTATCACAGTGTTTATCGAGATTGGTAAAGACCGTTGGCGAATGTACTCCTGCGGACAACGATAGCTACGCTGATCGCCTTAACCGGCGGCATGCTGGGAATATGGCTGAGCAAGACAGTAAAGACCTGGATCAACATCCTCGTCTACGCCGCCATGGGAATCCTGCTCGCGGTTACATTGTTCGACATACTCCCTGACGCCAAAGAACTGCTAAACTGGCCCATCTTCCTGGCCGCAACGGCGAGCGGCTACGGCGTGTTCTGGCTGCTGGGTAAGTACGTCTACCACGTCTGCCCATCCTGTTCCATCTCCGCTTTTGACGAAACCACCACGAAGCGGCTCGGCCAATCGGTCGTCCTTCTTATGATCGCCCTCGGCGTCCACTGCACCATGGACGGTATCGCCGTTGTTGTTGGCGATGACATTGCAGGCCATCCCAATCTTGGCGTAATGTTCGGCGTTTCCTTCCACAAACTCCCGGAGGGCCTCGCGCTGGGTTTGCTTCTGCTCGGCGCCGGATACTCACGTAAATCCGCCATGCTCTGGGTGCTGGCCATCGAAATGACCACGGAGCTGGGAGGATTACTGGGAGTTCTTGCCCTCCAGCATGCTTCGCTCTTCTGGCTCGGGGTTGTTTTCGCCCACGCAGGCGGCGGATTTGTTTATCTTATAACAAACACGGCCACTGTACTCTTCAATCGCCCTCCCGGCCAGCCGCTGCGAAAATTCGCTATGCCCATCGCACTAAGCGGTGGCCTCGCCTTCACCACCACTGCGGGAGTTTTCGCAGCTATCCGCTTCTTCCTACGCTAAAAGCCAGCTACCCCAAGTTGCCAGAACAAGAACGCGTCTTCGTCCGCGAGCTGCTCATCGGACTGCGCCCTCGTCGAGCCTATGCCGTGCCCAGCATCGTAGTCCACACGGAGCAGAACGGGTTTTTCGCTGGCCGTTGCGGCTTGTAAGCGAGCCGTCATCTTTGCCGGTTCCCACGACGGTACGCGAGGATCGTTAATCCCTGTCGTTAGCAAAATTGCCGGATATTTCACACCGTCCTTAACATGATGATACGCGTCCATGGCATACAGAGCCTTGAAGCCATCAGCTGTGGTAAACGATCCAAACTCGGGAACATTCGGCGGCCCATTGGGAGACAGTTCCTGCCTGAGAGGATTCGATACTCCAACAGCATCAATGACCGCGCCAAACAGATCTGGCCGCTCCGTAAGAGCACGTCCGACGGTAATCCCTCCGGCGCTGCCGCCTTCTATGGAAAGCTTCTGCGGCGAGGTGTACTTACGGTCAATCAAGTACTGCGCGCAGGCGATAAAATCGTTCCACGTGTTAGACTTGGTCAGCAGCATTCCGGCGTGGTGCCAATCTTCTCCGTACTCCCCCCCGCCGCGGATATGGGCATAGGCCAGCACGCCGCCCCGCTTCAGCCAGACCAGAGACGCCGGACTAAAGCCCGGACTTATTGTCACACCGTAAGCGCCGTAGCCTTGCATGAGTGTGGGATGCGACCCATCCAACTTTATTTTCGAACTGCAAATGATGGAGAGAGGGATAAGAGTTCCATCGGGAGCCTCGGCTTTCACTTCGTGCGACGTATAGCCGGCGAAGCTAATCGGGGACAGTTTCTTCAGTTCTGTGTCCGTCACGCGATTGGAAGCAGGGTCATAACTGTACCAGAGCGCGGAATGGGTCCATCCGGTTTCAAGAAAGAGAGTGCCTGTCCTGTTCCAATAAGTCACCAGGGCACCCACATTGCCCTCATACGGCAGAGGAATTTTCTGGACCCGATCTCCGCTAAATGGAACCCTGAGAATCCGGCCGATTCCTCCGTCGAGAGTTTGGACATACAGAGCATCCTGCGCGACGCTCAGGGCCTTGATGACGGCCTCTCCGGCAGGAACCACGACCTTGGCATGGTCGAGGTCCGGATGGCTGACACTTGTGCTGATGACCTTAAACCGGGAGGCTCCCTTATGCGTCAGGATATATAAGGTGTCTCCGCGTACGTCAAACCCCTCGACTCCATCTTCAACATCCGCAATTTTTTGCCACGGAACATCAGGCTCCGACAGGGACGAAAGCGGAGCCGAATAGATCGTCTGTTCACGTCGAACGCCGTGTATGATAATGCCAAACGCATAAGACGACGAAGGTGTAACGACCACCTGAGGATCGTCCTCTTCCGTCATCTGCACCCGAGTTGAAATACCGTATCCAAAAATGGCAGGATCCTTGTCCGGGTCCGATCCAAGCACATGCAGGTAAACCAGGCTCTTCTTATACCGCTCGACAGGGTCGGCACCGGGCGCCAGCTTCTGTAGCCTAATATAAAAGAACGACTTATTGTCGCTACGCCAGACGACCCCGCCATACTGCGTCCGGTCGATAATATCCGTCAAATCCTGCCCTGTCTGAACATCAAGGACATGCAGTACGCTGTTCTCGGAACCTCCGGGCGACTCAGCATACGCCACATAACGCCCATCAAGCGATGCCGCATAGTAGTCGATAGAAAAATGCGCACCTGCACCGGCCAGCTTGTCGGGATCGACAAGAAGCCTCTCCTGCCCCTTCAGCCCATCTCTAACAAACAGCTTCCCAGTGTTAAAACCTGGCTCAACCTTCATATAGAAGTAGCTGCCCCCGCCAATCTGAATATTGCCGACCGACTCGCTCGCGTTGTCCAGAGACTTAATCTCGGAAAGAAGCGCGTCACGCCCCGGAATACTGTCGAGAACCGAACGGGAATAGTCCGCCTGCCCCTTAAACCAGCTTACGACCTGAGGATCTTTCAGGCCTTCCATCCACTGATAAGGATCCACAACAGGAGCGCCAAAGTATGTATTTGTAACAGGGCGCACTTCGGCAACAGGAGGGGATAAAGCCGTGGGCGCCGGCAGAGGCGATTGCGCATGGACTGGAAGATGAGAAGAAAGGAGGAAAGAAGCACCGATTGCAACTGTCAGCGATCTTAATGGGACGCGCGTCATTTTCTTTAACAATTGAGACCTTTTCTTTGAGGCACTACTCCTCCAAACGCAGGAAGCAGAATGGACGCTCGCGATGATGTCACACCTATACGGTGCTTAAGTGGTCTGGGGCGTACATGGAAGTGTGGAGAATTCGCACTACGTAAATGATGTCCGAGTGGGCTTCGTAATAGGCAGCATGACCGTGGCCACTGGCACGTCGCTTCATAATCCAGCATTAATCTGAGGGAAGCCTTCGACGGCTTTCCCCCAATCTGGATATTGAGTTAGCAAGTCCAGTTCTTGAAGCAAAAAGCTTTTGTATTTGTCCGCATGCTCTACACTATAACGTTCAGCGTTGTACACCCAGATTTCAACAAGATCTGCGTCGGCCTTGTCGGAGAGTGCGATTTTCACGAGGAGTGCGCCCGTATCCATTGGGCGCGTAGTTCTTCGTGACGCCTGCTGTGCTCATCAAGGGTGACAACGCGTCCCACACGGATGTCTGCCAATCCCTCCTCCAAAGCACTCGCAAGTTCTGGTGTCATAGGCACCTCAACAGTGGTATCGCTTTCAAGCCAGTCGCTCACATATTCTTCAACACTGAGATACCCTCTACTCTCGGCCTTTTGTTTTGCCACATTGTAAGCATTTTCCGGAATCTTGATTATTACTTGATGCATATCTATTTTCCTTCAGTGTATTTTCACCTAATAGCTTTCTGCCACGGAGTACGGTTTTATTATAGGCGGAAACTCAGTGAAAATCTAGCAGAAATAATCTCAAAACTGCACCTCTTCGTGCGTTGACAAAGGAGATTGCACTGAGCCGGTTGAGGTAGTTCCCTGAGCGATCGAGTTGGAAGATCTCCAGTCTTTGATTCTAGCCAGCAACGGCGCACCCAGACCAATCAGGCCGCCAACAACCCCGGCGCTTGCTGCGCCGCCTGGGCAGCCTGCCTTACCGCAGAAAGGACATGGACCGCTCGAAAAGGCGTACAAAGCCGCGCAGGTTAGCCACGAACCGACCGCCCGGTATAGTCCCGACCTGACCTTCAGCCATTTTTGTGTGCTTTCCATGTTCACCTTCCAATCTGACATACGCATTTAACCTCGAAACTGTTGCAAAACCCAACCTTGCACCATCAATCTTTTCTAGCAGCAGCACGACGGGAATTATCCCCGCCACTAAACAGGTATACTTGACTAAAGGCACGTGAATACAAAGCGTCTGCCTCGAATAAAACCTATCGATGAAACGTCTTAACTTCACTTTTGATGACGATACTTCGGATCTGCTCGATCAGATCTCTGAACGGTATTATCACGGGAACAAGTCTCTAACTGTCCGGGCAGCACTGGAATCCCTGGCAACCCATCTTGGTCACGCAGGCTGGGTAATTTCCGGGTATGCTCCTGCTGTGCTGGATCATCAGGAAAACTGCCATTCGTGCGGCACAACCTATCCTGAAGGCGTGGTTTTATACCGCCCGGTATTCCAGCGCGGCAACGCCCCCGACGCCCTTATCAAGATCCCACAGGAAAACTGGCTGGACTGCTCAAGCTGTGTTGAAACTCGGACAGCCTGATCGACAGATTTCCCGCCCCTGGAAAATCTGTCACTGCTTTTCGTGGGTCCCAAACTGTGCCCAAGACTTCCAATCTTCGTCTCAAAATCACTCTTGGATTTGCGATATTAATGGTCGCAGCAGCGACAGCTTTCCGGATTACCTACGATAAGCTGTATCCAGGACTTCTGCAAGACCAATCCCTGGCCCCTAATTTCAAAACTCACACTCTCGACGGTAAAGAACTGACCCTCGACAGCCTGCGCGGCAAAGTTGTTTTACTCGACTTCTGGGCTACCTGGTGCGAGCCATGCCGGATGACCACTCCCCTCCTCGTATCCTTACAAGGTCAATACACGTTGGGGCCAACAGGGCTTTTCCACCGATGAACAATCTGTGCTTCCTCAAGTCGTGCAAAAGCTTTTAGCGGAACCTTAGCCAAAATCCCCGAAAATACGCAAAAACGCAGGGAATTCGAGGGTTATCGGCAATTTAACTGGACATTGGACGCTATTTCTGTTAAAATGTGCTCCAACGACAAAGGAGCCATTGTCCCAATGAAAATCGGTATTTTTACCGCCCTCTTTCACGACCGACCGATCGAGGAAGCCTTAGACATTATAGCGGAAGCCGGGATTGAAGCTGTTGAACTTGGCGCGGGAGCCTATCCAGGATCCAGACACCTGGACGATGTGGGTGGAATCCAGAAGCTAATCTCCGACGACGGGGCGCGCAAGAAGCTCCTCAAGCTTGTGGAATCCCGCGGACTATTCATCGATTCTCTCTCCGTCCATGGAAATCCGCTTCATCCAAACAAAAATATTGCCAACGAGCACCATCTCGCGTTCGAAAACGCCGTACTCCTTGCAGAAAAGCTTGGCCTGACCGTAGTAAACGGCTTCTCCGGATGTCCCGGCGAAGGCCCGCGCGCCAACTACCCGAACTGGGTAACCTGCCCCTGGCCCGATGAATACCGCGTAGTGCTCGACTGGCAGTGGAAAAAGAAGGCCATCCCCTACTGGAGAGCCCAGAATAAATTCCTGAAAGCCCACAACGTAAAGTTTGCAATAGAAGCCCATCCTGGCTTCCTCGTCTACAACCCGGAAACAATACTGAAGCTGCGCCAGGCAGCGGGCACAAATATCGGAGCCAACTTCGATCCCTCCCACTTCTGGTGGCAGGGCATCGATCCCATTGCGGCCGTACGCACCCTGGGTGAAGCCGGAGCCATCTTCCACGTCCACGCCAAGGACACCCGCATCGACCCAATCAATTCGAGCGTAAACGGCAACCTCGACGTCAAGTCCTACGGCGACATCCTGAACCGCTCCTGGGTGTTCCGCTCAGTCGGCTACGGTCACGACACCTACTGGTGGAAGGACTTCGTATCCAACCTGCGCATGATTGGCTACGACGACGTCCTCTCCATCGAGCACGAAGACGGCCTGCTTTCTAACAAGGAAGGCCTCAAGAAAGCTATGGAAACACTCCAGGCCGCCGTAGTCAAAGAAGAAGCCGGCTCCATGTTCTGGGCAAAAGAATAAACATCTCAGGAACCCGATTTCTATAATCTGAGAACACACACGCGGCCCGATCCAATAAGATCGGGCCGCGTTTTTCTGGTTTCCGGCACGATTTTGACATTAAGAAACCCTACCCACCGTAAACTATACATAAAAAGTAAAATGCCTTGACCATTCCCGGAATGAGTGATATAATCGGAATTGTCAGGACATCCAATCTTCGCGTGAACTATACATTAAAAGTTACACAGGGATAGCGAGGAGACTTGTCCTGATAAAAACCGCTGCTTCATATGAAGTCTAATTGCATCAAACGCAATTTAACCCGGAGGATTTAAATGACCGTCATGAAAAAATGTTTCTCGGTGATTATGTTAGGCCTGCTTATTTCGCTGGCCGCCTGTTCCGCCAGCCGCGCTCAAATTTTCTCAGATAATTTTGAGACAGACACCACGTTCAATACCTCCCTGTGGACCTCCGTTAAGGGAGATCCGATCATATTTACTCACCGCCTCCTGCTGCAAAGCACGCCAGGCAACGGATGCGACGCCACAAGCATCCCCACCTTCCTTTACCGAGAAGTCAAAATTCAGACTCCCTCCTACGCCTGGTCCGAAGATACAAGCATCGGGTTTGAAACGTGGAGTCCATCCCACTGCGGAGTCGTTGTAACGAACGGATGCCTGGGAATAATCAACCATCAAATCGCGGGAACAATAAGCGATCAAGAATCCTACATTCCCATACCCAACTGGAGTACCCTATGGACCGGGGACAATACCTACCTGATTCAATGGACCTCCGGCACCGTTAACTTATATATTAACGGTGTCTTTTCGTGCAGCTACTCAGGACCAAAAGTGCCCTCCGTGTACGCAAATGTACGTATGAACTCAAGCAACGACCACTACGACAACCTGCAAGTTGCGTACTGCGACGTCTACTAGCACGCACAACGCGCGAGCCGGGGACCGATTTCATCACGTATTTTACGTTGACAGGCATCGGTTCCCGTGCTATACTTTGTGCAACAGAACTATACATAAATAGTTACCATTTAACGACAGAGGACTTCTTTCAAATGTTTAACCCTCCCAGGCGCAAACGATTCCCTGCAATCGGACTGGAAAGCCTTATGGCCTCCTGCGCTCTGATTCTGCTCATTGCCGGCTCGGGATACTGCAGCACCACCGATGCTCCAGCACCTGGCGTTCCCGGTCGGCTAAGCCCTCTGCGCTGGATAGGCAAACGAGATACCGTGACGATCGGCAATGCAGGATATAGCCTGGATATACAGCGCGTCTACAAAGTGAGCGCCCTGGTTCCCCAGCTTAAGTCCGAAACCTACGGTCAGCCCGTATTTGCCGGGGCAATCAACATGAAAACCCCGACAGGCCAATGGATCACCGATATCCCAGCCAGTGAGTACGCGATCTCAGCCCATCAAAATGGACCATGGCTGGGGACTGTAGTCCAGCACGCCGTTCTTCCCACGTGGCACGGGGCCCTGACCGCGAAGCTCGCCGTGGGCTACCCGAGTTTGTGGTTCGAGATGCAGCGGACACTTGGAAGCGGCCCACTTTCGGCCTCACTTATGGGATACGACTGGGCAAAACGCACTGCTCCCCAGCAATGGTCTATTGGGGACGGCCTCCAGCAAACCCCATACGTGCGTGCAGCAGGACGGAGTCTGACCGTTTCCATAACAAACACATCTCAGGCTGTCTACGTGGTGTATCACGACGACGCCGGCTTTTCAGGCTGCCTGCGCTTCTCTCCCGCCCCAACCACCTTCCGTATCGACGACACTGGGTTATACTGGGACTACGATGAGGCTGCAAGCAAGGCGGATGTCGAGTATTTAACGGCAAGCGGAAGCCCGTCAGTGTCCAGCTTGATTTCCTTCGCGGCCCGATTCCCCCTGGCTCCGGAAAGCCTGCATCAGACCTTCTCCACCGATGCCGCAGGTAAACCCTCTGTAACTCTCGCCGCAACAGGAAGCAGCCTGATACTGCCCGCATCCCTCGCCTCGTCGGGTGTTTCCGCGATTGATACCGTAGAAGGCGCCCTTGCGCTCTCGTCCTCGTCAAAAATAAAAATTCCCCTGCCCATCCCTCCACAGATCGATGCACTCACCCTGCCAACGACAAAGCTGGACCCAGACGCCCAGAAGCGTGTCGACGACTGGGTGAAGATGGTGATCTCACACCAGATGCCCAGCGGCGCTTTCGATTTCAGCAGCAGCAGAGGATTTTACGATGCCATGACCTGCTGTTCCCTGGCGGAAGTCTGCCGCCAGCTCCCGGCCAATCTACAACCACAGGTTCAGCAGACGGTAAAACGCGGACTGGACCACCTGTGGAACCACTCGAAAGAATGCGGGGTCTGGCCCGGATATAAAGTAGCCCCGGAGCAGCCATTCTTTATCCAGACCGGGGTCGACTATCCCGAAATCATGGGCTTTACCCTTCAGGCTACTGCAATCTACTGCGCCGATGTCGATCCTTCCTACCTGGACACCCGCTGGCCTCAAATTACCCAGCAGTTTGACCAACTCAGAACCTTCACCGACTGGTCCGGCGGCGCTTACGCCAACCCTGGCCCGGACTTCTATCAGGTCATCCCGGAAGGCAGCATCGGAGGCTATTTAGGATGGCAGGCACTCTATCACCTCGCACAAATGCACCATTCGGCGGCGCTGGCAGGTGAGGCGCGCGCCAGAACAGCCTTTGCCTGGCATGCCTTTTTGAATCTTTATCGATGGAAGCCGGAGTTCGGCAATGGCGTGGTAAACGGGATCAACGACGGTCACATGGAAGTCCGAGATTCTTCTCCCTGGGATCAGTTCCAATACACCTGGTTTGCCTTTCTTCCCGCCTTTGTTCTCCCCCATGCAGATACCATGCACCTCTGGACTCGCCTTGCCGAAATGCCATGGTGGGAATGGACAGGCAGCTTAAAAAGTAAACAGCGTGCGAATGACGGAGGCAATGTCAGCGCCCTACTCCGGTCGGGCTACGTATCCGATGTGCTCGCGCATAAAGACGATGTCTCGACGCGGCCCGTATGGTTTGATGCCTTTGACTTTACAC
>Ga0302315_10005509_pt1 | contig 10807 bp, 7 predicted proteins | sample III_Palsa_N3_1_FD_200532 | JGI IMG/M metagenome (GOLD analysis project Ga0302315, IMG submission 200532) | Peat permafrost microbial communities from Stordalen Mire near Abisko, Sweden - III_Palsa_N3_1 | ecosystem: Environmental > Terrestrial > Soil > Palsa > Peat permafrost | place: Sweden... | reverse complement strand
GGGCCAGCCAATGCGAGAGATCCAAGAAGGATGAGCAGACAGATCATGTGGATGGGACGTATCCGCCAGTGTCTTTTGGGGGTGACGATGAGATGGTCGAGTAGATCGGGGTCGATGTAACGCTTCCATCGCGCGCGTACGTCATGGCGAATGAGAAAGGATAAATAGATGAGTGGAACGGACAACAGAAGCCAGAGCCATCGCGGCTGTATGAAGTGCAGTGCTGTCAACCAGTCCTTCATACATGTACCTTGAAGACGGTGGAGTCGACTTCGTCGCTGACATGCTCCTGCTTGTGGCTGAAGAGGCGGAGGATGAAGCTGAGGAACAGCATGAGAATGTGGTATCCAGTGAGTAGAAGCAGAGCGACGCCTAACGGAAACATGAACAACTCTGTCTTTGGCTGATAGCTGAGGGTTGTGAAATTTTGTGGGGTGATGGCGTCGAGGGTCTCGTAAGCCTTCTGTAGTTCGTCGCGATTTTCTCCATGAAAGAGTTGGCCGCCGGTTGCTTTTGCGATGGCTCCCAGTGACGCGTAATCGACCTTATCCTCTCCGCTTGTGTGGGGATCTCCGATGCCGACTACATGGATGGTGATGCCGCGCTGGCTGGCGATTTCAGCGGCTTTGCGCGGTGGCATAAGGCTGCCGGTATCGTTGCCGTCGGTAAGCAGGATGAGAACTTTTTGTTTGGCGTCGCTTGCATCGAACTGTTTGATGGCTAGCCCGATGGCATCGCCGATCATGGTTTGAGGGCCAGCCATGCCTGCGTCTACCTGTTTGAGGATCTTGAGGCAGGCATCGTGATCGAGAGTGAATGGAGTGACCGGATAGGCGTCATGTCCGAAGACGATAAGACCGATGCGATCGTTTTTGCGTCGACGGATGAAGTCGGCAACGACTTGTTTGACGGCATCGACGCGGCGCATTCGTTTGCCGTCTGGGGTGCGGAAGTCTGGCGTTTCCATTGATTGCGAGATGTCGAGCGCAAGCATCAGGTCGCGGCCTGGTTGAATCCTTTGTATGGGTGGCTCTACACGTTGTGGTCGAGCCAGAGAGAGGATGATTAAAGCCCAGCAGATGGGCGCGAGGATTTTTTGCAGCCAGTTGCTCTTGGGTACGACTGCGCCGGGTTGGGGGGTGATGCCCATTGCCGTACTGATGTATAGAAAGAAACTGAGGCGAAGGGAACTCTGCTCTTCTTTGTAGGCGGGCAGCAGCCAGTAGACCAACAGCGGGAGCGGCAACAGCGCGAGTAGCCAGGGGAACTCAAGCCTGTACACGGTGCCTCCTTATCCACTGCGCGGTTATGGCGCGGAGCGCATGTTCCTCCTCGGGCGATGGGCTGCTGGTGCATAGAGCGAGGTTTTCGATCTGGTTGCCGGGTGCAGTTTGAAAGGATTGAAGCTTTGCTGCCTCGCTCAGAAATTTCAACCAGTCGTCGCCACTCAACGAGGCGACCTGATCGCGCGGCCACACGGCGAGTGCAGTGCGCTTGAGTAGGGCAGAGAACTGGTCCGGCGTTGTGAGCGCAAGCTCACGCAGAGCTTCCCGGCGATAGCGATTGGCAAACCAGCGGTGGATGGTACGGAACAGAAGCCAAAGGAGAAGCAGCGCAAGGAGGACAAACAGGACGTACCATCCAACGGTCTGCGGAACCCAGGCTGGTTGGGCAGGTTGATAGTAATCGTGGAGTTTGGACAGTGCTGGGTTTGGAGGGTTATTCATAGCCGCCTCTGCAGGGCTTCGACTTGTCCCAGTAGATGGCGTATCTGTTCCGGGACGTCTTCGGCGGTGCTGATGGGAAGCACTGGAATGCCGAGTTCGCGCTGCCAGGAGAGGATGGAGCGGATGCGCTTGTCTGATGCTTCGAGGATATTTTTGCGTACTTTTTCCTGGCCTAAGGCGAGTTCGACCTGCAGCTCCCCATCGCTGACGACGAGTTGCTCTGCTGCGGGAAGCTTTACGGCTAATGGATCGAATGTCAGGCAGCACACTACGTCGTTTGACCGCGAAAGGTTGAGTAGGAGATCGCGTGTGGTCTGATCGGCTCCATCGAAGTCGCTCGCGATGATGACGAGAGCATCATGCCTGCAGACCAACGAGACTGCATGGAGGACATCGTTCAGGCGGCCGGGTATGGATTTGGTTGGTGAATCTCCGCGAAGTTGGCGATTCTTTTGGACGATGCGATCGAGGATACGCAAGACATTTGCACGGCTGCGATGCATGCGGATTTCTTCGGTAGTGTCGTCGTTGAAGATGAATGCTCCGATGCGGTCGCCCTGCTGGAGAACTCTCCATGCTGTGAGGGCCGCAAGTTCAGCAGCGACTACGGACTTCATCGAGACACGGCTGCCGAAGAACATGTTGATTCTTTGGTCTACAACGACAAGCGTTGGGCGGTCGCGTTCTTCAGAGTAGACGCGGACGAACGGCTTCTGCATGCGTGCGGTTACGTGCCAATCGATACGACGTACGTCGTCGCCTGCGACGTAGTTGCGAAGCTCTTCGAAGTCCAAGCCACGGCCGCGCACGTGAGATGCCCTGCGACCGAAGAGTAGGCTATGCACCGGCTGGCTGTGCATGAGCGTAAAGCCGCGAGCTTTGAACTGTAGCGCGATCAGCGAATCAAGTTCAGCGTAGGCCCCCATGCCAAGCCCCTTTGCTTAAGCGACAGCTACAAGTTGAATCACTTTGTCGATGACCTGATCGGGCTTGATGCCCTGCGCCTGGGCATCATAGCTCAGTAGCAGACGATGGCGAAGGACGTCATGTGCGATGGCCTGTACGTCATCGGGGCGAACGTAGTCACGGCCTTTGAGCCACGCGTAGGCGCGTGAACATTTGTCCAAGCCGATCGTTCCACGCGGGCTTGCGCCGTACTGGATCCATTTGCGCAGATCCTTGTCATATCGCTCTGGGTAACGCGTGGCTTCGATCAACGCAACGATGTATTGCTCGACAGCAGCAGCCATTTGGATGGAGTGGATTTCATTACGCGCGGCGAAGATGACGTCCTGCGAGAGGAGCTCGGGTGCTGCTGAAGGTTGAGCAGGATTGGTAGCTGAGGTTTCCTGTTCTTCCCCGCGTACCAACAGCATGATGTCGCGCTCTGACTTTTCCTCTGGGTAGTCGACGTAGACGTGCATGAGGAAGCGGTCCAGTTGCGCTTCTGGAAGAGGATAGGTGCCTTCCTGCTCGATTGGATTCTGTGTCGCCATTACGAGAAAGAGTTGCGGAAGGGTGTGAGTTTTTCCCGCTACGGTGACTTGTCGTTCTTCCATGGCTTCGAGCAGTGCCGACTGGACCTTGGCTGGAGCGCGATTGATCTCGTCAACAAGAACGAGATTGTTGAAGATAGGTCCGGGTTGAAACCGAAACTCTCCTTTTCCTTCCGCGCTGTAATAGATCTCTGAGCCCGTGATGTCCGATGGAAGAAGATCGGGTGTGAACTGGATGCGCGAGAGGCCTGCGTCAACGAATTTGGAGAGCTTCTTGATGGCGCGGGTCTTAGCTAATCCAGGCAATCCTTCGACAAGGAGGTTTCCGTTTGCGAGTAGACCGATGATGAGCCGCTCAATCATCGCTTCCTGTCCAAGCACGGTTTTCCCAATGAGGGTTTGTAGTTGGAGTATTGAGTCACGTGCTGCCATTGCCCACCTGCCTACTTCTGGAAATGCTTGAAATCAGCCAACTTATTCCTAAAGCACACGATTGTCAGCGTTTATGAAGAATTCAAGGGCTCGATCGTGTTGGGAACCATAAGTCCGACGGTCTCTTGTTTGCTTACCGACCCAGAATAAGGATCATTTTTTTAATCCACACCTGTTACTCCTGCCAGTTTCTGGTGGGCTTGGTTCCTGTGATATTTGGGACGTACAAAAAGGAGCCAACATGTCTTTAAAACCTCGAATACTAGGGAAGCGGCTTGGTGTTGTGGCCACGTCTCGTCTCGCGCTGTTTTGCTGCCTTGTGCTTATGGGAGGGTTTTTGTTGGCCCGGAGCGCTAAGGGACAGGACAAAAAGCCAAACATTCTGGTCATTTTTGGGGATGACATCGGTCAGGCCAATATCAGCCGATACACGCATGGTGTAGTTGGGTACTCGACGCCGCACATCGACAGCATCGGTGAAGAAGGCGTGACGTTCACTGACTACTATGCGGAGAATAGCTGCACGGCTGGCCGGTCTTCGTTTATCACGGGGCAATCGCCCGTTCGTACCGGACTTAGCAAGGTTGGCGTTCCCGGAGCTCCTGTAGGGCTTCAGAAGCGGGATATCACGATTGCCGAGGCGTTGAAACCGTTGGGGTACGGTACGGCACAGTTTGGCAAGAACCATCTTGGCGATAAGGATGAGTATTTGCCGACCAATCATGGCTTTGATGAGTTTTTCGGCAATCTCTATCACCTGAATGCGGAGCAGGAGCCAGAGATGCCATACTGGCCGAAAGATGATCCCACATTCCTCAAGGTTTATAACCCACGCGGAGTAATTCATTCCTATGCCGATGGAAAGATTGAGGACACTGGTCCGTTAAACATCAAGCGGATGGAGACGATTGACGACGAAACGTCGGATCGCGCGGTCGCGTATATGGGAGAGCAGACGAAGGCAGGCAAGCCCTTCTTTGTCTGGATGAACTTCACCAGAATGCATATCTACACCCATATACGCCCGGAGTACAAAGGCAAGAGCGGCATGCCTGGCAATGATTATGCCGATGGTATGTGGGAGCATGATCAGGATGTAGGCAAGATGCTGAAAGCTGTCGACGACCTTGGCATCAAGGACAACACCATCGTGATTTACACGACGGACAATGGGCCCAACCAGTTTTCATGGCCAGATGCGGCGACGACGGCGTTCCGTAGCGAAAAAGATTCCAACTGGGAGGGAGCGTTCCGTGTTCCTGCGATGATCCGGTGGCCGGGTCACATCAAGCCGAATCAATGGTCGAACGAGATCGTATCCGGTCTGGATTGGTTCCCAACTTTGCTGGCAGCAGCGGGAGACACGACCATTACAGATCGATTATTGAAAGGGACCGGACCGGGCGGTGCAGTTCACAAAGTCCATCTGGATGGCTACAACATTCTTCCCTATCTTGAGGGCAAAGATGAACACTCACCGCGTAAAGAATTCTTTTACTTCGATGACGACGGCCAAATGGTAGCAATTCGTTTTGGCAATTGGAAGGTTGACTTCTGCGAACAGCGAGCACCGGGAGGTTTCGCGGTATGGATGGAGCCCTTCGTTTGCACGCGAGCTACTAAGATCTTCAATCTGCGAATGGATCCTTATGAGCGGGCGGATACTGTTTCTGATCAATACTACGACTGGATGGTTCACAACATCTATCTCGGCGTGCAGGCACAGTTTCTGGCGGGCGAGTTTATAGCGACGTTCAAGGAATACCCGCCAAGTCAACCCCCTGCGAGTTTCACGATCGATCCCGAAGCGATTGTGAAAGAAGCTAAGGATGCGGCAGCAGCGCGCCAAAAGAAGTGATTGATTCATTCCTCTCGATAATGGAGACACAGATCAACCGGGTTCATCCGTTATGATGAACCCGGTTGATTTTTAGGGAGTACTATGACGAATGTGAAAACAGCTCCCGCCTTCGCTCCTGCACGCGAAGGTAAGGCAAGGCGGTCACGTATCTTCAATAACACCCGAGCTTCGAAGCGCACAGGCCGGAAGATCGCCGTATCTGGTCAACCAAACGTACTCGCCTTTGCTGTACTGCTTTTCTGTTCAGGCGCCGCTGCTCTTGTCTATCAGGTTTTATGGATCAAGCAGCTTTCGCTGGTCGTGGGAGTCGAAGTCTATTCCATTGCTGTTGCTGTGAGTGCTTTCTTTGCCGGGCTGGCGTTGGGCGGTTTTGTGCTCGGACGATGGGCCGATCGTGTGGTTCGACCTCTGCTTCTCTACGCTTTTCTCGAAACGGGCGTAGCACTTCTGGGGATAATCTCCACACTTCTTCTTGCCCACTCTGCTGCTCCTTTTGCAGCACTAGAAGCCCGCACTGGAGTTCTAGCGTGGTTCATCCCCTTTCTATTGGTAGGCACGCCTGCATTCCTTATGGGTGGGACGTTGCCGGTTGCGGTTCGCTCGTGGATCTCGGAGGGTGCCAATTTCGCCAAAGCGGGAGGGTCTCTTTACGCGATCAACACTGCAGGAGGAATTGCAGGAGCGCTGCTCAGTTCGTTTGCATTTCTGCCGTGGTTCGGAGTACGTGGTACGGCATTTGCTGCCGCGGCTCTTAATTTGATCTCAGCCGCTATTGCGTTTCGTCTTAATAGCAAACAGCTCTATAGTCAGCAGGCTTCTTCCGCTCCAACGGAAAAAGCTGTGCTACCTCATGTACGCGCGGCCCTAATTCTGTATGCGCTTGCAGGTGGAATTGCTCTGGGGTATGAAGTCGTTTGGTCGCAGGCGATCATTCAGTTTCTTAGTACAAGGAGCTTTGCGTTTTCTATCGTTCTTGCGACGTACCTCGCTGGGCTTGTACTTGGCAGCGCTCTTTACTCTCGCTTTGCCTACAAGGTTCGTAACCCCTGGGGTGTTTTCGGCTTTCTGATTGCTGCCGCCGGCGTTGTTGCTTTTGCAGAAATTGCGGGGTTAGGTCTGTGGCAGCTACAAGTACAGGCGATGATCGGACATCTTGCTTATAGCGCGACCGGTAACCAGTTTGTAGAGACGTGTGCGCGTTTTCTTGTAGCTGCGGTTGGCATCGTCTTGGTGCCCACGATCCTTCTGGGAGCAGCTTTTCCTGCTGCGCTTCAGCTTGTGCAGGGAGAGATTGGTGTTGGCCGTAGGGTTGGTTCTGTGATTGCCCTGAACACGGCAGGCGGAATTGCTGGAACATTGCTGACGGGATTTCTGCTTGTGCCTAAGTTAGGTCTCGTGAGAACACTTGGGGTGTTGGCTATTGCGGCTTCTGTAATAGGGATCTTCGCCGTGTATCGCGGAGCGAAATCTTACAGGCGAGTCCGTTGGGTAGTGGTTTCGCTTGGAGTCGCGGCATTGTTTGGTGGCATACTGACGCCTCAAAATCGGTTTGCGCGGCTTTTGGTTACCACCCGCGGTGGTGGAAGCCTTGTATTTTATGAGGAGAGCAAGGGAGGGACGGTGTCTGTACTCCAGCAGCATACCGGTCCGAATGTTTTTAGGAGACTCTACATCCAGGGAGTGTCGAACTCCGGTGATGCCGTTCCGTCGCTACGGTATATGCGTTTGCAATCGTTACTGCCTTTGATCATTCACAAGGGTGAGCCGCACTCGGCGTTGGTCATTGGTTTTGGCACGGGTATCACTGCTGGAGCGCTGTTGCAATATCCCGACCTGACGCAAAGGGTATGTGCCGAGTTGCTGCCGGCGGTCGTGCGCGCGGGACCGCTGTTTCGTGGGAATTATGATGCAGCCTCAAGTCCAGGGCTTCAGATACGAATGCGCGATGGGCGTCAGGAGTTGCTGAAGAACTCGGAACGCTATGATCTCATCACCCTGGAGCCCCCGCCTCCTTCGGCTGCCGGGGTTTCGAATCTTTATTCCAGTGACTTCTATGCGCTTGCAGGCAAGAGGCTACAGCCGAATGGACTGTTTGCGCAATGGCTGCCGATTGCAACTCAGAACGACGAAGATACACGCTCTCTGGTTCGCAGCTTTCTCAATAGCTTTCCTTATGCAACGCTTTGGACGACCGAGCTGCATGAGATGCTTTTGATCGGTTCGTTTAGTCCGATAGATTTGAACATCGACCAGATCGCAGATCGCTTCAATAAGCCACAGGTTGCGGAGGCTCTCGGGGAAGTGGGGATTGATTCACCAGCTGCGCTCATGGCGACGTGGGTTACTGGGAGGGAAGGGCTTGAGCGTTATGCGGCGGATGCACTCCCGGTAACTGATGATCGTCCGCGTATTGAATACGCTGCGTTGGTGCGGCCTAATGAAATAACCCGTACCTTGCCGGCGATGCTGACTCTTCGCACGGACGTTCCTGTAATGGGTGCGGATGAAGTCTTCCATAGCAGCGTGACAACCGAACGGCAAAGCCTGATGGACTTCTACTCTGCGGGATTGGCAGCCTACAACGGCGATCAAGAGACGTGGAACCAGGATATCGTCTCCGCGCTAAAACAGCATCGGAACAATCTTTATTATGGCTGGGCGATTGGGGAAGACCGCTAACGCGTGGCGGAGGGCTTGTGGATAGTGATCTCAGTCGTGCATCGAACCAGTTGAATAGTAGTAGTTCGGGTAAGGTGCATCCGCTACGATGGGGTCGTCACCACTGGCTTCGATGAGCTTTGAAGTTCCGCGCATTAGTTTGAAGCGCGGAATCGATCCTGCGAGCATTGGAACTTGTATGTCGGTTGAGCCGGCTGGAAGGCTTATCGATTTGGAGGCGCTTCCAAAGGAGACGTGGATGACTGCCGGTGCCGTTAGATTGGCGGTCAGGTAAACGACGTCTGCCACCGGGCCATAGAGTTTGATGGAAGGGATATTCGGCTGCTGTGCGGCGAGTTGGGTGCGGTACGCCCAGAAGATGCTGTCTTTTTGAATTGTTGGCTGTTGGCCGGTCTTGTACCACTTGATAAAAAACTGCAGAAGATCGGTGGTACCGCGATGGCTATGAAAATAGTTGCGGGTTGCAGGAGGAGCAGCGCTGGCTCCAAGATCGTTGGCCTGGGGATAGTGAGCGGGATCGTCGATGGGACTGACGTAGGTGCCCTCGATAAAGTCGTTCCAGGTAATGATCTCAACCCAGTCAGGATGACTTACTTGTATGGCATCCATCCACATGCTGCGCATGCCAGAGTAGCCGCTGTATTCGTAATAGCGCCCGGCGTTGGCTCCCCAGAACTGAAAGCAGATCGGAGCCATATATATTTTTCCGGAGCCGTGGAGAACGGACGCGTAGGCGTCGGAGGATGGAATCTGATCTGGTGGGTGACCTAGTCCGGGAACTCCAGCGATGCCCCAATAGAAGGCACCGTCGATGATGTTTGAATAGCTGGCGAGGCCATCACGGACATCGGTGATGTGTGGAAGTTCGCCGCCCCAGAAAAATGAAGGTATTAGTTCGAGGGGAATTGGAGCGCTGGATGGAGTTCCATTGGCATAAGACATCGCACCGGGAGCATCGCGTTGGGAAGGGTGAGAGCCATGCTCGAGATCCATTCGTAACTGCTGCCAGAACTCGGGACCGAGGCTTGAACCTGCAAAGGTAGTCAGAACGAACTTTCCACTGTGCTTGAAGTAGATGCTGGCGTAACGCGGGTTGTTCGCAAAACGGCGCATCATGTCTTCCACATCTTCTGCTCTGTTAGAGCAGCACATATCGGCTGAGAACATGAGCTTGAAATTGCTTTTCAGTCGGTAGGCTGCTTCAAACATCTCGGAGGCTCGCTTGATGTAGCGCGGCTCTTTGAACCAGCCACCAGCGTTGAGCGCGAAGCCGTCAATGCCGATTGACTGTGCCTGACGAATTTCACGCTCGTACGACGCAATGTTACGTTCTCCTGTGGAATCGTCTGGCTCGTAGTCCTGATTAGCGAGCATATAGTGGGCGAAGACGAGGCGTTGCGCGCTTGCGGATAGAGAGCTGCCGCAACAGAGTATGAGGAATAGAAGTGCGAACCAGCGCCTAGGGCTTTGAACGCATCGCAGGAGTGACTGCTTCATGCCCTCCAACTTACCAGAAGTAAGTGGCTTCAACTTTCGGAGGAGCTGAACGACCGTCAATAATTTCCGTACTCAGAACGAACTCCATGTTTTGGTTCTGCCAATTTTTCGGTAGTTGGGATTTGATGGATTCCATATTGGCAGGCTGCGTTAGGAACTCTCCTGCAGCCACGGTCCCGCCGCGAGCGATGCCCGCAACCACGACCGCGATCTTGCCTGTGCTTGCGTCTCGGAATCGCGCCACTATCGCGTAATCACGATAGTTATTCGTTGTTTCTTGCACTGTGCGGTCGATGCTCCAATGCGCTCTTGAGGGAGATTGTGTGTCCTCGATCCAGAAGTGTGTCATTTGAGGATCGTTTCCGAAGCGGTAACGGAGACCGCGTGTGACCCGGAGTGTCCATGCGTTGTCGAACGCGCCGAGAAAGATTGTTGGGCCCTGGCGAAGATCGGTCAACGTACTTACGTCCTCGCCTTGCAGAAGGTACCGCTGATGCCGCATCTCCAGCAATCCAGAGAGACTGACCAATGGCTGTAGATCGTCAATCACAACACCGTTCATCGGTTCTTCCATGTGCCTTTGCTGCGTGGGGTCTGTGGCGTTGCGAAGGGTGATTCCAGTGAAATGGCTTTGCGGGAAGCAGACAACCACTGGTTCCCCTGAACTGAGAACGGGTGCCCAGAAGCTATCGAGCGCTGATGGTCTGGAGTGAATCCATGACCACGTCCCGCCAGCCAGTGCTGCCAACAAGACCCCTGTGACAATGAGCCACGACCAATGGGGGCGATATGAATCAGAGATTGCTTTTGCATTGGACTGATATGGCGAAACTGTAGTTTCGTTCAGTAAGGGAAGGGAGCTTGACTCCTGTAGCAGAGACAGTTCGATAGGCAGAGGGTTTCTGGGCCAGTCCCAGTGGGGGACATACGATCCCGGTGGTAGTGAGATACGCAACTCGTCTGGGTTGCCGCAGTCCTGGTAGTACTGGGCGATGCGCTTGCGGATCTCGGCGGCGGTGACGCGAACGATGGGGTCAGAAGTCGTATCGTAGCCTGGATCACGGCCGAAGACCTCAATGCCTAGCGTTCGTTCTTTGAGCTGATCTCCCCGGCCT
>Ga0302315_10005508_pt1 | contig 10808 bp, 7 predicted proteins | sample III_Palsa_N3_1_FD_200532 | JGI IMG/M metagenome (GOLD analysis project Ga0302315, IMG submission 200532) | Peat permafrost microbial communities from Stordalen Mire near Abisko, Sweden - III_Palsa_N3_1 | ecosystem: Environmental > Terrestrial > Soil > Palsa > Peat permafrost | place: Sweden... | reverse complement strand
CATCGTCTCCAGGTGCCGACGCAGCACACCGGTGGCAATCAGTTCCGCAATCTCCGCCTTCTCGTTGCCGCCAGCCTCAATCGCATGCAGCGTATCCAACCGCAACTGCCGCCGCTCTCCAACCCGCGGAGCATCCGCCTCGTACCACTGCGACACTTCCGCATACAGGTCCCAGCATGCATAATCCAGCCGCTTCCCCGTGCGCTCCAACTCCGCCATCCAAGCCCGCACATCCGCCAGCGACATGCCCTGCAACTCTGTCATCGCCACCACAATATCGGCCACCTGCACGCCCGTGTTGTCGATGTAGTTCTGCACACCAACGTCCCAACCCGGCTTGTACTCGTCCGTCTTCAGCATCCGCGCAAAGCTGTCGCCAAGGATCGCATTCCGCAGATGCCCCACATGAGCAGCCTTATTAGGATTGATGCTCGTATGCTCCACCAGCCGAAACCCGCCGCCACCCACAACCGCATGCTCATCCGCTGCCATACGCTTCACCATTGCCGCGCGATCCAGCTTCACATTCAGATAACCCGCGCCGGCAATCTCCACCGCAGCCACCCCAGGAGTCGCGGCCAGTTCCGCCTGCAACTCCTGCGCAATCGCACGCGGAGCCTTCTTCAGCCGCTTGGCCAGCTCAAACGCCACCGGCAGCGCCATCTCCCCAAACTCGATCTTCGGCGGCAACTCCACCGCAAGATTCGCCAACGAAATCTCGTAGCGCTCCTTCAACAGCGCCTCGATCCGTGCCTGCAACTGCAATTGCAATGTTCTATACATGATTGTCTTTCTGAACCATTATCTGAAGCCTCAAGTATCGCAGCGCGGAGACCGCGCCGAAAGCGTTACCGCTTAAACGAGAACTTCTTATGCGCAAAATAGCTGTAGCACGCAATGATGACCGAGTTCACAATCCCCGCCAGGAACGGAGCATAGGGATGCGTCAGCGTCGGCAATAGAAACGCCTTGGTCGCCAACGGCAAAATAATCAACTCCGCCGGCGTACTGATTCCATACACCGCAAAACATTTCAACCATTCTTTTAAATAGTTACCTTTTGTGCGAAATACAAAATGCTTGTAGCAGAGAAACGCGACCGTAATCGCCAACGGCTTCGACACGATTTGCGCAATATCCGCGATCAGCGGCTTCCCGTGGCTCGGGAACAGATGCCCAAACAGGATGACAAATCCTGAATAAAGCCCCAGCGAGATCAGCGTATTGGATCCGCCAACCAGCAGGAATCGAATCACCTCGCCCGACGGCAGAACCCGCCGAAGCGCGGCAAACGGGCCATGTGCCCTGGGATCGGGCGGAGTCTCGGCTTCGAGTAAGGAGGGTTTGTGGCTGGACAACACACCTCTTATTCTAGCCGCAACTCCCGAGCCGCGAACACAAACTGCGCCTCGTTCACCGCTTCACATTTGGTTGTATCGTCATCTTCAGAACAACATGATTTCCTCGACGCGCCCAGATCCCAACTTGTCACCCAGGCTTCTTTCGCCATGGTCAATGCGCTTTGCCTTGCTGGCACTGAGTGTCTTCACACTTCTCCTCAACGGCTATCACCCGCTCGCCGAGGACGGTGGTCTCTACGTAGCGGGCGTCCAACTCACCCTCAACCCAGCGCTCTTTCCTCACTACACCGTCTTCGTCAGCGAGCACCTTCACTTCTCCATCTTCGCCCCAGTCCTCGCCTGCCTCGTCCATCTCACGCACCTCTCACTAGCCTGGGTGTTGCTGCTCACCGACCTCTTCAGCCTCTGGCTAACCTTCTACGCAGCTCACCGCATCCTGCAGCGCACCATCTCCAACGAAGCCGCACAACTCGCCGGCCTCTGTCTGCTCGCCGCCTTCTGGACGCTTCCCATCGCAGGCACCTCCCTGCTCCTGATGGACCCTTACGTCACCGCGCGCAGCCTCTCCACACCACTGTCGTTATTGGCCGTAGCCTTCGCACTCGACGACCACTCCAACCTGCGCCCGCTCCTGATCTCCGCGCTCTGCCTCATCCTCGTAGCAGCCTTCCATCCTCTGATGGCCGCATACGCCTTCGCCTTCGTGCTCGTACTGCGCCTCGCGCGCGTGCGTCAACCAGCCCTCGCGTACGCGATCCTCACCGTCTCCGCACTCGCGCTCGCCGCCGTTCTCCAGACCCTTGCCCCCACCGAATCTCCCGCCATCATCGCCGCCGAGAAGTCCCGCTACTACTGGTTCCTCTCCCAATGGCAGTGGTTTGAGCTCCTCGGTCTCGCAGGCCCTCTCGCCGTCCTCGCCGCGCTCCTCACCCGCTACCGCAAGCAACCCGACCCACCCAACACCGCCGCTGCAACGCTCTGCCGCGCCTGCATCGCCATCGGCTGCATCGCCACCCTCGTCGCTCTGCTCTTCGCCCACGAGAGCAGCCGCTCTCACCTCGTCGCCCGCATGCAGCCTCTGCGCGTCTTCCTGCTCATCTACGCCATCATGACGCTCTTACTCGGCGCAACCCTCACCCAGCTAGCCCTCAACGCCAGCCAGCGCCTGAAGTCGCATGCCCTCCGCACCGCGCTCTCATCCCTACCCGCGATCCTCATCGTCGCTCTGGCCGCAACCATGTTCTACGTGCAGCGCCAGACCTTCCCCGCCTCTGACCACCTCGAGTTCCCCTGGCGCGCCCAGCACAATCCCAACCCCTGGGTCCAGGCCTTCCTCTGGGCCCGCGACAACACGCCACCCGATGCCCTCTTCGCCCTCGACACCAGGTACGTCAACGAGGACGGCGAAGACGCCCAGACCTTCCGTCCCATCTCTCTCCGCAGCGCCCTCCCTGACTTCTCCAAGGACGGCGGCGAAGCGGCCATCACCCCCTCCTTAGCCGCCCAATGGCAGCAAGGCGCCACAGCCCAAACCCACCTCTCCACCGAAACCGACACCGTCCGCGACCCCCGCCTACTCCCCCTGGGCGTGACGTGGATGGTGCTCCACGCCGCAGCTCCAACCACCCACCCCTGCCCCTACAACAACGGCATCATCAAGGTATGCAGCCTCGCAACCGCGCGGCCCTGAGCCTTCCGACGCGGTTAGTTGCCGCCCGACGCTGCGACAGCCGGTGCTGCCTTCAGCACCACGCTCTCCTGGTCTTTGCTCTCGAACTGTGAATAAAATTTGCGCAAGCTGTCGTAGTCCTTTGGCATCACCAGCAACTCACCTTGAATGTGATTCCGTCGCGTTGTATAGCCTTTCGCATCACCGACAATCGACAGCGTGTAAGCCTCCTGTTTCGGAAGATCAAACCTCGCCGTATCGGGCAGCGCTTCCAGGCTCATGGTGGCCGGCAAATTAATCCGCTGGGCGTCCTGCACGTAACGGGGATAGTGGAAGTAAACCGCTTGCTGCCGCTTTTCATCTGCGAACGTCGCCGACGCGCCGCTCAGGAAGATATCCGACGGCAGAAGGATCCGTTTGCCGGTGTGCGTTCCCAACGTTCCCGTCACGTCGTAGCTCACCTTCAGCGGCTGCTCATACTCCGCTACATTTTCTATCTTGCCAACCTTCACCTGCAACGTCCTAGGCATCATGTCCTCGAGATGCGTCCGCAATGCGCGATTTAGGCTCTCCTCATCTCCACTCAATGCCTGGTGTCGCCACTCCACAGCGTCGGCTCCCATGAAAGTGAGGTCAATCGTGCCTGTAATCTGCCCCGCATCATCCATCTTCAAGTTCGCCACCCGCGTCACCTCGTTGAACTTGTAGTCGTCGGTGGGAGTTCCGCCAAACTCCGTGCCCTTATCGGACTGCCGCAATCCCTGCACCAACGTATGTTGCCACGCAAGGTGGCCATAGGCACAGTACCTGCATCCCGGATCGAAGTACATCTCCTTCCCATCCACGTTGACAATCGCAATAACGTCGTCAAACTGCTGAAAGCTGAGCCAGCCCGGAAGAAAGAGCTCCACACTTCTATCCGGCACCAGCATCACGTAAGCCTTCATCCCCGCGGCTCGCGCCATGCCTACAAACAGGTCTGTGAGTTGTGTCTCGTTGCCGCGTTTCTGGTTCAGCACGTCGGCAGCATTCTTTACTGGATGGCCACCCTCCGCTTTTTCTTCCTTCTGGTTGTGGGCTCGCGTGTAGTGCGTATTTTCCAGCCCCATAACGACCGCATAAATCTTCCGCAGCTTCTGATCATCGTTCGTTGCTCCAGAAATGATCTCCGCTGTGTTCTTCTTCAAGTCCGAGTTTGGATTGGCGAAAGAATCGACCCCCTTCGACCAATCCTTGCCTGCGTCCTTCCACCAGTCCGCCGCGCTATGCTCCGCCGTAAAATTGAAAAGAACCCGGTAGCTAAAACTCGCGATCGGAGGCATATACGCCTCCTTCACCTCCGGCGGAACATCCTTGATCGTCAGTTCGAAGATCTGAATCGGCTGTGTCGTAAATTCAGAATGCGGAATATCACTACGCACAATGTTGACGCCCGCCGGAAGAATCGGAAACCAGGTGATCGACGTTACCATTCCATGTTCACTGCTTAGTTCTTTTGATGTTGGATACCAAATGTAATGCGCCTGCTTCACATACAGCTCCCCTTGGATGAGCCATTCGGGCGCTTCGTAAATATTGTCGTCGATCCGCGTCGCGTAGCGGTACTCAATAATGCTACCTACCTCGACATCCGGCAGCGTGAAAACTCTTTCCTGCACCTTTACGCCCTGGCCCTTCTCCAACACCTTCAGATAGGGCTTTCCGGTAAAAGGAATGATCGTGCCATCCGGATGGATCGTTCGTCCCGCAATGCCTTCGAGCGTCTTGTCATCGCCACTCTGCTGGGACTCGCTCTGCGCGACCGTGACAAACGGCAGCGTCACGTTCGCATACTTCTCCCCGTCCTTCGTCAGAATCTTGATGCGTTCGTAATGAAACACTCCATGCAGATCGTCCTTGGTCGTCTCCTCACGATTCAGTACCACCGCCGCTGCTCCCGGGTAGCCAGGCAACGACGTCATCGATAACTCTTCCGGCGTTGGTGGCGTGAAACTCGCCTGTTGCGCGCGCGCTGTCCCACTCACCGCCGCGGCGGCCAATATCCATGCACCTATCGTTTGTATCTTCATCTCCAGCCGTTCGCTCCCTCTTGGTCTATGGTGCCTCTAATCAATTTCCGCGCTTCAAAATTGCCTGACTGTCTTCATCCGCAGCGATAGCCGCCGCCAATTGCTGTACCTCCGGATACTTCGTCGCCGGCACCGTCACCTGCTTCACCGTGTACGTACGGCTGTAGTGCAAAACCCGCCCATGCAATTCCGTCGAGCTCACATAGCTAGCGAATCCAACGTCGATCTTGACTGGATCCGGCAACTCATCCACCACGTAACCCTGTGGCAGCTCGATGTCATACTCATCGGTGCCTTGCATGGTCTGCTCTAGGTCAATCTCCACCTGGCGCGCCTTACGATCCACGTCCAGCCCATAGCTTCCCAGCACTCGCGGCCGAACCATTAGCAACGGCCCGGTAAATCTCGCAAAATGGCTCGCCTGCAAATCGAACGTGGTCGTCAAATCCTTGTTCAGCGCATCCACGTTCTCCACTTTCAAACCGGTCATGGTCGCCCCGGTGAAGTCCTGGGAGATGACTCGGTTCATATACTCGGTCTGCTTCTTTTCACCTTCGCTTGAAAATACCTGCCGCCTCGTCTCCGCCAGGTCGCCAAATCGCAGATCCGTAACCGACCCCTTCAGCGATCCATCCGCGCTGAGCTCAAACTTCCCCGTGCGTCGAATCGTATTCAGCGTCGGATCCAGCACCGGCAGCTCGATCACCTGGCTCTCTTTGCCTTCCATCAACACTCCGTAGCTTCCCTGCAAGTTATCTTCAAGCTGCCCGAACGGCGTTAGGTACCACGTCGGATCGAAGATCAAATATCGTTTGCCCGTTTTCGCCGTGACCACACTGTGCAGCTTCGGCGAGTCATATCCTTTCGGAATCTCAATCGCCCCAATCATGTGATTGCCCCAGATCGACGGTGCATCCGGATCGATCACCCCGCGTTCCGAGTCCACCATCAAGAGCGCACTATGGATTCCGACGCTGGACAACATTGCCGAGAGCAGCGTCGCTTTGTCCTTGCAGTCCCCATACCGCCCACGAAAAATGTCCTCCGCCGCGTGCGGCTGGTATCCACCAACTCCCATCTCAATCACAAAGTAGCGAATCTTCTGCTGCACAAAATCGCCGATCGCCTCTGCCTTGTCGTAGAAGTCCGTTTTCCCCGCAGTCAACTCAGCAGCCTTTGCCGCAATGTCGGGCGTCGAAACCAACCGGTCACGCGATAAGCCGTCGTACCACTCGCCGATCCCCTGCCATGTGCCATCCTGCGGCTCAGCCAGCCCCGGCCCCGCGTAGTGCACCGTCATCCGCGCCGCCAACGCGCCTTCGTTCGGTGCCATCGGCACGTGATCCAGATCTATGGCTGGAACGTCCTTCATCTCCCACCGGTAGGAATGGTTCTCAAGATCGATTCCCTCGACCTTCGCATGGCGCGCCCACGTTGTCGTGTAGGTATAGCCCACTGGAAGCGCTATGGTGAATCTCTGCTGCATTCGCGGCAAGTCATCCTGAAATTGCCAGTTCGCCTCCGCCAGGTAGGGCCGCTCTCGCTTCTCATATTCGTAGGCGATAATTCCACCCGGGTCGCGCCCCGGCGGGTCCGCAACCTTCTCTCGGTCATCCGAGTAGAGCTCACCTCCCTCACCCGGCGCTCCCACGTCCAAAATGTCGCTGTCCTTCACCGTGTACTCGTGTCCCGCGGGGTCGATGCTCCATACATGCAGCGACAGCACCTTCGAATCTTTGTCGTACCACACGGACGGATAACCGTAATCCCGCCCTTGCGGCCGCAGAATCTTCACCACGCGGCGCACATGCTCAACCGCCTGGCCCTTCTGGTCGACCGTATAGGTGGTCTCCTCGAGCAGCACCACTGCCTTTGGATTTCCGTGAAACTCAGGCAGCTTCTGCTGTGCCGCCGCCTTTACCCAGTCAGGCACCGGCTGCGACCCGAAAATATTGCCGGCCCGCGCTGGAATCCCGCCCCCAACTGCGAGCGCGCCCACCAATAGAATTGCCACACGCCCATTCACGCGCCCGTGACCTGCTGCAACGCTCGACTGCATGGCGGCAGCTCTGAGTGTCCCGCCTCGCACTTTCATGGAGACCCGCTACGTAAGAGATTTGGTGGTTGATTTATACGTGGCTTCTGTGCGCTACGCAAGTGCCAATCCAATTCCGCTTACCACCAAAACGGATAGCGCCCTTCGTGCTACCTTAATCAAGGAGCGAGCGGGTAGCTCAGTTGGTAGAGCATCGCCCTTTTAAGGCGTTGGTCCCGGGTTCGAGCCCCGGCCCGCTCACCACTCTTCATCTTCCCAAAAATCAACCCGATAAGCGGCCTCTTGCAATCAGGAGCCCGCATTGCCGTCTTGATCGCTCGCCTTCAGTTTGCTCACTAGGTTCGTCGTAGAAAATCCCTCCACCGTCGGCACAATCTCCACGCGCCCTCCCGCGGCAATCACCTCTTCGTGCCCCACGACAGTATCGACTGAATAGTCCCCGCCCTTCACCAGCACATCCGGCTTCACCGCGCGGATAACCTCGAGTGGCGTATCCTCGTCGAACACCACCACCGCATCCACCGCCGCCAGCGCCGCCAGCACTCGTGCCCGTTCGTTCTCTCCTACCACCGGCCGCGTCGGCCCCTTCAGCCGGCAAACGCTCGCATCCGAGTTCAATCCGAGCACCAGCTTCGTCCCAAACCGATGGCACTCCTCCAGCAGCGTCACATGTCCGACGTGCAGCAGGTCGAAACACCCGTTCGTGAACACGATCGTCTCGCCCGCAGCTCTCCACTCCGCCACCCGTTTGGCAAGCCGCTCGCCATCCAGCACCTTCTCACCGCCACGAATCCCGCTCGACGGCGTCATCGCTGCCACCAACTCATGCCGCGCAATCGGCACCGTCCCCATCTTCCCCACCACGATGCCCGCAGCCAGGTTCGCCAACTCGGCAGCCGTCTCAATCTTCAACCCGCCCGCCATCACCGCAGCCAGCGTCGCAATCACCGTATCGCCCGCGCCCGACACATCGAACACTTCGCGAGCACGCGCCGGCGAGTGATACGATCCGCCATCCCATAGCATCCGAATCCCTTTCTCGCTCATCGTCACCGTCAAATATTGCAGCCCATGCTTCTCGCGCTGCGCTTCACCAGCCTCCAGCAACGGTGCGAGTAGATGCGAACTCACCCCCGTCGCTAACGCAAGCTCCTGCAGGTTCGGACACACCATCGTCGCCCCTGCATACTTTCCAAAGTCCGGAGTCTTCGGGTCAGCCAGCACGGGAATTCCCGCAGCCTTCGCCGCCGCAATCACCGCCGCGCACAGCTCCGCTGTCACCGCACCCTTCGCATAATCCGACAACACCACCGCATGCACCTTGCTGACCAACTTCACGGCACGCTCGCGCAGCAGCTGCTGGTCGTCCGCACCCGGTGCGTCCTTGCTCTCAATGTCCAGCCGCAACAACTGCTGCTGCCGCCCCACAATCCTCGTCTTCGAGATCGTCGGCAGCTTCGTCGTCACCACCCCGATGGTATCGATCCCCGCAGCCTCCACCAGCGCCGCCAGCTCATCCTTGTCCTTGTCCTCGCCCCAAAATCCCGCCAGCACCGCCTGGCATCCCAGACCCGCCAAATTCATCGCCACGTTCGCAGCCCCGCCAGCACGCTCATAGTGCTGCGCATGTCGCAGCACCGGCACCGGAGCCTCCGGCGAAATCCGATCCACCTCACCAAGGATGTACCGGTCGAGCATTAAATCGCCAACCACCAACACCTTCAGGTGTCCAAATCCACCCTCCAACAATCCCAGAACCGCATGTGTCTCCGGCAGCATCGTCGTCTCAATTCTCCCCAACCATCATCGCATCCCAGGATCTCTTAGTTAAATTGCTAGCCGCCCTCACTGAGAGCGGACAACTGAGAGCGGACAACTTGCACCACCTCATCCACCGTGATCGACATCAAGCACTTCTTCTGCTGCTCGATGCAAGTCTCCAGCCCGCACCCCCAACACTCCACCCGGTGATACACGACCCGATGTTGCTTCCCAAACGGAAACCACTGCCGCGGAATATTCCGTGCCGCAAAGATCGCCACCACAGGCGTGCCCACTGCCGCCGCCAGGTGCATCGGCCCACTGTCATGCCCCACAAACAGCCGCGCCCGGGCAATCGCCGCCGCACTTTCCCGCGGCGTCAATCTCCCGCACAGGTTCACTACCGGGCCTCCGCCATTCGCCCGCCAGCCCTCCGCCGCAAACTCACTCGCGTCGCTCTCCTCCGATGCTCCCAGCAACAACAGCACGCGCTCCGGAAATTCCGCTGCGATTTTTCCCAGCAGATCCCGCCAATTATCCCGTCCCCAATCCTTCGCTTGCACCTTCGTTCCCACACTTACCGCGATTGCTGCTTCCTTGTATCGCTCATCGCGATCCCATACTGAACCTGCGGGAGCCCAGTTCGGCAGTACCGCCAGGATGGCGGAATCCGCCGCTATGACTTCCCCCGCGCTCAAGTGCAAATCCCAGCTAGCCGGTTCATTCAACCTCCCTGGGTCAGCAATATCGCCCACAGCTACCAGTCCGCCAATACATCTTGCCAGCCGTGCCGCCTCCGGCTCCAAGTGCCCGTCGCCCATCGCATGGTCTTTCCCGCCCGTCGCCGCGCCATAATAATTCCGCTGCATCCCCTCGGTAAGCGGAACCCCCAAAATCCTCCGCACCCCGCACAGCCGGAAGAACGCCTCGTCCCTCTGAGCCGCCCTCACCCCTCGCGCTGCGGCAAGGTACACGATCACCTGCGGCCGCCAGCGCACAATCTGCCACCACACCCCCAACAGCTCTCGCACACTCCGCGTCCCCACCTCATACCGCATATACCCCTGCACCAGCCCCGACCCCTCCAAAATCGCCGCTGCCGCCGGCCCCTTCGAGCTCACCGGAACGTTCGTCAGCATCCGCCGCTCCGCCTCCGGAAATGCCCTCGCCACCAAGTGCAGCGCCGGCAGCGCCACCAGCATATCGCCCAGGCTTCCCAGTCGATACACCAGCACTCGCCGCATAGTCTTCTTCCCCATGTCTCCAGTGTCGCATTTCAAACCGCACCCACACCACCGGCCATCCCTACATCCCCGCCCCTATCATCTCCGCCGCACCTCCGTTATCCTTGGTATCATTCCCATGTTTAGCTCCACGCACATACTCGCGCTTCACGACCAGTTCACCGCGCACGGCCACGACTCCTCTTCTCCGGCCCCAGCGCCCACCAATACCTTCGACCATCTCGTCCTCGACCAGCATCGCGCCAACTACGACCTCTGGCACCGCGAAGACGCTGCCCGCGATTTCGACGCCTCCGACCACACCATCGTCCAGGTCAAGCACGACATCGATCGCCTCAACCAGCTCCGCAACGACCTCGCCGAGCAGATCGACATCACCCTCCTCCACCTCGCGTCCGACAACCCCACCGCGCCCCTGCACTCCGAGTCTCCCGGCCTCATCATCGACCGCCTCTCCATCCTCGCCCTCAAGATCTTCCACACCGAAGAGCAGCTTCACCGCTCAACTCTCGAACATCAAGACCGCAACCAGTCCCGCCTCGGCGTGTTGAACGAACAGCGTACCGACCTCGCTGCCTGCCTCGACGCCCTCTGGTCCGACGTCCTCGCCGGCCGTCGCCGCTTCAAGCTCTACCGCCAACTCAAGAT
>Ga0302315_10005499_pt1 | contig 10815 bp, 11 predicted proteins | sample III_Palsa_N3_1_FD_200532 | JGI IMG/M metagenome (GOLD analysis project Ga0302315, IMG submission 200532) | Peat permafrost microbial communities from Stordalen Mire near Abisko, Sweden - III_Palsa_N3_1 | ecosystem: Environmental > Terrestrial > Soil > Palsa > Peat permafrost | place: Sweden... | reverse complement strand
CGAACTGCAAAACGTCATTGAGCGCTCAGTGATCGTGTGTGATTCGGAAGAATTCATGATCGATGACAGTTGGCTGTCGGCGAGCTCTTCGCATCCTTCATCGGTCATACTGTCCACTTCGCTTGCCAGCCATGAGAAGACGATCATCGAGGAGGCCCTGCGCGCCTGCGATGGAAGGGTCTTTGGAGCTGCAGGAGCGGCGGCACGGCTTGGCATTCCGCGTTCGACACTCGAATCGAAAATCCGCGCGCTTAAGATCGACAAGAGCCGTTTTCGACCTCGTTAAGACGACGTCGCCGTTTGCGACGCGTTCAATTTTCGGCATACATTCTCTCCTACGCACCTTAAAATGAAGTGCAATTTTTGATCCAATACACAAGCACTTGAATTCAAAGGTGTTTAGCCGATCGGGGTCTGGCGAGATCTCACCAATGGCGATATACTGACCAACAATCGACCGGTTGCCAGGAGGGAACTCCGCCTGTTCTTACTACCCGAGATAAATTGGCGAGCGCCTGAACGACGACTAACTCCTTTAGCAATTCTCCCGGTGATCGGTGCCTCATGAGTGACCTCATCAATGAACAGTTGCGAGCCAATCTGAATTTGATCCCCGCGTACGCCTGGTACACGAACCGAATTGGCGCATTAATATTCGTGAACAAACGCTGCGCGGATTACCTTGGCCTCCCTAAGGACCATCCACTTCGCTTCGGAATCGAAACGGGCGCACCATGGGACGCTCATATTCCGATGCTGCATCCAGACGATCGCGACGCAAGCCGTAAACTCTGGACGGAGTGTCTCCGCTCGGGCTGCGCAGCTGAGGCGATGCAACGAATTCCTAACTGTGAAGGGCATTACCGCTGGTTCGTCAGTCGCGCCGAGCCTCTTTTGAATGAGGATGGAACGTTGCAGGGTTGGATCGGCATTAACTTGGACGTTGAAGAACGCAAGCAAGCCGAGTTCTACCTCGCGGAAGGTGAGCGGATTGGCGGCGCCGGCAGCTGGGCATTCAATGCCTCTGGCTTTGAATACTGGTCGAGCGGACTATTCGAAATCCACGGTCTTCAGCCCGGCGGCAGGGCACCAAGCATCCCAGAATATATGGCGCTCGTCCATCCGGAAGATCGGGATTTTGTGACGCAGGCGATTCAAAAATTGCTCGCGCAACGCGTTGCTTTCGACTTTACCAAACGGGTTGTGTGGCTAGACGGAGCGATTCGCTATATTCGTTGTGTCGGCACGCCAGCGACCACCGACGGGATGCCAGGGAGATTCGTCGGGATAGGAATCGATGTAACGGAGCAGGTGCGGCTAGCGACGGAATTGCGCCAGAGCGAGCAAGAGTGGCGGCAGATCGTGGATCTCTCGCCACAAATGGTGGCCGTATTTGGACCCGGGCGCAAGCGTCTCTACACAAACCGGATGACGCTCGCTTATCTAGGCCTCAGTCTTGGAGACTGGCGGCAGGGAAGAATCGAGTCTGACATTCATCCTGACGATGTTGGTCGACTGAAATCGTATGTGGCTCGTGCCTCGTTAATTGGCTTGGCTTACGAGTCGGAAGCACGGATGCACAACTGCGACGGAAGTTATCGCTGGTTTTTGCTTCGTTACAATCCGTTGCGCGACGAGCAGGGACAGGTCATCCGTTGGTATTGCGCATGTACGGATATCGATGAGCGCAAGAGAGCTGAGGATAGACTGCTGCAAGAGAACGTCGCGCTTCGCGAGGAAATCGACAAAACCTCAATGTTCGAAGAAATTGTCGGTACATCGCCTCCGCTGATGGCCTTGCTTACACGCGTAACAAAGGTCGCGGCCAGTGATTCGACAGTGTTGATTATCGGCGAGACAGGGACTGGCAAGGAGCTCGTCGCCCGTGCCATTCACCGGCGGTCGCGCCGTCTCTCGAGGCCATTCGTGGCCGTGAACTGTGCCGCCATTCCGCGCGAATTGATCGCTTCAGAATTGTTTGGACATGAAAAGGGAGCCTTCACGGGGGCGATACAGCGGCGCCTTGGTCGCTTCGAGGTCGCCAACGGTGGAACAATCCTTCTGGATGAGATCGGCGAACTGTTTCCCGACACACAGGCTGCGTTGCTGAGGGTGCTGCAAGAGCGGGAATTTGAGCGGGTCGGTGGAACGCAGGCCGTTCAAGTCGATGTACGCGTTGTCGCGGCCACAAATCGGGATTTGGAGAAAGCCGTCGCCAGTGGGACCTTCCGCGAAGACCTATATTATCGTCTGAATGTGTTCCCCGTGAATATGCCTCCACTCCGCGAACGAATACAAGATATTCCCCTGCTGGTGGAGTATTTCATCGATCGCTATGCGCGAAAGATGGGGAAGACGTTTCGACACGTCAACAAGCGGACACTTGATCACCTACGGTCTTATCCGTGGCCGGGGAACGTGCGCGAACTGCAAAACGTCATCGAGCGCTCAGTGATCGTGTGTGATTCCGATGAATTCATAATCGATGACAGCTGGCTGTCGGCGAGCCCCTCGCTTCGTAGGCCCATCGTACTGCCAACTACGATCGCCACACATGAGAAGACAATTATCGAGGAGGCCCTGCGCGCCTGCGATGGAAGGGTCTTTGGAGCTGCAGGAGCGGCGGCACGGCTCGGCATTCCGCGTTCGACGCTCGAATCGAAAATCCGTACGCTTAGGATCGATAAGAGCCGCTTTCGGCCCAGACCATCGAAAGAGTAGTCGGCCGCGCTCACCATTTCCTCTAATATCCAAACACCTAATCGACCCACATTCCTCTGGAACGGTGACCAGCGCGACCATGTCCAGCGCCTAGAGCTCTTCTGTTCACTTTAACAGAAATAAACTATCAATGTCATTTAGTGGATTGTCTTTTTCGAAACTCACTAGGAGTCTCGCCCATCTCTCTCTTGAAGGCTTTTGTAAAGGCGCTTTCGGATTCATAACCTACGGCATGTGAAATCTCGGAGACGTTGGAGTCGTTCTGTCGGATTAAGGCACTAGCCTTATGCATTCTCCATCGAGTGAGGTATTCGAGAGGGCTCTGTCCGACAATCGTTTTGAATTTGGAGGCAAACGCAGATCTCGACATGCCAGCACAAGTCGCCATAGATTCAACGGTCCAGTTCTTCTCCAATTGATCGTGTATTGAACGGATGCCAACTCCGAGTTGCCTATCTGTAAGACCGGCAAGCCAACCATTATTTCTCTGTGAAATTTCATTTGTGTAGACGCGGATGGCGTGAATAAAAAGCATTTCACATAATCTGTTGATCATCGATTCCGACGCCAATCCAGGCTGTTCGGTTTCGAGTGCTAAGAGTTCCAGCACCGATTGAAATGAATGTGTTCGATTTTTATTTAGCTTGAAATGCAAGAACTTAGGAAGAACATCCAAAATAGGTTTCGCATCCGGTTGACTGATCTCAAAACGTCCGATTACAAACGTGGTCAAGCTTCCGCCGCCTCCAAACTGAATTATATTTCCGACTTTGTATTTCTTGAAGTCGGCGCAGTCGATCATCCTAGAGCTAGCCTTGTCAGAAATAGAAAATTCCGAGTCATCCAAAATTATAAGTACATCACCGCCAGATAGAGGGATGAGATTTTTGCTCGATTGAATCTTCATCACTCCTGAGCCATTAAGCATCAGTGCGAACTTTATTTCTGGCGCACAAGTTGAGCGAAAACCCCATGGAGCGGTCACCTCAATCTTATCGAAGATGGCGCGCTTTATGTTCATTGAGTTAAATATTTCGGTTAGCGGGTCCATTTTAATATCCTAACTATTTGGACGATTGAGCTAATAATATAGACTATTGGCGCTTACTCATACCAAGATTACCATATATCATGGACTCGTTGATCAATAAACCGGAGCGAGGATACAGTGGAAAATATGCTGGAAACGATGGAGCTGATCAGACAACGGAAAGCGCAATATTGCCGTTATCTGGACACGAAGCAATTCGACGAATGGGAAAAGCTTTTTAGCCCCGATGTTCAAATCACAATGTATGGAGTTGATGGCGCAGTCCTTAGGTCTTTTGATTCACTGAATAGCTTTGCAGGACTAACAAGAGGCTTGTTTGCCACGACGCAAACAATTCATCAGACTCATAACTCCGAGATTGAGTTCAAATCCAATGCCGAAGTTGCCGCTATCTGGTCGATGGAAGATTGGCATATATATGAACCGAAAGACGGACAAGCGCCCCGAACTATGGCCCGCTTCCGAACGACATCGATGCGATCATGGGCGGCGCCTGTCCGATGGTAGCCAGCTACGGTGGCCGTGACCGGACGCTGAAGGGTGCGGCGGCGCAGCTGAAAGGCGCACTCGAGCGGAACAAAATTGAGCATGACATTAAGGAATACCCGGATGCTGGGCACTCCTTCCTCGATGATCATAAGGGCTTGATCGGAGTGCTTAGCGTCGCCCTAGGGGCGGCTTACAAAGACAAAGCCGCGGCTGACGCGCGAGACCGCATTCGAACATTCTTCGCGCGCCATCTCGCCCAACCGGAAAGGACATAGGCGCGAAAGACATCGCGATAGTCACACGCAAGTTAGTTCAAGGAGCCCTGAATAGGATAGGAAACCCGTTCCATATACTGGCGGGGCTACCGAGTAATCCCGTGCGGCATGATTTATCGTTTGTGAACCAGCGACGCACGGATTACGCTGGATTCACAAAAGGCGATCCACTTCGGCTCGGCATCGAAGGGCTCATGGTACGGTTGTTGTACAGAAAATCGCCATTGGTGAAATATCGCCATACGGTAACACAGGCTATTGCTTGTAAATTCAATATGTTACATCTGGTCCAAGAATTGCTCAGGAAACGGTAACTACCGTTGATGATAGATATGGCGGGTGGCGTCGCCGCTCTTTGCGGTGGATGTTGATCTTTTGCCGTTTTGCACTGGATTAACTATGCCCTCTAATCGACCTTAGATGGAATTTGAGGCGTACACATATGACTGAGCGTGCAAATGCAGTTAGATGGGATATGCCGTCTGACCGTGTGGTCGAGGGGAGTCTTGTTGGCGATGAATATTCCTTATTTGGCAACGTACCCTGTAGCGCCTCGCTTTTGTCAGATGGGGGCAGCCGTGAGCCGGGCGATCATGTGGTAACGCGCGCTGCAGGTGTCATGGAAATGCTCTCTGCGTCTGATCTGAGCCGCCTTGGCAACATTGGTGAGCGCTACGGAATTCCACTGGGAAAGACAGGTCAAAATCTTACGGGAGCTACAGAATGGCAGGTGATGCGTTGGCTTGCAGATGCGCGACAATCCATGCTGACGCTGCAGGTGACCAAGGGATTCTCGCGTATCGCACAGATTGAACCGACACTGGGTGATTTACCGCCGAACGTGGCAATGAAGGTGGCGATCGCAGTCGGCCTACTGCGGGCCATAGGTTTTTTGCTTCAAGATGACATTCTGGCCGCGCTAAGTTCCGCACAATCAGTGATCAAGCAAATCGGTGGGCGCTTTGACAGCCGCGTAGCAACGACAATTTGTCGCCTTGCATATTGGAAATTAGGCGACTTTGATAGCTTTTTCGCTTTGCCAAGAAGCCGCACGAAACCTGCGATTGGCGGGCGGGAGGCAATTTGCGAGATTTTCGATTTGGCCATCGAAGCCTCCGTGGAATTTGATCAGTTGCGGCTGTCGTCCGCGAGGCATTTGGCACAGGACGCCTTTGATCTGGCAGCGACGACTTTCGCCCGACATCCGGCGCTCGCAGCGTTTCCTGCGAGTCTGCTAGCGCAGTTGCTTTATGAACAGGGAAGCATTGAGGAGGCGGAGCAGATGATCATCGGTCGTTTGCCCGCAATCAGAACGGGTGGAACCATTGAAAGCGCCTTGCGAGCATATATCATCGTTGCCCGCATCGCTACACGTCGTGGGCAGCGAGACCATGCGGCGGTGATCCTAGATGAGGCTGAGTGTCTGGCGAAGCAGCGCGGTTGGTACCGCCTGACTGCGGCAAGTATCGCCGAACGTGCGAATATTTTTCTGGAAGATGATCAAGTCGCAGATGCGTTAATCTGCGCCGACGCTTTGGAGCATTTGCTGGAAACCCCCGATATGGGCTCGAGCCGGTCGCGATCCGACATTAACAGCATCTGGACTCTTGTTCGAGCGAGAGCCACTCTAGCCCAAACCCCGTCGCGGAGCGCAGTTGCATCGCTTCGGCAACTGCAGCATGATGCTGTCCAAAAACGGGACACGTACGAGGCATTGCACCTTGCTATTCGTCTGGCCGATGCACTCGAAGTCATTGGCGAGGAGGCCGAGGCGCTCATCGTTTTGATCCGGGCGCTGGCGTTGGGCTCGGCAATGGGTGTATATCAAGCATTTCTCGATGGAGGGCCGAGAGTGCGAAACCTTCTTATGCGTGTCTATGATCGTGCGCGCTCGTCGGACGATCGTTCGCGCGAGCTTTTGCCATATATCGGAAGCCTATTAGATAGAAAGCGAACACGCGAGACATCGGAACACTTATTGCCGTCCAAGTCGGCGTCGGGCGGTGTTTTGAGCGAGAGCGAATCACCCTCGTTTGGATGAGTCGTGGCTTGTCGAACAAGGAAATTGCGAAGAAGCTCGGAATTACGCCTGAAACAGTGAAATCGCATGCCAAGAATATCTTCATGAAGCTGACTGTGAAGACGCGCACGGAAGCGGTGTCACTCGCGAGTGGGTTGGGATTGATCTGAGCGCAATCCTAGTTGCGAAGATGCATCTGTGTTGAAAGATCATTGTTGCGAAGTTCGACGGACGCGGTCACCAAGCCCAATATGCTGGCGAGCAAGCCCGGAAGAATTTCGAGTTGTGAATCATGCCCCCCAATCGGGGGATAGAAAAGACGAGTCAGTGCCTGTCACAATTTAATTGCCCCAACCCATACTTCCCTCGTCGCCAACTCAACAAAGGAGGACGCGCAATGACACTCAAAGGTTTTTCAGTTCCCCTCACGCCACAAGGAAGGTCAGCACTAGCGTCTTTACCTCCATGGCATTACTCCAGCGATTGCATGGTCATCGAATACTGGACTGACCCAAAAGCGATCGTTTCACTTCTACCGCCTGGAGTCACATCGGACACCAAATCTGCGGGGCGAGCGTTCTTTTGGTTTCTCGATTGGCAGTTCACCGCATCCAATGATGAGCTTACCGATCCGGCCAGATACCAGTATCGTGAGGCCTTCGTCTTGGTAGAGGCGGTGTTCGATGGGAAGCCCGTCAATTACTGCCCGTTCATCTATGTCGATAATGACGCCGCGATTGCGCGCGGCTGGGCACAGGGCTTCCCTAAAAAGCTGGCCAGCGTGTACCAGACACGTAGCTTCTCTGCCCCCAGCCCGGCCGCGGCGCCGCTAGCCAAGGGAAGCAGGTTCGGTGCGAGCGTTACCGCTCATGGGGAGCGCTTGGCAACAGCGAGAATCCAGCTCGACGAGAAAGTCGCGGATCCATCGAAGATCTTCAATCGCCCGACTGTGATGCGTCGATATTTCCCCCAACTAGCAGCCGACCGCCAAGATAGGCCGTCAGTCAATGAGCTCACCATGTCACTGACGGACAACCTTGCGATCGTAGACGTGTGGGGTGGTTCAGCCGAATTGCGCATTCCCGAAGTGCAAGGGGAAGATATGTACATGATCGCGCCATTACGCGTCGGGCGCGGCTATCGGCTCGGCATGGCATATTCTGTTACGGATCTGCAGATTTTGAAGAGCTACACGGAGGTTTAAGATGAGCACGACTGCGGCAGATTACATGGCGGAAACCCTTGCCCAGGCGGGCGTAAAGCGCATTTTCGGCGTCGTAGGGGATTCCCTGAATGGCTTCACCGATGCTCTGCGACGTCAGGAATCCATTGAATGGGTCCACATGCGCCACGAAGAAGGGGCTGCCTTCGCTGCCGGCGCGGAAGCACACATTACGGGAGAGCTAGCGGTCTGCGCGGGTAGTTGTGGCCCTGGAAATTTGCATCTGATCAACGGGCTGTTCGATTGCCAGCGCAGCGGCGTTCCCGTGTTGGCGATTGCCGCTCACATTCCCAGCACGGAAATTGGCATAGACTATTTTCAGTCAACGCACCCTGAAAGCCTTTTTCGGGAATGCAGTCACTATGTCGAGCTCGTTTCAAGCGCAGCGCAAGTGGCACAGGTGCTCAACCGCGCTATCCGCGTTGCGGTGGCCAAGCGCGGCGTTGCAGTTGTCGTGATTCCGGGAGACGTAGCGCTGCAGCCGGTGCATGTGGCTACTTCAAGTTGGCTCGTGCCGACTCGACCGATCATCCGACCTAACGACAGCGACATCGATCAGCTTGCAAACCTTCTCGACGACTCGGAGCGCGTCACCTTGTTCTGCGGTGCCGGCTGTGCCGGCGCCCACGATGAAGTGATGCAGCTTGCACACAAACTGCAGGCGCCGATTGTTCATACCTTGCGGGGCAAGGAATATATCGAATACGACAATCCTTACGATGTTGGGATGACCGGCTTGGTGGGATTCGCCTCGGGCTACAAAGCCATGAAGAGCTGCGATACCCTGCTCGTCTTGGGCGCCGATTTCCCATACCGCCAGTTTTTTCCGGAAGAAGCCCGGATCGCGCAGATCGATTTGCGCCCAGAGGCTCTTGGGAACCGTTGTCCGTTGAACCTTGGGCTGTTGGGGGGCGTCAAGGAGACACTCGCAGCGCTATTGCCGAGAATTGCAGCGAAGACAGACAGTAGCCATCTTCAACGTGCGAAAGACGATTACGTCCGTGCCCGGGAAGATTTGGACAGCCTTGCCGAGCTGGATGTTGACACGCGGTCGATCCACCCGCAGGCCGTCACACGAATCGTCAGCGAACTTGCTTCGGAAGATGCCATCTTTACGTGCGACGTCGGCACCCCTATTGCGTGGACCGCACGCTACTTAAAGGTAAATGGTAAACGACGGATCGTAGGTTCTTTCAACCACGGTTCGATGGCGAACGCTATGCTACATGCCATCGGTGCGCAAGCGGCATGCCCAGGCAGGCAAGTGATCTCATTTTCCGGCGATGGCGGATTCTCCATGATGATGGGGGAATTCGTCACGCTCCTGCAACTGAATCTGCCGGTTAAAATCATTCTCCTCAACAACGGCACGCTGGGGTTTGTTGAGTTGGAGATGAAGGCCAACGGTTTTCTTGATACCGGCTGCGACTTGAAGAATCCCAACTTTGCTGCTATGGCCGATGCAATGGGGATCAAGGGTATTCGTGTGGAAAACCCCCACGAGCTGCACGAGGCTGTGCGCGAAGCCTTGGAGCATGACGGCCCGGTACTCGTGGACGTGGTTAGTCCGCGGCAGGAGCTGATCATGCCGCCAACCACGACATTCGAAGAAGCCCACAAGTTCGGACTCTTTATGCTAAAAGCTGTGCTCGACGGACGCGCCAGCCAGCTCATCGACCTGGCAAAGGTCAGCATGTTACGTTAAGGAGTCAATTCGATGCCTCTCTATACCTTGACGACGCAGGCCGGTGTGCTCAGCCATGAGGCCAAGGCCAAACTTGCTGACGACTTGGCTACGTTCCACGCGGACTATTCGGGTGTTCCCAAGGAGTGGGTGCAGGTGGTCTTCCAGGATTACGCGGCAGGAAACGGTTTTACGGCAGGAAAGCCTTCCGCCGTAGCGGCGCTCATACTTCAGATCCGAACCGGTCGCTCGGCAGAATACAAGCGTGGGATGGTGCAACGCCTGTGGGAATTCGTTCAGCAAGCTACTCGCGCATCGGACAACCAAATCGTTATCGGTGTCAACGAGGTACCGCCGAGCCAAGCCATGGAGATGGGGAAGATCATGCCGGAGATTGGCAAATAGGAATGCGCCAGTGATCGCCGTCTTGGCGGCGCGCATCCCCTGAGCCAGCCAATATGCATTCAGCGCCGCAAATAGCATCTCTTCCGGCTTGGAATTCGATATGTAAACTCGTTGTCGCCGTCATTCGGGAATCGATCATCAGCTTCAACGTGTCACCTGCATGGAGTACCTAGCGGTGCGGTACGAGAGTCTTATCGGTGGTTCTACCTGCCATGCTACGAATCCAAATCAATATTGTCCCTACGAACAAATATAAAGGTGAGCGATGGAGTTTCAATGGGCGCAGGTGTCGGGAGCATTGGCCGGCGGCATTGTCGGTGGATTTGCCGGTTTCGTTTCCAACAGCATTCAGCAACGCTTACAGTACGTTCAAACCAGGCGTAGCGTTGCTCGAGCGCTATTGGGTGAAATCGGTGCGATCAGCAAGCGTATCGAGCTTGAATACCTTAAGAAATTGAGCCTCGAATTGACCACCATGAAGACAGAGGGTAGATACCCCAGTCATCATTTCCGCGGGCAGAAGGATTTGGCAGTCGTATTTTGTTCACTTGGTGCAAATATAGGATGCCTTCCAAGCGACTTGGTTAGCGAATTGGTTTCTTGGTATATAAGCCTAGCGATATATCAGGAACGGGAATCCGAATTTCATGAATTGACATCCCACAGGTCGGCGGAATTTATGGAATATGCCATCGAGCTCGCGGAACTTCAGCATGCAGGCTATTCCGCTCTCGTACAAATCGCGCATCCATTGATGAAGCAACTCTCTATTTTTTGATGATGAACGGCGCGGTTCCAAAACGGGGTGCGCGCAAATAATCGACAGCGGTTTTTAGGCTTAAAGTGCCTCTTGAAACTGGCGAGCGCAGCGGTGCCAATAAAAGTATTTTCAAGACATCCCCCATTTGGGAGATTGAAGTCTATCGAAATTTCTTGCAGACTCGATCT
>Ga0302315_10005498_pt1 | contig 10815 bp, 10 predicted proteins | sample III_Palsa_N3_1_FD_200532 | JGI IMG/M metagenome (GOLD analysis project Ga0302315, IMG submission 200532) | Peat permafrost microbial communities from Stordalen Mire near Abisko, Sweden - III_Palsa_N3_1 | ecosystem: Environmental > Terrestrial > Soil > Palsa > Peat permafrost | place: Sweden... | reverse complement strand
TTTTGTAAGCTGATCCAGGATTTTAGGGTGCGAATTGGATAAATTATCAACAATTACGGGTTCATAGCCGGCATTAACCAGTTCAACAACTGTATGCGAGCCAATAAAACCCAGCCCGCCGGTTACTAATATCTTCGGCATTATTTGTTCGGTTAACTCTTGTTGTAATAAGTAAAATCTTTATGTTGAATTTCTTTTTCGGGCAGCGATTTAAAGTATTCTAAAGTAATTTTCAACCCTTCGCTGCGCGATATCTTAGGCTCCCAGCCCAATATGGCCTTCGCTTTTGTAATATCCGGGCGGCGTTGTTTAGGGTCGTCTGTCGGTAGTGGCAAGCTTATCAGTTTTTGGTTAGTGCCGGTTAGTTTTATAATCTCCTCGCCAAATTCCCTGATGGTAATTTCATCGGGATTACCAATATTCATGGGTTGCGCGTAATCGCTATGCAGCAGGCGGTAAATGCCTTCAACCAAATCATCAACATAACAAAACGAGCGCGTTTGCGATCCATCGCCAAACATAGTTAAAGGTTCGCCCCTTAAAGCCTGGCCAATAAAAGCCGGCAATACGCGGCCATCATTAAGGCGCATGCGCGGCCCATAAGTATTAAATATCCTAATTATGCGTGTTTCCAGGCCATGAAAAGTATGGTAAGCCATGGTAATAGCTTCCTGGAAACGCTTTGCCTCGTCATAAACCCCTCTTGGGCCAACGGGGTTTACATTGCCCCAATATTCCTCGGGTTGCGGGTTAACGCTCGGGTCGCCATAAACTTCGGATGTAGAAGCGATAAGCATCCTTGCTTTTTTATTCCTGGCCAAACCCAGCAAATTATGCGTACCCAGCGAGCCAACTTTTAAGGTTTGTATAGGTATTTTCAGGTAATCAATAGGGCTTGCAGGCGATGCAAAATGGAGTATATAATGCAAATCGCCGGGCACATACACAAACGTGGAAACATCATGGTTATAAAACTCAAAATTTTCCAGTTTAAATAAATGTTCAATATTGCGCAAATCGCCGGTTATCAGGTTATCCATGCCAATAACATGGTAATCTTCCTTAATAAACCTATCGCACAAGTGCGAGCCTAAAAAGCCCGCCGCGCCGGTTATTAGTATTGTTTTACGTGCTGCCATTATGCTGTTATTACTTTTCTGCCAATGCTGTTATAATAAAACCCGCATTCCTTCATTCTTTCCAAATCGTACAAATTACGGCCGTCAAAAATTACCGGTGCTTTAAGTTTTTCTTTAATCAGGTCAAAATCCGGCGTACGGAAAACCGGCCACTCAGTTACTATCAACAGCGCGTCGGCATCGTCAAGGGCTTCATAACGGTTAGCAGCATAGTTAATTTTATCGCCCAGCAATCGTTTAACATTCGGCATGCCTTCGGGATCAAAAGCGGTAACTGTGGCACCTGCCTTTAACAATTCGTCAATAATATATAATGCCGGGGCCTCGCGTATATCATCCGTTTCCGGTTTAAACGATAAGCCCCAGAGCGCAAACTTTTTGCCTTTTAAACCATCCTTATAATAAACCTTCATCTTTTCAACCAGCACCGTTTTCTGTATTTCGTTAACGCCCATTACGGCATTAAGTATCTTAAAATCGTACTTGTTTTCTTCGGCCGATTTTGCCAGCGCCTGCACATCCTTAGGGAAACAGCTGCCGCCATAACCTATGCCCGAAAACAAAAAGCGCTTGCCAATGCGGTCATCAGCACCTATGCCACGCCTAACCATATCCACATCGGCACCTACCATTTCGCATAAATTGGCAACCTCGTTCATAAACGATATTTTGGTAGCCAAAAACGAATTGGCGGCGTATTTTGTAAGTTCGGATGAACGCTCGTCCATAAAAATAACCGGGTTTCCCTGGCGCACATAAGGCGCGTATAATTCGCCCATTAATTTGCGCGCACGTTCATCCATGGTACCAACAACCACCCTATCGGGTTTCATAAAATCATCCACGGCTACACCTTCGCGCAAAAATTCGGGGTTTGATACCACCGCGAATTCCACATCAGTATTATCCTTTAAAACTTTGGTTACCTTATCTGCCGTACCCACCGGCACGGTAGATTTGGTTACAATAACCTTATATTCTGTTATCAGTTTGGCAATATCCTTAGCGGCGCCCAAAACATAGCTCAAATCGGCTGAACCATCTCCGCCCGGGGGCGTTGGCAATGCCAGGAAAATAATTTTAGCATCAACAATTGCATCGGCAAGGCTTGTAGTAAAACTTAGCCTGCTTTCGGATATATTACGGTTAAATAGTATCTCGAGGCCGGGTTCATATATTGGCAATTGCCCTGCCTGCATCATTTTTACTTTCTCTTCATTTATATCTACACAAGTTACCTGGTTACCTGTTTCTGCTAAACAGGTGCCTGTTACCAGGCCCACATACCCGGTTCCCACTACGGCTATTTTCATTAATATAATTTTGTTTTTTTAAGGTGATAGTTTACCGGGTTATTATTTCTAATTAATAGGTTGATGGTAAATAACCCCGGTATATTCATAAATATATATTGTAATTTTTGTTATTACTTTTACCTGCGAAGATAATCATTCAAATTTAATGCTATTAATCTATAATATTAGTTTACGGTTATATTTTTGTGCTGTTTACATAGCTTCGTTTTTCAGCAAAAAGGCCCAATTATGGCTAAATGGGCGAAAAAATGTCGTTTATGAAAAGCTTGAAAAAAGTATTTGGTTCCACTTTGCCTCGCTGGGTGAGTTTGAACAGGGGCGGCCCGTTTTGGAGCATTTTAGGGAAAAATATCCCCAACTAAAAATTGTGGTTACTTTTTTCTCGCCTTCGGGGTACGAGATACGAAAGAACACCCCGCTTGCCGATGCCGTTTATTACCTGCCGCTTGATACTGCTGCCAATGCGCGCAAATTTATCAACGCCATAAACCCCCAGATAGCTATTTTTACCAAATATGAGTACTGGTACCATTTTTTTAACGAGTTGAATAAACGGGATGTACCGCTGTATGTAATATCTGCTATTTTCAGGCCGGGGCAGGTGTTTTTTAAATGGTATGGCGGCCTCCACCGCAAGATGCTGGGCTTTGTAAAAACCTTTTTTGTGCAGGATGAACAGTCGGAACAACTGTTGCAAAGCCTCGGGATAAATAACGCAGTTATCAGCGGAGATACCCGGTTTGACAGGGTATGGGCCAACGCGCAGCACCCAAAGGATTTACCATTGATTGCTGAATTTATAGGCGATCATAAAGTGTTTATTGCCGGCAGCACCTGGCCCGAAGACGAAACCCTGCTGGCAACCCTGGTAAATGATTACGCCGACTGGAAATTCATCTTCGCCCCCCATGAAATAAGCGATGAAAAGATTGATAAGCTAATCAGTCTGCTGCCATTTAACTCCGTAATAAAATACTCACAGCTCACAACACAAAATCCGCCAACTTATCATCAATCGCTCATTATCGATAACATCGGCATGCTGTCATCCCTATATCAATATGGCGATATAGCCTATATTGGCGGCGGTTTTGGCGCGGGCATACACAACACGCTGGAGGCCGCCGCTTTTGGCCTGCCGGTCATTTTCGGCCCCAATTACAGCAAGTTTAAAGAGGCGAATGATTTGATAGCCCTGCAAGGCGGGTTCAGCATCAGCAATGAGCCCGAGCTTAAAAGCACCCTGGCTTTTTTAATCGAAGACATAGAGCGCTACCAGGCCTTACGTCAAAAAATAAAGGATTACGTGCAGCAAAATACCGGCGCAACAGAAACTATTGTGAGGGCTATAGATTTTAAGGCATGATATACCCCAAAAATAATCCCGTTATCTTTTGGTTTTTTAACCGCTATGTGCAGTGGATTGTAGGCAACCAATTTCATGAGCTGGTTTATGACGATATACAGGTTGATAAAAACAAATCCGTATTGCTTATCGCCAACCATTTCAGCTTTTGGGACGCGCTTATTTTGTTTTGCATTAACCAGCGCATGCTGAAAAAGAAGTTCCATGTGATGATTTTGGAAGATACCGCCAAAAAGGAGGGGTTTTTAAAATACGCCGGTGCGTTTTCGGTTGATAAAAGTTCGCGCGGCATGTTGCAGTCGCTGGATTATGCCGCCCAATTACTTAGCGACCCGCAAAACCTGGTGCTGATGTTCCCGCAAGGCAAGCTTTACCCAAACTTTGTGGATGAGGTACATTTCGAAAAAGGCGTACAGCGGATTATTGATAAAGCGGCAGGTAATTTCCAGTTAGTATTTGCCGCGGCCTTTACCCAATACTATCAGCATAAAAAACAAACCGCTACCGTGTATTTAAAACCCATAAACCAAAGCTTTGCCGGTAAAAACATTGCCGGTTTACAAAGCGCCTACCGGCAATATTATACGGCCTCAAAACTGCTGCAAACCCAAATTGTTATAGTATAGTGATAACCGCCATATACATAACCCTGTTTTTTATCATACTGCGTTTTACGGTAACGCTTTTCAATTTTATATCAAACCCAAAACTGCCGCATGTTAAAAAATATTACGATCACCTGGTATCTATTTTAATACCCGTGCGCGATGAGGAAGACAATATTTTAACCCTGCTAAACTCCATAAAAGCGCAGGATTACCAAAACTACGAGGTGCTTATTCTGGATGATAACTCAACCGATAACACTTACCAAATCTGCTCCGAATTCGCGGCGGCCAACAAGCGTTTTACCGTAATAAAAGGCAAAAAACTGCCGTACGATTGGCTGGGGAAAAACTATGCCTGTCACCAATTAGCAAAAAGGGCAAAAGGCGAATACTTTTTATTTTTGGATGCTGATGAGCAGGTTTATGATAGTTTAATTATAAGCGCTGTCCATCGTATGCAGCTTTTTAAACTGGGCTTGCTTAGTCTGTTTGCCAACCAGCAAATGGATACCATGGGCGAGCGGCTTATTGTGCCGCTTATGCATTACATATTATTAAACCTGCTGCCATTGCGCCTGGTGTACCTTATCCGCAACCGCGGGGTAGCCGCCGCCAGCGGCCAGTTTATGCTGTTTGATGCCGAAATTTACCGCCAGCGCCAATGGCATAAGCAGGTTAAGGAAAATGTGGTTGAGGATATTGAGATTATGAAGCTGGTAAAATCATCAGGCTTTAACGGCGAAGCCTTGCTGGCCAATGGTATGATAAGTTGCCGCATGTATAAAGGTTATGCCGATGGGGTAAACGGTTTCAGCAAAAACTTTTTGGCGGCCTTTAATTACAGCATTATGGGCTTGTTGTGTTACCTCGTTATCGCTATCGGCGGGCCAATGATTGTGATAACCACCTTAAATTTTCCGCTTATATTTTTTATGGCAGGCTTAATTATCCTCACTCGTATTATGATATCCCTTGCAGCGGGGCAAAGCGCGTGGTTAAATGTGTTGCTGCATCCCCTGCAAATGCTTAGTCTTACACTTATTGCCTTTGTGGCCATTCAGCGTTACCTCACCAAAACTAACGTATGGAAAGGGCGGCGTATTTGAAAACCGAAACATCCTATCCCCTCGGCAATATTACCGCGTCCGATCCAAAACGCCAATCCACGCTCATCATTATCATCATCCTTTTCCATGTAGTGGGTTTAATTGGCTTTGCCATCCCATCCCTGCGTCCGCTGTTTTTAAAGATAGTCCCCTGGCATTTGTTGCTCATGCTGGTTGTGCTTATCATCAGCCACAAACCTTTAACCGACCGTTTTTTATTAGGGGCGATTATCTTCATCGCCGCCCTAATTACCGAGTGGATTGGCATACACACATCCTGGCTGTTCGGCAATTATGCCTACGGCGATACATTGGGTTTTAAAATTGATGGTGTGCCGCTCACCATCGGCATCAACTGGTTTTTGCTCATTTACTCCGCAGGTGTTTTGTTAGATCGCAGCCGTATTAAAAACAGCTATACCCGCATTATCATCGGCGCGCTGCTATTGGTTTTGCTGGATGTGCTGATAGAACCCATCGCCATAAAATTTAATTACTGGCATTGGGCCGGCAACGGCATCCCCCTAAAAAATTATGCCTGCTGGTTTTTGCTGAGCGCGTTAATGTTATTTGTTTTCGAACAATTCAAATTTAAAAGGCAAAGCCTGGTTGCGCCGGTATTTCTGCTTACGCAGTTTGTGTTTTTTATTGTTTTGCTTCTACTGTAGAGACGCAAAATATTGCGTCTCTACAGTAGAAGCAGCAAAAACAACACAAACGGTGACAACATAAAAATCAATTATCACAATTAAAACGAAAAAAACACTTTAAACACATCCCCGTAGAGACGCAATACTTTGCGTCTCAAAAAATACATTCCTATACACTTGCGGAAATTTGGCTAAAGCCTTTTATGTTTCACATTTTAACCGTTGGCTAAAGCCAACGGCAATGATTTTAGCTTCAATGCCATTCAAATTACAGCGGTGATAGCTTGAATAAATATTGATAAGTTAAGGAAAATACATTTTTACCCTCTTTCCGCCGCAGGCGAAGAGAGGGTCGACCAGCGCAGCGTGGTCGGGGTGAGTAAACGGAGCGCGATAGGTTACCGTATGATTTTCCCGAACATTTAATGTCATTCAGTAAAGACGCAAAATTTGGCTAAAACCAACAGCAATGAAGCTAAATCATTGCCGTCCCATTTATGGGGCGGTATAGTGCAAAGCGTTTTCCGGCTTTAGCTTAACAAATAAACGAGCGGTAATTCATTTACACGGCTATTGCATCTCTACAGATTTTTTACCGTAAATTTGTACCGCAATGGGCGCATATAACTTACAGGTTACTATCGATCAGGATTCGGGCTTTTGCTTCGGGGTGGTTTACGCCATTGATATGGCCGAAGAAATTTTGGCCGAAGACGGCTACCTGTATTGCCTGGGCGATATTGTGCATAACGATGAAGAGGTGGAGAGGTTGAAAGCCAAAGGCCTGCGCATCATCGACCATACCGAGCTGCAAACCCTGCACAACGAAAAGGTACTGATACGCGCCCACGGCGAAGCCCCCGACACTTACCGCACAGCCCTCGAAAATAACATTACCCTTATTGATGCCTCCTGCCCGGTGGTTTTAAAACTGCAAAACCGCATCAAAAACTCGTTTGATAGCAACGAAAAGATATTGATTTTCGGCAAGCATGGCCATGCCGAGGTTATCGGCCTGCAAGGCCAAACCAATAACGAAGCGCTGGTTTTCCAGGATATTGCCGAGTTGGATAATGTGGAGTTGCCGCACAATATTACGCTGTACAGCCAAACCACCAAAAGCATGGAAAAATTTTACCATGTAAAAGAACAATTGCTTTCGCGTGGGTACGATTTAAAGGCTAACGATACCATTTGCCGCCAGGTAAGCAACCGCGATAAGGACCTGCCACAGTTTGTAGCTAAGTTTGATAAAATTGTATTTGTATCGGGCCGCAAATCATCAAACGGCAAGGTGCTGTTTGAAGTCTGCAAAAAAAACAACCCCAATACCTACTTTATTTCATCGGCCGATGAACTGCAATTATCCATGTTTTCGCCCGGCGACACCATAGGAATAGCCGGCGCCACCTCAACCCCCATGTGGCTGATGCAGGATGTAAAGGCTGCGCTGGAAGAATTGTAAGCCCCCCGGCCCAATTCACAACAATGTCATTTCGAACCCGCAGCATGGGCTTAAGCTATGGCGCGGGTGAGAAAACTTATACGCCTGGTATGGTTCACAGTGCCTGGCATATAAGTTTTCTCCTCACCCTAATGCGCAGTTCCACCTCTTCTGTTCGTTCGAAATGACATGATTTTTATTATTATGTTGGAATTTTTAATTTTTTTTTAGCCTGAAGAGGAATAAATGCGATTAAAACATGATGGTATTTCCCACGTTAAGCTAACATGCAACGCCCCTCAAATATTGGTTTACTAATTGCCCTGCTGGTTATTGGCAGCTGGCTTACATCAACCATATTGCTGATGCGCTGGCAGGTAAATTTTGCTACCCCTTTGCTGTACCTGTTTATTTTGGTGCAAATGCACTTGTATACCGGCTTATTTATTACCGCGCACGATGCTATGCATGGCACCGTATCGCCCAACCACAGGGTAAATAATTTGGTTGGTTATGTTTGCACCCTGCTTTACGCCTCGTTCTGGTACCCCAAATTATACACCAAGCACCACCAGCACCATAACCACGTGCATACCCACGAAGACCCTGATTTTCACCAGGGCAATTTTATCCAATGGTATATCCGCTTTATCCGTAATTACCTATCTATATGGCAAATTGTAGTAATGGCTATCCTGTTTAATATCCTAAAAATATGGATACCGCAACCTAACCTGTTATTGTTTTGGGTGGCACCATCGCTGTTAAGCACCCTGCAGTTATTTTACTTCGGCACGTACCAGCCCCATAAAGGCGAGCATAATAATAAGCACCAGGCACGCAGCCAGCAACGTAACCATGTATGGGCATTTTTATCCTGCTATTTTTTCGGTTACCATTATGAGCACCATGATTCGCCCGGCACACCGTGGTGGAGGTTGTGGCAGTCGCCAATACCGCCAAAATAATATTACGTCCGCCCTTCTTTCATGCTCCATAGGAGCAAAACGTTGGTAGCAAAAATAGATTAGCTATTCTTCGCGCCGTAGGTGCGAAACCTACACGCTATATAACGCGCACCTATGAATATCCGCCGGAGTAATGTACCTACGGCACATATATTTAAATTTTATTTTTTTTCTACCAACGTTTAACCCCTACGGGGTTGGATAGTTGCAATGTTCAATATGTCAGCCGCATGCTATTTTGCTTCTCCGCCTGCGGCGGAGGTTGGGGTGTTTTATTATATTTGCATCATCTATGTCTAAAAAAGGAATTTTACTGGTTAATTTAGGTACGCCCGATAGCCCCTCAAACGCTGATGTGCGCAAATATTTACGCGAATTTTTGATGGACGAAAGGGTGATCGACATAAACCCCATAGCGCGCACCTTACTGGTTAAAGGCATTATCGCCCCTACCCGCGGACCAAAATCGGCTAAATTATACCGGCAGATATGGGACGAAAAAACCGGCTCGCCTTTATTGCATTACAGCAAATTACAACAGCAATTATTACAACAGCGTTTAGGCGATGATTATATAGTTGAGCTGGCCATGCGTTACCAAAGCCCCTCTATCGAATTGGCATTAGGCAGGCTTAAAGATGCTTTGGTAAACGATATCCGGGTTATACCCATGTTCCCGCAATATGCATCGGCAAGCACCGGCTCGGTTTATGAAAAGGTGATGCGTTTGGTTAAGGATTGGCCTACATCGCCAAATATCTCGTTCATCAATTCGTTCCACGATAATGAACTGATGATAGAAACTTTTGCCGACAACGCTAAAAAACACCAGCCCGAAACTTACGACCATATACTGTTCAGCTTTCATGGTCTGCCGCAGCGTCAACTCATCAAATCCGACCATACCCACAGCTATTGCCTTAAGGTAAACGATTGCTGCAAAACGTTAAACGACACCAACAAATTTTGTTACTCGGCACAGTCGCACCATACAGCGAAACTTATTGCTGAGAAGCTAAATATATCTGAAGAAAAATATACCATCTGTTTCCAGTCGCGCCTGGGCAGCGACCCATGGGTGCAGCCCTACACCAGCGAGGTAGTAGCAAAACTGGCTAAAGAAGGCAAAAAACGCCTACTGGTATTTTGCCCCGCTTTTGTTGCCGATTGCCTTGAAACCGTTTACGAAGTAACCAAAGAATACGGCGATGAGTTTAAAGCCCTCGGCGGCGAGCATGTGCAATTAGTAGAAAGCCTGAATGATTCGCCCATTTGGATTGAAGGGCTGGCGGGGTTGGCAATAGGAAGCTCTCTCTAAATTATCCCGGGTGTCATGCTGAGGCTCTCGAAGCATGCGGGCAAAGGCCTCTACGCTCACCCTTCGAGTACCTCAGGGTGACACCCATCTTATAATTAAATCCGAAATTGAACATCCGAAATCCGAAATCAATCTACTGCACTTTTTTAAACTCATACGGCGTATACTCCAACTCATCATCAACCTTAACACGCACACTTGTTACAGTACCACCTTGTACCGTAAAAGGAAATACAGCTTTGCCTAATTCCGGGTCGGAGAAAACGGCGTAAAAGCGGTTGCCGCCCAGTGCCTGCAAATGGGCATACATGTGGGTATGGTGCTCAAAGCGCATTTCCAAATCGTTGTTTTCGCCAACGGTAACCGTCATGTTGCCGTATAGCGTATTAAAATACTTACCGGCATAAGCGCTAAGTGGTAAAGCAGGCGGGTGCAACAACGCAACCGAATCGCGCAGTTTTTTATCGGTTTGTTGCGCGATGCCTTCATCAACCCTATTGTCTTCTAACTCAAGGCTGCTGTAATCCCTGTCGGGCAGGTTAAAATAAGCATCCAAAATTTCCCATTTCAATACATCATACAGCCTGTTCTGATCGGTATTGGTTAAAATGATAATGCCCAGGTTATCCTTCGGCACCAAAGTTACCGACGATAAATAGCCGCCAACCGCGCCGGTATGCATTACCAGGCGGTGCCCGGCATAATCCTGCAAATCCCAGCCAAGGCCGTACAGTTCATAATCATCTTCGCCATTGCGCATGTGTACGCTGCCAACAACATCCTGCGGCTGGCGGGTTGCCTGTATGGCTGCATAAGGTATTACCTGGTGGTTGCCCACCTTGCCATCATTCAGCAAGGCCATTACCCATTTGCTTAAATCATTTATGCTGGAACTGATAC
>Ga0302315_10005494_pt1 | contig 10818 bp, 9 predicted proteins | sample III_Palsa_N3_1_FD_200532 | JGI IMG/M metagenome (GOLD analysis project Ga0302315, IMG submission 200532) | Peat permafrost microbial communities from Stordalen Mire near Abisko, Sweden - III_Palsa_N3_1 | ecosystem: Environmental > Terrestrial > Soil > Palsa > Peat permafrost | place: Sweden... | reverse complement strand
TAGCATTTATAATTTCTTCCACGCTTATTCCCGGTGCGCGTTCAAGCAGTTTGAAGCCGCCACCATCCGGCAAAACATCCAGTACTGCCAGTTCGGTCACAATCTTTTTTACACAATTAACCCCGGTAAGCGGCAGGGTACAGTTGGGCAGTAATTTCGATTCGCCTGCTTTATTTACGTGCTGCATGGCTACAATAATATTCTCGGCCGATGCCACCAAATCCATTGCGCCGCCCATGCCTTTTACCATTTTACCGGGTATTTTCCAGTTGGCTATATCGCCGTTTTCAGATACTTCCATGGCGCCCAGTATGGTTAAGTTCACTTTTTTAGCGCGTATCATCCCAAAACTCATGGCCGAATCAAATACAGCCGAGCCGGGCAATTTAGTAATAGTTTGTTTGCCCGCATTTATAGTATCGGCATCCTCCTCACCCTCAAACGGGAACGGCCCCATGCCCAACAAACCGTTTTCTGATTGCAGCACCACATCCATATCATCAGGTATATAATTGGCCACCAGCGTAGGTATGCCAATACCGAGGTTAACATAGTAACCGTCTTTAATTTCCTTCGCAATGCGTTTCGCTATTCCTTGTTTGTCTAACATAATCTTCGTGATTATGTCATTGCGAGGAGGTACGACGAAGCAACCTCGTAGCTATGCATATTCGTCAGGCATTTGCTACGAGGTTGCCGCGCTATCGCTCGCAATGACAAGTTTTTACCTGTTCCTTACCGTCCGCTGCTCTATCCTCTTTTCGTAACCCGTACCTTCAAAAATCCTATGCACATAAATTCCCGGTGTATGAATATGATCCGGATCAAGTTCGCCGGGCTGTACCAGTTCTTCTACTTCGGCAATGGTAATTTTTCCGGCCATAGCCATCACCGGGTTAAAATTGCGCGCCGTGCTGCGGTAGATGAGATTACCCATCGTATCGCCCTTCCATGCCTTTACAATGGCAAAGTCGGCATCAAAAGCCATCTCCATTAAATAATCCTTGCCATTAAAATTGCGTATTTCCTTGCCTTCGGCAACCTCGGTGCCTATGCCTGCGGGGGTAAAAATGGCGGGCATACCGTAACCTGCCGCCATACAGCGGGTAGCCAGTGTACCTTGCGGAATTAGTTCAACCTCCAGTTCGCCGCTGAGCAGTTGCCGCTCAAATTCGGCATTCTCGCCAACGTACGATGATATCATCTTTTTAACCTGACGTTGCTTTAGCATCAACCCTATCCCAAAATCGTCAACACCGGCATTGTTTGATATGCAGGTAAGCTCCTTCACCCCCTTTTTCACCAGTGCGGCTATACAATTTTCGGGCAGGCCGCATAAACCGAAACCGCCGAGCATTAAAACCATGCCATCGGTAACATCACGAATGGCTTCATCCGCGCCGTTAACTACTTTGTTCATGTTATATAATTGGTTTGGTAAAATTAGCTTTTTTAGATGGATTAACAGACGTAAGGCTGTCTGAAAAGGCAATTTTATTAAAAGGCCACCAAATAATATTTGCCTTTGAGTTCATTTTTTACCACAGGGTGAACAGAGGTTTTCACTGAGGCGCACAGAGATCAAAATATATCATTTAATGTATTTCTGCTTTGTTAATATTTCATCAATTCTCTGCTGTATTAGCTCTGTGTACACTATGGTTTATTTTTTTCACAAAGAAAGCACAGCAGCACATCCTTATTTTATTTATGATACAGCTTCACGTTTTGTTCTACATGAATAATTGCCTTTTATGTAAAAATTAAAACAATTAAAAGTTTGAGGTATTATAATTTATACATCAAAATATAAACACCTATGAATTTTAATGATGATGAAATGGCAGATGACAGGAGCATAGCGCCACAAACACAGGATAAACCGAATGCCTACCGTGTTGATAATGGCGCAGGTTTAGATGAAAAAGACCTGGAAAAAACATTTTTATTTGGCAAAGGCGATAATCCTGCTAACCCAACAGAAGGTAAAGGTAGCGGCGGTGAAAATTTCGGACAGGAAAACTTAACGCCTGCCGGGGATGATAAAAATAACCCATCGCAAAACGCAGGATATACCAATGCCTATTTTGCGCGTACCGAACCGGCTGACGAACACCCTGAAGATAGTAATTTTACCGCTCAAAACCAGGATGGCGCACCCGATTACAGCAAAGCCCAAACTAAAAATACGATGGAAAGCGCTGATCCCAAACCCGAAAAAGTGGAAAGAGGCGACGGCGAAAACGATCGCCCGCACCCGCAGGAGGCATATAAAGAAGGTACAGATGATAATGATGGGAACAGCGGACACAATATCCCCGGCCCTAATGAACTACCCGACCAGCAAAAGGTTGGTGAGGATGACAGGGATAGCAATAACAAATAGAGACGTAATCACCGTAAAGCAAAAAACTTACGAACTTTTTAAAAGTCCGTAAGTTTTGTACTATGGTTAGTAGTGTTTTTATTAGCGTTTAGCAAACTACCATTTTATATTTCCGTCTATAAAGCCGATCAGGTCATCGGCCATGGCTTGTTGTTCTTTTGCGCTTGGATGCCCCGGCGTATTTTTGTATGGGATGATGTGTACGTAAATCTTTTTGTCGTTTAACGGTGCAACTGCTTTTTCAATATAACCCGGCCATGGCGCACCCGCTTTTGTGGCATCCATGCTGCCCAAAATACAAATGATGCTGGCTTTAGGGTATTTTGCCCTTACTGATTTTACAAAACTTTGATAAGCATTAATAATAAAATCATCCGTTGGCGGTTTGGTGCCGAAACGTGCCTTAAACTGCGGATTATCGGGCAGTTTTACTATCCACGAATCGTTTTGAAACAGGTTGATCACCACTACATCGGGGGTATATTTTGAGAAATCCCATTTACTGGTTGAGTCGGTAGCATCCAGCCTATCATACATCTCGGGCATAATCAGCGGGAACCAGCTTACCGTAACGCCAATGCCGCTTTTCGAGGTGTTGTGAAATTCGGCATTGTAGTGCCGGGCGGTAATGGCCGCGTAGCTTTTATAACCATCTTCAAATGGTGCGCTGCCCCGGTCTTTTCCTTCGGTATCTAATACCGCGTAACCACAGCTGATGGAATTACCGAAAATTTCGATTTTACGCTTTTTTTCAGGCGGTGGCGGCAGCACTTTTCCGTCTATTTTAAACCCATAAAACCAGGTTTTGCCCATTGCCCATTCGGTACGTTTAAATAGCTCCAGGTGGTGGGTGCCGAGCGCCAACCCGCTGATGGTATATTCGGTTGTTTTATTGGCAGGCTCATGTTCCACATTGGATATTTTACCATCCAATATAACGTTATAATAATTGTCTCCCCCTTCATCGCGCATGCTGTATTTGATGCCGGTACCCTCAAAATTAATATCGACAGACGTACCCGACCATGAAAGTACCGCAGCGCTATCCTGCATGGCAATACGCCCTGAGTAACGGATATGCGGATCATCAAATTTTACAATGGTTTGGGCGGAACATTCAAAATATGCCAGCGCGAAAAAAAAGCTTGCTAAAATTTTGTAATACATGTTATAATAGAAAAATATATATCCTTGATTTAACCATCAAACATACTTTAATCCATGTTTATTTTTGCAAAATAAATGCAGCAAGGTAAGCAACGCAAAATATACCCGCCAAGTAAACAACAAATAAATAAATCAACCAAAATGAATTTGGCCTTATTTTAGCAAAGTCAAATTTAAAGGGGAAAAAAATTGATGCGGTAAAAACTATAGCATATAATAATTTTTCATTCCAGGTTAAAGCAGAAATGGCGTTGCTGGTCAGTACGCCTTTATCATTTGTAGTCGATTTCGGAGTTATATTAAAAATATCTGGCAGTATATAAGCGTTGGCCAGCCTTTTAAAAAAAATCCTTGTTGTTAAAATAAACAACAATAAAAAGATCAGCATCCAATAAAAAACCCATTCTTTATGATAACCGTAGCAATTCCATATATGCGGAATGCCACACCAACTGTTTCGGAATGTTTTATATTCGATATCCAGGTTCTCATAACTGCTTCGTTCCCCCTCATTGTCAAATACTTTTAATTCCTTCTCATATATTGACGCTATTTCCTCATTTGAAAGCGCTTTAGGAAAATGTGTGTTATTTATAGATAAATTTATAAATGTATCAACTATGGGGTTTTGCTCATGATAACCCAGCCATGAGAGTAAAGTAGGCAAAAAGGTATTCTCTGTAGGCATATTGATCTCCGGAAAAATACGTTCTATATAAGATTTGAAATAAGGTTGGGAAACGAGTTCCGAGTTACAATAATTCACTCCACTTATACGCGCATTGCGCCCATCGGGCGAAACAGTCAGGTCGGCATCTGGCCAGTAAAAGCTCTTATAAAAACACATTCTAAAATGTTCATAATCTATTTTTATCTTGCTAAGGTCAGATGCGTAAAGATTGATGTAATGCCATCGGCGTTGCGTTTTGTATAATTCAAATGAATCAAAATAGGATGTAGTGAGGTCTATTTTTTTAGGTATGGTATAATTATTTGAAAAGTCGATAAGGTCGGGAAGTTTGGTTTGGTAAAAACTAAAAGTTGCCGTGTCTTTGATGTTCATAAAGCTCATGTCCACATTGGCCTTGAATTCTGAGCGCGTAAAGTTTGTGAACTGGTGAAATTTGCTTTGCTGAAATGTAACAGGATTATTAAAACATGTATTTATAAACAATGTATTATCCTTAAAATCTGTCGCTTTAAAATTAGCAAAACCTTTGAAAACGGTTGTATCAAAACTGCAATGCTTTCTAAAAATAATATTTGAGAAATCTATTGTTTTTGCTTCTGGGCATTTCCCACTGCTCAAAAAAACTGATCGTGCAAAATTAATATCCCCGAATTCCCCTCCGCTATGGTATTCGATAAAAATATGCTTATTTGTATCTATTGTCGTCAAACCCTTTGATTCTTTAACCTTTGGCGACTTCGGTACGGTAATAGTAATAGTGGGATCTTTTGTTGATCCATTTACGGCAAGTGCACTTGAATAAGCATATACCATGCACATGCTAATAAATATTGAGAAATATTTATATAACATTTAATTAAGGTTTAGTATTTACTTGTAAATATAAAATAGCAAATTCAATTAAACAAAAAAAAGTCTGATATTCAAGACTTTAATGTTAACTGCGTATCAATAATCTCTATTTAAAATATACATAAGTAATGCCATCTCCGCCCCTGTCGGCATGCTCATCTTCCAGGCGGTCAACCTGGTCGTATTTTTTAAGATATTGGCGTATCATTTTGCGCAAAATGCCATCGCCTTTGCCGTGTATTATCTTCAAACTGCCAAAACCCATCATAATAGCCCGGTCAAACAACCGTTCTATCGCCGCCAAAGCGTCCTCGGTACGCATGCCGCGCACATCAATTTCGGGGTTGAAACCTGCCAGGTCGTTTGTTCCTGAAGAATAGCCCCGGCGCACCTCTTTTGGCACTTCTTTGCGGGTTACCTTGTGCACTTTGCTTTTTTTGGCAACGGTACGCAGGTCGCCAATGGCAATAAACACATTATCCCTTGCAATCTCAATAACCTGCCCGGTAGTTTCCGAATCATTTAGTTTTACCCAATCGCCCGCTTTTATTTCATCAACAACCACTGGCTTTTTTACCTCGGGCTTAACGGTATTTTTTTGCAGCTCCAGGTTCAGGTTCTCACGCAGGTGGCGTGTTTTTTCTTTATCGGCATTGCTGCTTTTAATTTCAGATATGGTATTCTCTACCAGTTTATTGGCATTCAGTATGATGTTCTTTGCTTCCTGCTTCGCATCGCGGATCAATGTTTTCTTGTTTTCTTCCAGGTAGCTTTTCAGCGTTTCGTTTTCGGCTAACAGTGTATCTACCTGTTTTTGCTGCTTATCAAGCTTTAGGCGGGTATCAAATATCTCTTTCTTTTCCCGTTCAAGGTCAACCAGCAGCGTGTCTACTTTTTTCTGCCCCGCGCTTATTTTGCTTTTTGCCAGGTTGAGCACATTTTGTGGCAGCCCGATTTTTTGGGCTATCTCGAAAGCATATGAACTGCCCGGCTTGCCAACTTCTAAAATATAAAGCGGCTTCATCTCTACATTATTGAATAGCATCGAGGCATTTTCAAGCCCATCGGTATTACTTGCAAAAATTTTAAGGTTAGAATAGTGCGTGGTAACCATGCCCTTCACCTTTTTATTATTGAGCGATTCCAGCACAGCCTCAGCAATCGGGCCGCCAAACTGCGGGTCGGTGCCTGTACCAAATTCATCTATCAGTATCAACGCTTTCGCATTTGCCTGCTCCACAAAAGTTTTCATTTTTGACAGGTGTGCACTGTAAGTACTCAAATCACTTTCAATCGACTGGTCATCGCCAATATCTACAAAAAACTCCCGGAACACACCCATTGTACTGGCCTCGGCGGCGGGTATCAGCAAACCTGCCTGCACCATCATTTGCAGCAGGCCAACCGTTTTCATACATACCGATTTCCCTCCCGCGTTCGGGCCTGATACCACTACTATACGCGTACCATCGTCTATCCGCACATTAAGCGGCACCGCAGTTTTTTGCTCCTTTTTAAAATTGAGGAATAACAGCGGATGGCGGGCATTAACCAGATTAAGGCTGGGTTCATTAACCACTACGGGCATTTCGGCCTCCACATCAATGGCAAACAACGCTTTGGCGCGTACAAAATCGAGCTTGGTTAATAAACCATGATATGATAGCAATAGCGGCACATAGGGCCTTAATTCGTCCGTTAAAGCGGTGAGTATTTTAACAATCTCGCGGCGGCGTTCAAATTCCAGGTCGCGGATGCGGTTATTGAGCGTAAATACCTCCTCCGGCTCCATATAAACCGTTTGGCCCGACGCGGATTCATCGTGTATGAAACCTTTAAGTTTCCGCTTATTTTCCGCCAGCAAAGGGATACATAGTCGCCCGTCGCGAATGGTGAGCGATCCATCGGCCGTCCACCCGTTGGCCGCTGCATTTTTAAATACCTGGTCAATCTTTTTCCGGGCCTCCTGCTCGGCTTTTGCTATGCCCGATGTAATATCCATCAGGTCACGCGAGGCATTCGGCCTTATCTTTCCTTTTTGATCAATAACGGCATCTATTTTTTTAAGGATAGCTTTTTCTATCGGCAAATGCTCAAACAGCGCCTCCAGATTGGGATAAAGCCCTTCGCGTTCGGTAAAATAGGCTATAACTGCGAAAACGGTGGTTAGCGAGGCCTGCACCTGGTAAAACTCTTCCTCACTTAAAAATACCCCCTCTATCCTTGCTTTATTGGCAAGCGATTTAATATCAAAAAAATGCTGAATAGGCAAAGGGCTATCGTTTACCAGTATATTTTTGAATTCGTTTGCCTGGCTCAAAAACTTACGTATCTGGTCGTAATTGTTCATCACCTGTATCTTATCCACCATTTCCTGGCCCATAATGCTCAGGCAATGTTTTTTAATGAGCGCCTTTACCTCGGTGAAACCAAGTTTATCAACACTATTTTTCGGGTACAGCATGCTTCCTCTTTTTAATTGCCCGTATTATTGAATCTTTTGTAGCCTTACTTCTTTCAAAAATAATCCTTTGCATTACACTTGGTGGTATAACCTGGTGCCCCTGTATAATGGGTGCACCACCCTGCATAATTGCCCCGGGCTGGGGCGCTGTAGGTAAAAAAGGGTGGTTTTGTGGGTATCTGGTATTTTGTTTGGCTAAAAGTGCATTTATCGAATCGAGCTTGGTTTCTATGTTTTTAGTTACCTGCTCATAAATGCTTGTTAGTTCATCGGGATGAACAGTATAATACCTAAAGCTGTTTTTAAACTGGGTTGAATCGGTATGATGCGCATTAAATACAACCACATACTTACCGGTAGCATATTTATACAAGGTATCGGGCGCTTGCGATATGTTTGCCACACTCCCATCGGCTATGTGTATATCGGTTAGCAGCGAGGCCATTTCATCCGGCTTAATTATGCCATTGGGCGTACTGTTACAGGAAAACAAAAACGGGAATACTGAAAAAAACAAGATTATATATTTACGCATTCTGTAATTTAGCGGTTTATTTTAGCAAAAATACGGATAAATGAGCATTGCAGACAATATCATCAACCTAAATAAAGAAACCAACGCTTTAAAGGTAACTTTATTGGTGGTATCAAAAACAAAATCGAACGAAGACATACAGCAAGCCTACGATGCCGGACAACGCCTTTTTGGCGAAAACCAGGTGCAGGAACTGGTTGAAAAACAGGAGCATCTGCCTAAAGATATTCAATGGCACCTGATAGGCCATTTGCAAAGCAATAAGGTAAAATATATTGCGCCGTTCATCAGCATGATACAATCTGTTGATAGCCTGAAACTTTTGCAGGAGATCAATAAGCACGCCCTTAAAAACGAACGTGTGATTGATTGCCTGCTGCAGCTATACATTGCCGATGAAGAAACCAAATTTGGACTGGGTTTTGACGAAGCGATAGAATTACTGCGTTCGAATGAATTTACCGGACTGAAAAATGTGCGGATACGTGGGCTGATGGGCATAGCTACCAATACCGATAACGAAAAACAGATAGGCGAAGAATATTATGAACTGGAAACCTTTTACCGCGGTATAAAACAAAGCTTTTTCAGGAAAGAAAAGTCGTTCAACATACTATCAATGGGCATGTCGTCCGATTATAAGCTGGCTATTGAAAAAGGCAGCAACATGGTAAGGCTGGGAAGTACTATTTTTGGCAGCCGCGTTATTAAGCACTTTAAAAACAATTAATTTTGAACCAGAAGCTGTTAAAAATGATAAAAAACATCGTCATTGCGAGGTACGAAGCAATCTTTAAGCTATGCAGGGCAACCTTATAGGCCAATTTACTCAAGTAGAGATTGCTTCGTACCTCGCAATGAAGCTTTGTTTTTTTGTTTATATAAAAAATTGAATCAAATTTAAACAGCTTCTAAGGATTGAACGGATTTTTAGAATTTACGGCATATAAATGAATAACATAACAAATAATACAAATAAACTCCCCCTTCAGTGGGCCGGGGGGTTAACCCTGCGGTTAGCAAAAAAAGAAGATTGCCCGCGTTTAATGGAACTGGTAAATGAACTGGCCGTTTTTGAAAAGGCTGGCCACGAGGTAACCGTTAGCCTTAAAGAATTTGAAGATGCCGGTTTTGGAAACAATCCGGTTTGGAAAGCGTTTGTAGCAGAAGAGGACGGTTTTATTATTGGCTTTGCCTTATGCTATGTGCGTTATTCAACCTGGAAAGGTTGCCGCCTGTACCTGGAAGATTTGCTGGTAACCGAAGATTACCGGGGTAAAGGTATAGGCAAACTATTATTTGAACGGGCATTGAAAGAGGTAAATGAACAGGGTTACAGCGGTATGGTTTGGCAGGTGCTTGACTGGAACGAACCGGCCATAAAGTTTTATAATAAATACGGATCGGCTATTGAGGCGGGATGGCTCAATGCATCGTTATCAAAAGAACAGCTATTAAACTATTAGTGATGAAATTACAGCATTTGCCTTTTTTATTTATTGTTTTGGCCATGGGCGCCTGCATGTGGGGCGTACCTAAAAACACGCCTGATGCCATGACAAAAGATACGTTGGCTTATACGTATAAAAACATAAAACAAAGGGCATCCGACTGTGGCAATAAACCGGACAGCGGCTGTACGGTGGCTATCATAAAATATCCGGATTTTACAGGTAAACCTGCACTTAATGATACGCTGAGAAATAAGCTATTCAACCTGTTTTGGGATGATACTACACCTGAGCCAGATACCGACCTACAAAAATATGCCACTGAATTTATAAAAGTTTATGAGGACGGTAAAGATAACCCCGACGTTAAAGGACGGATATTTACCGTTCAAAGCGGTGTAAAGGTTTTACGGCAGGATTCGAGCCTGGTAACTTTACAGGTTGGTGGCTATATGTTTCAGGGCGGGGCGCATGGCGCTACCATAACGCGCTTTATTAACTGGGATAGCAAAGCCAATAAAAACCTTAAACTAAGCGATATTTTAGTTAACGGTTACAGTGATAAACTCACCAACGTGGCCGATACTATTTTCCGTAAGGATGAAAAACTGAGTGATACCAGTTCGCTGGCGCGCGATTACTTTTTTAAGAACAATCAGTTCGCTTTAAACGATAACTTCCTGATCACACCGGTGGGTTTACGCTTTTTATATAATCAATACGAAATAAAACCGTATGCAGCCGGTCAAACCGACCTGCTCATCCCCTATGCTAAAATAAAATCGCTATTATTGCCGCACACAGTTGTATCACAATATATTAAATAATGCTTGTTTTTAAGTTCGGAGGGGCATCGGTAAAAGATGCCGCGGGTATAGTTAACCTTGCACATGTGGTTAATCAATATACCGGTAATCAATTGCTCATTGTTGTTTCGGCTATGGGTAAAACCACCAATGCTTTGGAAAAACTCACCAAAGCCTATGTAAACCAGGATGATGACCTGCAGGAAATTTACGAGGAGATCAAACAATATCATTATCACATCCTCACGGAGCTGTTTGAGCCATCACACCCCGTTTTTGACGAGGTAGCCAATACTTTTGTAGAGATAGACTGGATGCTGGAAGATGAACCCCATGATGACTACGATTTTATTTACGATCAGATAGTTTCCGTAGGCGAACTGGTTTCCACACGCATAGTTAATGCTTATCTCAGCAAAACCGGCATCAACAGCCGCTGGCTGGATGTGCGTGGCTATATCCATAC
>Ga0302315_10005491_pt1 | contig 10823 bp, 5 predicted proteins | sample III_Palsa_N3_1_FD_200532 | JGI IMG/M metagenome (GOLD analysis project Ga0302315, IMG submission 200532) | Peat permafrost microbial communities from Stordalen Mire near Abisko, Sweden - III_Palsa_N3_1 | ecosystem: Environmental > Terrestrial > Soil > Palsa > Peat permafrost | place: Sweden... | reverse complement strand
GTCCGGCAAGCCGCAATCTGAGGCCTTTCAGCAGATATTTGGCGATCCCAAGGCATTTGAGGAGAAGCTTTATCAATACATTTCGAAACTCGGCATAACTACAGGCCTCCTGCCACCCGGTCAACCGATTGACGCAAAGTCCTTTCCGGCGAGGGTCCTGACCGCAGCGGAGACGAACTACGAACTTGGTTCATTCGATATCGGGGTACACGACGCGTCCGAAGGTAAGAAACGGCTTCAGGCAGCGGAGTCGGCCGACCCGTCCCTGGCGGGGCCTCATGAAGAACTCGGATTTCTGGCATGGCGCAAGGGCGAGGATGAGGAAGCCAAGACGGAATGGCGGAAAGCAGTATCGGCCGATCCGTCCAGTTATCGATCATCCTTCGCGCTGCTGATGTCCGGGAATCCGCTGAAACAGCAAAATCAGCAGCAGTTGGCACAGACCCAGCATGCTCTTGAGACGCTCAAGGAGCAGGCGCCGAAGTATGCGCCGGTATTGGCGGAACTGGCCCTCGTTCAATGGCGCCTTGGGCGAATCAACCCGGCATATCAGAGTGCGCTAGCGGCGGAACGGCTCGAGCCATGGCGCGCCGGGTATCACCTGTTGACCGGACACATACTGCTGCAGGGGCGTCAGCCAAAGGTAGCGGAAACCTATGCTCGCATGGTGGCTGCTCGTTGGCCGGGTTCGGATCACGATGAAGCGGTGGATCTCTGGAATCAGCTGCCTGCCACGGAGCGTGGAGACGGGCCTGCTCTGGCACTTGAGACTCCGGCGGAATCGACCTTAGTGCGCGGCACCATCGTCAGCTCATTCTGCGACAAGAGCGGCCTGAACGTCGTCGTGCAGCCGTCGGACCCGAGCGCATCAACGCTGAAACTGACGGCCTCAGGGCCTTACGAGAGCGGATTCTCTGACACGCTGTGGGTCGGCGAGGACCATTACACGCCCTGCTTCCACATCGCCGGTTTGCCCGCGGTCGTGGCTTACAAGACGGCCGAAGCAGGAGTCGAAAGGCTGATGGAATTGGAAGTTCGAGACGATCTGCCGGAGTTGGATTTGGCAACGTCAACGCCGAAAACGGCGGAGGCCGCGACCCCGGCGCCGTCGCACCCGTAAGTGACGAGGCGACACGAGAAACCCGATGACCTGATTCCTATTCCCATAGGTTGCTAACGTCGTTCGATGGCTCGGCTTGCTCTCCGCGTGATCCTCGCCCTCTTTTCCATGGCTCGGACAGTGGGTACTATGGATCATGTCGCGATTTTCCTCCCCCCCCAAATTCCTCCCTTGTGCATTACTTTGGGCCGCCACCACGCGCTGCACACTGAGACGTATATCCGAACGTAGAAAGCCCAGCCGCTCTCATGGCGTGTTCCCGGGCGGTTCGCGATGATTTCCGAACTGTACCTGCATTCCAAGTCGCAGGCGAAGCCCCTCCGCATTGGGGTGATGGTTGACAGCTTTCAACTTGCGGCCCCATTTCGTGAGGTGCTCACCGATATAGGCAAATCGGACTTCGCGCGTCTGGAGCTGGTGATCGTGAATCAGGCGGCTAAGCAGCCTTCAGCGTCGACGTCCGACCGGCTGAGCAAATGGCAGCGGTTGCGGAACCCCGCGCACCGCCGGTCGATGGTCTTCGACCGATTTGCGAGATACGATCGGCGGCGAGAGTATCGACCGCGGGCGACGGAAGCGGTAGATTGCACTGACATCCTGGGATCATGCGCGCGACTTGACGTCAGCCCGATTGAAGAAGGGACAGCACATCGATTTCCGGCGGATGCACTCGCTGCCCTCAGGACGAACGATCTCGATGTGGTGCTTCGCCTTGGATTCAAACCGTTGCGCGGGGAGGTTCTGGGAGTCGCACGATGTGGCGTCTGGACGTTTCACTTTGGCGCGACCGAACTGAGTTCTGGTGTCCCGGCTTTGTTCTGGGAGGTGGTCTACGACAATCCGTGCAGCGAAGTGAGTCTGCGGGTCGCGACAGGAAGTTCGAAGGAAGACCTCGTCCTCTGCAAGTCAGTTTTTCCAACCCTCCGAGGATATTGGCCCGCCCGGAATCTCTTCCAGCCCTGCTGGGGTTCTACCCACCAGGTTATTCGCAAGCTCAATGAGTTACACCAATCCGGCTGGGATTCGCTGGTGGAGCAGGCGGCTGCCGCCGAGCCATCGCATGGAAAAGCCGGACCCCAGCGGATTCCAACTAATTGGGACATGGCGAGGTGGCTCCTCCCGCATGTGGATGAGGAGATGAATCTGCGGTATAACGCGTGGCGTATCCGAAGGACCGACCAGTGGCGTATCGGCATTCGACGCGCTGCTTCTCCGAGTCTGATTACGGACAGGCCGGAGGACAAGTCTGGGTTTCAGTGGATGCCATGCCCTGCCGGCCACTACTATGCGGACCCCATGCTCTATGAACATGAGGGGCAGGGCTGGATTTTCTTTGAAGATTACATTTACGAACAAGCGCGGGGGCGGCTGTGCTGTGCGCCGGTGAATCAGGACGGTACCTTTGGTAGTACGAGTGTTTGCCTGGACCTGGACTATCACCTGTCCTATCCGTTTGTGTTCGAGCACGACGGCGAGATCTTCATGATGCCGGAGTCGGTCGGCAAAGGACGTGTTGAGTTGTGGCGAGCGACGAAGTTCCCTTTCGAATGGAAGCTCGAAAAGGTGCTCTTTGAGGGCCTGTGCGTGGATACAACCCCTGTCTTCCATCAGGACCGCTGGTACTTTTTCACGGCGCTGTTGTCGAGACGAAAGACCCACGCCGCGTTTGGGGCCTTGTTCCACGCGGAGAGCCTCACAGGGGAATGGGTACTCCATCCAGTTAGTCCGATATCGACCGATGTTCGGGACGCGCGTCCGGGGGGCGGCATCGTGAAGGTTGGCGACCGGCTACTGCGGCCGCTTCAGGATTGCAGCGAGCGGTACGGCCGGCGGCTGCATATCGAAGAGATTGTCGAACTAACGCCTGAGACGTACCGTGCGCGCCGGCTTCACTCCATCGAACCCGATTGGGAGAAAGGATTGGAAGGTGTCCATACGTACGGCTACTGCGCCGGTTGGGAGGTGCTCGACGCTGTGCGAAGGCTGGATGGCAGATTAGTCTGAGACGGAGTGCGGCTGGGTACGAGATCCCTCGAGGTCTACACGATATTTAGAAACACATCATCGTTGTCGCATAACTGGTATTGCAGAGGCGGCGGTTCAGAGCCACTTTCCGACCGAAGGAAAACCGGAGTTCGCTTCTCTACATGCATTCCCGCCTGTGCAGCGCCGGCAGCGCTTGATGCCGTCGAAGAGCGGGCCGTGAACTCCAAAGCGCTGGTTCTCTCCAAAGTGACGGTTTGCGCCAGGTTAAACGCGATGCGCCAGTTCTCTGCTGTCGGGTCTTCGAGCCACATGCCGGCGAGCCGGGCTTGTAACTTGCCAACAACCATGGCAAACCAGCCGACCTTGCGCCCATCATGGAGAATATGAAATCTGAGGCAACTCGCTATCGGACAGCGATCGAGATAGTCGAAGAAACCTGGGCCGCGCTCGAAAGAGGGTACGGGTGGATCCGAAGGGCCTGGAGTGGCCTCAACAACCGTCCACTGACGGCCTACGGACCTTAACGGTATCTGTGCCCACCGGATCTTCCCGGGCAGGCTTCGTGCAACATCCAGATCCAACCCATTTTGGAGAAGCCGCTTCCACGGCCGGAGCGGTCGCGTCCAGGTGATGGGCTCGGCGACGACGCTGAAGCCAAGCCTGGGACCAAGCGACCGCGTCATGGGCGAGCCGCCGATAGAAAAAATAAACGTGTGAGCGCTCATCAGGCGCTTCATCAAGAGGACGCCCGAGCCAGCATTGCCGGGGTCCGACGCCCAGTCAATCATCGAAATGCCATGCTGAGCTTTTTCGCCCGTTCCGACAGTAACCGGCCACAATGAGGCGTGCGCAACGATCCGTTCGTCCCGCTCGACTACCCACGAGCGAGGTTCGGGCCAATCCTCGCACGGCTCCCAAAACTTCCACCGCACGAGATCGGGTTGGAGGAACGGGGCAGTGGGGCGTGCCGAGAAAGCGCGCGCCAACAGTTCAATAATCTGCGCTTCGTCCTGAGGGGTCGAAGGCCGGTAGACCGAACTCATATCAATTACCTGGCGCGATAAGAAACAATTGGAAAACTGCAGCGGACAGATGCAAGCGTCAACGGGGTTCGTGACTGCCGATTGAGCGCACCCAACAATGCCCAGTACGATCTTTCCATTTGGATATTACCACCAGGCATTCCGGCGATCGGGCGACAAGGTATCTATTCGGTCCTCCATAGGACCTGGTGCTCACCGGGTTCGAGCAGCACAGTGACCACGCCGGTCGCGGGGTCGTAGGTGAAAGCGATGGGTTCGCGCTTCAAGACATTGGCGTGGTAATCGCGGGGCCATTGGGACTGCTTGTCGGCCTCCGGATCGTTCCATTGCAAGTCGCCGGCGAAAGAGTGCATGACGAGCATCTGCGTGGGTTTGGTGTCCACGTGGAAAGAAACTGACGTGAGGAGCAGCGCGGTCGGCTCCTTGCCGGGGATGGCGAGAGGTGGGTTGAGCAGGAGTGTCGAATCACCGGGCCAGGGCTTGAGGTCGAAGGTTGCACGCTTGTCTGCGAGGCTGACCAGGGCGTTGAGCTTGGTCGAGAATCGATCTTTCCAGACCGGAGTGTTGAGTGTGGACGAGATGAGGGTTTGGCCGTTGCGTGTTAGTTCGGTGCCTTCGATCAAGGCGTAGGTCTGGTCGTGGCCGTTTTGCCGAGAGACTACTCCGCATTGTCCGTTGACTGCCAGCGCTCGGTCGGAGCTTTCGCCGGAGACCAGCACTTCCTTATCGTTCAGCGTTAGGTGGCTTGCGGATGCGCCTATCTTCGCGGTCGTCCAGGGATTCTTCTCGCCGGTGAATGGAAGCAGAACGTTGAGGAAGTCGGTCGTCTTGGCTTGCTTCTGCAGGATCAGCAGGGAGTAGGTCTCCCAGCGGTCGGTGGGAGGTTGTTTGGGTGCGTTGGCTCCGAGGTCGATGTAGTACGGCGGGACGTTGGCAGTCGTCTTCGAGATGGTGGTGACGTGTTCGCCTGCAGGAAGGATCGGCAAGACCTGGACCTTTGCGACCTCATCGCCGAAGATGAGTGCTCCATTCTTGCCGATGGGGTTGCCGATAGGCGTGAGATACCACTCGTAGGGCTGAACATCCTTGCTTTCGACGTGGTCGGCGAGGATGGTGAGGGAGTCTCCGGGGAACCAGATTACGCTGCGCTGGTGCTCGACGGCGTCGTAGGTTCGGACCTTGGCGGACGTGAATGCGACGTGGCCGAGATCGCCGAAGGCTGCGAGGTGGGTGTCGGCTCGGTCGATGTTCTGTTGCGTGCGCTCGTAGGTGAAGTCGGGACCGTGTTCGGCTTGATGTTTGGCATACTGCCCGTCGAGGCGATCGTATCCCCACGGGTTTCCGAGGCCGATGGTGCTGTGGGCGATGGTCGCCTTGGAGAAGCCTCCGTAGGTGCTCCAGTGTTCGTAGGGGCCGTGACGTCCGCCGTCGGCTACCACCGGGACGCCGTGATAGTGAAGCTCGACCTCTAGTGCGTCCTCGTGTGCGTGGCCGGAGATGACAGAGTCACGCTCGGCTTCGCGATGCCCAATATAGGATGTGCCGAATTTGAAGAAGAGGGCATCTGCGTGGTCGTCCCAGCCGGAACGGAAGGTTGCGAAGCCGGACTCGGGGTATAGGACGGAGAGATGAGTTGGGGCGCGGTCGGCCAGGCTGAGGTCGAGGTGTGCGAGGAACAGTGGGCTCACATCGTCCATCTTGAAGTTGTTCGAGCGCTGCCATGCTGTGCGTCCGCCCCAGGTGAGTTCGGGGTCGGCGAGCTGGTCTCCGCCGAGGTGGAGGATGGTGTGTCCGCCGCCGCGCCGGTCGCTATCGCCTATGGCGAAGACGTTGCCGTCGGGTGCGGTGAGGTCGAGCCGCCAGTGCAGAGAACTGTCGAGGCGGTCGTATATCGCGGGGATGGCCAGGTAGTCGGCGACGCCGAGATTCTTGCTGACGATGAGGAAGTTGAAGAGGGCGTGGGTGGTGTGGCGCCAGTAGAGGACGGAGCCCTCGCCATAGGCGCCGTCTTCGCCGAAGCCGTTCATCAGATACTCGACGAGCGCGGACTCGCTCTTGCGCAGCCAGGTTTTGGACTCGGGGAAGTCGGGGTAGATCATGGCGATCCAGCTGAGGGTCGACGCGGAGAAGACGTGGAAGTTGAGGCAAAAGGCCTCTTCGCGCTTGTCTAAATACATTCGGCTGTAGGTGTTGTTCAAGAGCCAGTCCTCGAAGAAGTGACCGGCCTGATGCATCTCGTCGCGGATGGCGGCGTTGTCTTCGGCGGTGAAGACGTCGAGTTGGGCGCCGATGTCGTAGCTTTCAAGGAATTCGGAGGTGGCGATACCCTCGTGGATGCCCATGCCGTGCCAGTAGTTCAGGCGCTGCCGCCAGCCGAGATCGGCGAGCATCATCTCGCGGAGGACGCGCTTGTTTTGCGGCGAGGGATCGAGCGCACACTCGATTGCGACGGCGTTGTAGGTGCTGTCACGGTCGGTTCGCGTGCGGCCGAATGCCAGAAGCTCGGCAGTCGTGCGCGGTGAGGCTTGCGGTGGGAGCAGCTTGTCCCATGTCATGACGGCGCTGTCGGAGACCTCTTTGACATGGCTATAGGCTGCCTGCAGTCGCGGGTCGCTTGCTTGCGAACGCAGCCGGGCGAGATCCCTGGGCGTGGCGAAGAAGCCGCCCTTTTCCGCGATGGGCGAGCTGGCGCACAGCGCGGTTTGCGAAACGAGCAGTAAACCAAGTAGGCAGCCCAGTCGCCATGTCTTTTTGCCTGGTGAAATCAACTGCATTCTCCTGAGTGCCTTGTCGGATTGAATCGAGCCCGCGTACTTGAACTGCCCTGGGGATGGTTGCCCGTCAGAGTGGTTTTGCGGATGATGGAAGGTCAACTCTGAAGAGTCTGGCTTGCAGGTCACAGCGGGGGCAAGGGAATTTACCGTAAGCCATACAGTAAATAGCGATAAGTTCTTCAAAATCAGAGATCGAAGAGGTGATACCGATGGGCAATGTGCCCTGGCCACCGGCCCCGCATCATAGATCTATCTTGTGTGCGGGCGGGATCTGGCGAAGAGGAGACGGGCTGGACGCAGGAGCCAGACTTGCCAGGGACGGCGCAGCCCGAAACGGGCAGCGAAGGCGAAATCGGGGTCGATGAGGCGGGTTGCGGCGATTCGCATGTGCGCGACGCGGCGGAGGAATCTGCTCGATGGTGTCAGCTCAGTTTCGAGGAAGAAGGCGTGCTGGGATTGCCAGTCGAGCTCGGGTTGCGGCGCTTCCATTAATTCGTGCCAAAGGTTGTCCGCGAGCCGCTGCATTCGTTGACTTGCGGGCGAGGCGTGAACGTTGTCGAGTTTTCCGGCACATTCCGGATTTAGATGCCTTGCCATAGCGATGCCGAGCATGACGAGCCTTGTGAGTCCGGCTGTCTCTTTGCGGAGGTTGAGTTGGGAGCCGGCAAACGTTTCGAGTGCGAGGGCTATGTCGAGGACGAGGCTGAGGCGCTCGAAGCGGTGACGCACGCCGTGGATGCAGAGGTAGAGGAGTTCATCGTCAGGCGCAAGGATGCGGCACGGTTGACCGCTGAAGACGCCGGGGCGGGATCGCTCCCAGGCTCCGGCTACATGGAAGTCGATGGCCAGCGGGTTTTCGACGTCGAAGTGCAATTCGATGGTCGCCGTCTCTCGCCGCCACTGACGATGGTAGTCGTCGGGGCGGCCGGTCGGGATGAAGTCGAGGCTTGCCAGAAGTGATTCGGCCGCGACGTAGTCAGACTTACGGACGAGCAGATCGAGGTCGCGGGATACGCGCAGGGCTGTTCCGCCGTAGAGGCGCTCGGCGAGGAACGGTCCCTTCAGGGGGATCACGTCGATCTTTGCGGCGGCAAACTCTCGCAGCAGGATGCGCAGTTCCGATGTCCAGAAGAAGGCGGCGAGGGTGGCTTCGCGCTTCGCCTGGACGACGCGCTGGCGGATCGCGTCCGGCAGTTCGATACCACTTTGAAGAATCCGTGCGGCGACGAAGGGCAGGACATGCTCCTGGTGGGCGAGAATCAGGGCAGCGTCCCATTCAGCCGTGTCGACGGCACGGCATCCGGCTCGGCCTCGCAGGATTTCGAGGAGAGTCTGCATTCCTGGTCTCATCGCCGGGATTCCTGCAGGGCGGATTCGAGCAGCGCCGCAACCGCCGCCTGAGCCTCTCCGCGCTGGGACTGCCAGGCTTTTGCGTCGCGCATCATGCGGGTCAGGGTTGCCATCGCGCGCGCTGGTGTGCGTTGGATGGGGATGGTGTGGCGCAGCATCTCGAGCACGGCCATTCCGGGCGAGACTGGCTCCGGTTTCCACGCTGCGCCGGGCTGGTACTCGGTGAAGATGACCTGGACGACGGGCAGCGGGAGTACGCCGGCGATGCCGTTGAGGGTCTCAATGGGCACGCTGCGCTGCTCGGGATTGCTGGGTTGACGCATCTGGAGCTCGCGCGCGTAGGGATGCACTCGGCCGTCGTCATCGAGGACGGCGTACTCGTCGGAATAGTAGGTGGCGCCGGCTTTGACCAACTCAGCGACCAGTGTGGTCTTGCCCGCGAAGCTGCGACCCGGAATCACGATGGCTCGGCCGTGCCAGCCGACGACGCCGGCATGGACGAAGACGCGATCGGGGGCGTGGTTCGCAACGTGCACCATCAGATCCTGGCCGAGGCGCTCGAGGATCGGCGGAAGGTCGTTGTGCTCAAGCGTCACCGCTCCGTGGCTGCGCAGGCGAAAGGCGCAGCCTTCGTGCGGTGTGGCAATGTGGAACGGCTCAGCCTCGGGGATTTCGTCTTGAGAGATTTCAGTCTGGTATGGGAGCACGTTGATCATCGCGGGCAGCAGGCTCGGGTCATCTGTCGACAGGCGGAAAGGCACGCCGAAGGAGACACAATGCACGGGAGCTGGGTTAGGCTGATCGGCCGGGTGGTCTAGCATCTGCAGTCGATTATCTCTCGTCAGGGCTTGGTCGGAGGTCCGAGCAGAGGTGTTGCGATTGGGCTGGCGATGCCGACGACCTGTGTCACCGTGTTGCTTTGGGAGTTGGAGAGCCAGAGATTGCCGCTTGCGTCGATCGCAATGCTGTTGGGGGCATCGAGCGGAGCGTCCAGGCCGAAGCCGCCAGGCGGCGAGGTCAGAGTTGCCGTTGAGCCGATGACGGCGGTGATGGAGTCGCCGTGATAGTTGGCTACCCACACGTTTCCTGTGCCGTCGATTGCAACACTCTGTGGAATGAGCAGGGGAGCCAACGTGCTGATGCGATTCGCCACCGCGCCGGTGGGCGTGAGTTCGACGATGCTGACCGCGCCGTAGTCTGCTATCCAGATGTTTCCGGTCTGATCGACTCCGATTCCGGTCGGCTCGTTACAGCAGGAGAAGCTGCTTACCGCGCCGGACGGGGAGACCCGGACGGCGGCACCCTCAGCGCCAAACCATGCATTATGGCTGGCATCGAGCGCGACCGAGGTGGTGAACGAAAGCTCGGAGTATCCGTAGCCGCTGCCGCCGGAGACCGCCGACCCATTGCCGGCGAGCAAGGTGGCAGCCGAGCTGCCGTAGTCGGCAAACCAGATATCGCCGTTGGTGTCGGCCACCGCGGCCTCCGGGTAGTACAGGCCGCCGCCGGTGTAGCCGAAGCCCGAGAGTTCGACGCCCGATGGGGAAAACTTGCTGACGCTTCCAATCTGCGAATTATTGGCGCCGGGGACGCTCTGCTGATTCGTAACCCACGCGTTGCCGGTCGCGTCGATGGCAATTCCGAACGACTCACGCAGGCCGACACCGGGAAAACCTGTTGGCGTTGCCGGGACGCCCCCGGGCGAGAACCTGGAGACGACGGAGTTGTAGTAGTTCGCGACCCAGACGTTGCCCGTCGCGTCGATGGCGAGGTACTCGGGCAGGTCGAGGCCGCCGCAGGTCGAGCAGCCGCCGTAGGTGAGCGACATTGTCCAATCGTGCGGGGCAGCCGTCAACGCGGGCTGGAATGGTTGCGCGGGTGTGCTGAGATTGAAGACGGCAGAGATATTAGCTGCGGGGTTGCGCACGATGTTCAACGCGGCATCGAGCGTGTTGGACGGCGCGGTGCTGCCGACCGTAGCAGCCGCGAACAACGGCCCACAGGCGGCGGTGCCATCCGAGTTGACACAGGCGGCGAGCGCGTTCGCCAGGGTGTAAAGCTTGGCTGTCTCGGTGACCGCACCCTGAGGCAGCGTCGACCCGGGAGCGGACCCCGTGGTTATGTTCGCAATGTTTGCGGCGGCGGTAAAGCCGTTGGCCAGGCCGGTCGCGTTGGTCGCGCTGGAACCGACGTTGGCTCCCGATCCAAGGAATTGCGAAAGCGCCCAGGCCGAGGCGGCGGTCGTAATCTCGTTGACAAAGATGTAGGTCGAGCTGGTGAGGCCGCCACAGTTGCCGAGCGCCGCCATCATGGTGAGGGCGGGGTTGTTGGTGCCGGCGGAGAGTCCGGGATTGCCGCCGTGCGCGACCAGGTAGACCTGGGTGGTCGCGCTGGGACAGACGTAGTCGCCAGTGATGGCGAAGCTGCCCGTATTGTCTGTCGTAACGATGTGGGGTGAAAGGAGATTGACTGCGCCGGAACCGTTGCCGGCGGAACCTGCGGCGTACAGCATGATGGCAGCGCCGCTGACGGGTTGCTGTCCGCCATGTA
>Ga0302315_10005485_pt1 | contig 10827 bp, 10 predicted proteins | sample III_Palsa_N3_1_FD_200532 | JGI IMG/M metagenome (GOLD analysis project Ga0302315, IMG submission 200532) | Peat permafrost microbial communities from Stordalen Mire near Abisko, Sweden - III_Palsa_N3_1 | ecosystem: Environmental > Terrestrial > Soil > Palsa > Peat permafrost | place: Sweden... | reverse complement strand
ACTCATCAAGCCAGCAACGGGGAAAATACCCCGGCGGTGGAGACTTCTGATAATGCAGATTATGCGCAGAAAAAAGCTGCTGAGCAGGCGGGCTGGGCTCAGTTAAAAGTAGCTTCTGTTGAACAATGTAAAGTAAGTGCTGCACCGCCCGATCGTGACCAGGCAGTGGGAATGTCAGATTGTGTGACAGAACTTGTGAAGCAATATGTTCTGCCGCATGCGGTTAATCCAGACTTATTGATGGCCAGCCGCACCGATGCGCTGCATATCGCCCAGGACTATGCCGCTGGAAAAATGACTCCGGCTGAATATAAAAAGCGCTCCCAAGACAGGATTAGAGAGTACAGCGTAGCCGTACTCTCTAATGCCAATCAGAATGAAATGCCAGAGACGATGCCAGCGAGTGGTGGATCGTCTAGCGACTAATATTAAGCCGCTTTGTAAGAAGACTTGGATTTCGGCAATAGCTTGTTGTCGCCAACAGCAAGGTAAGCTGGCTTCTTTTCTGGCAGAAGCAGATCTTGCAGTTGCTGACGGGCGCGGGAAAGGCGGGAACGCACGGTGCCAACGGGGATTTTCAGTTGCTCGGCCACTTCCTCGTAGTGCATGCCCTGAACGCAGACCAGCGTGAGAATTTCGCGGTGCTCTTTGCTCAGGCGCTTCATGCCTTCGCGGACGATCGCAAGGTCAGTACAGGCTTCCTGTGAAGGACCGGCAACTGTCTTTTCGAGGTAAGGCGTTGAATCGTATTGCGTCTCAAACTTGTTCCTGTGACGGTACTGGGAAACGAACAGGTTGAACATTATTTTGGATGACCAGCTGAACAAGTTTGTCCCGTCCTGGAAATAGTCGTTTTTTTCCAGCGCCCTCATAACTGTCGATTGTACCAGGTCTTCCGCGTCGCTGCGATTTTTGGTGAGGCGCAGGGCAAATTTACGCAGGCTGGCCATCTCGGTTACGATTTCTTCTTGCTTGAACATGGGACAGGCTCCTTATGGTTTGTGGTGTAAGTAACTTATGATGGTTTGTGGTGTAAGTAACTTATGGCTCACTTTAAGCGGGGGGGCGGTTTTGGGCTTTGACGTTTATCAAATATTTCTCCTTAGAGAGACGCCGATTGGGGAACTATTTTTCGTTTGACAGGTTTTATCTTGAGCAACTCAAATTGAAAGAAAACCATGTCAAAGACCATCTTAAGCTTCTTATGTTTCAGTTTTGTATCAGCGCTGTTATTGGCGCCTATAGGGCAAGCTCAGGCCCAAACGTCCCCCCAATCGGCGACTTCGCCCCCCGCCGCAGCTTCGCCCAGTAGCGGCCCAGCACAGTTTATTGATCAATTAGGCCATACAGCGTTAATGTCGCTTACCGTAAAAGGTATCCCCCGCGGCGAGCGTGAGGCTCGGGTACGTGAAATCCTGAAGGCTAATTTTGATGAAGAGGCCATCGCCAAATTCGCCCTTGGCACTTACTGGCGCGATGCGACTGATGCGCAGCGCAGTGAATATATGAAGCTGTTCGAAGACATGATCGTGCAGACATATACGACACGATTCGAGAATTATTCAGGCCAGGTGCTGAAAATCGGCGAATCTGTTCCCGGTGGCGACAACGATTCGATCGTCTCCAGCCAGATCCAGCAGAAAGATGGCCCGCCTATTGATGTGCAATGGCGTGTACGCAGTGAAAACGGCTCTTTCCGGGTCGTGGATGTCGTTGTTGCCGGTGTCAGCATGAGCGTCACACAACGCTCTGATTTTGCCTCAACTATCCAGAATGGCGGCGGCAAGGTGGATGCACTCCTGGTGTCCATGCGCGCACATGAACAAAAGGCTCAATAAGCTGATTCGAGAGCTATTAGGAGCGATTTGATTCGGATCAAATCTCTCTCGTGCGCATATATATAGTCTAACCAGTAAAGGAGCGAACCATGAAAACAATCACTTATGATCAGCTCGAAACGATGAGAAAGAACAACGAAGACTTTCTTCTTCTCAATGTGTTACCTGCTGAAGCCTTCAATGAAGCGCACATCCCGAATTCGGTCAACATTCCGCTAAAACAGGCTGATTTCGTGGCTCAGGTCGAAAAGGCCGCTGGCAGCAAAGACAAGAAAATTGTCACTTACTGTGCAAGCTACGAATGCCCGGCCTCGCATGATGCGGCGGAAAAACTGGAAACATCGAAATTCACTGATGTCTCCGCCTATGAAGGCGGCATCAAGGAATGGCAGGAGAAGTCAAGCAAGCGCTCAGCTGCTGCCTGACTAGTTTATTCATCAACATAGAAAGAGGTCTACCATGATTAAGTTTACTCAAAATCTTGTTTCGAAACTGGCTATCGCCGCTGTTCTCGGTGCAGTTGCCCTGGCACAGCCCGCTTTTGCCGATTCAGATAACAGCATGGCTGATGCGCACGGCATGAAGGGCGTTGACCAGCGTATCCGCGAACTCCATGACACGCTCAGCATTACCCCTTCACAAGAGCCGGAATGGAAGCGCGTCAGCATGGTCATGCGTCAGAACGAAGCAACCATCCACCGCCTCGTCGAAGCCCGCAACGAGAATGAAGATGCCAACGCTGTTGAAGACCTGAAATCATACGAAATGATCACCCGCGCACACGAAGAAGGCATGCGTAAACTGGTGCCCGTTTTCGCTCACTTCTACAACAGCCTGTCTGATGACCAGAAGGATGTCGCGGACGACATGTTTGGCCAATATGAAGGTCACGATGCGCGCAGCCAAAGCGGCCGCATCGACACGCCGGACAGCATGACGCCGGCAGCTGGCGACGTCAATACCAACGTCGACAACTCTTCCGACCAGTAAGGAATAGTTAAATGAAAAAACGTATCAATACACGTACAGCAGTGGGGGGAGCGCTTGCAGCGCTTTCCCTCATCTGCGGCCTGAGCAGTCCATCAATGGCTTACTGGGATCAAAGAGGTCATGACATGCACGGTGGCGGTATGCACCGTGGTGGCTGGCATGATCATGCGCGCGAAGCTCATGCATGGCGTCATGATCACTGGCGCGGAGGACACTATGATTACAGGAATGGGCCTTATGAGACTTACGCGCCGCCAATGGTCGTAGAGCCACCACCTTATTACTCAGGTTCTTCAGGTGACTCAGGTGTTAACCTTGTCTTCCCGCTGAATATCCACTAAAAAATCGTTAAATACTTAACGTCCTCTGGAGGAGCCGCCTGATTGGTGTGCTCCTCCATTTGCATTTGGAGCACTGACGCGTGCTGCATTCATGCGCGCGCTGGAGGGGATTGAAGGAATTTCCGCCGCGTGGCTGGCTGCACCGTTATTCGCATCATGTACATAATGGTTATTGTAAGGGCCTACATAATAGCCTGGTGCCCAGCCACCATAGTAAGCGCCAGCAGGTTCATAGTAACCAGGCCCGCCCGAATAATAAGCACCGCCACCGTTGCCCACATCGGCAACACAGCCTGATAAAACGACAAACGTTGCAGCCGCAGCCAAGCGGTATGACAATAGAGAGCTCATTACTGTATCTCCTTCGTATCCAAAACCGACCATTCAATCAGCCCGAAAGGTGCGCCTTGCGGGTCTGTCACGACGGCCACTTTTCCGCCATGCCGGTCGAGGTGAGGGGCGACCACGATATTTCCGCCGAGGGCCACAACCTTTTTGGTCATTTTTGCCGTATCGTTAACGCGCACATAATTGAGCCAGTGAGAATGGCTATGCGGGTTTGAGGCAAGCGTATTCACGCTGGCACGCGAATAACCATCAGACGCCATCAGGAAGTGCTGGGCGTATTGGTCAGAGGGCAGGTCATAGATATCGTAATTGAAAAGCCCCTGATAAAAATCAGCTGCTGCATCCGGATCGCTCGTCATGAGTGAGCTCCATATCCATTCTCCAGGCTCTGATAAGTCATCAACAGGGTCGCCGCTGCTGGAATCCAGAAGGGCAAAGACCGCGCCTTGCGGGTCAGCCAGGACAGCTTCTCTGCCCCGATCTGGTATATTCACCGGCCCGAACAGCAGCTTTGCGCCTTGCCGCTCCGCGAGATCCGTTTCGTTACCAATATTACGAGCAGAAATAAACGTCAGCCAGGCCGGCTGTTTGTGCTCGCCTGAAGCAATGTCTTTATGAATCAAACCTGCGACGGGGCGGCCATTCAGTGTTGCTTCAGCATATTCCAGTGAATCGCTTTGAATACTTTGGAATTTCCAGCCAAACAGGCGGCCATAGAATTTTTCGGCACCCGTCAGATTGGGCGTTACTAATTCGGTAAAGATAACTTTGCCTGTATGATGTTCCTGTGTAACCGGATCAGTAATAGCCGGCAGCGTGGAGGATTCTGCCATAGCGGGAATAGCACACGCAGTTGAGAGAAGAGCCGCCACAAGCCAGCCTGTTATAACATTGTCGCGCATCGCTTATTTACCTTTGCCGTTATGTTTAAAATACTGAACTTGCTGTTACGCCAACTCCGCTTATCGGAAATTGTTCCGTTTTTTAAAAGAGGAACAGGTGCAGGGAGCCAATCATTGGTTTTATGCCCAATTGTATGGGCTTTAAATATAAAAGGAGACTGAACATGAACGAGCAACAAAACGACCAAACCAAGACCCAGAAACCTCAAGGCTTTACTGTCGGCGCTGATGATACAAAAAAAGACATCAAGCAGGCTAGCGATGCCAGCGGTACTACAAAAGATGTCAAGGATGGCAAGGATAAGCTTAGCGGCGGCTCTTGTGGGTGTAACTAACAAGAATCATTAAAGCCAAATAAAAAAGCCGGCCATTTAAAAATGGCCGGCTTTTTTTTATCGCTTGAACCTGCTCTTAGAAGAGAGGCTTGCGGTCATAGTTGCGCGGCAGGGTGTCATAGATGGGGTCGTTGTCGACGCCACCAGCTGCCGGCATAATCAGGTCAACGTTTTTAGGCGTGATTTCTGCCATCGAAGGAGAACGGTAGTAAGTGTAGAACTCCTCACGAGTAATGAAGCCATCGCCGTTTGCATCAACAGTTGTGAAAGGTACCGTGAGCGCGGCATTTTTGTATTCATTAGCGGTCAATACGTTGTTCTGGTATTTGTCAAGAACGGAGAACGGGTCGCCGGCTGCGATTGAGGTGTGGTATACCGGGTGATATACCGTATCAGCCATTGCAGGGGAACAAGCGAGCAGGCCTGCACCGATAGCCGTAAGGCTTAACAAGCGAGTAAGATTTGTCATGTGAAGCTCCTTTGTTGTGTGTTTACACCCAGCCAATGTTTTCAGGCACGATAAGTTCCCGCATGTGTCCTTCTGATTAGTTGAAGAACGTTGACAGGGGTCAAATCCCATTTGTAACAATCATGTTATAAAACCTCATACTACATTTGATAATACATTTAATAATACATTTAATAATACATTTGGAGAATATAATGCTTTCTGAGGATAGCGGCAATTTTTTCTCCACGGAGAAAATCCACGCGCAGAATATAACGGATCAGATAGAGTCTACCCACAGACTCGAAGCTGCGCATCGTTATATGAACGATATTCTCAATCATATACCTGACCCGATCTTCATGAAGGATAGGCAGCATCGCTTGATTGGCGGCAATAAAGCCTTTTGGGAATTTATGAATGGGTCGCCCGAACAGTTTATCGGCAAGAATGACTATGAGTTGTTTCCCAAGGAAGAGGCCGATCATTTTTGGGAGATAGGTGAAAAGGTTTTTAATTCCGGAGAAGTGCACTTTTGTGAAGAATTCTTTACGGATGCAAAAGGCGAGCGCCATATTCTTTCCACAAAGAAAACGACTTTTCTTGATGAAAACAACCAGAGGTTCTTGATTGGCACCTTCAGGGATATCACCAATCTCAAGCGCGCGGAAGAGAATGCCAAGAAATATATGGCCGAACTGGAGCGCAGCAATCGCGAGCTGGATGACTTTGCCTATATCGCATCGCACGATCTGAAAGAACCCCTGCGCGGCATACAAAGCTTTTCCCGCATGTTGCTTGAAGACTGCGCGGATGTGCTGGATGAAAAAAACAAAAAATATCTCGAGCGGCTCGTGTTCCTCAGCAAGCGCATGAATCAGCTGATTGAAGACCTGCTTTATTTCTCGCGCCTGGGCCGCGCGGATATGGCCTTTCAGAACATGGATCTTAATATCATCGTGAAAGATATAGAGAGCATGATGGAAAGCATTTTCAAGGAAAAAAATGTCCATCTTTCGGTGCCGGAGCCGCTGCCTGTTCTTCTTTGCGACAAACCTGGCATCACCGAGGTGCTGCGAAACCTGATAACGAATGCCGTCAAGTATAATGACAAGGAAGAGAAGACCATCGAAATCGGCTTTCTCGAAAGCGCAGATTCTCCGATCGGCCCGCAAAAGAATATTTTTTACGTCAAAGACAATGGTGTGGGTATCGAATCCCAATTTCACCAAGCGGTGTTTCAGCTCTTTAAGCGGCTATCTAATTCTACCCAGTTTGATAAAAGCGGTACGGGCGTCGGCCTCACTTTTGTTAAAAAAATTATTGAACGTAATAAAGGACATATCTGGCTAGAATCCGAGATGGGAAAAGGTACCACTTTTTATTTTACGCTGGCGGCCTGTACGTCTGAAAGAAGTACGTCCAAATAGCGACAAAAATTAGTACTCATCTTTCCTTCTTATTAATGAACCTTATTCATTCTTAAGCATTATTACTTCATCAGAATTCCCCATCAGATGGAGTTATAATGATCTACAACGTCATGGATTATGGCGCGACCGGCGACGGCGTCACCAACGATACGGCGGCTATCCAGGCTGCTGTCAATGCTGCCGAAGCCGCTGGCGGGGGCGAAGTTTATGTACCACCGGGAACATATATCGTCAGCGGGGATGGTGATGCTTCCGACGGCTGTATCATGCTGTACAGCAATATCTCCCTGGTCGGCGCAGGTGAGGGGACAACAACCATTAAGCTGCAAGACGGTTCCACCCAGGATATCAGCGGAATTATCCGCGATGAATCCGGTGTACCGCAATCCAACATCTCCATTTCCAATTTCACGATTGATGGCAACAGTGCCAATACCTCAGGCAAAGTCGATGGTTTCTTTGTTGGCGTGACGCCGGAGAAAAATCAGGTGCTCGACCCTAACGAGCCTGCCGATACGAATATCACCGTTAACAATGTCGAAAGTAAAAACAACAGTGGTTACGGTTTCGACCCGCATGAAAAGGGTATCGGGCTCGTCATTGAAAACAGCATCAGCCATGACAATGGGCTCGATGGCTTTACGCTCGACGGTCAATATAACGCTACGTTGACAAATGATCTTGCATATAATAACGCGCGTAGTGGTTTCAACATTGTCACCTCTTCGCAGGGTGTGACGTTGAATAATGATACTGCTTCCGGCAATGCGGAAGATGGCGTTATCGTGCAGCGCGGCAGTAATAATGTTCCGGCAACCGCGAATGTCACCATTAATGGCGGTGATCTGTATGACAACGCGAATGACGGCGTTCAGGTTAACATTGCCAACTATGTGACGGTTAATGATGTGCAGATCCACGACAACGGCGAGCATGGTATTCGCATTGAAGGCAGCATCGGCAGCGTTGTCGAAAACAGCACAATCTATGATGACTCCGCCAGCAGCAGTGAGTCGTATCAGGAAATCCTGGTGCAGGGATATGATGATACGCTTGGTCCCAGTGGACAGATTTATACCACCAGCGGCACGGTCATCCAGAATAATACGATCTATGACCAAGGTAACAACGTCACGAATTATGCCGTTCAGGAAGCGAATGATGGCGAGACTAGCGATACCACGGTAACGAACAACACCATCTACGGTACTGGTGATGATACGCCGGTACTCGTCAGCGCGACCAGTACCTATACGCCGACAGCCATCCACATGCCGACAAGTTATAATCCCGATCTGCCGAGCATTCTTTACATTCCCATGCTGGGTCAGTCAAATGCCGAACTGATGCACATTACCGCCCCGGATGGCAATTCAGGTTTATCTGACTTCGAAAGTTCGCTTGCCGCATCGACTTCCTACAGTCAGGTCATTTCCATGACCAATATGGCTGTCGGCGACTCCACCGTTAATGGCGACCGCAGCGCAGGTCAGGATCCAGCTCTTGTCTGGTGGTATCCGACGCAGAACGAACCGGGCCCCGCGCTTCTCAATGCGGTCAATCAGATGGAAGAACAGGTCAGCGGGCTGGCCGCCAATAGCAACGTTCAAATCGATATTCTCTGGGCGCAAGGCGAGGCGGAAGCCAACCTGCTCGGTACCCCGAAAAGCTCGGTTAACCGCCTGGCTGATGAACAAGCCTACATTCAGGAAACGCTGAATGTGTTTAACTACATCGAAGACCATGTTGGTAACAACGTGCAGTTCTACATCATGGAAACCGGCAACTTCAATACCACTGCCGCGCAAACGGATGGTTACGCCGCGCTGACAATTAACAAGGAAGACCTCGGTCTCACCTATGTTGATGACGCGCAGATCAAGATGGCGCTGGAATACAGCAATATTCACCTCGCCGTTAATTACAGTGACTTGCCGATGAATGCAGACATGCCATCAACCACGCCGGGTTATGAAGCGAGCTGGGCGCAGGATACATGGCACCTTGCGCCATCTTCAAAGGAAATTGCGACTGAGCGCGCCGCCAACTTTATCGCGATGGACCAAGGCGACACGCACGTGCTTGATCCGGGCCCGGATTATCCGGCGGCGGCGATTGCCGACCTGACCATTTATAGCGGTCCTGGCGTGACGGTCACGGGGGATAATAATGGCGATATCATCACCGGTACGACGTCAGCAGACATTCTATCTGGCGGCACAGGCAATGACACGCTGGTTGGCGGCGGAGGTGGCGACACCATGACCGGGGGTGCCGGCAGCAACACCTTCTACTATATGCCTGAGCAATACCAGAATGTTCTGGCTGTTGAAGCGGGTACCGCGATAGCCACGCCCGATGTTATTACCGATTTCAAAACCGGTGCAGGCGGCGATGTGGTTAATGTGAGCGCAATGCTTTACGAGGCCGGTATCGCCGGCGCGAATGCGGTGGCACAAGGTTATGTCGATATTACTCAAGTCGGTGCTAACACGGTTATTTCGTTCGACCCGGATGGTACGGCCGGTCACGACGCGTCTGTTGCGATTGCTACACTGGAAAACGTACAAACGAGCAGCTTCATTGCCGTAGATAACCTGGTGACCGTTTTCCCGGTTGGATATGATGTCACGCTCAATCCAACCCCCGCACCCTGGGCGAAAGATGACGATTTCACTAACGTCATCAGCCAGACTCTTACGGGCAATGTGCTCGTCAATAATGGCAACGGCGCTGACAGTGATCCGAGCGGTCTTGCGCTCTCGACAGTGGTTGAGACTGTAACGACGGCGGAAGGCGGTACAGCAACGCTTGATGCTGCGGGTCATTTTACTTACACACCCGCTGTGGGCTATCTGGGTGAAGATTCATTCACTTATACGCTCGAAAATAGCGCTGGCGCGACGTCGGTGGGCACAGTTGCCATTAATGATGTCACGCCAGCAGGTGCGTTCGTTGGTACCACTGGCAACGATGTGTTAACCAGTGGCAGTCATAACGATATCCTGATTGGCTTGGGCGGTAACGACACCATAAGCGGCGGCAGCGGCAATGACGTTCTGTATGGTGGTCAGGGAGGCAGCATTCTCAATGGCGACTCTGGTAATGACACGCTTTATGCGCTTTCCGGCAACAATACGCTGAACGGCGGTGATGACAACGATATGCTCTACGGCGGTGCCGGAGCCGACTCGCTGAGTGGTGGCAACGGCAATGATACGATGGTTACTGGTGCTGGGGCTGAGACCTTGGCCGGTGGTAAGGGGGTTGATAACTTTGTATTCACCGTCGTTAATACCGAGGATGTCATCACGGACTTCAGCATCAGCGGCGGCGAAAAGATCGACATTTCCCAATTGCTTCCCGATTATAATCCGCAGACAGGCAATCTTTCGGATTTTGTACAAGTGACGCAGCAGGGTGCGAACACGATCTTGTCCGTTGACGTCGATGGTACGGTTAATGGCGTTAATTTTGTAACTGTCGCCACGCTGGAAAATGTTAGTGGCTTTAATGTGGCCTCGCTTGTGGCAGATGGCCAGTTGCTGGTGCTTAATGCCAATACGCCCGTCAACCATCCGCCGGTCGCCGAACCGGATAGCTTCTCCGGTTATCAAAACGAACCCGTGACTGGCGACGTTTTGAACGATAACGGCAATGGGCCGGATACTGATCCTGATGGCAATACGCTAAGTGTCGCGTTGATCGCCAACGGTACAACCACAGATGGCGGTACGGTCAACCTGCAAGCAAATGGTGATTTCACTTATACGCCGGCTCAAGGTTTCTACGGTACGGATAAATTTGATTATACGCTGCTCGACGGTCACGGCGGTACGGCCACAGGTGTTGTTACCATCAATATTCCCGGCCCGCTCATTGGCACGAACGGTAATGACACGATCACTGGCGGCAGTAATAATGATACCATCAATGGTCTCAATGGTAATGACCAGTTGAATGGCGGCAGTGGTAACGACACCATTATGGGCGGCTCCGGCAATGACAGCATGAACGGCAACAGTGGCAACGACGTTCTTCACGCCGGCTCCGGCAATAATGTCATGCACGGTAATGACGATAATGACCTTCTGTATGGAGGCTCTGGAAACGATGCGATGTATGGCGACAGCGGCAGTGATACGCTTGTTGCCGGTACCGGCGCCGACACAATGACCGGCGGCGGCGGCGG
>Ga0302315_10005482_pt1 | contig 10830 bp, 7 predicted proteins | sample III_Palsa_N3_1_FD_200532 | JGI IMG/M metagenome (GOLD analysis project Ga0302315, IMG submission 200532) | Peat permafrost microbial communities from Stordalen Mire near Abisko, Sweden - III_Palsa_N3_1 | ecosystem: Environmental > Terrestrial > Soil > Palsa > Peat permafrost | place: Sweden... | reverse complement strand
GTTCAGCGGATAAATCTGTATCGGACAAATGATCTCGGCAATCAGTTCATGCTCCTCAAAAAGCTTGTCCGCCGCCTTTTCCGCCTCGTGCAAGCAGCCACCATAGCAGACCAGAGTAACGTCAGGCCTGGACGCGGATCGAATGCGCGTGGTGGGAAAATCCTCGTCCGTATGCTCGGCCCAGAAGCCTTGAATTGTCTGGTGGCTCACGTACTCCCCGTACATCGTCTTGTTCTCGATCACGATGGTTGGCCGATCAATGGTGGAAAACAATTTGTCGTATACCAGGTGCGGATCGAACCTTGGATGCAGCGCCAGCACGCGCGTCCCCGGAAGCCCGAGAAAATGCTTCTCCAGACATTGGCTGTGGGTCGCGCCATAACCGCGTCTGCCGCCCATTGGGGTGCGAATGATCGTCGGCACCGTCACCTGATCGTTATACATCCACTTGAACTTCGAAGCGTGATTGATGATCTGGTCGGCCGCCAAGGTCATAAAATCGCCAAACATGATCTCGCACACTGGATGCATCCCGGCCAAAGCCAACCCATTGCCAATGCCCACAATAGCCGCCTCGCTGATGGGCGTATTCTTCACGCGCCCAGGGAAGGTCTGGCTCAGGTCTTTGGTGACTTTGAACGCGCCGCCATATGGACCTTCTATGTCCTCGCCGAGAATGAAACCGCGCTTGTCTTCTGCCATGTGCTGCTTGAGCGCCTGATAGATGCGCGTAACTACTCGCTCCTTGCCGTCGATCGTTGTCTTTTGCCAGACCGGCGCGGAAAGATCAAGCTTCTCGTCCGCGCCATTTTCGGCATATGGAGCAGGCGTTGCCAGCGCAACCGCATGATCGATCTTGGCTTCAGCCTCTTGCTTGAGCTTCGCTGCTTCCTTGGGAAACTGCTCTGTGAATCGCGCGATCGGATCCTGTGCCCAGTAGCGTGCCAGCTCATCCTTAGGCCGATCGTCGTCGCCTTTGGAGTGCGCCATCAGACGCGAAGTATCGATGCGGAAGAAGGCTGGACGGCTTTCGCTGCGAACCTTTTTCACCGCCTCGGCCATCAAGTCTTGAAGCGCGTTGGGATTGGCAGTCGTTCCGTGATAGGAATCGATGCCGAAAGCCTCGGCTCTCGCGCAGATGTCGCCTGAAAGCGTCAGCGTCTGTGAAGTGCTCTGCGCATAGAGATTGTTTTCGAGAACGATCATCATGGGCAGATCCCATTTGGAGATAATGTTCAGTGTCTCGTAGAGCGTGCCTTCGCCAAGCGTGCCATCACCGATGAACGTAACCACGATGTTGGCCGGCAAGTCTGAATTGCGGTTGAGCTTCTGCGCCAGCGCCATGCCTGCAGAAACCGGCGTCATGCCGCCCTGGATGCCGTTCGAATATACGCCATGCGCGCAGATATGTTGGCTGCCACCGCGGCCCCCGCAGATGCCAGTGGTGCGGCCCATCACCTCGGCCATCAGGCCATCCGCGTCACCGGTGCGCGCAAGGTAATGGCCGTGGCAGCGATGGTTGCTCACCATCAGATCGCCGTCTATAAGCTGGCTGGCAACGGCCACGCCAGTAAACTCTTGACCGATGCAGGTATGCACCGTGCCGAAGAGCTTGCCCTCGGAAAATAGTTTTAGTAATCGTTCTTCAAAAGATCGAATAAGAAATGCTTGCGACCATGAGACTTGATCGCAGGAAAGGACCTCATAGTTCAATCGAACCATCCTCACTCTTCAAGAGCCGCCGAGGCGCAGGAAGAAGATCGTGAGCCGTTTGCGATGCAGGAGGAACATCTGATCTGCGTCGCTCGAACAACTCTTTGTTTTGCTTATACCTGTGCGCACAAACCGGTCTACGGCGGACAGGTATAACGGACGGGAACCACATCTTCATGGTTTCATGGAGCCCAGTGCATGTCAACGCGCGTGGAGGTCTTCGACCGCCTCATTGGATGCGTCGCTACGTTCCTTTGGTCACAGCGGACGGCATCCATCAACGACATTTAGATTGCGAGAAAGCTATTTCCTCGAGCGTGGAAGAAGCACCAAGAGAATTTGTTCCAGATCGTTATAAGTCAAACATAAGCCAAGATAGGCAGGACAAGTAAGGAAAGGTGATTTGGACGGAACGCTATCGGCGCCTAAGTTCTTGAACCGTGTCCGAGTGGAAATAAATGGAAGCAGGTGAACTGGCAAACACACCTTATCCCTTGAACAAACAGGACCGGCCCCGAGCATTGCCCGGAGCCGGTAGATTTCCGCGAATCAACTGAGCTGCTTGTTAACAGTTCGCTTAGTAAGGGCGATAGTAATAGCCCGGAGGTGGTGGCGGGGGAGGATACCCATAGGGGTAGTAACCGCGACGGTACAGCGTAGGCCGCTGCGACGGAGGAGGAGCATTGGCGGCGAGCCGCTGCGCTTCCTGATAGCTGACGGGCTGCACTGTTACCGGAGTATTCAGGTGGAAATCCATGATCGCTTCCGCCGGAATCCAGACGCGCGGGCCAGGCGTGGCGGCCGATGCAGCCGTGCCGCCTACTGCGCCAGCGCCAGCTCCGATCGCCGCTCCTCCACCACCGCCAACCGCGCCGCCAATGAGAGCGCCCAGGATCGCGCCGCCAAAGGCGTTACCTACGGTGCGGCCAGCCTTGTTCGGGCTCTTTACGTTGAGCGGGTCCGAATCCAGCGCATAGCTCTTGCCACCCATCTGAAGGGAATCCAGCTTGAGGCCAAGCTCTGCGTTTCCTTCCAGCGCGCCAGCCTTCTTCACGTCCACAACTTCCCCTTGGATCGTGGCGCCGCGAGGTATAGCAAGCACTCCAGCCGCGTAGACGTCACGGACCACGGTGAACTCAACCGGCGTTCCGACCTTAGCCTTCTTGCTATCCAAGGGTTCGCTGGTGCGAACCTTCAGCAACTGTCCCTTGGTCAACATCACAGGATCGTGAGGCGGCTCGGGAGCTTGCGCAATTTGCGGCGGAGCCGGCGCGTAGTTTCCATTTGGCTGTGGCGGATAGGCAGGCTGCTGCGGTGGATAGCCGGGTTGCTGGGGCTGCGGATAGCCATACTGCGGAGGATATGCGCCCTGCGCGTTCGCGGCGCCATTGGCCGGAGCGGCGGGTTGCCCCTGATCTGCATAGTCCGTCTGATCCCCAGGCTGTCCCTGGCTGTTGGCCGCAGCCTGTGGGTCGCCGACCTTAAGGTTGTTTACGACTTTGGTAACACCCGGCACTTTGCTGGCGATGGATACTGCCAGCTGCCTGTTCGCATCGCTGGCCGTTGTCCCCGAGAGCGTAACCTCGCCTTGCACTGTACCTGCGCTGATCCAGTCCTCCTTCAGCTCCGGCGCAGCATCCAGAGTACGCACTACATCCATTTCGATTTGCCCATCTGTGCGTTGTCCTGCAGGTGTGGAATCCTGGGGAGAACTCCCTGGGTCCTGGGCCATCGCGACCGGCGCGCTCAGACTCATCCAGCTTCCCAAGCTGCCGATCACGAGAACCGCAGGCCAAATATTGCGAAAAGTCTGGTCATTCATGGTTATTTTCCTATTCTTCAGTCCCGCTCGTGCTGGGATGATCACCGCCGCTTTTGCCTCAATCTTAAATAGCGTACGCCGGGCAAGAGCCGTCAGTCTGTTTAGACCCAGCTCGAATCAAAAAGTTCCGCAGAAAACTCCAGACAACGACGCTCCAGTCCACCTTAAGCTTAGCCAGGGTTAATGCTGCGGTCTTTGGTGAGTCGGGTCTTAGTGACTGGCAACCGGCAGACGGTCACGGTATTTCAGTAGCAGCGGCGCCAGATGCCTCGCGTCCCAGTAGCGAGGGAGAAATCGCTTGGGGTCGGCGACGGTCCGATAAAGCCATCCCAAACCCAGCGTATCCGCCCACACTGGTATGTGGACCTGATCTCCACTGAGGAAGGCAATTGCGGCACCAATGCAGTGAATCGCTGGACGGTAGCTGAGATGCTGCTTGAGGTACAAGCCGAGCCGCTCCTGTGTTCCACCGCCGACTCCAAGAACGATATGCTTCGGTTTTCGCTCTTCAATGCGTTCGAGCAGGTCTTCGTCGGAGATGGCTTGCCCATAGAGAGGCGCCAGATAGACATCTTCGTTAGCCACGCTTACGCCATTCTGGCGCAACCAGCGCAGGTTGCGCTGCGCAGCACCGGCGGTCGGCATCACCCAGAATGTGTTCCCCACGCTCTGAAAATCAGGCTCCTCAACAAGCGCACGCAGGTATTTCAATCCAGACAATTTAGGGATGCGGTTCCTGTCGATCAAATTCCACAAGAGGACCATGAAGGCGCTATCCGCAATCGCGAAATCCGCCCCCAGAAGTGCCTCCCGGTATCCCCTATCCACGGCCAGATTCTTGAGCGCAGGTGCTGCCGGTACCACAACCAGACCGCCCTGCCGCGACACAACATCGATCGCACCCTGAGCATCGCCCACGAAGAAGCGAACCCCCAGAATCTGTTGGAACCGCGGACTCGAACCCATGCTTGTCTCCTACCGTGTCGTGGTAACGCTGGAAAGCATTTGCTGCTCTATCCAGGCCATGGTTCGTGCCAGCCCGTCGCGGAGTTTAATGCTGGGCTCCCAGCCCAGATATTCTTGAATCTTGGTGTTGTCGCTGTTGCGGCCGTTCACGCCCTTGGGAGCGCTCAAGTTGTAGTTGCGCTTCAACTTGACACCCGCAAGCTCTTCGGCTATGTCCACCAGCTGGTTGATCGTAACCAATTCGCTGGATCCCAAATTGATCGGTTCCAGAATGTCGCTGTGATAGATGTCGACGACACCTTTGGTGCAATCGTCCACATACATGAAGCTCCGGGTCTGATGTCCATCGCCCCAGATCTCGATTTCATGCTTGCCCGAGATCTTTGCTTCCAATACTTTGCGACAAATTGCTGCCGGAGCCTTTTCGCGACCACCCGTCCAGGTTCCCAATGGTCCATAGACATTGTGGAAACGCGCGACCCTCGTTTCCAAACCATAATCTTCGAGAAAATGCCGGCACATCCGCTCGCTGAAGAGTTTTTCCCACCCGTAGCCGTCCTCGGGTAATGCGGGATATGCATCCTCTTCCTTCAGGGCCACTACATCTGGATTCGTCTGCTTTTCTGCGTTATAGACGCACGCTGAGGACGAGTAGAAGAAACGCTTCACTCCCCGCTCTCGCGCCGCCAGCAGCATGTGCGTGTTGGTCAGTACGCTCAACATGCAAAGTGCCTTGTTATTTTCGATGAAACCCATGCCGCCCATGTCCGCTGCAAGCTGAAACACGGCATCGACCCCTTGGGCGGCTTCCAGGCAATTCTCTTTGTCCTGCAAATCCAGAACTAGATTTTCGGCGTTAGGGTTCCTTTGATACCAATCTTGAAGCGGCTTTAAATCGACCGCCCGCACGCTGGCCGCACCTTCGTCAAATAATTTATTCACCAGATGACCGCCGATGAATCCGCCAGCTCCGCAAACCAGAGCGTGTGCGCCACGAATGTGCATAGGCTCAGAAATCCTTCCTTGGAATAAGAAAACCATTAGAAAATTCAGATTACCGTTGAGTACGGAGTACGCCCATTTCAGGGCGTTCTGCCAAGCTGAGGCACTCTATGGAAAAGGCCTAGAGCCGGTAATCCAATTGTACCAAGTGTTTACAAGTGGCAATACGGAACTTAGGTACTGTCAGGTTTCTTACCCGTTCAAGCAACCTGCGTTCAAAATTGGCACATCTAAACGGTTCGCTGATCGTTAGCTGTGCCTGTGAATTCCGCGAAGATAGTAGGTTGCACCGACAGTAAAGCCATTCGGATTCAAAAATCTCGGACCTTGAAATTTCTGCCAGAATTCGTATTCGTAATCTCCGCGAACATAAAGGGTCTTCCAGGCTCTGTATTCGGCGCCGGCGCCGAAGGCGTAGACCGTGTAGGTGTCATGCGTATACAGAGGGTTGTTCGAAGGAAAATCGATGCTGCCGATTCCGAGGACGCCCTTGACATAGGGCCGAACTCCAAAGATTGGGTGGTACTTGTAAATTCCCCCGCCCTTGATGGTCTGCTGCTTCATCCGGGCCAGACGCTCGGGCCTGTCAGCAAAAATTGAGGTCCCCTCCGCTTCGATACCCAGGCCATGAAACAAATTGTAGTCACCCCAGGCAGACACACCCAACATTCGGCTGCCAAATCCATAATCCAGTGCGTAATCCGAGAGTCCTACTCCTACCCCTAACGGGAGGCCACCAATTTTGACTGCCGGCGCTACTTGGGAAAAGACAGGCAGGGTTAAGAGGGTTATCAGTGCTGCCAGGACAAGCTTCGATCGCATTCGATTTCTCCTTGTGATTGCAGACCTCCTCCCCCGAGGCCGATCTTGGTAGAAGTGTACAACGGACCACTCCTATTCCAATGCAAAGAAATTGCAAAGACTTGCAGCGAAAAGAGCTACAAGTCAAAAGAGCACACAATTCCCACATTTGTTTGCAGCAGTTTTCGAGACATATTCCCACTTCGGGAAACTTGCTTGAACTTCGTCGTATGCACCCTTACTGCAGCAAATCCCCGGCCTCGCTTCGGATCGCCGCGAGGAATTTCGTGAGTGCTTTCACCCGCTCGGTGGCCATCTCGCGCGATTTCGGCAAGCGCAGTTTCCCTGGCAGCTCATACACGGCCCGCTCCAGGACTGGAACGACATCGGAGTAAGTGGCAAACCGCGTGTCTCGGCCTACCTTTACGAACGCTCGCAGCGCCCCAATTGCACCTAGCTGCTCTAGGATATCGGAATCGCGGAGCACTACCGCTTCGGGCAGCACCGCGTCATCCTTGGGCTGGTGGGTGCGAATGGCTTCCGCCACAGCCTCAAGCTTCTCCGCAGGAAATCCCCAAGCGGTCAATAACTCGCGGCTCCTGGCAATCGTGTAGGGTACGTGGTCCCATCGCGCCAGTTCAATGGGATCGGCAGGGCGATGGCCGAGAAACACGCCCAGATCGTGCATCCAAGCGGCCGCAAAGAGCACGTCATCGTCGCAGTCTTCGCCATCCGCGATTCGGCTGGCAAGCGCATATAACCGCGGCTGATGGCCAAATTTGTCAACTGGCGCGGCTTCCGCCCGAATGTAGGCAACCACGGAAGCTCGCCACGATGGTGCCGTCACGCAGTGACCTCGTTAGCCGGCCAGCGCGGGGTAATCCGAATCAGCTCCAGTGCCCCCAGGTCTTCGATCAGCCAGTCAGGCGATAAAGCCGGTACCGCAAGCAATCCGCGGCTGGGCAGCTCGACGGCCTCGAAAGCCTCCGCATCGGCGGCCAGAACCCGCCCAGAGCCATTCGCGGCAAACAGGTACTGCAAGCCAGCAAATTGCCTGCCCAGAAGGCGCTCGGCAAGATGATCCACCGGAGTCCGGTCCATCGATTTGCCGGTCCTACTACCCTCGACGCGCATCTTCTCCACGCAAAAGTAATCGCGATCGACCAGCACTGTCCTGTCCACCAGCTCCAGCGGAGCCTCTTTTCCTGCGTTGGTTACGAGCCGAATCGCTTCCAGCGCTTTGGCCACATGCAGTTCGCGCGGCCGCCCGTAATCGAAGAGCCGATAGGTAATGTCGCAATTCTGCTGCGTCTCCAACAGCACCGAACCGGGCCAGATCGCGTGAACCGTCCCGGCATCTACAAACACCATATCGCCGGCGGCGACAGGCAAGACTTCGAGGCTCGATTCCAGCGTTCCGTCCGCGACCTCGCGCTCGACCGTCTCAAGCGTCACGCCCGGCTTGAGGCCCGCAGCGACCTCCGCCCCCCGCTCCGCCGCAAGCGTATACCAGCATTCGGTCTTGCCGCGCGGCTGGCCGTATTTCCGTGCGAGGCGATCGTCGGGATGCACCTGCACACTCAACTTTTCCTTGGCAAAGATTACCTTGAGCAGCAAGGGCGAGGCGCCTTGAGCCGATTCCGGTACGCCCTCGCCCATCATGGCCTTGGAATGCCCCGTAAAGACCTCACCGAGCGTGCTACCTTTCAGCGGCCCAGTAACCACCTTGCAATCGTCGCCTGTCAGCCAGACTTCGCCAATCGGATCGGCCTTCCCATCCGAAACGAAGTCGTACCACGGCCGCAGGTCCGCCGTGCCCCAGATTCTCTGTACAAACTTCGGCTCCAGCCGGAACGGCGCCAACACTTCTACTTCCGATTTCAAATCCATCGCAATTCACTCCATCGAGCTCAAATCCCTCTTCGCTCCCTCACTTTAGCAAAGATGGATTGCTGTCACGGTTGCGCCTGTTATCAAAATCCACGAACTTCGCTTTCCTGTCCACTGAAAGAATCTTGCATATCCCGACCAACCCATTACCTGCGGATGACTGAAAACATTGCCCCAACCCCTCCCTTGCAGATACCCTGAGAGTGACAGGCGATGGCTGGGGTCATCCGGCCCAGTCATCGCAAACGAACTAGATCCGCCTCAGGGACGCGCTCAGCCACCAAAGGATTGCCGCCGAAATTGCTGCCGGAATGTATCGGGACTTGCGATGTGAACCCGGCGTCTGGACGCGCAAGTCGGATCGGAAATTTGAGCCCCCTGCAACCCCCAAACCCAGGTTGGCGCAACCCGCCACCCGGCGCCTTACACGGCAAAAGGAGAGCCATTCGCATGTCGAAGCAAGTTTCTATCTGTGTCCTCGGATCAGGGTACGTGGGACTCGTCGCCGCAGTGTGTTTTGCTGAGATCGGCCACAAAGTCGTCTGCGTCGACAACAACGAGGCTAAGGTCAAGATGCTCAACGAAGGCGGCGTGCCGATCTACGAGCATCACCTTCCTGAAATGCTCGGCAAGCATCTCAACCGCGGCGTCGAGTTCACCACCGACCTGGCCTATGGCGTGGAAAGCTGCGAGGCCATCTTCATCGCTGTCGGAACGCCCCAGGGCAGCACCGGTTCGGCGGACTTGTCCTACGTCGAAGCTGTCGTGAGCGAAATCGCGCGCGCCGTGAATGGCTACAAGGTGCTGGTGGAAAAGAGCACCGTCCCTGTCTACACCAATGAATGGATCACGCGCTGCATGCACCGCCACGGCGTCGAGCCGGGCACATTCGACGTGGTTTCGAACCCCGAGTTTCTGCGTGAAGGCACCGCCATCCAGGACTTCCTGCACCCGGACCGCATTGTCGTAGGAGCCAACAGCGAACGCGCTGCCGACGTCCTGCGCCGCATCTACGCGCCGCTTACCGATGGAACCTATTTCACCACGCGGGACGCCCTTCCTGGCATGCTGAGCCCGGAAAATCCAGCTAAATTGCTCGTAACCTCCGCGCAGAGCGCTGAAATCATCAAGCACGCCTCCAACGCCTTCCTGGCGCTTAAGATTTCCTTCATCAACGCGGTAGCCAACCTCGCCGAGTCGGTCGACGCCGACATCGAAGACATCGCCGCCGGCATGGGCCTCGACTCCCGCATTGGGCCCAAATTCCTGCGCGCAGGCCTTGGATACGGAGGCTCCTGCTTCCCCAAGGATGTGGCCGCCTTTTACTGGGTGGCACAGCAGCAGGGCGTCGATTTCCACCTTCTCGAGGAGGTGCGCAAGATCAACGCCACGCAGCAGGAGATCTTCTTCAACAAGGTTCGCTCGGCGCTCTGGACCTTGCGCGGCAAGAAACTCGCCACGCTGGGCCTGTCGTTCAAGGGCGACACCGACGATATCCGCGACTCTCCCGCAATCGACGTCATCCGCAAGCTGATCGACGCAGGCGCGACGATCTCGGCCTTCGATCCGGCGGCCATCGATCGCGCGAAGAGCGTCTTGCCGCCGTCGGAGAGCATCCACTACGCGAGCAGCGCCTACGAAGCGGCCGAGGGCGCGGACGCGGTGCTGATTCTGACGGACTGGGCAGAATTCGGAAAGCTTGACCTGCCTCGACTCAACCAGGTGCTGCGCTTCCCGATCATCATCGACGGCCGCAACCTCTACAGGCCCGCCTACATGCATGAACAGGGCTTTACTTATGTCAGCGTCGGCCGCCCTGCGGCTTATGTCGCGCAGCAGGGAAAGCCGAAGCGGCTTGTGCTGTCTTAGCTCGCGTAAAAGACTGATCGGCCAGAACTGTGGGTTTCCGGCCGGGGCGTCTGCGAACGGCTGTTGACGATTTCAAATCCAGTTTCACGACTGCATCCCGGAGTGTAACTCTTTGATTATGCGCGTACTTGTCACCGGCGCTGCCGGCTTTCTCGGGTCTCACCTCACCGACCGCCTGCTCGGCGAGGGCCACTCGGTTATTGGCGTTGATAACCTGTCTACCGGCGATCTGGGCAATATCTCGCACCTCAACAACGAGCCACGCTTCTTGTTTGAGGAGCTCGACATTTGCCAGCCCTTCGACCCTGGCAAAGTCGATGCTGTCTACAACATGGCTTCGCCTGCCAGCCCGCCCGAATACCTGAAGCTGGCCATCGAAACCCTCCGCGTCGGCTCCGTCGGCACGGAAAACACGCTGGACATCGCCCACAAATACGACGCGGCTTATCTGCACGCATCCACTTCCGAGTGCTACGGCGACCCGCTTGAACACCCGCAGACGGAGAGCTACTGGGGCAATGTCAACCCGGTCGGTCCGCGCTCGGTTTACGACGAGGCCAAGCGCTACGCCGAGGCGCTGACCATGGCTTACCACCGTTCTCGCGGGGTGAATACCCACCTGGTGCGCATCTTCAACACTTACGGACCGAGGCTGCACCCGAGCGATGGGCGCGTGATTTCTAACTTCGTGATGCAGGCTCTGCGCGGCGAGCCGTTGACGGTTTACGGCGATGGCCAGCAGACGCGCAGTTTCTGTTACGTTGCCG
>Ga0302315_10005480_pt1 | contig 10831 bp, 22 predicted proteins | sample III_Palsa_N3_1_FD_200532 | JGI IMG/M metagenome (GOLD analysis project Ga0302315, IMG submission 200532) | Peat permafrost microbial communities from Stordalen Mire near Abisko, Sweden - III_Palsa_N3_1 | ecosystem: Environmental > Terrestrial > Soil > Palsa > Peat permafrost | place: Sweden... | reverse complement strand
TGGAACGGTAAAGACCGTCACGGTATCCCGCGATCCATCGGGAAAACATTTTGCATCCGTATTGGTCGATACCGGCAAAGATGCACCTTCGGCAGAGAGGTTTACCGCCGCAACAACTCTAGGCATCGACTTGGGTCTTACGCACTTTGCGACGTTCAGCGATGGAGAGAAGGTGGCCAATCCCCGCTTCCTGAAGGCGTCTCTGGCGAAGCTAGCCCGTGAGCAACGGAAACTATCTCGCAAGGCCAAGGGGAGCAAGAATAGGGCAAAGCAGGGCATCCGGGTAGCCCTGGCGCACGAAAAGATACGGAACCAGCGAAATGATTTCCTACACAAACTATCCACCCGCATCATCCGCGAGAACCAAGCGGTTGCGCTGGAGGACTTGAACGTGGCGGGAATGGTGACGAATCGGAAACTGGCAAGATCAATCTCTGATGCGGGATGGTCTGAGTTTGGTCGCCAACTGGAATACAAAGCTGCGTGGGGCGGCAAGACGGTCATTCGCATTGGCCGGTTTGATCCTTCCTCGAAGCTCTGTACATGTGGCATCATCAATCGGACCCTGAAACTTTCTGACCGTGTATGGACCTGCGATTCTTGCGGAACCACCCACGACCGGGATGTGCTTGCGGCGAACAACATAAAGCGTTTTGCTTTGGGGCGGGTCACGCCCTTTGAGCCTGTGGAGAGTGCGCGCCCTAAAGCGTCTCGTCGAAGCAGGAAGACGGAAACTGCGTCGTGACAATTATGGTGTGGCGGGCTACTTCGTTACCTCATTCCTGTGTGGAGGGACTACTTTGCTTCAGGTTTTGGAACTAGCAGCGGAACCCATGCACGCCGCTCATTGTCATACAACACAATAGGCCCATTGAAAGTTGTCTGCATTTGACCGCCCCACATCGTAAATGTCGTATCTGGAGTGATTACATCTCGGGGCAGTACTGGCTTCGCGCTCTCTAAAACATTGAGGCGATTTTCATCGGTCCAGATGCGGGAATACATGAAAACGATGACCACCAGCAACGCTACATTCCAATACCTTCTCATTTCATTTCCTCATTTCAGCGCAGCAGCGCATCAGTTCTTTGCTACAAGGGGTGCGTTTGGACAATCTCGCTTATGTCCTTCATATCCTTCCCCGCACAACCCACAAACATCATCCTCATCGCCACACTCGCTACATACAGAGCGAAGGTATACGCCATGGATGCAGCACATAGGATCATAGTTTTCATTCGTCTCATTCTTCTTGTTGGTATTCCACGATCTCCCGATACATAGGCCATATATAAGCCCTGCGGTGGCTAGTCCTAAAATGTAATAAAGCATGGTCTCTCCATTCCTTTGTCGTAGCTGGGGTTAGTGCCTTGGGGCTGTACCGCCTGCAACACATTGTTCATTCCTGTTGGGTCCACAAATCTTTGGCAGCACGTCTCTGTTTGGCGTCCGATCCTCGAATACGACCTTGCCGATAGGCATCCAGTAGTCGCCGAGAAGGGTGCAATTTACCCCCTCCCATTTCTCGCAATTCTCTTTGTGTTGGTAAATGTGGTTGACAATGATCAACGCACCCAGAGTCGTGATTCGCTGGGCCGCAAGGCTTCACCCGCTCATTGCCGGGGTAGGCGGCTTCGACAGGATCAAGAATGAATTGCACCGTCGCCTTCGTCTGCGCACCTGCCGTGAGTGCCACGCTAAACATCAAGAGTGCTATTGCCTTCATGGGGTCTCCTTAGATGTGGTGCGGACAGCTTTGCCTCCAGAGCCGCTACCCGTTCGGTCAGTTGGAGGATGTCGTAATGCTGACTCTCGCATAGGCTGTAGAGCGTGCTCTCCGACCGTTGGGCTCGGTCATGAGCTAGGCGTGCGTCGATAGCCGCACATTGAGCATCCTTAGCGTTGTGTGCGTCCCGCGAGTTCTCGTAGTAGTTCCCGTAAAGATCAAATGCTCCCATCTCACTCCTCCTCTTGCTCCAACAGAAATTGCAGGTACGACTCCTGCCAGCTTTCAAACGTCTCCCTGTTCATCTCTTGCTGCGGTCTGGCTAACCTCTCCAGTTCCGCGATGAGTTGGAGTAGTTCGGTCACAAAACAACCCTAGCGCATATGACAAGCGAAGTCAACCACTAAATTAGCTAACGTAAGCGAACATAGTTGACAGCATCGCTCCAGTTCGTATATTGTTCGGGAATGGCTATTTCAAAAGCGGAACTCGTCGAGGCAATCAAGAAAGATCAGGGCGACTTGTCCCTCCGCGCTTACGCTGCCCATTTGGGGGTTTCGGCTGCATACTTGTCAGACTTCTACCGGGGCCGCAGGGATGCCGGAAAGACGCTGCTCTCCTTGTTTGGCTACCGGCGCACTCGAACAGTGACAGACCTCTACATAAAGACCAGAAAAGAGAAGGCATGAGCAAACCCCTCGACGCAGCACTTGAAGTAATCCGTCCAGTATTGGACGACCACAAAGAAAAGAGGAAACCATGAGTCTCAGCAACCCGCACGAAAACGGATCACCTAACCCCTCTACTCGTTGGTTTGAGTGGAACGGCGAAAACGGCGCTATCAGCTACTACGACAAGGAAGCCAAAAAGAGCGTCGAAGTTCCGATGCCTTTCACCTTCATCCTCCTGGACGAGCTTGGCAGCGTACGCGGCTGGCATGATCCCAGCTCCTCCGGCATCTACTCCAACGAGGTCAAGGACACGCGCCAGGACACGCTTGTAGTCAAGGCGTTCAAAGGTGGCACGCTGGCAGAAGGTCTCTACCGCGACATCAAGGATCGCGTCGGCAATCTCGGCGGTTCATTCCACGCCAATTGCTACATCGCCTTCAAGGATGCCGGGAATCTGCGCATCGGGGTTATCAGATTCAAGGGAGCAGCCCTCGGTGCATGGATGGACTTTCGCAAAGAGAACCGCAAGGACTTCTACAGCAAAGCGGTCAAGATGAACGGCTATACCGAAGGGAAAAAGGGTAAGGTCACCTTCCGTATGCCGAAGTTCGCTATGGCGGATATCTCCCCGGAGACCATCACGGCGGCCATTGAGCTAGACAAGACCTTGCAGGAGTTCCTTACCGGGTACCTGTCTCGCACCAAGCAGGATCAGACTGAATTTGCCTCTCAGGTGCAGCGTGAGGCCGATCCTCCGGCGGATATGTTTGACGACGTGCCGACCGACGACGGAGCACCACCGGCAGACTACGTCGCCACGGACGATGATTTGCCAAACTTCGACGCGGACGAACTTTTCTAGGAGAACACCATGAGCCTCATTGACATTGGAACAGAAGCCCTCACCTTGGAAGCCTTGCTCTATGAGGCTCAGGGTGAGATAACCCCGGAACAGGAAGCGCAGATGGACTCGCTTCTGGCAAGAGGCGCTGATGCTTTGGATGGCGCAGCGTGGGTATTGAGAAAGTTGGAGAATGATGAGAGTTACCTCAAAGCTGAAGCGTTACGCTACTCGAATCGGGCTAAATCTCTTGCTGCGAATGCTGATTACCTACGATCCCGCATGGCTTTCGCGCTGGATGCAGCATTTTCGGGGAAACTGAAGACCGAGCGCAACACCCTGTGGATGCAGAAGTCGGCCGATACCTTACAGGTAGAACTCGCGGCCGACGCAGACTTGGCTCGTCTCGATGTGACCGACAGCGAGTTCGTGAAAAAGACCTATGCGCTCGATACGCAGGCGGTCAAGCAGCGGTATCAGGCTGGCGATCGCATCCCCGACGCTATTGTCGTAAATGAGGTTCCCGGTAAGCGCAGCCTCCGCATGAGGTAGTCCAGCATTTGGACGTTCTAGCCCATCGCCGTATCCGACCACGAGCGTCGGACTAACATGGGCTGGAGCCTCCACCGAGTAGCCCGAAAGGGCGAGGTTGGGGAGATAGTGAGTTCGGCTCTGCTCTCCAACTCCAACCAAATTCCAGCCCCAGAAAGAGAGACTAAGCCATGCAATACGATCAGCGCGAAGATTCATACAACGCAGAGAAGTCAAAGACTCCAGCAGGCTCCGAACCTATCCCCAACCATATCCAGAGAGCGAAGGCACCCCTTACGGCTGACTGGAAGATCGGAAAGGCCGTACAGGAGCCCGCAGACCTCCAGTGCGCCTCTGGCACCATGCAGGGTACTCCGTCTGGAGGCTCGAAATCGGCCATCATAGCGAAGCTGGATAGGGGGCGGGAGGGTCATCGACAACAGCGAGACGCCTTCCTCTCCGCCGCCGAGAATGAGAACCTTCTGATGGCGAAGTATCAGACCGCCATCAACATCCTTACCCTCCACCCTGAGACAGAAGTAATTGTTGAATTGCTTCAGTTAGGGATTGTACTGTAGAGTTTTGTTAGGGAAGCTCTGGCGAGTGACCTATTAGGCAAACACCGACTGATCCTCGGTGCAGTGTCCGGGAGGGACTGATAGACCTCCCGGATTGCCTTCACTATCAGGAAGGAACGAATGAGCATCCGCATAATGTCTAGCGTTTGGGAGTCAGGGGCCTTTGATGGCTCAACACTTCTGCTGCTTTTAGCTTTAGCTGACGCCGCAAACGATGAGGGGTTTTGCTGGCCTAGCGCAGCCACCCTTATGAAGAAAACCAGACTTTCTCACGCCACCCTTTTCCGTTCAATGAAGGAGCTAGTGGATGCCGGGTGGATCGAAAAAAAGGCTCGCGCGGGCTCTAAAAACGTCTTCTACCAATTCAAAAAGCTGTCTCAATCTGAGACTCTGCCAAATGCAAACCTGTCTCAATCTGAGAAAAAGCTGTCTCAATTTGAGATTACCCCCACACCCCCATATAGGAGTAACCGTAAGGAACCGTCTAGTACTAAGGCAGCAAGCAGCAAAGCAGTTGCTTTTGAACTACCCCAATGGATTGCGGCGAACGAGTGGGATGCCTTCGAGGAGATGCGCACGAAGATGCGAAAGCCGATGACCGACCGATCTCGGCAGATGATCGTGAATGAGATTGGGCGGCTGGCGGCATTGGGGAGTCCACCACATAAGGTGCTTGAACAATCGGTAATCAACGGCTGGGCCGGAGTATTCGCAGTACGACAGGAAGGAACCAATGGCAATCGACAAGGATATCTGGGAAAGTCAGAGTCAAACCTCCGAGCCCTCCAAGTATCTCTCGCAGATCAAGAAACTCCTCTTCATTCTCGCGGAATCGAGGCAGGCGACGGTGGCAGTCTCAACGTACACCGTGTACTCGAAGGGACTCGAAAGTTACCGAATTGAGGATATCGAGACAGCTATCGCCTATTTCGCACAGCAGGAGCGTCGGGAGGGGGATACAGCCTTTCCGAGCCTCGGATCGCTTGTAGGTCAAGTGAAGGCCAGCAAACAGCATCGTACGGAAGCCTTCAAGCAAGAACAGTACAACCGGGAGCGCCAACACTATTTGGACAACCCCCACCTCTACGTCTCCATGAAGGAGATCACCGATGCGGTGAACGACCGGATGAGGCACCGCAAAGTTGGGGAGAGCATCCCATTCGAGAAGACCGCCGCCGAGTTATGGCGGCAGGAAGATACCAACCGATGCTTGGAGAAGCTACGCCGGAGGCCGCTATGAACCAAGAACTTATGTTTGCTACGGGAAACGTCGTCGCGTCCACTCCTCAAGATTTCTTTGACGATATGAATTATGAATTCGGCCCTTTTGATGTGGATGTTTGCGCGCTGCCCGAAAACGCTAAATGTAAACATTATCTATCTCCCGAGATGGATGGCTTATCGTGGGACTGGAGAGGCATGTGCTGGATGAACCCTCCCTACGGAAGAGAGATATCGAAGTGGGTAGAAAAAGCTAGTAAAAGTGCTAGTGAAAGCTACGAAACCACCGTCGTTTGTCTCTTGCCTGCGCGTACCGACACGCGTTGGTGGCATGAATACATTTGGGATGAAAAACTGCATAGACCGCGCCGGGGAGTGGAGATCCGCTACGTGCGGGGCAGGCTAAAGTTTGGAGGCTCTAAAAACGGAGCGCCATTCCCTTCGGCTGTGGTGATATTTCATGGGACGTCAAAATGACCAACAAATTCATCGCCGTAAAGGATGTTCCGATCACCAAGCGAGCCAACTATGGCGAATCGGCCACCATCATCGCCAAGCTCGCCTCAAAGATGTTTGACCGGGAGCCTGTCCTCGCCCTGCCCGTCAAGGGTATACAGGCTGGCCGGAGCCTAGCTAGACGCCTCAAGGCAATTGCCGCTAAAGAGGGATGGTTTTTGAAGTGGAGCCGTAGCGCAGACTCGAAGACGTTCTATTTTTGGATTGAAGAGGAGGCGGATTAGATGGGATACCACGATTTGAGCGATTCAGGGATGGATGGCACGGCTCGCCGCAAAGAGGCGTCGAGAATTGTAGACATCATTCAAGACTTTACCGAGCAGATGACCCCATCCGAACGCAAGTTTGTAGAGCAGATGGGAGACGATTTTGCGCCCGTCAGCACAAAACAATTGTTTTGGCTACGCGACATAAAGGACAAATACTAATGAAAGATGAAACGATGCCGCTATTCGCAGGGTGTGCCTATGTCGTAGGGCAAGGGCACAAGGGCCAGAAGTCCTTCAAGATTTTCTGTAACAAACTCTGTGCGCCAGGTTCAAGTCACTGCCCGAAGCACGACCTCATCACCGAAGATGAGGGTAAAGAGCCGGAGCGTAAGAGGCTGGCACGCAAGGCCAAGCGAGACTACCGTAAGGCTGATATTGAAGCACTCGCAAGCTCACCCCTTCGGGCCAATAACCCAGACGCAGAGAAAACCAAAGAGCGGATTTATTCGGAGGCCGAGTGAACTACGGATTATGTGCGTGCAACTGCAATCGTACGACGAAAATTTGCTCCCGCAATGACTCCCGCAGGGGTTACGAGAAAGGGAAGCATAGAACGTACGTGAAGGGTCACCAGCCAAAAGCTAACCGAAAAAGCGACGTGGAGTTCGTCGCTGAAGATCGAGGTCACGGGACGGCCTGTTGGATTTGGCGACTAGCCATTGATAAAGATGGTTATGGAGCAAAGACATATAAACGCAAATCGGTAAAGGCTCACCGGTTTTATTACGAGAAGAGGTTTGGCCAAATTCCAGAAGGATTGGTATTGGATCATTTTTGTAGGGTGAGGGCTTGCGTGAACCCTGACCATGTAGAGGCCGTTACGGGCGTGGTGAATATCCGCAGGGGAGCTAATGCAAAAATCACGGAGGACGACGCGGCGACGATTAGAGAAATGGCCAAACAGGGAGCCTATCAACGAGAAATCGCAGGGGTATTTGGTATCAGTCGGTCTCACGTAAGCACAATCGTATCGGGGGGAGCCTGGGCATGAACAGCTATGGATTATGTCAGTGTGGATGTCAGCAAACCACCCCAATAGCGAAGATGACAGATTCTAGGCGAGGCTATCGCAAGGGCGAGCATACCAAGTACTGCCCCGGCCACATCCAACGTACCCAAGGCAAGACGGCGCTGGTCGTCCAACATTGGACGGGCGAGATAACTGACCACGACCTCATCAACCTGCGTGGAGCCGATATAGGCGAAGCCGCTATGGTGATCGACGCCCGCGTTCGCCAGATTGAAAAGCAGACGCGCTCGAACTTCGTAGAGCTTGGCCTGTTATGCCTTGAGGTAAAGAACCGCGACCTCTGGGCGAAGCTGACCGATACCGAGACCGGGTGCATCTTCCATAGCTGCGATGATTGGATGTCTTCGGCCCTGAACGTCTCACGCTCCAGCGCCTACGCCGCCATGAAAGCGATAGAGGCGACCAGAGGCATTCCAATCGAAGACCTCAAGGCTATGACGCGGGAGAACCTCCAGCAGTTCGCGAGATTGTCTACCAGCGTGCAGCCGAAGTACCTTGAAGATGCCAAGCGGATGTCTGTCAATGACTTCGTGACGGCCATCAACCTCAATGAGCCAAACCAGCACCTAAGCAAAGCGCCAAAGCTCATCATCAACCTCGAATCCCCGGCCCGGAACGCGTTCGATGAGGCCATTGAGATAGCCAAGTTCGCGCAGGAGGTATCGAGCCGGGAAGAAGCTATTGAAGCGATTGTGGCCTACTACTGCGATGGTCTATGCGAGCGCAACGGCTACGCGCAGATGTCCAACCGGGAAGCCTACGAGATGGCAAAGAAAAGGAGTGTTGCGTGATGCCTCTGTATATCAAGATCGACATAACGGAAGACGGAAAAGTTTACGCGTGGCAAAGTGAAGACGGTCTCAAGTATGCGACCTCAACCACGTTCGGCTATTCCCCTCGCGAGGTGCTGCTAAAGATTGCCGATAAGATGCAGCGCAGACCGAAAGGAGCCGCATGACGCGCACGGAGCTTCTGGTATGGTTCTATCGCAGACGCAACCCCAACCACGGAGAGCGAGCCCTGCGACCAGCAGGCATCTGGACTCTCAGGAAAGAGCTTGGCTACGGATTCGAGCAAGCTCTTGAGGGTCTGATTGATTTGGGGGCCATTATAAAAACAGGCTGGACATACGAGGTGAGCCCTGCATGGCAGCGTGGATTAGGAGTAAGCGGACAAAGCCGCGTCCTGGGAGAATCGAGGGTCAGGACTTACAGGAGCAGCGAAAGCGCATCTTTGAACGGGACAAGGGAGCCTGTCAAGATTGCGGACGGCCTGTGGTCTTCAACGCCCCTGAAGAGTGGCCTAACAGCTTCCACCGCGCACATATCCGAGGCAAGCGGATGTGGGGCGACGGAGATGATAACGTAAAAACCTCATGCGGTCAGTGCCATAGAGACCATCACGGAGCGACCAAAAATGGGAAGATTCAACACACACAAATACGGAGCCGTGAGGACTGGTAAGTACGCCTCAAAGAAAGAGGCTAAACGCGCCGGGGAGCTTGCCTTTATGCGAGACCTCGCTATCATCTCCGACCTAGAGGAGCAGGTAAAGTTTGAGATTATCCCCGCGTGCCCCCCCAATCGAGCGGCGCACTATGTGGCGGATTTTTGTTATGTGGATTGCGCTACCGGCGAACGAATCACCGAAGACGTAAAAGGCTATAGAACGAGCGAATTTGTTCTAAAAAAGAAACTGATGAGATACGTTCACGGAATAGACATTGTTGAGGTATAGTAGGGAGCTATGCCAGCTAAAAAGACTCATGAACAGGTGCTTTCGGATCATGCTGTTGAACTTCCTAACGGGTGTATCCAATGGACGGGAGCGCGGGATGGGGACGGTTATGGAAAGTGTAGGCGTTTCCATGAGGTGTATGGGTGGGTCTGGCTTCCCCATCGTCTCGCGTTTCATTTGAGGTTTGGGAAGATTCCCGAGGGTAAGGAGGTGGATCATAGATGTCGCAACCGAGGTTGTATCAACGCTGACCATCTCGAAGCTGTGACTCATGCAGACAATACAGCTAGGTCGGTTTACGAAACTCATCGACATCGCAACGGAAGAAAAACCCAATGCAAACGGGGGCATCCCTTGACGGGGGCCAACCTCATCACTGAAGTTTGGGGTGGCAAGGTATCCCGAAAATGCAAGGCGTGTAAAAAGATCACACGCGCAGCACGTATTCACGGCATCTCAATTACGGAGGTATAAAACAAATGCCAGGTCTCATAGGATTACTCATCAGCTTGATCGTTCTCGGGCTCGTACTCTGGATCGTTTGGTGGATCTTGACGCTGATTCCAGCCCCGCCTCCGATCAACACGGTTATCCGGGTTGTTTTTGCTCTCATCTGCCTCATCGCCGTGCTGAGTCTTTTGTTTGGCGGATGGAGCTTCCCGTTCGCCGGAATCTATCGCCACTAAAGCGGAGGTATATTTAGCTCATGAGCCGCCGTCGCAAAGAGTACCACCGGGACGACCTCATCAAAGAAGAACTTGATGAAATCCTGCAAACGGAGCGTGAGATACTACACGCGCTACACCCTCACTTCCCAACCCACGTTCACTTCTCGGAGATCACAATGAGTCCCACCGAAGCAGGCAACACGCAAGTCTTTACCGGCACCCTCGCCCCAGCCGGTTCCGCCTTCCCCAGCGATACCGTATTCACGGTAACGCCCAACGATACCGCTTTGACCTCTGCCGTGACCGTAGACGAGACGGGCCTGATTGTGACCGCTGTATATCCGACTGGCTGGGTGGAGAGCACCACGACCCCGCTAGTCATCAATTACAGCGCCTCCAGCGCATCGGCTGGTCAGACCTTGACTGCCACCATCACCCCGAGCGCCCCGCCTGCCCCGCCTGCAACGTTCCCGACGAGCATCACCTTTACCCAGACAAGCTGAGTTGCGCCTTTGAAGTAAAAAGCCCTCGCTCACGCGGGGGCTTTTATTTTTGGAAGATAATTTTATGTCCGATTGAGCCATCTCCGCAGGTATTCAATCGCGGAGGACTGGCAGTTGGCGCAGCGCCCGTTCTGGGCAGTACCTACGCACTCACAATCGGCGCAGTAGATAGCTTCAGGCAATGGGATTGCTTCAGCGTAAGTTGCCGTCATTGGAGCCTCACTCGTGAAAGGGGTGCCGCCTTGCGTAGCGGCTGTGCCCGGATTACCAGTCCGGGACGGTGCCGGGGGAGGAAAAACCAAAAACGACCCCGGTGAACTCTTCCATCTTACTTCTTACGGCCCGATGGTTCTACTCCAACCGCTTTGCGGATAAGATCCTCCAAAAACTCTTGCAGGGTCACATTCTTGAGCGCGGCGGCTGACTTGGCGAGGCGAAGCAGATCCCCGTCAAACTCTTTCATACTGAGAGGCTTTGGGTTATTGCGAACTGGCATGTTACTTTCCTCTTTCTTTAGACTAGATTTTTGCTACCGAGTGA
>Ga0302315_10005479_pt1 | contig 10831 bp, 9 predicted proteins | sample III_Palsa_N3_1_FD_200532 | JGI IMG/M metagenome (GOLD analysis project Ga0302315, IMG submission 200532) | Peat permafrost microbial communities from Stordalen Mire near Abisko, Sweden - III_Palsa_N3_1 | ecosystem: Environmental > Terrestrial > Soil > Palsa > Peat permafrost | place: Sweden... | reverse complement strand
CGAAGCTTGCCTGTACGGTAAACAACATTGTTTACTTCAACGGTCCGTGCCGGCACGCCGTAAATCGTTACTCCGGTCCCCGTAAAGATGTAGGTTGCGGAGGAACCTGGCCCCCCTGCGTGCGCGCTGGCGATCGTCGAACTAAGGGACGTGCAGCTTGACATCCGATCCCAGATCCAGCCGGGCGCTTTGTCGTCAACGCGAACTGCAGCAGGCGCCGCGCTGGGTGTCTGGGCCCAGCAGGAACAAACATTTGTGGCTGCGGCGAGTGCTACGAGAAGATTTACAAACGGAATTCTCGAATACATAGTACTTGTCCTTCATACTAGCAAACATCAATCAGAGCTACTGGTGAACCATCTAAGTGCTTGGTTGGTTCAACACATAAACTATACCACGATAATACCAAAAGGACCATATTAAGGACTAAGAAACACTGATTCATTTCCCAGAATGAGTACTGACTCATAGTATCACGGACTCTGCTTATTGTCAACTAACAATGCGAAAAGCATATGACTTGATGCACATTTAATATGACAATAACTACTAACCAATTCGATGGCCTGTTCTAAGCCGACGAAACAAGGGCCAATCCCTGAAATGAGATTGGCCCTGTAAGGATAAAAATTTTACGAGGTCAGGGAATCAGGTCGGCTACTGAAATACAAGCATGCGGCGCAGATAGTGGGGAAAGCGATTCGGTTTCAGTACACGTCGTGACAACGGAATAGCGGGCGCCGTACGCGCTGTCCGGATCATTCGCCGGCTGACGGCACACTTCAACGACACGAGAGCGAAGATTTACGATCCAGTACTCAGGAATGCCCGCACTTGCATACAGGTCGGATTTAACCCCACGGTCGAAGCCAACGGTACTATCGCTGATCTCTACAACTAATTCTGCGGTAGATGGATGATCTTTGGGATAGTCTTTCCAATTCCCTTTAACGACCGCGATATCCGGTTCAGGCTCGCTATTCTCCGAAAGGGCAAGCGGCATTTGCACCCGAACAAAAAAACCAGAGGAGAATACATCCTGCAGAGCATAAAGCACCGCGGTAACAGCATTGGCATGAGGACTTTTTTGCGGACTCATCTTTTGGACTATCTCTCCGCCAATCAGTTCTATGTTTGGGCCTGAAGCAAAGATACCAGCGTCAATTGCATGGTCATATCGCTCACGAGTCCAAAGGAACCGAGCCGGTGACAACTCCTGAGTAGATTGTTGAAGCAGTGTGGCCATCTCACGCTTATATTACCCCAAAGGTTAGCAAGAAGCACGAGGCACGAGAGCGCAATACACCCATGCTGATGAGGAGGTCCTTTCCTACCATTACTCCTATCCATTGCAGACAGTGATCGAGCTCGGAATCATCGGGCTAACTTATGTCCTTACTACGGTCAGGAGGTTGCAAGCCAAATAATATTAATAGTGACTGAATCAGGCATTCTGTACCCTGCCTGGAATTAGTGGAATCTAAATTTTGCTTTCGGAACGTGTCAATGAAATGGTGACTAGTCTCTTGGGAAATATTCAAGCAAGGCTAGGTGTTATAGTACCCAGTAACTAAAAACGGTCCGGTGGGAGTGCCGTTAATTGTATCAATTCCATAGTCAGTAGCGTTGCCAGATATCTCGCTACCGTCGGCAGACATGGAGCCTTGAAACGTAGCACGCATAAAGCCGTCGTTAGTTGCGGACGCATTAAAGGATGTACCAGTCAACGTGCCGCTCATCGTGTAGATACCGGAAAGTATATCAATTGTGCCAGTTATGTTTCCGCCGGCATCGACTGTAAACGCCATACTTAGGGTCTCTTCATCATTGGTAGCTGGGGTCATTGAGCCGGAGTAATAGCCTACGCCCGCCCTGAACCCAGTTAAGGGCGGGGGAACAGGCTCGTCCGCGTTATATGCAAGGGTCGAGGTTTCCTCGGAATTAACGGTGCCCTGAGAGTTCGTTATATCGCCAGAAACTTCCGAATTAACAATATCTATATTTGTCTGTATTACTGTTAGGACAAGAAAGGTCACGCCAGCTATGGTGGCAATAGCAGTTACCGCGGGTGTGGAGGCAGTTACGCCCAATAAGCCTATTGTGCCCGCGAGAATCCCACCAGACGACAAGTCTGAAAAGAACGTAGTGAGAAATGGATAATTGCTGGTCGAGTCCTGCAGCGCAGTCCCAAAGGCAGAAGCAGCGTCGGATGCGAAGTCATCAAGCGGTTTCACCTTCAAACTGGACGCGGAGCGTACTACGGAGGAGCTCTCCCGCTCCGCGCTTGACGCTTGCTTCCGAATCGATGCAGCCGTAGGGAGAGAACTCAATTGATAGGAAGTTCCGTTTTCTGTTACAACCGCGCCTCCGACCAAAGCGTTTGAACTGTTGTATACGTAAAAAAGACTTGAGTCGCTGATTCGTACGTTAGCGCAAGATATCCACCACCAGGCTCGCTCGCCAGGATGACAGGCCTTCCTGACGTGTCAAACCAGGTGGTCACTGTTTGAGATGGACTAGCAGACCACGCTATAGATTGACAAAGCCGCGTCGTAAGACCGTTTGTGTTCTTGATACCATAAAAAATCAAGTTAGTTTGGTTAACATTTGCGATCTGAACAATTGGATTTATCGGAAGCCCGTCAGAGCTTGTGGCCACGGATACGGTGCTCGGATCGAATGTGGCGGACGAGCTTGACGAGGTTCCGGTTCCCGTACCGGAAGTACCGCTATGGCTAGAAGAACCTCCACCACAGCCGGCCAACGCAGTTGTACCAGCGACACACACCAAGGCGCGGCCGGAGTGGCTTAAAAACTCTCGCCGAGTAAACATTGCATAGCTAACAATTTTTCGCGCGCTCATGAGTGATGGGACTCACCTTCAACGTTTTTATATCGCAGAGACACGGAGCGGAAATGAGGGACTGAGGGGCACCACCTCCGGCAACAAAAGCGCGCCGGACGGCAGAAATCGAGACAGTGCCATGATGAGCTCATTTAATGTAACGGAAGCCAAAAGGCAAAGATGCAGTTATAACTGCATATTCCGGGCGAAAATGATCACTGATTCCGATCCAAAGTGATCACCGATTCCGGCGAAAAATGATCGCCTGGGATGGGCGCTGCGACGCGGGATAAATAGCAAATAGGCGTGTATCCTTCTTGCGAAAGTAAGGAGGGTTCTATGCCTCGGGAGCGTTTATCCATGCGTAAAGTAAGAGAAGTCCTTCGCCTCAAGTATGAACAGGAACTCAGCAATCGTGCTGTAGCTACGAGCTGTCGTCTTAGCGCCGGGTCTGTCCATGACTACCTTCAGCGAGCCAGGGTCGCTGGATTGTCGTGGCCGCTGCCCGAGGGCATCAGCGACGAAGCTCTTGATCTAAGATTGTTTCCTCCAGCCTCTTCGCTTCCCTCCGACCGACCCGCGCCTGACTGGGAGAAGGTCGCTCACGAACTCCACGGTAAAGGGGTCACTTTGGCTCTGCTGTGGGAAGAGTACCGCAGCAGTAACCCGGACGGGTACGGCTACAGCCGGTTTTGTGAGCTATTCCAGCACTACCGTGGGACCCTCGATCCTCGGATGCATCAAATCCATAAGGCCGGCGAGAAGCTCTTCGTCGACTACGCGGGCATGACGATGCCTGTCATTGACCGCTCCACAGGCGAAGTCAGGGAGGTTCAGATCTTTGTTGCCACCCTGGGCGCCAGTGACTACACCTATGTGGAGGCGACGTGGTCCCAATCCCTGGAGGATTGGATAGGCTCACATGTTCGGTCCTTTGCGTTTTTCGGCGGCGTCCCCAGAATCGTCGTTCCGGATAATCTCAAAAGCGGCGTAACTTCCCCCTGCTTCTACGAGCCCGACCTAAATCGCACCTATCAAGAAATGGCCTCCTTTTACGGCGTGGCTGTAATTCCGGCCAGGGTCAGAAAGCCGCGCGATAAAGCTATTGTGGAGAATCACGTGCGTACCGTAGAGCAGCAGGTTCTTGCTCGCTTGCGCAATCGGATTTTTTTATCCCTGGCCGAGCTCAATAAAGCGATTTGGGAGCTACTGGACAACCTCAACAACCGGCCTTTCCAAAAGATGAAGGGAACACGCCGCTCCTTCTTTGAAGAGATTGATGCTCCAGCGCTTGGTCCACTTCCTGAGGAGCCATACGAGTACGGTGAATGGGGCAAGGCAGGCGTAAATGTCGATTATCATGTCGCGGTTCTCAAAAGCTACTACAGTGTCCACCATAAACTGATCAAGCAGAGAGTGGAAACTCGAGTAAGTGCCAACACTGTCGAAATCTTCCTAAAGAACGTTCGCGTTGCCAGCCACATCCGCAGCTCCAGGAGGGATACTATTCGACCCTCCCGGAGCACAAGCCCAAAAACCACCAGGGAGGATGGCCGCCGGAGCGCCTGATCAAGTGGGCCGGCGAAACTGGCCCCTCTACCGCCCGAATGGTGGAAGAGCTGCTGTCGCGCCTCGTCCATCCGGCCAGTTAGGCATGCTGCACCCTGCACGAATGCATCCGGAGCAAGGGTACCGACGCTGCCTGGGCATACTATCCCTATCCAGGCAATATGGTGGGGATCGGGTGGAACTTGCGTGCTCTCGGGCGCTCGCATTCCAGGCCATCTCCTACCAAAGCGTCAAGCAAATCCTCAAGAACAATCTCGATGCAGCGGCACTCCCAGATCCGGCTGACGAAAGACCGCCACTTACGCACGAAAACATCCGTGGAGCTGCCTATTACGCGTCCATAGGCAACGTTACGCCAGCCACGGATTCTACTGCTTCACTCTTCGAGATAGAAAGGCAATAAAACATGCTTAACCATCCCACCTACGAAAAGCTACGGTCTATGAAACTACTGGGAATGGCCCAGGCACTGGAAGAACAATCGAGCCAGGCTCTCTATGCATCGCTGAGCTTTGAGGAACGACTCGGGTTACTCGTTGATCGGGAGAGTGCATCGCGCGATAATCGGCAATTGGCCATTCGGCTCGGTAAAGCAAAACTACGCCTAAATGCCGCCTTTGAGGACATTAACTTCAAAAAGCCGCGTGGGCTGGACCGTTCGTTGGTCATTGCCCTGGGCGAAGGAGATTGGATTCGTCAGCACAACAATTGCCTTATCACCGGCAAGACTGGAGTGGGCAAAAGTTATTTGGCCTGTGCTATCGCCAACAAAATCTGCAGAGACGGCGGTAATGTCGCTTATGCCAGGGTGCCAAAGCTGTTTGCCGAACTGTCCATCGCCAAGGCGGACGGAAGCTACAGGCGAAAGATGCTCGCACTGGCGCGCGTCGATCTGCTAATTCTTGATGACTGGGGATTGTATCCAATGACGACCGAACAGAGCCGAGACTTCCTGGAAATCCTGGATGACCGCTATGATCGGCGCTCAACGATGGTCGTCAGCCAAACCCCCGTCGATCTCTGGCACGCTATGATTCCCGACCCCACCGTGGCCGACGCAGCTCTAGACCGACTTGTCCACAATGCCTACCGCATCGCGCTTACCGGTCCGTCAATGCGAAAGGAAAATGCTATGCAAGAGCAAATCCAACAAGCGTCCGATGACGAGAATGCTGCAGGAGCGTAACCCGATGCCGCAGCCAAAAGTCTACGAATCGCACGCGCAAAGGCAGGCGGCGTACCGCCGGCGCTGCCAGGACGCAAGGCGTCAGCAGTTGCAGGCCAAAGGTCTGCCCGTATTACCAGCCATTTCCACGATGCCCGGCACCGTGCGTTGGAATCAGGCAATGGCCCACGTATGCTCCCTGCTCGCGCTCATTGAGCAAGAGATGCAGGCGTACTACGACGACCAATCCGAAGCGTGGTTGGAAAGCGAGCGTGCCGATCAATTCCAAGAACGCCTTGAGGCTGTCTCACAGGCACTGCAATCTGTGGAGGATCTCCGTGAAGGCTAACGATAAAAATCACCTTGCAGGATCGGCATGACTAGCCCACCTAGAATCGGCATAACGATGCCGCACGGAATCGGCATAGCTGGACCGTATTCTAGTCCTCCTACCTGCAGGGGGCCACCGAGCCAAACCGTAACGTGACGATTGAAAGGAGCCGTTGTGGGGCGATCAGGAAAAGCCAATAAAGGCTCTGCTTGATTTCCTCAAACTATCAGTACCATAATTGAAATACCCGTGTCGCAGACCGATTGTAGACGACCGCCAGAAACACTAATTAGTGATCACATTGAAGCGGAATCAGTGATCAGATTGCAGCGGAATCGCTGATCACTTTCCCCCGGAATCAGTGATCATTTTCAGCGGAATACGCAATAACGAAGCAATAGCAATGAGCCATTTAAAAACTGATGGTTAGTCAGCTTTCAATAGTATACAGGCAATCACATAAATTTCGGCTAGTAGTGACGAACAATATTCGCTAGTGTTTTTTTGACAAGCAGAAATTGCATAAAGGCCATTAAGGGAAAACATCGGTGTTGGATCCGAGCGCTGGATGGCCGACCATAGCAAACGGGGAAATTCGACATGTCCACCTACTCGACCATTTTGGTCAATGCAACGCTGCCGTAAATGTCGTTGTGGATTTTGCGCTCTTACGGTGCGCAGGAAGGTCGAAGCCTGTTACGCCAAATAGCGGAGAAGATTCTACCCCAAATAATTGAAAAAGTGACAGGAAAATCGTCAGGCCTCTTGCCCTCAATTGGTCTAAAATAACTCCTTTTACGTTTCCGTTGCCCCTACTCGGCTCCCGGCTTTCCTGTTTCAAAACCCGTCTCATTATCGTGTCGGCATCCAGCAAACCGACCACCCCATACTCTTCTTGCCTTTACTAACGAAAAGGCGCATTGAGGTTAGTAACCCATCCGACCCTTAAAAGCTCTGACTGTAACCTCAGAGTTATCCACCCTGCTTCTTTTGCCACTGATAAAGGACATTATCAGTGGCATACATGCATTTGGAGCGGGTACGCAGTGTGTACTTTCAGAATTATTTGTCACCTATTAGGTGAACACTGGTCCAGGACAATTACAACTGCAGCATGTCGCTCATAACCTCAAATTTTAGTTGCTCTGGCCCCTCGAAGTAAACGGCGTAGTAGTACGGACCGTATGACAGGTGAGGCTACTTTAAAGGCGAGGTGCCCCCCTGTGTCCTGGTGGAATACCTGAAGCCCGGAAAAAGCACGGGAAGTGGGCCAAAATCCCACAGTTCAATAGCAATCCATATTGGCAACGACTCAGTGGGGCCATACTTAGTCTTGTGGTGATCTACAAAGGCATCCTTAGATCGTCGGACATGCTCATGAAATTGGTCTATCCATTTATCGTACTCAGAATGTGGAGACGGCCGCGTTGTAAAATTAGAGTGGAATAAGCTAGGATTCTCATGCGCAAAAGGATCAATCTTCCCTAACAACAAAGCAATTTCAGTTCGCGCTGCGATCTCAACACGTTCCAGAGCATCTAAGCAAAAGCAGTTTTAGTGTCCTGTCTTCGTTGGTGAGTAATATCATAACGCAAGAGCTGGTCAACAAAGAAGGCATATAATTCCTGGTAAAATGTAATAGGCTACAACTTCAGATCGCTAAAAGGATCATAAATTTTATGAGAAGACTTACTTCTACAATCGTTGGCGGCATAATTGCAATTTGTCTAATCAGTCGTCCGTCATTCGCACAATTTCCTCCCGTCTTCTATCATCAGGAAACGCAACTTGTGGATGTCGGGGTCTACAATGTTCCGATTCGTACAGCGCTCGATCAGCTCTTCGTCGCTGTCGGGAAGAGTTACGTGATCAGTCCGCAGATCACTGGAAATGTTACCGTCGTTTTGGACGAGGTGCCGTTTGATTTTGCACTACGCTCAATACTGCGTGCGACTATGCCAGGTCTGCAATATCATTTAGACGGCACCACCTACGAGATCTTCAGGGGGAATCCTGATGTGGCAGGATCAGTCGCGTTGCCCAACGTCAATATTGTTGTGAATAATTGCCAATCTGATCAAGTATTAAGAACATTCTTAGATAAGTGGGGCGTCAAATATGTGCTCGATCCCGCGGTTTCGCAAAGCTTAGTAGATGCCCATTTGAACAACGTATCGGCCGTAGTAGCACTGCAAACTTTACTAAATGATAGCAATCCACCTTTAACATATGTGGTCAACGACGGCACGCTATATATAAAGCCGCTTGCACGTATAGGTTCGTATCCGGTCGCTACTGGTAACGGAATCACGCCGAGTTCGGTCAAGGCATACCCTGTTACTTCGCCGGATGCGTCCGGGCTTAGTCCGGTCAGGGCATACCCTGTTACTTCGCCGGATGCGTCCGGGCTTAGTCCGGTCAGGGCATACCCTGTTACTTCGCCGGATGCGTCCGGGCTTAGTCCGGTCAGGGCATACCCTGTTACTTCGCCGGATGCGTCCGGGCTTAGTCCGGTCAGGGCATACCCTATTTCGCAGAACGTGCGATGGGTTCCGTTTAGTGAATTGGCCACTCAGAGTCCGGCGACCAATTACACATCTGCAGCGACAAGTCAGGTCGCGTCTACTAACAACGACAACAGTGTGCTAGCCGGCCTAATTTTCTTAGGGCTCATGGCATTAACCGTCAACAATTCTATCAACGCTTCCACCCCCTCCAATCCAAACGGACACAACTTTACGCAATCCGAAGAAAACTGGAGCCTAGTCAACCAGGTATACCCCAATAGGGAATCAAACCATTAGCGTCCATGTGTCCTGGTGCCTATTGACACCCTTACCAAATGCTTGAACTTATCCGTCGAGGAAGCAATTCTTGGCGAGGAGATACCAGGAATCCTTGTTGGGTTGGTCTCAGAAAACGGACAAACCTTTTTTGATCTAAAAGGGCAACCCGTGAAGCTCCCACAGCTTAAAACTCTACTCTTGCAACTCTAGAGATGGGCAAAATCTAGTCTACCTTCACAGATGTTGACGTGATGTCAAAAGCGGGATAAACGCTAACAGGGTCGCTGTAGTATGTCGCGGCCATAAATGAGGGCTGCCTCATCTCTGAAGCAGCCCAAGCATAACTACTTAGATTTCTCGCTACACTACCAGGAACCGAGCGCTACTGTCGTTCGGTCGCGCATGCAGGTGTCGGTGCCCGTGGTTGACAACTTCGATATGATCTAGCCACAATCCACAGAGCTAGCCGGTTCGGATCCTCGGATCTTCCTGCGCAATCGTAATAGGAGTGCGCAGACTGTTAAGGCAAACATTACGCCTAATGAAACGAGAGATGACGGTTCCGGCACGGCAGCGGGACTGAATGCCAGATCGTAGGGAGTGCTCAATCCGGTAGAGGCGAAGGTTCCAAGGTCAGCTCCGGTCGGTGAAAACTGCTCAATCGTGTTGTTGTTGCGATTGGCAGCAAAGAGGTCGCCGCCTGTGTTGAACGCCAGACCTATGGGGGAGTTCAATCCGGTGGAGGCGAAGGTTCCAAGGTCGGCTCCGGTCGGAGAATACTCTTCAATCGTGTTGTTGTAGATATTGGAAGCGAAAAGGTCGCCGCCTGTGTTGAACGCCAGACCTTCGACGCCATCCAATCCGGTGGAGGCGAAGGTTCCAAGGTCGGCTCCGGTCGGAGAAAACTCCTCAATCGTGTTGGTGCCGAAATTTGCAACAAAGAGGTCGCCGCTTGTGTTGAACGCCAGACTTGTTGGGTTGTCCACTCCGGTGGAGGTAAAGGTTCCAAGGTCGGCTCCGGTCGGAGAAAGTTCCTGAATCGTGTTGCCGAAGTAACTGGCAACGAACAAGTCGCCGGCATTATTGAACGCCAGAGAGCTGGGGCCACTCAGTCCGGCGGAGGTGAAGGTTCCCAGGTCGGCTCCGGTCGGGGAAAACTCCTCAATCGTGTCATCGAGGTTATTGGTGGCGAAGAGATCGCCGCTGGTGTTGAACGCAACACCTGTTGTAAGGGTCACACCTGTGGAGGCGAAGGTTCCCAGGTCGGCTCCGGTCGGGGAAAACTCATGGATCGTGTTGTTGCCGCTATCGGCGACGAAGAGGTATTCGGCGCGCGCTGGCAACGCGCAGAACAAGGCGGTCACTGCCGCCAGCGCAAGAATTCGAACGTTAGACGTTAACATCGGATTGTTCTCCTTTCGAACTTAGAACAACAAAGCTAGGCACTTGGAAGCGAATAGCCATATAGAAGCAACCGGGGCTGATATGGCAGGAAAACAACATTCGCCCATCAATAATACCACAGTTCGGAATGTCTATGGAGAGGGTTCTACTATTTTATAGGACTTTCGCTCGGTTTAGTTAATTCAAATGAATTAACAACACAGAATATAAAATATTCCTGACAGGATTCTACTTTACTTGCCAATGCGGTTACATCAGCATGAGGTAACACATGGGGCGGCTCATGCCGCAAAGCACTTGTTGGAGCGGCGATAAGTAGTTACAGCGTATCCTTGATACTAGACCCCGTAAGTTTCCTCAATGAGAAGACCTACGGGTTTGCCGTCGTAATCCAACCCGGAAAGTTTGCAACCGATAAAGGACATTATCAGTTGCAAAGCTGGTGTTTGAGCAGGTACACCGTGATCAGCTTGTCTTTGGCATCAGGGCTCACGAAATAAGCCCCATAATTGTGAATCAAGTCACATTTAGGCCAGTAATTCACAGGGCAACCGCATCTAAATTCGTCATCTTCCACAATTTCCCTTAATGTGGCAAAGATGTCAATTAAGACAGGAGTCTTTTTGTTTGATGGTGTAGAATTCAATAGGAACTTTCCGAAAAGAGGTTCCGATTGTGCGCATTCCCATCAGTTTCATGGATCATTTTTCAAAATTACCCGATCCACGTGT
>Ga0302315_10005477_pt1 | contig 10837 bp, 9 predicted proteins | sample III_Palsa_N3_1_FD_200532 | JGI IMG/M metagenome (GOLD analysis project Ga0302315, IMG submission 200532) | Peat permafrost microbial communities from Stordalen Mire near Abisko, Sweden - III_Palsa_N3_1 | ecosystem: Environmental > Terrestrial > Soil > Palsa > Peat permafrost | place: Sweden... | reverse complement strand
TACCCTGCCAGTCTGCAACGCGATTAATAAAGGTCTTGGCTTTACCAGCCTCGTGCCGCCCGTGAGTGCCAACGGGCCTGTTCCCATGACGACGCAGGCGGCCGTAAACACCGGTGCAGCCCTGACAACCGGTTATGCGGCTGCCGGAAATGTTCAGACGATTTCGGACAACGCCACTCTTTACGGCCAGGGCTATGCCTGCTTCCAGAACACGACACCTGGATTGTATGCCTACTATGGTTCGCTCATCGACCAGTAAATAGCGCTATTTACGGCCTCATCGTCGCGATTTCGGCGCCGACGCGGGCAAACTCAGCCTTCAGCGCCGCAATCATTTCCGCCGTCACCGGATTACCTTTTTCGGCAGCTTCCTGTATCTCCGACGCCAGATTTCCGAGATGCGGACAGCAAGCGGAGCGGGCGCTGCCCTTCAGGCTGTGCCCGAGTTCCTTCAGGTTGTGCGTATTGTTCTCGGCAAAGGCTTTGTCGAGCTTGTCGAAAATCGGCGCAGTCATCTTGATGAACATGCCGAGCATTTCAATCGTCCCGGCATCGACCGCACCCATCTGCGCGATCATGGCCTGACGGTCCACCGCAGGCGGTAAACCGGAAGCTGGCGCGGGCGCGGCCATAATGGCTGCCACTTCGGCCGAAGCCTCGGCGGTTCCGGCACTCTCGCGCAATACACCCCAGCGGATCAGCAGTTGCTTGAATTGCCCGAGGCTCACGGGTTTCAGCAGGCATTCATCAAACCCATACGACAGATAAGCCTGCCGCTGCGTTAGTTGCACATCGGCCGTAATGGCGACCACGGGGAAACGCTTGTGCATATCCACGCTGTCTTTTTCTTCCTGCGAGCGAATTTCGGCCACGAGCTGGTAGCCGTCCATTTCCGGCATGTGCAGGTCGGTGAACAGAATGCCGTGTTCTTTCTTCTCCAGCGCGCGCAGGGCCTCAAGGCCGTTGCCGACGAAATCCGCATCAACGCCGAGTTTTGACAGCTGCCGCTGCAGCACATCGCGCACCGCTTCGGTATCTTCCGCAATCAGCAGGCGGCGCGGCCCCGTGTAATCCTGCGCGGCCACTTGTTTTGCCGCCGACTTGACGGCTTCGCCAAGGCCCAGACGCGAGGCCGGCTTGGAGAGGAATTTCGCGCCGATCACTTTGGCGGTGTATTGCATGCCAAGGTCATTACGTACTGTGTAAAGGATGAGCCCCATAAACGGCCGTATTTTTATTGCTTCCTTCAAGAGGTCGATGCCAAGCCCGTCAGGCAAGCCCTGGTCGACCACCGCGACATCAAAGGGTCGCTTGCGGATCAGATCAAGCCCTTCCTTATAGGTTGTCACGCTCTCAACTTTTGCGCCCATGGAGGTGAGCGATGACAATATCTCCTTCGCGCCTTTCGGGTGGTCTTCCACGGAAAGCACGGCGAGGCCATCAAGGCTGGGCAGGTCGATTTTAATCTGCTCATCCGCGATCATCATCGGGACTTCGAACCAGAACGTGCTGCCCTTGCCCACAACGCTGTCAACGCCAATATGCCCGCCCATGAGTCCTACCAGCTTCTGGCAGATGGAAAGGCCAAGCCCCGTGCCGCCATATTTACGCGTGGTGGAATTGTCTGCCTGCACGAAGGCCTGAAACAGTTTTTTGCATACTTGCTCAGACATGCCAATGCCGGTATCAACCACTTCAAAGCGCAGGGCGATGCCATCTTTAGGGGCTTCAATTGTTTTAACGCCCGTGGTGATGCGCAAAGTGATGCTGCCCTTCTCAGTGAACTTCATGGCATTGCTGACAAAGTTGAGCATGATCTGCCGCAACCGGGTCGGGTCGCCCATCAGCACGAAGGGAAGATCTTTCTGAAGATCCGTCAGCATCTTGACCGGCTTGCCCAGCAGCTTGACTTCCATGCACTCCATCACGCCGTAAGCGAGCGTGCGCAGCGGGATTTCGAAATTATCCAGCTCAACCTTGCCCGCTTCAACTTTGGCGAGGTCAAGAATATCGTCGAGAATCTCAAGAAGGCCGCTTGCCGATTTGCGCGCCGTCGCCACCATCTCGCGCGCTTCCGCCGGGATGGGCTCATCATGCACGAGTTCAAGCAAACCGTAGACGCTTTGCATGGGCGTGCGGATTTCGTGACTCATCGAGGCGAGGAAGGCAGATTTCATCTCAGTCATGATCGTTGCTTCCTGCGCGATGCGTTTGGCTTCGCTGATATCATTCAGCCACAGCAGCGCCACGTTGCGGCCCTCGATTTCGGCATGCGTCAGTGTCAGCCGCGCCCAGCCGTCAGTGCCTTGCAGCGGAATATCCAACGCCGCAATGTCGCGTTTATCTTTCAGCGCCTGATCGATCGCCTCGGGAAAAGCCGACGGCAGTGATTTCAGGAAATAACGGTTCACATACAGACGATTTCCGTTTTCAAAAATGCACAGACCAAACGGCGCTAAATCGTAGAGCGGATGCGTTTTTGTATCTTGTATTTGCTGTAATAGTCCTTGCATAAAAGGCACTTCCTCTATAAAATATCGCGCAGTTAAGTGTCTAATCAGGATAAGCTTTTGTAAAGCTGAAAAGGATATCGAGATGTCATATAAGGTAGCGATTGTTGGAGCAACGGGTAACGTGGGCCGCGAAATGCTCAACACATTGTCGGAACGTAATTTTCCCGTCAGCGAAGTTTACGCGGTTGCCTCCGAGCGTTCGGCGGGTCAGGAAGTTTCTTTCGGCGAGCAAACCCTTAAAATCCAGAACCTCGACAAATTCAACTTCAAGGGCGTCGACATCGTCCTCGCTTCCGCAGGCTCCAAAATCTCCGAGAATTTCGCGCCGCGCGCCACCAAGGCTGGCGCCGTCATCATCGACAACAGCTCGTTCTTCCGTATGGACAAAGATGTTCCTCTTGTTGTTCCTGAGGTCAATCCGGAAGATATCAAGCTCTACACGAAGAAGGGCATTATCGCCAACCCGAACTGCTCGACGATACAAATGGTCGTCGCCCTCAAGCCGCTGCACGATCTCGCCACCATCAAGCGCGTGGTTGTTTCGACATATCAGTCCGTTTCCGGCGCCGGCAAGGCGGCGATGGACGAGCTGTTCAACCAGACGCGCGCGATCTACGCCAACGGCGCGCCCGAGCGCAAGGTATTCGCAAAACAGATTTCTTTCAATGTCATCCCGCAGATCGATGTGTTCATGAAAGACGGCTTTACCAAGGAAGAATGGAAAATGCGCGTCGAAACGCAGAAGATCCTTGATAAAAATATCGCCGTGACCGCGACCTGCGTGCGCGTGCCGGTATTCGTCTGCCACTCTGAATCCGTGAACATTGAATTCAAGAAGCCCATCACCGTCGCCGCCGCGCGCAAAGCGCTGCAAAAAGCACCGGGCGTTGTCGTTGTCGACAAGCAGGATCCGGAAGACGGCTTCGTCACGCCCGCCGAAGTTTCCGGTGAAGATGCCGTCTACGTCAGCCGTATCCGCAAAGACGAGACCGTCAAGAACGGCCTCAGCCTGTGGGTCGTCGCCGACAACCTGCGCAAGGGCGCGGCCACGAATGCCGTGCAGATCGCGGAAATCCTGGCGAAGAAGTATCTGTAAGCTTTATTTTTTAAAGTTTATTTTTGGCCCGCCGCCGGCTCGACCTTCGAGAGCGCGGCGCCGTCTTTTGCGAGCTTGGCAGTGACGTCGTTGAGCATCTTTTCATTCTCCGGAAACTTGGTGGCAATGGCCCGGTGCGGCAGGAAAGCCTCTTCAGCTTCGACCCCATAGCGTGAGAGCAGCAAGACACCCGCCATGACCGCCAGCCAGCCAAAACAAACCGCGCCCACACTGCGCAGGATCACGTTTCTCCATCTCTTTTTGGTATCGGCGTTCATACTCGCAGCTTAGCACTAAAGCGGCGGCTGAACCAAATAATTACGGCGCGATCGGTCCCGCGCCGCTCGCATCTAATGCGCCGCTTGCAATATCCATACAGGTTTGTGCGGCATCCGGATGCTGCATTGCAAAGCTATTTGCTGCCATGAGAGGATGTAAAACACAAAACGGCATCTGAGGTAAAGGTGCACCGGTCAGTCCCGCTATAGCTGCTCCCGACTGCTGGGTGCCCATATTTTCCGGCGGCGGCGCGTCGGGCGGCTCGGCCTGCGCCAGCGAGGAAGTTCCTAGAAGCAAGGCCATAGCGATTGCCGCCGGTTTATAATTTTTCATGCTTCCCTCACTAATTTTTTCAAATGCTTATTGGCTTGAATTATTAGACGTGCCGTTTTGCGATGAAGCGCTCTGTTGCGAACACGAAGAGTTCTGTGATGAGTTCTGCGTGGAGTTTTGCGATGAATTGCAATTTTGTGCTGAATTGGTCTTGCTCGTATCGCCGGCTGCCTCCGAGCCTAAACCCCCCGCATCACCTGCCGCGCTGAGCCCTTCATTCATCCCCTCGTTTGCTGCTGCAGCGCTCTCACCGGATGAGCCGCTATCTCCCGAAGAGCCGCCGCCCATGTCACCCATCATCTGCATCATGTCGCCCATGTTCTCCATATTTTTATCGCTCATCTGCCCACCGCTGTCGCCCGCTCTATCGCCGCCGCTATTTTCGTTTTCTGCGGGGTCGCTGCCGCCTTTGCCTTTGGCGGCCGTTTTGCAATTTTTGCTATTATCTTTGCAAGCAGCAGTATCATCATTATTAGCCGTGGCGGGCGGCGGTGTGCCGCCGGTATTGCTTTGGATGACGCCCGCCGGGCCACTCGTGTCCTGCTGTTTTGCGGGCGGAGGTGTATTATCCTCATCCGCATAAGCAAGTGCGGAGCCGCTGAGAAGCAAAGCGATGCCAAAGACCGCGGCCGTATAATTCTTCATGATTCCCCACCCTGATTTAGATAAAATGCAAAGTATCCCCGTACCCATTATGGTATCAGACAAAAGTTAATAATTTATGTGTGAAGCGCTAAGCCAAAGTCAGTAATAAATTATTGGCTGGGGACCTGTCCGCCAGCATCGGCATGTCCGGCAAGCGTGCAGGCCGTTTGAATAGATGTATAGTTATCTACGATCCAAAGGTTAACGTGCGCCATACAGTCGCTCAATTTTCCATCCGGAGGAGTTGCACCGGTCAATCCCGCTATAGCTGCTCCCGACTGCTGGGTGCCCATATTTTCCGGTGGAGGCGCGTCATCAGGCGGGCCTGCGTAAGCCAGAGATGAACATCCGAGAAGCGCTGCGATTGCAACGGCTGTAACTTTATAATTTCTCATGGTTTTTGCGCTCCAGATAAAAGCAACCGATACCCATTATGGTATCAAACAAAAGTGAACAATGCGTTTACGATTTAAGCCGCGATCACGTCATTCGCGCCGTGGCTCTGGCACAGGCGGGCGTAATAGCCCTGCTTTTCCAGCAGCTCTTTGTGCGAGCCAACTTCGACAATGCGGCCGTGTTCCATGACGATGATGCGGTCATAGTTCTGGATGGTCGAGATGCGGTGGGCAATCGCGATGACCGCGCGGCCTTGCGTCAGTTCTTCGAGAGCTTTCTGCACGAGGTGTTCGGTTTCATTATCCAATGCGCTGGTCGCTTCATCGAGTAGCACGATGCGGGCATTCGCCAGCAACGCGCGCGCGATCGCGATGCGCTGGCGCTCCCCGCCCGAGAGCTTTATGCCGCGCTCACCGACCAGGGTTTCGTAGCCGTGCGGCAGCGTCTCGATCAGTGGGCCGATCTGCGCCATCTCGGCGGCGCGCTTGATCTGCTCGAGCGTTGCATCCGGTCGTGAGTAAGCAATATTCTCAGCCAGGCTGCGGTGGAACAAGACCGGCTCTTGCGACACCAAAGCTAATTGTCTGCGCAGCAGGGGCAGTTCCACACTATCAATACCGTGGCCGTCGATCGTGATCGCGCCTGACTGCGCGTGATAGTAGCGGTGCAGCAGTTTGAACAGTGTCGACTTGCCGCTGCCGGTGCGGCCGACCAAGGCGACTTTCTCGCCTGGGTTGACCTCGAGGTTGAAGTGCTCGATCGCATTTTTGCCTGCCTCGGAGTAGCGGAAGGTGACATCATCGCACTTGAGCGCAAAGCGCTGCAGGCCCGACATATCGACCGTGACGTTATTGGCGATGAGCGGCTTGCGGTTCTTCCAGGTCACGACTTCTTCCATGTCGTTGACGCTCTCGATGATTTCGCGCAGGCGATTTCCAATGCCATCGAGATAGTCCGCCATCACGCGCTGGTTCATGAGCACGAACATCACATCGCCGCCCGTGAACTTGCCGATGCGCCAGTAGTAAGCGGCAATCGTGCCCGCGGCGAAACGCCCGAAGTTGATGACCACGTTCTGCGCCAGCGCCAGCATGTTGGCGCTGAGCCAGGCTTTGCGTGCGATCAAAGCATAATGTGTCGCGGCGCGTTTGATGCGCGCGTATTCGTGCGCCTCCGCGCCCGAGGCTTTCACGGCGGCATAACCGGTCACGCTGTCGGCGATGGTGCCGCCAAGACGGCTGTCTTCATCGGCGGCGACGCGGTTGCGCGGCGCGACATACTTCAGGCTCAGGAACACGCTGAAGGTCGAAAAGCAGATGGCATAGACCACGAGCGCCAGCGCGATGACTGAGGATTTCTGCCAGGCGAGAATGATACTCCCGATGACAGCGATGATCGCGGGCCAGAATTCGTAGCAGAAGGTGTCGAAGAAACGGTGCGCCGCGGAACGGCCACGCTTGATCGCCGTCACGATCGAGCCCGCGAAGGTATTGGTGTGCCATTCGGTTTCGAAGCTGTGCACGTAATTGACGCTGTCCGCCGCGATCTCGGCATGCACGCGCGTGTCGGTGTAGCAGTTGATAAAGTGCGCGGTGCGCGTGACGATGTGGATGAAGATACTGGTGCCGATCAATGCGGTAATCGGCCACAGAATATCGTTCAGGTGGCGCGTCGTCACTTCCGCCGTCGCGGTATTGACGAACCAGCCCCAGATAACGGGGTTGAAGATGTTGGCCAGCGCCGAGAGCGCCATGCAGCCGAACGCGGCCGCCACCATCCACGGTGTCTTGCCGAAGTGACTCTTCAGGAACCTCAGCACTTCGGAGAAGCGTGGGGGATTTCGTTTTTTGTATGGTTGGGACATAAAAAGCTTTCAAAACAAGTATAAATAATAAGCGTCCGAATCTTGCTGTGTCAACAAGATTACGGATAATAAAAGATTCAATCAGAAATAATTGTCATCCTGAGCGTTAGCGAAGGATCCCCAGCCTTTAAATAACTAGGAGATCCTTCGCTGCGCTCAGGATGACAAAATAGGTTTTAAGTTTTTGGCCCCGACGCCTGCTTCGCCGGTGGCGGCGTGTAGGGTTTCAGGTGCATGCGCGTGGCGGCCGCGTCGAGCTTGTCTTCCGGCAACGGGATCAGTTTCGCTTCGCGCGTGAAGAGCAGCGCGCATTTCACATCGCGACCCGGGTAGATCTGCTGGATCGCCAGGCGGTAGGAAGCGAGCTGCAAAAGATACTCATCGTACATTTTCGCGGCGTCATCGAAATCCTTCGGCACTTTGATGTTGCTCTTGTAGTCGATGATATACACTTCTTTGTCCGTGATCAGCATGCGGTCGATGATGCCGTTGAACATTTGCTTCTGTCCGTCCTTGCTCACAAGCCCGCTGATGGAAACTTCCGAGCGTGAGGTCGGGCCGTAGAGCGAGGCGAAGTCGGGGTTGTTGAGAATGGTGCCGACATTGAACAGCACCTGTTGCTGGTCGCGCTCGCGGATGCCGAGTTCAGGATCAGCCAGATAGGCGCGCGCGGCTTCCTTGCGCTCAGCCGGCGGCAAGTGCGGCAGCAGTTCAAGCATCGCGTGCACATCGGTGCCAAGGTTCTTGTAGTAATCGTTATTATCCTGCGGACCTCTGAGCGGCGAGGGCGCGGCCCAGACGCCGTTGTTGTCGTTAGCGGGCTTACCCGCCATGGAGGGGCGGAAGTGCGGGATAGGATCTGGTGCACGGTGCTGCACTTTCACATCATCGATGAGGTCTTTCAGTACACCGGCATATTCCGCACCGGTCACGGCGGGAACGAGCGCGGCTGCCGTGCGCAGGTCGCGCAGATAGTATGCGGCCTTTACGCCATCATCACCGCGCCACACGCGCCATGCGCCGTTATCCTTGTCGCTTTTGGCGAGCGCTTCAACAAAGTTGATGTGCGCATCGAGCATTTGGGCGAAGGGTACGGGTTTGTCCGAAGCCGCGAGGTCGAAGAAATTCTTGCCGGCAGCCTGGAGGTGATCGACCAATCCGTTGAGTTCTGTTTGGCTCGCCGCGAGTTGTGCGGGCGTGCGATTGCCGGGATTTTTTGCGGCAGCGTTAAAGGCTGCGGTCAATGATTGTTTGACGCCATCCGCGCCGGGTGCGGGTGGTGAACCCTTGAAGACGAGATTTTCAAGGTCGGCTACCTGACGTTTGAATTCTTTCTGGTTTTCACCGAGCGCGGCGAGCGGGCTGTGCAGTGCTGCGAGCGTGGGCGACGGCGCCCACTTCTCACCCGCCATTGAAGCGGTGGCGAGCAGGTAAGAGCCGACGGGTGTTGCAGAAAGGCTGTTATCATTAGCAGGCGGTGCAACGGTTGCGGGCGGCACGACTGTGCCCTTGGGCAATGCCGCAACGGTTTTCAAAAGGTTGGCCATCGCGGGCGCGCTTTCATTGAAGCCGATCGCGAATACGGGGTCAGCGTGGTTGGTGCTGCGCCAGAATTCGGCGCGCACGTTCAGGATGGTGTTGCGGTAAACTTCCGGGTCAGAGGCGTTCAGCTCTTTCAGTTTCTGCGGCCAGGTTTGCGTGATGATCTTGAGCAAGGCGGCGGTTTGTTTCGTATCTTTTTTTAATCCGGCGGGCAGAAGTGTATCGGGGCTAACGTTGTTGCGCTCTGCCTGATCCAGTACCTGGCTTAGCGTATCAGCGAGCGCGACGGCTTGCGGCGCGTTCGCGAGGCCCGGGACTTTCAGGACTTCACCGGCCAGCAGCAGCTGTCGCTTCAGCGGAGAGATCGGCGGCGGCAAATCAGCAAGCGTCTTCGACAGCGCGGCGTTGCCGGAAATCTGCAGCGCGAGTTGCGGGCGGTCGGCGGCTTCCGGCACTTCGATATTCGGCATCACGGCGGGGACGCCCTGCAGCTGATTGATGAAGGACTGGCGCAGCGCGAAGCCCGTGGCATCATCGGGCACGAAAACGGTCGTGACCGCCATGGCCAGCGGGTCATTTTTATTCTGATCGAGCATGCGGCGCGCGATGGCATCCAGGGCGGTCTGCGATGTCGGAACGGTGTTGATAGTGTCTGTCATGTGTGTGCCTGTTGTGTCGAATGTGTGTTCAAAGTGTGCCGGAAATAGTCCGGTTGGCTGGTCTGTTTATATTTCATAAGTTACCCAAGACTTTAGGGGATATATATGTGAAAAGTCAAGAATGTGAATCAGATGAGGCAATAAAAAACGCGGCTCCAAAAGGACACCGCGCCTGTTTGCTATATAAAAATATCATATTTACATAAAATAAATCACGATTTTGTCGGTATCAAAGCCAGATGGGCATCCTGAAGTGCAATCATCAGAGTCATCTCGTCTAGGGGTGAGGGTGAGAACCCCCATTTCAGGTAAAAGTCTTTTGCCTCCTGATTGATCGCATGAACAAACATCGCCCGCAGTCCAGCTACTTTTGCCGCTTGCAGCGATCTTATAATCGCATCCTTCAATAAGCCTCTGCCAATTCCTTTTCCTTGCCAGGCTTTATCGGTGGCGAGACGTCCGACAACCATCGCGGGTAAAGGGTTGGGCGTATTTCTTTTAACTTTGGACGTGCCTATTTCATGCGATATAGAGCCAAACGCCAGGCAATAGTAGGCGATCACTATATTATTAACTGTCGTGACCACATAAGTTCTGGCGGTGTGGCCTTCGGTTTTCAAAGCGCGCTGTTGCAGCCATTTATTCAGCTCATCATTGCCGCAATCAAAAGTGGCAATGACATGCTCTCCGGTAATGGGAACGGGCGGATTGACAGCAACAGTCACGTTAATGAGAACTCTCCCACGGCGCGGCTTGCTGCATAAGTTTTTCAAGCTTGGGATTTCTCTTGGCGGGAGCATCCAGAATGGCGTTGAGCTCTTTCCATGCCGTTGCACTCAACTGAAAGGATGTCTGATCCAGCAATACCTTTTGCGCCTCGCAAAGAGAGCTCTCGATAATAAATTCAGATCTGTTTTTGCCTACGACTTCAGCGGCGCGATCGATAAGGTCGCGTTCTGTTTGCTTCGCCCTCACTTGAATAGTGCTTGATTTAAGGACGGCTGGCTGTGGCTTTCGCTTTACAGTCATTTTCTTCTCCGATTCTTTTGCTGCCATAATATTATTATAGCATTTGTAATAACAATGTCAATACATGTGTACGTACATTGTATTGACACCAATGTATATGAGGCGGGTAAAGTTTCAATTAATTAAAAACGCGGCTCCAAAAGGACGCCGCGTTTGCTTTAAATGGTCTGCTCCGGTCACACTCATAGACCTTACTTAAGTTATACCAAAGTTCGTCCCCAAAAGCAAGCGTTTTTGCAATATAAAATTGCTATTTTAATTTATTAATATAAATCAATACTTTATATATAAAAAATCTTGCGCAAAAAACATTAAAGAGGTGCGATGAGGGAAATAACAGTGCGAATCAGCTGGCTATTGCCTAACGGAATCGTATGTCAATTTGAAGCGATCGAGGCCCCAAGAACATCGTCATCCCCGCGAAAGCGGGGACCCAGGGTTATATAAACGCTCATTCACCAATTCGACTAATGGTGTTCTT
>Ga0302315_10005470_pt1 | contig 10842 bp, 8 predicted proteins | sample III_Palsa_N3_1_FD_200532 | JGI IMG/M metagenome (GOLD analysis project Ga0302315, IMG submission 200532) | Peat permafrost microbial communities from Stordalen Mire near Abisko, Sweden - III_Palsa_N3_1 | ecosystem: Environmental > Terrestrial > Soil > Palsa > Peat permafrost | place: Sweden... | reverse complement strand
TTTTTCTGTAACCATCCGGATGATATTAAACAGCCTTACCGGAACTACCTGGAAAACCAATTGAGGGGTGAATTTGATTTCACGGGGGTGCCCATGCGATTGTTCTTCAGGAAAAAATAATGGCCCCCGCGACGCCTTGGGATGTGTCCGCGCGACGCCGCCAGGAAAAAATAATGGCAGGGTCCTTGTTAGACGTAAGGTATAACCAATAAAAAAACCAGATCATGAAGAAATTATTTGCGATGATGGTCATTGCCTGCGCGTTTGCCGCATGTAACGGCAGTTCCAAGAGCGGGACTTCAGACAGCACGGGCAGCAGCATGTCTTCTACAGACACTTCTATGGCAGCTAAGGACACTTCTGGCGTGAAGACGGATTCCATGGTTAAAAATGCCCCGGATACCGTTAAGGCCAAATAGAAACGCCATAAAGCATTTGGCCGCAAGGCGGGGCCGCGAAGGCCCGTTGGCCAATAAGAACGGCGTAAAGTATTGGCCGCAAGGCATCAAAGGGGCCCGCGGGCCCTTTTTTTATGCCGGAAGGGAGGAAATCGAAAAATCCCCTTACCTTTGCTAACGCCGTTAGGTTTTATAACGGTGAGAAAGATGGGCATCACAGAAAGAAAATACCGTCAAAAAGAAGAAGTCAGAAGCCTGATCCTGGATACTGCCTGGAAACAGATCCTGGAGGACGGATGCAACTCTATGTCTATCCGGAAACTGGCAGACTCTATTGAATACAGCGCCCCTGTGATCTATAGCCATTTTGAAAGCAAGGATGCCATCCTGAAGGAATTTGTGCAAAAGGGGTATGCGCTTTTGGTGGAGCGGGTTCGCAAAGAAAAGGAGCAGTTTACTGTGCCTGCCAGGCAATTGGAAGCCATGGCCCAGGCCTATTGGGATTTTGCCTGTGATAACCGGGAATATTACCAATTGATGTTCGGGCTGGGCATTCCGGGCTGCGAAGTCGCCCGCCAGGTCCCTGAGATCAAAGCCTTTGGAGAACTGATCCAGTCGGTGATCCAGCAAGCCATTACAGAGAGCAAGCATCCGGAAGCGAACCATTTTCTGAAATTTCATACCTACTGGTCTATCCTACACGGGATGATCTCTATCCAAATGACAGGATCCTCGCCGCATTCCAAGGAGATGAGTTTACTCATCCTGAAGGATGCCATAGGAGGGTTTATATTTTCCCTGGAGGGCTGATTTTTTGTTTCACGAACCTAACACTGTTAGAAATTGTATATACGTTATAAATTATAAATCACATATTATGAGTTTAATAGAAGCACTCAAGTGGCGGTACGCCACCAAGCGCATGAATGGTCAAAAGATAGACCCGGTGAAACTGGACAATATCCTGGAAGCGACGAGGCTGTCGGCTTCCTCCATAGGGATTCAACCTTACAGTATCATTGTGGTGGAAAACGAAGAACTAAAGAAAAAAATCCAGCCGGTAGCCTATAACCAGCCGCAGATCGTGGAAGCTTCTCACTTGCTGATATTTGCTGCCTGGGACAATATTACCCCTGAACGCTTTGATGAATTTGTCAAAGATCTTGCTGAACAGCGGGGTACATCGGAAGCCGACGCCATTACGCAAACGGCACGGTACAGAGAGATGCTTTTACCCAGGGCCCAGGAGGTGAATCATCAATGGGCTGCCCGCCAGACATATATAGCCTTTGGGACCGCTATTGCCGCAGCTGCCTTTGAAAAGGTGGACGCCACTCCCATGGAAGGCTTTAACCCCGAGGGACTGGATGAATTACTCGGATTAAAGGAGAAGGGTTTGCGCAGCGTAACGATCCTGGCTCTTGGACACCGAGACGAAACCAACGACCCCCTGGCCAGCAAAAGCAAAGTGCGCCGCACGAAAGAAAAATTATTCCTGGAGCTGGCCTGAAGCCGCGCCAGTGATACCGGCCGTTGCCAACCTTAACTTGTAACAGTCAGAAGCGCTTGTATCGGACGAGTCTGCTCACTTCAATCGGGTGAGCAGCTCCTCCACTTGCGTGGTAAATACTTTCAGATTTTCCTTTTCCTGGGAGATGAAACTATTGTCTTCCAATTTACCTAGGACGGTTTCCATTTCCGCTTCGGATTCGTAAACCATGCTCCGGAACGGATTGGTATAATCTTTCTGCCTGGACGTATAAATGCCTTCTACCATCCAGGATTTGGTCTTAACGGCTTGTTGCAATAGGTCCGTGAGCCAGGCATGGTCCATACTTTGAACCGGAGTATCCAGGCATTCACTGTAGGCTGCCAGGGCATTGAGCATTTTCTCCCCCGGGTAGGATGCTCCGCATTGGCGGTAAAAATCGTGCACGTCTTCCCACGATTTGATCTTGCCGGAATGGACCTTTTTCCGGAAAGTATCCATGGTTTCCTTTTTGATAAATTGTCCTCCCACATTATGCCAGTCGGATCGCCAAAGGCGTTTGGGCAGGAGCAAAAGGAAGTCGTCAAAAGTCGCCTCGGGCTCTCTCCGGAAATAGGCTATCACTTGCATGGCCGCGTGATAAGCGATAAGGTCCCTGAAAATGGGGTAGGCGGCGAAGACCTTTGTGATGACCACAGGACGGGTGGAATGTTCAAACCCTTCCGCCAGGACTTCCAGGTCTTTGAGGATGGGATCATCTGCTTGCAATAATTTTCTCCCTTTCACACGCCATTTTTCCGGGGTAGGGCCTCCGGCCTCCAGGCGGCTGCCGGGTGGCTGATGACTCTCCCCTGCGCTGTGTTGCAGATACCATGCCTTACCCGTCCAGGTTTCGAACATCTTCAATGAATCGGCTATTTCTCCAATGCTGTCGGGCGCCAGGAAATCATATTCGATGTCTTGTATTTTTTCGGTGCGTTTGTCCCGGTCTGTGTATTTCCAGGAATTACGGGCCAGCGCATACATATTGTACATGAACCAATAGGCGGGCATTACCACCAACCGGTCATGGGTTTCGTCGTTACTGATCAGGGCAAAGGGAATGGTTATATTCAGTTCGGCAGGGTAATCTCCTTTGGCCAGGATATTGAAGCTGGCAAACTTCGAATTGTGCTTGAGGCTTACGCATAAGCCCGGCCAAAAGCCCCTTCCTGCAATCATCTCTCCGTCAGGACTCCTGGAATTATGGTTGGACCCGATGGTGGCTCCCGCAGCCATATTGCTTTGTCCCATGACCAGGGAGGCGCAAAGGAACGAATTATTGTGGTGCTGTTCGTGGGCGGGGAATATGAGGGAGTTCAATACTTCACAACAGGAGATGGTCGCATTGTTGCCGAGGTAAGAGTTGATCAGGCGGGCTCCGTATTTTAGCTGAGAATGGGAGGCCATGACAAAACGCACCGCCTTGACGCCGTAGAAGATCCGGCACCCGTAGTCGATGATGCCGTTCACCAGTTCGCAGCCTTCCCCTATCTGGGAGGGAGCTTCTGCAGAGGAATTGACGGTAAGATTTTTTAATTTATTGGCGCCTTTCAGGTAGGCATCGCTGCCCACCCAAACGTCTTTGATGGTCTTGCAATTTTTGATCACCGTACGGTGTCCGATCTTCCCGTAATAACCCCGCTGGCGGTCGAACTTTTTCTCTGTAAAGGCCTTGAATTTTTCCTGCAAGACGTCGTCATCCCTGAAGCGGGACCACAGATAAGCGTCTCCTGGCAACATTCCATTGAAGGGAATGACGCTCCGGCCTCCGTTCTCATTGCAGATTTCCAGCCAGATGCGCATGTGCTCCGGCTCTCCGACCTTCACAATCCCATTGCCGAATTTGGCGTAGTTGGTAGTGGCCAGTTCTTCTATATTGACGAGGATCACGTCGCTGCCAACGATATAATGGGACAGGTAATTGACGTTGTCAATGACGACGTTATCTCCCAGGTCACAACTACAGATGGTGCTGTTATACAGGCCCACGGGCCTGCGGAGGTTTTTAAACTCCAGGTACCATGGTTCCAGCTTGCCTATGCGGATAAGCCCGTAGAATTTACAGTTTTTTACCAATTCCGGGTTAAAGGCATCGGAGACCAGGATCTTATTCCAGTCATCCGACTGGTTCCTGTTACGCACTAGGACTTCAATCTCATGGGCGTTCAGCTGGCGATATTCAATACCACTGCTATTTTGCATATCCCGCAGGTGATATTCATCTTTTCCCTTGGGCAGGTGCTCGGCGGGGATGAAATGGTATCCCAGGGAAGAAAGGGGATGCTTGGTAATATTATTCATATGGCAATCCTATCGTATTATTCGACGGTAACGCTTTTAGCCAGATTACGTGGCTTATCCACGTCAAGGCCTTTTGCCACCCCGACGTAGTAGGACAATAATTGCAGCGGCACGACACTAAGCATGGGAGCCATGATCTCATCGGCTTCCGGAACGGCAATAAAGTCGTCAGCCAATTCGGGGATGACTTCATCCCCTTCGCTGATAACAGCCAATACCATCCCTTTCCTGGCTTTGATCTCCTGTATGTTACTGATGATCTTTTCGTGGTAGGCGTCCTTGGTCGCCACAAATACAACGGGCAACTGGTCGTCAACCAGGGCGATAGGTCCATGTTTCATTTCTGCCGCTGGGTATCCTTCCGCGTGTATGTAGGAAATCTCCTTGAGCTTCAGCGCGCCTTCCAGGGCAATAGGGAAGTTGTATCCCCGGCCCAGGTAGAGGAAGTCTCTGGCGTCTTTGTATTTCTCTGCGATGGCTTTGATATGCTCCGTTTTTTGAAGGATCAGTTGCACCTTGTCAGGTATGGCAGCGAGTTCGGCGAGCAGGTGAAGGTACCGCTTTGCGTCGATCGTGCCCTTGGCAGCGGCCACCTTGAGCGCCATCATGGTCAGTACGGCCAGTTGCGCGGTGAACGCCTTGGTACTGGCAACACCGATCTCAGGACCCGCGTGCGTATAGGCCCCCGCATGTGACATCCTGGCGATGGAAGAACCCACCACATTAACGATCCCGAAGATGGTGGCGCCCTGCTGTTTGGCCCGCTCAAGGGCTACCAGGGTATCTGCTGTTTCGCCGCTTTGGGAGATCGCGATAATGACGTCGCCGGGATGGACGATGGGATTACGATACCTGAACTCCGACGCATATTCGACCTCCACTGGCGTCCTGCATAATTCTTCGAAAATGTATTCTGCTACCAGGCCCGCGTGCCAACTGGTACCGCAGGCTACTATGATGATGCGTTGTGCGTCTATGAGTTGCTGTAAGTGATTGTGTACGCCACTCATTGTGATTGTACCTGCATCCGCGTCCAACCGTCCGCGCAGGCAATCCAGGATGGTACTGGGCTGTTCGAAGATCTCCTTCAGCATGAAATGATCGAAGCCGCCCTTTTCTATAGCCGCGAGTTCAATATCCAGCTTAGTGATAAAGGGCGTCTGCCGTTCATTCCCGAGGTTCTTCAGGATCAGTTCGTCGGGGCGAATGATGGCGATTTCATAGTCATTGACATAGACCACTTCTTTTGTGTATTCCACGATGGGAGAGGCGTCCGAGGCCAGGAAGTGTTCCCCTTTACCAATGCCTATGACCAGAGGGCTCCCTTTCCGGGCGGCGATCAGGGTATCAGGGTTGTCCTGATCTATCAGCAGGATCACGTAGGCGCCGACGACCCGCTTTAGTGCGATGCGGACCGCTTCTTCCAGTCCGCATTCATTGTTTACCTGTATATCCTCGATAAATTTTAGCAACACTTCCGTGTCCGTGTCGCTGGAAAAAGTGTATCCTTTTTTGAGCAGTTCCTGTTTTAACTGGGCATAGTTTTCAATAATACCGTTATGTACCATGGCCAGCTTACCGTTGGCAGAAGTATGCGGATGGGAATTCCTGTCACTGGGTTCCCCGTGGGTAGCCCAGCGCGTGTGGCCGATGCCTATGGTGCCACCCACGTCTTTTCCCACCAGGGATTCTTCGAGATCCGCTACTTTCCCTTTCTTTTTATATACGTGTAACCCATTATTAAGGAGGGCGATTCCGGCGCTATCGTATCCTCTGTATTCCAGGCGTTTCATTCCCTTAAGGATCACGGGGTAGGCGGGACGGTGTCCGATGTATGCTACGATTCCGCACATAGGCTTTTTAGTTGAGTATGTTTTTTTGTAGGAGCGTCGTCTTTAGGGTATTAGAAATCGGGCCCTCCAATTTTCTTGCAAATAACTTATTTGAGGAGCGTATCCGGTCGAAGTCGGTTGAATCAAGGATGGCGGGAATGCTCCCATTCCTTAAGTTCCAATCGATATATCTCAGGTTATCGTTTATTACATTACCGGCATGCGGAGAGTTCATGATGACCGTTTGAAAATATATTTCTTCGGCGCAAAAAGTATGTTTTAAACGACGGAGCAGGTATTTGTTTTGATTTGTGTAGGTCAAGACGTATTGCAGCGTTTGCCTGGTTAAACTCCACCAGGTGGAGCCGCCGTACAATTGGGGTACTTGGGAGGAAATGGGTCGTTTTATTTTAAGCATTCTCTGGAGTGTGATCAACTTTACAATCCATTTGCCATATTTCCTGGCATCGAAAACATCATAAAAGTTGTATTGCTCCAAACGGTCCATTCCTCCCCTTGACCAAAAGGGTGCCGGCATTGTTGCATATTCTAAAAAATCATTCCTCCTGCTTTTATGCATAAAATCCTTAAAATAGGAAACGTCTTTGGACGGGAAATCTTGCCCGCTGATTAAATGAATGTATGATAATTCCGGATTTTTCAAGGCTTCCTCCGCTAACAGCAAGATACTTTTCAGATGGTTTAATCCTCCCCAGTTCACCTTATAGGCACTACTGACAAATTTCACGTTTTTTAGGGTCCTTATTCTTTGAAGGGTTTCGGCAGGGGGAGTACACTTTTTATCAATGTGTATATAGATCTCGAAATGGTCGTCGAAAAACCGGATAATATCAATTAAATGATCAAAATTTTTATAAGCCGTTATCAATATCCCTTGTTTCATTTACTTCAATAGTTTGCCATGCAGGAATACATATGCCACAGAAAAATAGATGATGATGCCGGTAACATCCACGAGGGTTGCTACGAAAGGGGCGGAAGAAGCAGCGGGGTCCAGCTTTAAGCGCTTGAGGATAATGGGCAACATAGAGCCCATCAGGCTTCCCCAGAGAACGATCCCGATCAGGGTGAAGAAAATGACCGTTGCCAATAGGAACCAATATGGCCCGTAGCTGAATATGTGGAGGTTCTGCCACAATATGATGCGCAGAAACCCGATGGATCCCAATATGATTCCAAGGCTGGTACCGGAAAGGATTTCCCGGCGCATAACCCTCCACCAATCCGACAGGGTAAGTTCTCCCAGGGCCATCGCCTGAATGATGAGCGTAGCCGCCTGCGACCCGCTATTCCCCCCGCTGCTCATGATCAGGGGAATGAACAGTGACAAGACCCAGGCATTTTGGATCTCATCCCCATAATGTTGCATAGCGGTGGCTGTTAACATTTCGCTCAAAAACAGGATGATCAGCCAACCGGCCCGTTTCCGGATCAGCTTTAACAGGGGGATTTCCAGATAAGGTTCGTTCAGGACTTCAGTGCCCCCGAACTTTTGAATGTCTTCGGAGAATTCTTCACTGGCTACCCATAAAACGTCGTCAATCGTGACGATGCCCAGCATCACGTCATTGTCGTCCAGGACGGGAAGGGCGACCCGGTTGTTCATCTTGAATATTTGGTACGCGGCTTCCTGGTCGTCGTTCACGTGAAGGGTGATGTACCGCCCGTCCACCAGGTCGCTGACCATCTTGTCCGGAGTGGCCAGCAGGAATTCCCTTATACGGATATCGTCTACAAACTCTCCTTTTTCGTTGACGACGTAGATAACATCTATGGTCTCGCTGTGCTTGCCTTCCTCCCGGATATGATCCAGCACTTCCTGGACTGTCCAGTCCACATTTACGGCGATATAGTCCGGCGTCATAAGACGTCCCACACTGGATTCTTTATAGCCTAACAGGGAGAGGGTCACTTTACGCTCCTCCGGATCCAGGGTCTTGATGAGCTCTTTCACCACGCTGGATGGCAGCTCTTCTAAAAAGGACGTCCGGTCATCAGCAGGTAGTTCGTTGAGTAACTCCGCGGTTTTAAACGGGGGCAGGGACTTGATAATGTCCTTTTGAGCGGGAACGTCCAATACCCTGAACACCCCGGCGGCCCGATGTATGGACAGGCTGGAAATGATCTGACTTTCGTATTCCGGATTCTCATAAATCAGTTCTACTACGTCGCTGATATTCTGATCATTCAACAATTCGCTGATTTTCAGTTTATCATCGGTAGCGATCACCTGCTCAAATTGCTCCTGTAGGGTAGTTGCTTCGTCTGTAAAGGGCATGCCTCAATGCTTTACGACAAAAATAGCATCCTTCTTTGGTTTGCAGCATAAATCCTCTGTTAAGGGAATATATCTTTGTTAAATGATCCAGGACTATCTCTATATAGCAGGAACCAACGGCCGGGGGCGGGGCATTTTCACCCGCCAGGCCATTCCGGCGGACACCGTCATTGAAATTTCCCCGGTTTTGGTCCTTTCGGGGACTGACAGGCAACTCCTTGACCAGACGCTCCTTCACGATTACATCTTCGAATGGGGAGAGCTGAAGGACCGGTGTTGCATGGCCCTGGGTTATATATCCATGTATAATCACACCGTTCCTTCCAATTGCGAATACTTCATGGATTACGACGATGACATGATGTTCATCAAAACGGTCAGGGATATCCTCGCTGAGGAAGAGCTAACCATTAATTATAATGGGGACTCCGGGAACGGGGCAGCCGTCTGGTTCGAGACCCGTTAACCGGGACACAGCACCCGATTTCATGCATTCAATGGCGGCATGGTTACTGCATTTAGAAAGGGAATATGGCATCCCGTAAACGCATTTACCTGTTCGGATCAATCCTGGTCTTACTCCTGGCGGTCGCCGCATTCGTGGAATGGGGGCTTAACCCTTATTTTTCCCCCAAGTTCCGCCGGCTGTTGCAGGAGGTCGTAGTGAAGGGATCGGACAGCCTTTACCGCCTGGATATAGGGGGATGCACAGTACATGTATTGGAAGGGAGCGTGACATTGACCGGCTGTCATCTTTCCATTGATAGTAACCAATACGCCCGGAAGAAGCAGGAGGGTACCCTGCCATCCCTCACCGCCACCCTGCAGCTTACACAGGTAAAGGTCAGCGGATTCAATGCATGGAAATGGTTCATGGCTAAAAGGGTGGACTGCAGCAGCCTTACCCTTGTAGGTGCGACAATGACATTCAACCGTCATCCGGGCTTCGCCAAGCCGGCGGCGGGAGCGCCCTCCAAAGAATTATATCCCCTCATTGAATCTTCGGTAAGATCCATCCGGATAGGAGAGATCCTTCTGGGGGATCTTCGCGTCAGTTACGACAATGGGGTTCCGGAAAAACCTTTCCGGTGGGGATTTGAGCGATGTGAAGCCAGGCTGGGCGGGATCCTGGTAGACAGTTCCACGGTGTCCGATAGTACCCGGATAGCCTATGCTTCCTCCCTGACCATCGGCATAAAACAGGCGTCATTCCTTACCGGGAAAGGATTGTATCGGCTGACCCTGGGCGAGTTGGACTACGATTTTAAGGATAGGGCTGCCGTGCTCCGTGCTCTTTCCCTTCAACCCGTTTTGAATGCAGTTGCCTTTTACAAGGCAGTGGGATTTCAGCAAGACCGTTATACATTCAACGTACCTAAAATAAACCTGATCGGAGTCAACATTAGCGAGCTATTGCAGGATGATCTATTCCATATCGATTCCGCCTATTTGGAACATCCGAAGATCCTTATTACGAATGACCGGAGGATGCAGCCCTCCGGCCGTAGTAAAATGGGGAAATACCCGAATCAGCTCTTGTTAAACGCCCCCGTGGACATAGTGATTCGCCGGGTGAAGGTGGAACGGGGCAGCCTGGCTTACGGGGAAACCGATGCGAAAACCGGGAAAGAGGGCTTGCTGACTTTCGGTGACGTATATGGGCAATTGACCCACGTAACCAATGTGGATGCATCGATTAAGGAGAACCCTTTCTGGAAGGCCGATTTACACGCGACCTTCCTGGACAAAAGTCCCTTGCATGCCCTGTTCACCTTTGACCTCCGCAGTCCTACAGGAAGATTTTCCGTGCAGGCCACCTTGCAGGACCTGGAGGCCGCACAACTGAACCCGGTGACAACGGCGCTCGCCGGGGCGTCCATTCACTCGTTCCACCTGGATCAATTGGATTGTTCCATTCAGGGGGACGAACGCGGCGCAACGGGGAACCTGCATATGCGGTACCGGGGATTGAAGCTGGAATTACTCAAAAAATCCAATGATACGGCCAATGCCTATTCAAAGCCCCTCCTTTCCTTCCTGGTTAACAAGCTGGCCATCCGTTCCGACAACCCCGACGGAAATAAACCAGAAGAATTTGCGGAGGGCATTGTCCAGCAAAGAGACCCCTATAAGTCCTTTTTCAACCTGATCTGGAAAACGATGTTAGAAGGCATTCGGAGCATTGCGATGAAAGGCCTCCTGAAGCCGAAGCATAAATAATGTACATTTGGTCCATACTATAGATTTTATGCAACGAATCGTTTACATCTCTGTCCTTTTCTCTTTGCTTTTTTGCACCACCTTCGGCGCCCACGCGCAAAAGATGGATAAGATCATTTCCCGTAAGGAAGTAACGCTTGTTGAACAGACCCTTTCTTCGGATGCGATGGAAGGAAGGGCTGTATTTACGCCATCCATAGACAGGGCGGCCGACTTCATTGCGGCCCGGTTTAAGGCGGCGGGGCTGCAGCCCTGGAAAGG
>Ga0302315_10005465_pt1 | contig 10848 bp, 8 predicted proteins | sample III_Palsa_N3_1_FD_200532 | JGI IMG/M metagenome (GOLD analysis project Ga0302315, IMG submission 200532) | Peat permafrost microbial communities from Stordalen Mire near Abisko, Sweden - III_Palsa_N3_1 | ecosystem: Environmental > Terrestrial > Soil > Palsa > Peat permafrost | place: Sweden... | reverse complement strand
CCAAAGGTCGGCGTGCTACCGGTCTCGGTGACCGTAAGGGGGCTCGTGCCGGTACTGGTGACGGTACCCTCCCATATGCCATTACTCATGACTACACGCCAGTTGCTTACACCGCCGCCCGTGATACTGGTGATCGTGTCTCCCCCTTCGTATGCAGTGAGCATCATGAGGTCGCCGATAGCATGGGGCGACACTGTTGACAGTGTGTTGTAGGCACCGGTGCCGTTATAGTTATCCCACTCCCAGCCGGATGTTTGCGTCGTAATGGTCGGTGAGGAGGTACTGGCGGTGTTGGTCGCGGTGACCGCGCCGCCGCTCGCCGTACTCACACTGAGTACGGGGCTGGCCGTGCTGTTCTCTACCACAAGAGCTGCGGCAGAGTTAGTAGAGGGCTCGACCAGTAGGTTGCCGGTACTACTAGCCGTGACTACCTTGACCCCACTCCCATTTTCAAGATCTAGGATATCTCCGGTACCGGCCGCATTAGCTTCTATGACTCCCGCAACTGAGCCGCTGGTAGCTGCTTGGACGTAGAAGTTGGCCGATTGGGCTGAGGTACCGCTGTTGATGTAGCTTCCGCCACTACAGCTGCCAAACGTGAGTGCAGTGACAGAAGTAGTCGAACCACTTGTAGACTGGAGACAGTCGCTGCCGTTGACACCCGCGGCCGGCAAGGCCAAGGTGTAGGTACCACTAGTCGCCCCGCTCTCCAGCTCGACGGTGTTGGTGTTCGTCGAGTTATCGAACAGGATCCCACCATTGACGCGACTGCTTGTCCCAACAATAGCGTAACCGTGAGTAGTGTCGACACCAAGAATGGTATACCCAGAGGCGTTTTGGATCTGGAGGGCCGCAGTGGAGTTAGTCGAAGTCTTGATAACGTCGGACGGATTGGAGCTTGCACCTGTGATGGTATTGGTAATCCCATTACCCTGGAACTCCGTAACACCGCCAGTAGTATTACCGATTATCACATTGTCCGCAGCGGTTGTTGTACCGATGCCGATCGTTGCATTGGTACCGGCGTCAATATTTATGCCACCTCCACCGCTCTGGATGGTAGTTGCGCCTGCCGCGTTAAGATTCCCTAGTGTTATAGCCTCAGCGTTCGTCGCACCAAGATCCAGATATGGAGCGCTCACAGTTGAGTTGTCTGTGACGACATAGTCGTCCATGTACTGTATCTGACCGCTCACACCCGACCCATCACCAAAGTTCAGATAAGCCGCGGTGGCACCCGCTGGAGCAACGCCCGTACCGGTCATCTGGGTCCACCCCGTGGTTGTGTCCGTAATCGTCGTAAGAACTAAGGGCGCACCAGTGTTCCAGTTGAAGTCACCATCTATGGTTTCTCCGACAGTCCCAGCCCGGAGCCAGAGACTTACCGAATATTCCTGTCCTGCCGTTACACTCACACTATTATAGTTCTCCTCAGCTCCCCAGGAACCCGTCTCACTAACCTTTAGGCTATAGCTACCTGAATGCGCTGCAGCATTCGAATAGGTTTCGGTAGCGCCGAACCATTCATCCGCGCCGCTGGTACCCCAGTCGTTCATTGACCCCGATCCTGTTCCCTCAAATGTATCGTCTATGACGGTCGTACCGCCAATGACCGCCGACCCTGTGTCGATGGTAATGTTGCCCGAGCTACCACCAGAAGAGCTACCAGAGGTTATAGAGATAGATCCAGTTGTCCCAGAGCCAGCTCCGGTTGACAGCGAGACGCCACCTGTACCGCCCTGAACCGAGGTCGTGCTACTGCCATCCGTAGATCCAATATTCACCGTCTCCACTGCGCCCGTGGAGGTGGCGATATTGACCGTGGAAGTAACAGCTGTCGTACCGACAGGGCCGATATTCACCGTATTAGCATTCGTCGTCCCAATAGATACCGTTCCTCCCGTCCCGGCCTGGATGCCAACCGTCGAACTACTGCCCAGTCCGGCAATGGCTACGTTGCCTGTATTGGCAGCCGAGCTGCTGACCTGGAGGAAGTTGTCACTACTCCCTCCCGTACCTTGGACATCGAAGATGTCAGCACTGTAAGTACCGCCAGCGTTCTGTTCGACAACAAGGCCGGTTGTATTACCGGCAGCCTGAATCGTCTGGGCCACCGTCGGAGCCGTTTGGACAAAGCCCGAGGCAGCGATACCGCCGAGCTCACCAGCGTTCTCGGCATATGGGGTACTCGTCAGCAGGATGTAGGGGTTCATGGCGCCGTCACCGCCACAGTCAGCCGTGAAGGCGGCAGAACCAGGGTTGTTCGTACTACAGTTGGAGGTATTACCGATTTGCAACGAAAGGTAGAGCGGGTATGAGTTCCAGTTGACCGCACTGTTGGTATTGTTCTCACAAGTAGAACCCGCAAACGTACAGATAGAACCTAAGTTGACTTGATAGGTACCACTAGTGAAGCTGACACCTTGGGTGTTGTTATTGAGATAGTCTTCCGTCCAGACTGCAGCACAGCCCGTACTACTGGTCGGTTCATTAGTACAGCCAGAGTAGATACGGAACTCCATGTTGTAAGTGCCATCGGGAATGTTCAGGCCGGCAGAGGTAACGATCTTGCCCTGGAAGGCTAGTTCGGACTCGATGCCGGTGGCGGCACTGGTTGATGCAGGGTAGAGTGCAGTCAGACATAAGGTTGCGACAAGTACGACAAAAACACCGCTCAACACCCACTTCATAGAAAGTATGTGACGGTGGCGTGTAGTCGGCCTGAACAATCGGTCGCTATGCAGCTCGAAAAATTGTGCTAGGCACCGAATAAACCGATTGTCTCGGCATGCAGACAAATAGGCGTTACTACGCTTTTTACTTTGCATACGGTTTGTTGTTTGTCTCACATAAGTAGATCTCAAACTACTTATACTTAGTATTGTATCAGTTAAGGTACGGTGAAGATATGTCGACATTACGTTCGGCAATGCTGGTGTGGACAAGACCGTAATGCTGGTCGGTTCCAAGCGGCGAGTCGCCCCGTTCTCTACCTATGCGGCACTGGTGGTGTAGCGGATGTGTGCTTGTCGTGTTTGACGTTTTTACAACTCCCGGCGTATTATTAGGCCAGGAATTATTGTTTTGGGACAATATCCAACCGTTCGATTTTATTTTATTTTGTTACTCAGTTTGGTGAATCCAGTAGACTAGAGAAGTGAAAGCGATTGTCTGCGTCGCCACTCTGCAGCCGTAGAAAGGAAAAACATATGGAAATACTTGCAGTGGTGCTCGCTGTGGCAGGGCTTGGCGCTGGCTATGGTGGTAGTACCTATGTGCAGAAGCGGAAAAATGCCGCCAACGAAGACAGGGCAGCCAAAGAGTTAGCTAAAGCGAAAAAAGAATCAGATAAGATGTTACAGACGGCTCGCGACGATGCCATTCGGATCGCCGATGAGGCACGTAAAGACGAGAAAATTCGTCGTAACGAGTTAAAGGATCTTGAAAACCGTCTCGTCCAACGCGAGGCGGCTTTTGATAAGAAGCTTGATGAGATCGATAGGCGTACCGAATCATTACGCCGCGGCGAGGACGAAGTCGAGCAGCTCAAGAATGAGATCCGTGATATCCGCACAAAGCAGCAGGAAAAACTTGAGAAGATCGCTAAACTTGATAAGAAAGAGGCAGCCGAGAAACTGCTGCAGATGACCGAGCGTGACATCCGTGGTGACCTCACTGGCCTAATTGCTAAACTGCAGAATGAGGCAAGGGAAGAGGCTGATGAACAGGCTGGACTCATCATAGCTACTGCTATGGAACGTATGGCTAGCGAGGTTACCGCCGAACGCACTGTAACGAGCGTGAAGCTTGAAGACGAGGAGATGAAGGGGCGCATTATTGGTAAAGAGGGTCGTAATATCCAAGCATTACAGCGTGCTACGGGTGTCGACATTATGGTAGATGACACACCAGGCTACATTGTGCTTAGTAGCTTTGACCCAGTACGTCGTGAGGTTGCTCGTATCGCCCTCGAGTTACTGCTCAAGGACGGTCGTGTACACCCAGGCCGTATCGAAGAAGTGGTCGAAAAGGCGCAGAAGCAAGTTGAAAAGGACGTCGTACGTGCCGGCGAGGACGCTGCCCGAGAAGTTGGTGTTATCGGTATACCTAAGGAAATCTTACATCTACTGGGTGAGCTGAAGTACCGTACGAGCTATGGTCAGAACGTACTCAAGCATTCAACCGAAATGGCACACATTGCCGGTATCATTGCTGAGGAGCTTGGTGCTGACGTAAAGACGGCGAAATATGCCGCGCTTGTCCATGATCTGGGCAAGGCGCTGACGCACAAGATGGAGGGTAAACACCACCACATCAGCGGCGAGATGTTGCGCAAATACGGTGCACCCGAGGCGGTAGCTCTAGCTGCCGAGCAGCATCATGACGATGTTGAGGCGACCACCGTAGAGGCGCTCATTGTACGCGTGTGTGACGCCATTTCGGCTAGCCGTCCTGGTGCACGTAATATCTCTGCTGAGAACTTCGTAGAGCGTATGAAGGACCTGGAGAACATTGCCAACAGCTTCAAGGGTATCGAGAAAAGCTACGCCATTAGTGCTGGACGCGAAGTCAGGGTTTTCGTGAAACCACATCAGGTTGATGACCTGACAGCTATCCGTCTAGCCCGAGATATTGCTACCAAGATTGAATCGAGCATGAACTACCCGGGTACTATAAAAGTGAATGTCATCCGCGAAACCCGAGCTATCGAGTTTGCCAAGTAGTGCAAACCTAGTCTTTTTGCGAGTAGTGTAGTTGCTCATACTGGTGGACATTCGGATGATTCCCTGGTGTTTAGAAGATCTTAGCGCCAGTACGCCTGATTGTAAGTTAGAATAAGATTATGCCAACAGAAATCGAAGCTAAGTTCCTACGCATCAACCCCGACGAACTACGTGCCAGGCTGCTGGCTGCAAACGCAGTATGCGAGCATCCTATGCGCCTCATGCGTCGAGATTTGTTCGACCATACCGACGCACGGTATAGAAAAGGACAGAATGCGGAGCGATTGAGAATCCGTGACGAAGCTGACAAGGTTACTATGACGTATAAAAAGTCATCGCCAGCTTCAAAGTATGTCGCAGAAATAGAGACTACAATAGGCTCTTATGAAGCTGCTAAGCAGCTGTTGACCGCGACTGGCCTGCATAGCTTTAGCTACCAAGAGTCAAAACGCGAGACGTGGCACCTGGACGACGTCGAAGTAGTTATCGACGAGTGGCCATGGCTGAAGCCGTATATTGAAATCGAAGGTCCTAGTGAAGAGAGTATCCAAGCAGCGGCGAGCAAACTAGGGTTTAATTGGTCTGATGCTCAATTCGGTAGTGTCGATACAGCTTATAGGAATCAATACCCCAAGATGACAAAAGAGGACTCTATTGGTGATGTACCGGAGGTCAGGTTTGACCTACCTGTCCCTGATTTCCTAAAAGAACGGATGTAGATGAATATTTTATATATCGGTGATGTTATGGGCGATATGGGGCTAACTTCTCTGGAGAAAATGCTACCGCAGCTTAAAAAGGATCGCGACGTTGATCTAGTGATCGCTCAAGCTGAGAACGTCAGCGAAGGCAAGGGAGTTATACCAAGGGATTTTGATCGGCTTCGTGGCTTAGGTGTGGATTTTTGTACGGGTGGTAACTGGACGCTAGCGCGTGAGGAGATCTATCCTATGCTAAGTGATCCAAACGCGCCGATTATTCGGCCTGCGAATTACCCGGAAGGGACACCGGGTTTGGATTATAAATATGCCAAGACGCCGAAGGGTGACGTGTTAATGGTCAGTCTGATGGGTCAGATCGTAGGGCGTGATGCTGATAAGCCGGTCGACAATCCGCTGCAGATCATAGACAAGATTCTAGCCGCCGAAGCGCCAGAAAAGCGTGTGGCTGTGGTAGTGAACCTACACGGCGACTTCAGTAGTGAAAAGTTTGTGATTGGATACTATCTGGATGGTCGGGTGAGTGCGGTAGTGGGAGACCACTGGCATGTACCTACAGCTGACGCAGACGTGCTACCGAAGGGCACTGCTCACATTACAGATGTAGGTATGTGTGGCTCACTCGATTCATCGCTTGGTGTGAACTTTGATTCGGTATTGCCTCGCTGGCGTGACGGCATACAGACCCGCAATGTGCTGGCTACGGATGGCCGTAGCCAGTTCAACGCACTGCTTATGTCGATAGACGAAACGACTGGTAAAGCGCTAACCGCAGAACATATTCGCGAAGTCTGGTAGGCACCCTACTTTAAGTCTCTTAGCCTTCTCTACCACCGAAGCCGATAGTAGCCAAGACGACCGTGGCGAACACATTGATAATCACGATATCCACTCCATTGAGGCCGGAGCTGAGGGTCATGAGAACGGCACTGCCGAGCCATATAGTACCGATAACACCCGCAGTGTAGGGGTATTTGATAAACAGAATAACGTCTTTAAGCATCACTTGCCTCCTTCGTTTGTAGCTTTACCGCCTCTTCACGCGGACTGATGCGCCTGAGTAACTGCGAGAAGAGCACTGGGTCGCGTAGTGCTACACGCTCCAGCCAGTGGTTAATAATTGCGATAGCCTGCGACATACTCAGTGTGGCATCGGTGTCTTGAACTATGTCCGGATGCTCACGCGCAATCGTGGATACGGACTGTGCGAGAATTGTCTCAAAGAGGGAATTGCGGTTTAGCGCCTCAAGTAAGGCGATGTATGTCTGGGAAGCGCGCAATACTTCCGAAGACTCTAGGCGTATAACAAGACCCAACCGATTATCTTTGTTGGCGATCTGGCCAAATGCATGTAAGAGCTGACCCTGTTCCACTAGTGAGCGTAAATCGTTGGTACCGGTGGCGCTATCGAAAGCGTCTTGTACGATACGGCCGATTTCACGCACGAGATCATTGCTGGCGGGTTTTGGATCACCCGGTAGCAGACGTTGTGCAGCGGTGCTGGATAAGTTTTGGACGCCGGGCGTTAAGCTACCGAGTTTCTTAAGTGCCCGATACAAGTCATTGACGAAGTAGCGCATAAACTGCTCAAACATACCAACCACGGTGGCGTCATCGTCATATATCCGACTCCACTCTTTTAATAGGCTGAAAAATGCCGATCGATTGCGTGGCACTGGTGCAGAGATACCGAAGTCAATGAGGCCGACGCGGTTACCGGTCATAAACCGTATATTGCCAGGATGCGGGTCACCGGGTATGCGTGGGAGAGCAAAAATAGCGAGCATACTTTCGACGCCAGTGGTTATGAGTTGCGTATCTAGGTCTGAACCAAGCCGTTCTTTGATGACTTCTGCAGGATCTGCTCCCGCTTCCTGTAACTTCAGGAGTTCGGCGCCGGAAATCCCGTCGATATATTCCTGCACAATGATGTGTGGCGTACAAAGCTCGGTGTATGTTTTTGGGATCACGATGTAGGGATGGTCTTTGTATGTATGGTAGAGCTCATCAGCGAATTTCGCTTCTTGCACGTAGTCAGTTTCACTAAGCGTGGCATGACGGAATTCTTTCAGTGCCGTATCCATCTTGACCTTAAAATTCGTGTATTCTTGTGCGGCGAAGTGTTTCCCGAATAGAGATAAGAGCCTTAGATCGTACTTAAGTAACTCGCGCACCATTGGACGAAGGACTTTAATGACTATCTTCTGACCATTCGCATGTTGAGCAATGTACACTTGCCCGAAACTGCCAGCTGCAAATGGCTGCTGCTGCACAAGCGCTATGTCGCTCAGTCGCTCAGGTGATAGCTCATGCCGTAATAACTGAATGACATCGACTGGCTCTGTATCGAGATTTTCAAAAATCTTGAATCTGGATGGGCTGTGCCAACGTTTCATAATCGGCGAGTTGTACATAACGCCCTGCATGAACTTTACATATACACCACCAAGTGCCAAGAACTCGTTACAGAGTAAGTCATACATCTCCTGCTCCCGGCCACGCTTGCGCAGGTAGTATACCCGAGCGCCTAATTTTGCTAAACGCTTAGTACGCTCGCGCTTTAGTGTGGCGATATTTTTTGGATCGCTACCAGACATGTTAACCCCCTAACTTCTAGTAAAACCTATCAGAAATAGTGCCAGGGTTGAGATAATTGCAGCAACATACAGCTTAAAAATTTCACTTGGAACGGACCGTGTTGCGGCCATTAGGATAACGGCAATCCAGATGAGTACAATAGTTGCGAAAACCGACACATATTTCATGCACTTATATCATACCACGTGCCTCTTGACGAAAGGGTGGCCTTTAGGGGTGGTTTAGGGTATAATCATGCCGTTGGCTACCGGGGTGTAGCGCAGCTTGGTAGCGCGCAGCGTTCGGGACGCTGAGGTCGCTGGTTCAAATCCAGTCACCCCGACCACGCTGAAACGGCCTTTTAACAAGCAAAACTTGTCGGGGAGTAGCGCAGTCTGGTAGCGCACGCGGTTTGGGACCGCGGGGTCGCAGGTTCAAATCCTGTCTCCCCGACCACGAAAAAGCACTGATATCAAATCGGTGCTTTTTCTTTTGTATAATTACGTACAAAATCAACATTATGCGTCACTATTCGTGCCTCCTCTTCATCCTACGTCTACGTCACTTTTTCTTAAATAGAAATATTTTTCTCTATTGTCAAATGGAGGTTTCCTATAGTATCCTAGCGAAGCAGTTCCAGAGTGGAGCATGCAAAATGTGGAAGGGGCCCTTTTCATGGGTATCCGCAAGAAGATCGGCGTCACAGGTGCTGGCCTCGCGCTGGCAGCTTTGGCTACTACTGGTGTCGTCGCGGCTACGGTCGCTTCGTCCGCCCCGGCTCAGGCCTCGCAGGTCAACAACATGATGCTCTGCGAGCCGGACACCGGCTGGTGCTACCAGACCAACCCGCCGTACAACCCGGCTTTTCCGCACGCCTGCCAGTGGGACTATAACCTCAACGGCAACAACATGCGTAGCGGGATGTACTACACCGGCTGCACGCCCAACTTTTGGGGTCCGTACATCGGTACGCCCTGATCGGCTTCGCCGAGTAGTAGCCCGCGCCATCTCGAGGGTAGTCTAGACCCTAATTAGATAAAACCTCGGAGCCTCCGAGTCCGGGTAGTACATTGAGTACAGAGAAGCGCGTCGGCCCATGGCTGATACCTCCTTTCTGGAAAAATGTACTACCCGCGCAACACATGGTCCAAGGTGGTTGTGGTATTATTCAGGTATGAAACTAAACCAAAAACACCGCATATTTAATCGTTATACAATTAGCAGCTTGGCTGTCGTGGCCATTATGGTAGCGTCACTTGGCGTCTACTTAGTAAAGAGCAATGGCAGCGCAGCTGCCGCACAAACTCCTAAAGCGAAGGTGCCTATATCCAACACCGATGTTCGCTCCAAGTTCTCGTTTAGCAGCGCTCCTTTGTGGTATCAGGGTGCGACAAATGAAACCTCTATGGCATTATTCCATCACCAAGACGGCTGTTTCGTCTCTGTTCAATACAAAACAGGCACGGTGGATGAGACTTCGGCACTTCAGAGCATTATAAGCACAGGATCTAAGGGCGGAATTGTAGACACACCTGCTGGCCTTCAGACGCTTACTATGCAGACGAATATGGGCACTCAACAGTACCAGCTGCACCAGTACAACGCAACCGGCAGCATTTCTGATGGAATGGGCCCAGAGGGCGGCCAAGAGTACGGCTACGTCACCGTTCCGAACGGCTACATTATGGTTCAGGGAAACTGTACCACTGTCGCCGAATTACCATCTACCCTCACTGCTCTACAGGCAGTTAAATTCGACTCCAACAACTAGGTCTTACTTCCACGAGCGAGCTCATCAGAGATAGGGTGTAAACCCACACCCGTCCGCTGCACCAAGTTCAAAACACTCCTCGTTATGCTAAATAACAGGGATTTAGTACTGGTAACTCTGAGCGTACTGCACAGTTGCAGCGCTATTAAGCTGCTGGCGCCAAGTGACGTCCGGATGCTCAATGAACCATTCCACTAGCTCAGCCATATTAAGTTCAAAAGCCATTGCTTCTGCTCGACCATGAAAAAGCACTGATTGAAAAGTCGGTGCTTTTTCTTTTACGTGGATGTACAGCAGATTTGATGCGCCTCCCTATCTAGAAGTAGCAATTGTTAGTTGGCCCAATCCGTTCCCCTTCCCGTCTATCTTTCGCTTGAGTAGCAGACAACCAAAAGCGTATAGTATGAGTTAACCAATGGCCTCCCAAGACGAACCAAATACAGAAACTTCCGACGAAGGCTCGAAAACGAAATCACCGGAAACCCCATCGCCAATAGACGACTCTACTGATGTGATCTTCGTCGGCGAAGATAGTACGGCTATAGAGGATGAAGTCGAAACTGAAGCGTCCCCCAAGTCAGACAGTGATGATGCAGCAAGCACTCCTACCCATGAAGCACAGCCTGCCCACACTGAGGCATCTTCTCAGACGACAAAAAGGAGAAATTGGTTTCGTCCCGAAAAGATATTTATTCCAAAGCTGCGTAATAAACTTGGCCGTGCTGCTCGGCCGTTTGCAATTATCCTCATCCTCGTACTCCTAGGTGGAGCAAGCTTTGGAGGCTATAAGTTAGTCCACCGTCAAACTACTGCTCCAATTTTCGGTAGTTTTCACTATAAGCCGACTATGTTTAAGCTCGTGTCTACGTTACCGGCTGCGAATGCGGCGAACGTTAACACTGCCACGACAATTACATTAAACTTTTCCCAGCCGATAGATCCTCAGAAGCTAACCAACAATCTTTTTATTACTCCGACAATGAGCGGAACGTTCAAACAGGGTTCTAGTAAGACGCAGGCTATATTCACGCCTAGCCAACCGTTTAGCCAAGGTAGT
>Ga0302315_10005462_pt1 | contig 10850 bp, 6 predicted proteins | sample III_Palsa_N3_1_FD_200532 | JGI IMG/M metagenome (GOLD analysis project Ga0302315, IMG submission 200532) | Peat permafrost microbial communities from Stordalen Mire near Abisko, Sweden - III_Palsa_N3_1 | ecosystem: Environmental > Terrestrial > Soil > Palsa > Peat permafrost | place: Sweden... | reverse complement strand
GCCATGGACGGATTGATCCTCCGTTCCCGCATCCACCCGCACAGCATCAGCACCGACCCCAGGGTGATTGCGTTTACGGAAAGCAAGCTGGCGGAGGGGGCGCTGCAAAAGGAGCTGGAGGAGGAACAGAAAAAATTCATCAGCCGCTCGCTGATCCAGTCATTCTCTTGGGGAAAACTGGTGGATGGATTGCAAACCAATTATGACGAGCACGATCACCGCCAATTTCCGGAACAGCGAAAGGCGGTGCTGCTGGGAAAAGAATGGCTGGACAAGGCCATCGTGCAACAGGAAACGGCCGTCAAATTCACCAGGCAACTGGAACACCTTCTGGCCGCAGCACCGGAAAACGGGTATGCACCCTTGCAGCAGAGAACACAGGCAGCCGCGGCTTATTTTACCAAAGCATTGCAGGAGGAGTTGATCACTCCGCTGGAGCAACATATCAATGAATACAAGATCAAACTAAAAGTAAAGAAGTACGTAAAATCGCTGCACGAATTGAATCTCCTATTCACCAGGAAAAAACAACAAATTGAGCAGGCCGCAAAGATCGCTTCGGGTTTAACGACGGGAATGGATGCGGCGGCTTTGCTATCGGTTTTACAGGAGATGAACCCGTGGGTTGGCGGAGCCGCGGAAGGCGGCAAATCCTTGAAGGGCAGTTCTCACCGGATAAGCCTCGAATTATTTAAAGCGGGGAATACCGTTGATGACATCGTCACGCTGAGGGGCATGACAAAATCAACGGTGGAAAGTCACCTGGCTTCTTTTATTGGCACCGGGGAAATAGACGTCAAGGAATTGGTGCCCGCGCATAAAATAGAAATCATCCTTTCAACCATTGAGTCCGTAGGCGGATCCTCTCTCACACCCATCAAGCAAAAAGCGGGAGACGATTATTCCTTTGGTGAAATAAAGGCAGTCATGAATTATCTGGCTTTTATTAACTTACAAAAAAATCCCTCTTCCCCTTGAACCAATACCGAATCTTCTCCTGGGTGTCGTGGATCTATATTATCCTCCAGGCATTCCTGACAATGGCGGATATACAGGGCATGGCCCTTTATCCTCCTTTTAAAACCGTGGCCAGCTTTATAGCAGGTGTATGTTTTGCCCTGGCATGGCTGTTTCTTCTGTTCGTTTTTCACTATTTCAAACAGAGAGGGTTCATTCCCTGGATCATCGGGCTCTACGGGCTACTGTCCTTTATCGATCCGGTCATCGATATCAGCCATACACCCGCGGCGGCCGCCTTCATCCGGTTGTCGGATGCCTACGTATGGTTCCACTTTGGCTACACCGGCTACAAACTCATTGTCATCGTCGCCCTGCTGTCCGTCACTGCCGCTCCCATTGTCGTAAGGACCAGATGGGTGGCCATATTTTCAATCCTGGCCCTCATCACCCCCCTGATCCTGTATTTCAGCCTGCATGCCGCCTGGAAAGATCCCCGGGCGGATAGGGTCGTTGCGTATGGCGAGTTCCTCTATTTATTACCTGTCTTATGGCTCACTACCCTGTTCAGGAAGACCTGGCGTTTCCGGGTTAAATCAACGGAATCATTGCCCGCGGAATCAATGGGGGCGGAATCAAAATGAGATATTAACTCCGGCCGTAGAGCCCCATCCCCTGGATATGGCCCCGTTCATCCGTGTTTTGTCCGTTTGACCGTTGACCAGGTACAATTGGTCAATGCCCCTACCCGTTTGCCAATCGAAATAGCCAGCTCCCACTGTAGCAGTCACCCATTGTGTCAACCGGTAATTCAACCGGATATTCCCATTGACCCCAAATCCTTCCGCCGTATGCGAGAAACTGACCGGATGCTGGAATGTTTCAATCAGGTTCCAATCGGCTTTTGCCCTGTAATCGACCTGATGGTAGACCACATCCAATCCCACCCCGAGTCTTCCGGTCAGATGCAGGGTTGACCTGACCTTTACCAAAGGTCCGTACCAATGGGCTTTATAGGAACTGTTTAATGCACCGGTCTCCGGGCTGTCATCCAGGAGGTAGAGGGACTGATCGCTGGCCCCATACCCGATAAAAGGAACCAGGCTCACAAGCCGGTTGTCCACGATGGTATATCCGATGGCGGCCGACCAATACTCGCTATATCCCCTGCCACTGCTAAAATTTCCCTGATATGTCTCCTCCGTGCGGTTGTCAGCCTGGTAATCTTTATCCGACACGTTTCCCGATTGCGTAAAGACGTGGTTGTAGCTCCCTGAAAGACAAAGCCGCTTCCCCAGTTTCCATTGAACGGCAGCGTTGAGGGCCGGCCCTTTTACCTGCTTCCATATCAGTTCGGAATAGACGTTGGGGCCGGTCCCATTCATGTTTCCCGCTATCGACCAACGAAAGTCCATGGACTGGTATCCTGTCTCCAACGAAATTTGTGCGCGCTGAACGGTGTTCGTTGAACCCTTGATGCGCTGAGCGGTGTCTGTCGGATCCTGTGCACGCTGAGCGGCGCTCATGATGGTAGCAAGCAACAGGATCAGAAAGAGGCAATATCCCTTCATATGATATTATTGATTCACGAGAAATTCCTCCCAGCCCTGGGCGACGGTTCTGTTGCAGGTCATAGGCTGTGCACCGTTTTCACTGGACACGAAATCCCCGTTGTTTCCCTGCAGCGATATCGAACCATCGGCGTTGCTGATCCAGTTAAACTCCTCCCAGGTACTATAGCTGGCCCTGTTGCAGGTGATGGGATTCACTCCATTTTCCGAGGACACATACATGTTCATGCTTTGCAGGGCCACCTTGCCGTTACCGGCGTCCACTACCAGGAATTGCTCCCAGGTGGAGGCAGTGGTGCGGTTGCAATTCATGGCCTGCTGTCCATCTTCCCCACTCACGTACAATCCGTTGTTTCCTTTCAGGGTGATGACCTGGCCAATCGGCGGCCCGGAAACGGCTTTGTACACACGGACATAATCGACGTACATACTGGCCGGCAATGCCGTGTTATCCACCGTAAGGCCTGGGAAATCACCGCCCACGGCCATATTTAAGATAATAAAGAATGGGTTCTGGAAAGCGCCGGTGTTGTTGATATTATTCTGGATATTGGCTGTGCCGTACAGCGTATTGTCTACATACCAGGTAATCGAATTCGCGTCCCAGTCCACTGCGTAGAGATGATATCCGTCCGGAGTGGTCGTGGTCGTGTTGCCATACTGCACGGCTCCGTTATCGTTCCAATGAATGGTCCCGTAAATCGTGCTGGTCGTATTGATATGCTCCATAATATCCGTCTCCCCGCACTGAGGCCAGCCCACGGTACCGATATTCGTGCCCAGCATCCAGAAGGCGGGCCAGAGTCCCTGGCCAAGCGGCAATTTAATGCTGGCCTCCACGCGCCCGTACTGCACGGATACTTTTCCATTGGTATTCATCCTGGCGGAAGTATAGGCTTGCCCGCCTACACTTTGCTGTTGGGCGGTGATGACCAGGTTCCCGTTACTGACGGTCGCATTGGATGCCTGGTAATACTCTTCTTCTTCATTGACGCCCGGGTTCCCGGTTTCCATGGTCCAGTTCGCCGTATTCACACTGGTGCCGTTGAATTCGTCGGACCATACCAACTGGTAAGAAGTGGCGGCCCTGGGTGCAGTAGTACTACTACTTCGGGTCCCGGCGGGTTGGTCTAGGTTCTTTGTGCAGGAAACGGCAAAGATAACCAGTAGGGTGACGATGCCCGTGTTGATCATTTGGTTCTTTTTCATAATAGCATGCAATTTATTGTTGCCAATAAAATTGTTCCTATAATGTTAGCTATCCAAATTATCTACTACGTCAAAACCTATACAAGATGCCTTTAAGCATACGTCAGCGCCCCTACAGGGATCCATCTGGTCATTGACAATCAATCAGGTACATGCATTAAGTTAAGATTCCTAATGTAATCGATTACGATGCGTCTGGAGACTTTACAGGATCTATGATGGCAAATGAATGGGGATCATGAGAATATTGGGCTGCCCGTTGAAAAGGCTTTCATTTTCCTTTATCAGTTCGTCATAGCTGAATATATGGGCATCCCTTTTATAGAATCCCTGTACCCTGGAGGAAGAATAATATAATGTTTTACCATCCGGCGATACACAAGGCGAGAAATTGGAATCCCCGTTATTCACTGTAGGCCCTAATTTCTGAGGCTCCGACCAGGCTCCTTTTTGATGGAAGCTTATATACAGGTCATTACCGGATACAAAAATGAGGTATCGCCCGTCAGGAGCGATAAACGGATCCTGGGATTCGCTCAGCCCTTTAAACGTAAGGAGGCTGGGCTTGCCATAATGGTCTCCCAGCCACTGTGCGAAATAACTGTTCATCCCGCTATTCCCTTCCCGGTCCCGGGAGCAAAAATAAAGTGTCCCGGTAAGGCTCACCGAAGGCGCATAATTACTGGACGTATCCAGGTTAACAATGGAATCAAGGTGATGAGGGGCGCTCCATTCATCAACACCCTGGCGATCCACGTACCAGATATGACTGTTTTTTTGAGGCTTGTCCTGGGAAGCGCCTTCCAGGGGGCGATTAGAAATGAAAAACAGTCTTTTGCCGTCCGGGCTCACAAACGGGTCGGTGTCCGTCCACCGTCCGGAAAAGGAAGCCACCTTGGGCTTCGCCCATTTCCCATTTTCCATGCTTGAAAAAACAATGGTCCAGTAAATCGCACCCCGGGAACAAAATACCCTTTGGCCATCAGGCGTAAAAGAAGTAGCCCATTCGGTATAGGGGGTTGACATCACTCCTGGCGCGAAAACAACGGGAGAAGCATTGGTATCGATAATGGCCGTGGTTTGACCGGTGGCCATTCCATAAGAGCAACAACCGGCTACCCACATAAACAATGTGTGAAAAATACGCTTTAACGAATGTCTCATGACAGGTTGAGACGCGTGCATGATAAGATTAGCATTTCGCATGACAAGTTTGGGATGCTGATTATTTAAAAACAGCCCGGTCAAATCTGGGTTTATTTTTTCTATTCGGCACTGGTATTCAACGAATCAGGTCTTCTTTTAAATGCTTTACTCCTTTTAAACATTGCGCTGGAACATGGCGCTGGAATTATTTTTTAAAAAAAAGATAATATTTCCGGTTACAGTTTTTGCACTGCGATCACTATGGAATGATTGCATGAATTTCCGCTTGTACAATTTGAGCCAAAACCCCATTTTATTACATTCTAAACGGTTAATTACTTATGAGACGAATTCTCACCTGTCTGTTATTGCTATTGTTTGCGTATCACGTGAACGCCCAGGATCAAACCCGAAAGCTCTCGGGTACGGTCAAAGAAGAAGGGAGCAACAAGGGCTTATCTTCGGTTACTGTCAGCGTAAAAAATAAGAAAACCACCACCATTACTGACGCAGACGGAAAATTCTCTATTACGGTGTCTTCTGGAAAAGTATTGCTGTTCATTTCTTCCGTGGGATACATCGCAAAGGATGTCTCCGTGGATGAAAGTGCAGATAATGTAGACGTTGTACTGACGCCTGACACCAAGGAGCTGAATAATATTGTGGTAACCGCCCTGGGTATCAGGAAATCAGAAAAATCAGTCACTTACGCCACCCAGCAAGTATCAGGGTCGGAACTGACTAAGGTAAAGACGGACAATCTGATGGACGCCCTGAACGGAAAGGTGGCCGGCGTTACTATTTCGCCCAGCGCCTCCGGCGTAGGTGGTTCTGCAAAGGTGATCCTCAGAGGCAGCCGGTCGGCCGCCGGTGGGAATCAGCCTTTATATGTCATTGATGGGATACCCATCACCAATGGCTCTAATGCCAACTCACAGCCCAACAGCACTTACGGCGGCTCTATGAATGTGGATGGCGGAGACGGTATCTCCAACCTTAACCCGGACGACATCGAAAGTATGACTATATTAGAAGGCGCTTCTGCCGCCGCCTTATATGGTAGCCAGGCGGCCAACGGGGTGATCGTCATTACCACAAAAAAAGGTAAGGTCGGGCACAGCACCATCAGCTTCACTTCTTCTGCTTCCATAGACAAAATCGCCTACAAGCCAAAATTCCAGAATGAATACGGACAGACCGACAGCGGCGCGACCACGAGCTGGGGACCCAAAATCTCAGGGGCACAGGATAATTTGAAGGACTTCTTCCAAACCGGCAATAACTGGACAAACGCACTCAGCCTGTCCAGCGGATCTGACGTTGCCCAAACCTATTTCTCTTATGCGAACACGTCCGCCAGGGGTGTGGAGCCAGGTAACAAGCTGGCCCGCAACAACTTTAATTTCCGGGAAGTGGGACACTTTCTGAATAATAAACTGACAGTGGACGTCAACGTGAACTATATCACCCAGACGATCAACAACACACCCGGGCTGGGATTGTATTTCAATCCCCTGACCGGTCTCTACCTCTTTCCAAGGGGTAACGATATCACCCCCTACAAGACCAGCTACGAAGGACCTGATGGGGCCAATGGCGCTCCTACCCAAAACTGGCCCTTTAACGAAGACGTACAACAGAATCCCTGGTGGATCGTTAACCGAAACCCCAATGTGGGAAAACGGAACAGGATCCTGATGAACGCCAGTGTTAAGTATGACTTCACCAATTGGTTCTATATTCAGGCCAGGGGCAATATCGACCGGACCGCGGATACTTACGAGCAGGACTTGTATGCCGGCACCATCGGCGTATTGTCCCAACCCAACGGGCAGTTTTTTCAGTCCACCCAAACCGTGGAACAAAAATACGGAGACCTGTTGGCGAACTTTACCGTTCCCGGCATGACCCATCTTAAAATAGACGGATTAGTCGGCACCAGTATTACAGACGCCACCACTACTTCCAATATCATAGGACCTGACATAAACGGAAACTATACATCCCCCGGGTTGTATACTCCGAATATATTCCTCACGCAGAACCTGGTGGTAGCCAATAACGCAGCCGGGGTAACGACCAGCAATGCCATTACCCTTCCTCAAAACCATAATCAGATACAATCTGTGTTCGGCAACCTGAACCTGTCCTACAATAACTGGGCTTACCTGAACTTGACCGCAAGGAACGACTGGTCATCCAACCTGGCGTTCACACCCAATGACTCCTACTTTTACCCTTCAGCCGGGCTATCGGTTATTTTAAGCCAGTTGTTCACACTGCCGAAAGGGATCACCTATGCCAAGATCAGGGGAAGCTACGCCCAGGTGGGAAACACAGTGCCTATCTACGTAACGAATCCTTTGGCGCATTTTGGACCGGCCGGGGCAATCATCCTGAATTCGACCGCTTCCTTCCCTACCCTGAAACCCGAAAAAACAAAGTCTGACGAATTGGGCGCCGATCTCCGCTTTTTGGATAATAAGCTGAGCGTAAGCTTTACTTACTACAAATCCAATACGACCAACCAGTTTATCCAAGTGACTCCGGCATTTACTTCCACTTTTGCCAAGGGATATGTGAATGCAGGGAATATTCAAAATACCGGATTTGAATTTACCCTGGGCTATGATGTGGTCAGGTCCAGGAGTTTTACCTGGAACACTGCCCTCAACGCTTCGTCCAACAAGAACAAGGTATTGGATGTGGCCTCTGCCGATGGCATCAACCAGCTCATCGTAACACCCAATTATAATAACAGCTATGAGTCCATTATTGCCAAGGGTGGATCTTTCGGGGATATCTATGGGGTCACTTTACAAAAAGACGCCAAAGGCAGGATCATTATTGGGTCTTCAGGCTTGCCGGAAACCAATAGCGGTTTTAACCTGATCGGAAATCCCAATCCTAAATTCCAATTGGGATGGAATAACAACTTCACCTATAAAGCATTCAACCTCAGCTTCTTGGTGGACGGCAAATTTGGCGGCCAGGTATTGTCTATGACACAGGCCATGCTGGATCAATACGGCGTATCTAAAGTGTCCGGCGATGCCCGTGACCAGGGTAGTGTAAAGATCAACGGGGTAGACGCCGCCGGCGATGCGGTCACCACCATAGACCCCAAGACCTGGTATACGGCCATCGGCGGTCGTGCAGGCGTATCCGGAGAATATATGTACAGCGCCAGCGTCGTCCGTTTGCGGGAAGCAGCCCTGGGATATAATTTACCATTAAAGACCGGGTATATAAAGAGTGTACGGCTTTCCCTAACGGGCCGGAACCTGATCTATTTCTATAAAAAGGCCCCTTATGATCCGGAACTGACGATGTCCACCGGAAACGGATTGGGCGGCGTAGATACCTTTAATCAGCCCGCCACCCGCAATTTTGGGATCAGCCTGAATGCCATTTTTTAATAACCCCTAAATTTCAATAGTAATGAAAATACATTATAGATATATGGCGGCCGTTGCCTCACTGGCATGCCTGGCGCTAAGCAGTTGTACAAAGAAATTTGAAACCAACAATACGGATACTTCAGGGCTTACAGGTACTCAATTTCAAATCGGGCAGGTGTATCCGGGCATACAGACAGCCATTTTCGGGGAAGAGAACGCCTACCAGTTAGACCAGAACCTGAATGCCGATTGTTATTCGGGATATATGATGTCCCCTGATCCTTTCCGTGGTAACATCAATAACCTGACTTATAGCCTGGTGGACGGATGGAACCAGCAGATATTCAGCGATGCCTATACATTGTGCATGGGCCCCGTAAATTATATCGCTAAAGCAGGGGTGCCCACTTCTGCACCTGATTTCTGGGCCATTGCACTCCTACTGAAAATTGAAACGATGGACAGGACCACCGATAAATACGGCCCCATCGCTTACAGCCAGGCGGGGCTTTCCGTAGTATCCACCCCTTATGACACCCAGGATAGCGTGTACCAGCAGTTCTTCAGTGAACTGGATACCGCCACCAGTAATCTGCAGACCTACATCGCCGCCAATCCAGGCAAAAAACCTTTTGCGCAATTCGACCTGGTATACGGAGGTGATTATACCGAATGGCTGAAATTTGCCAACTCCATGCGTCTTCGTCTGGCTATGCATCTTGTAAAGATAAACCCCACTTTGGCCCAGACCCAAGCCGAAAAAGCACTGGCCGCCACAGGTGGACTTCTCACTGTTCCAGCGGACGATGCGGGCATTTCCGGCGGAGGTTACCATAATCCCCTGTTCATCATCACGACCAGTTGGACGGATATCGCCATGGGTGCTCCGCTGGAGTCTATCATGGTGGGATACAATGATCCCCGTCTGGCTAAATATTGCTCCCCGGCCGCTGCTTATCCCGGTCAGTATATCGGTATCCGTATCGGCTCTTCCATCACCGCCAAGCCGGGATACACCGGTTTTTCGGTTTTAAACCCTCAAACAGCCGTAGCAGACCAGCAACCCATGCTGATGATGACCGCTGCTGAAATCTGGTTCCTCAAGGCAGAAGCGGCCCTTCGTGGTTGGGCAGGCGCCGGTAGCGCTCAAACAGACTATCAAACGGGTATACAAACCTCTATGACACAATGGGGCGTGTCTTCTGCTACTTATCTGACGGATGCTACCAGCAAACCAATAGACTACGTCGATCCTACTAATTCGGCCAATAATGCAACGGCCGCTTCTTCGATCACCATTGCCTGGGATCCCGCGGCTACGAATGAACAAAACCTGGAAAGGATCATCACCCAGAAATGGATCGCGATGTTCCCTGAAGGACAGGAAGCCTGGACGGAATTCCGTCGTACGGGCTATCCCGGACTGTTCACGGTTGTCACCAACAACAGTAACGGAACCATTAGTACCCAAACACAGATCCGCCGGCTGGCCTATCCATCCGTCGAATACAATGCCAACGGACCTGCGGTGGCTGCCGCAGTGGTAGCGCTGGGCGGACCGGACAACGGAGGCACCCGTGTATGGTGGGATGTAAACAAGGGAAACTTCTAGTTATATAGTGGGCAGTTAATTTTGAAAAGCCGGGGAGTTTTATACTTCCCGGCTCTTTTTTTATTAACTTTCACAGATGCAGGGTAAGCCGCCGATCAACCCGCTTTTGTTCCCTGTCCTGTTGGTCAATTTCATTGGCGCTTTGGGCTTTAGCATTGTATTGCCTTTCTTAGTGATCATTGTTTTAAAGCTGGGCGGAAATGCCATTGTCTATGGGTTGCTGGGCGCCACCTATTCCTTGTTTCAGTTGATAGGCGCCCCTGTTTTAGGCGCCCGGTCGGACCGTTATGGTCGCCGGAAGATCCTGCTGGTGAGCATGGGTGGCACCGTTGTCGCGTGGATCATTTTTCTGATCGGGTTGCTTATACCCGATACACACATCCATTTTTCCTTTGAAAGCGGGTTGGTTGTCAGTGTCCCACTCATCCTGATCTTTTTAGCAAGGGCTATGGATGGTATTACCGGGGGCAATATTTCTGTGGCGAACGCTTACCTTGCCGATATATCCTCCAAATCCGACCGTAAACAGAACTTTGGGAAAATGTCCGCTGCAGCAAACCTGGGTTTGATCTTTGGACCGCTATTAGCCGGGCTATTGGGGGCCACTGCCTGGGGTAATATCCTGCCGGTCATTGCCACGATCTTCATTTCCCTCTCTGCCATTTTTGTTATTTTTTTCCAGTTAAAAGATCCACCAGCCCGGCAATCCACGACGTCCCCGTCCCTGGGATTTTTTGCTGCACTTAAGCTGCCGTACGTTCCTATATTCCTCTTCTTATATTTTCTCATTTTTTTGGCATTCAATTTTTTCTACGCCGCTTTCCCTGTGTATGTAGCAGGCAAGCTCCATTGGTCTGTCCTTCAACTGGGGGTGTTCTTTGCCGTGTTAAGCGGCTTGCTGGTCCTTGTCCAGGGTCCCTTACTGGCCTTCTGCGCCAGTAGATTCTCCGGTGC
>Ga0302315_10005454_pt1 | contig 10859 bp, 9 predicted proteins | sample III_Palsa_N3_1_FD_200532 | JGI IMG/M metagenome (GOLD analysis project Ga0302315, IMG submission 200532) | Peat permafrost microbial communities from Stordalen Mire near Abisko, Sweden - III_Palsa_N3_1 | ecosystem: Environmental > Terrestrial > Soil > Palsa > Peat permafrost | place: Sweden... | reverse complement strand
TTTGGAGTATGTAAATATTGACTAATGATCTACCCCCGCAACAACCGGCCTATCTTTTGGGTAATGCGCCAATATGTAAATTGGCTGCTGGGCTGGCATTTTAGGGAAATAAAGTTTAACAATATTGAGGTAGATAAAAACAGATCGATACTGCTGATCGCCAACCATTACAGTTTTTGGGACACGCTCATTTTATATACGGTGAACTTCCGGTCGCTGAAAAAGAAGATGCACGTAATGATACTGGAAGAAACGATGCATACGTATTGGTCATTTAAATATGCAGGGGCATTTACCGTTAAAAAAGGTTCGCGTGATGTGATTAATTCATTGAACTATGCAGCTGAATTGTTAAGCGACCCGCAAAACCTGGTGCTGATCTATCCGCAGGGCAAGCTCTATTCGAATTTTGTAACGCGGATACATTTTGAAAAAGGTATATTTAAGATAATAAAACAGGCACAGGGTAAGTTTCAGTTAGTATTCGCGGCTGCTTTTGTACAGTATTTCAGGAGCACAAAACCAACAGCCACCGTTTACTTAAAAACCGAAACTGAAAACTATGCCGATAAAACCATTGCTGAACTACAAGCTGCTTACCAGCAATTTTACGACGAAATGAAACTGGAACAAACCGAAATAGACGCCGAACAGTGATCATAGCCATATCCGCCACATTTTTTTTCATTATCCTGCGCTTTACGGTAACGCTGTTCAATTTTATTTCGAATCCTAAACTACCGCATGTAAAACGGCCATATACACAGCTGGTGTCTATATTGATACCTGCACGAAACGAAGAAGACAATATTTTAAACCTGCTTAATTCAATCTATCGTCAGGATTACGAAAATTACGAGGTTATCATACTCGATGATAGTTCCGCCGACAATACTTACCAGCTATGTACAGATTTTGCTGCGCGGCATTCGCAATTCAGGATAATAAAAGGCAAAAAATTACCACACGACTGGTTGGGTAAAAATTACGCCTGTCACCAATTGTCGCTTGAGGCCAACGGTGATTATTTTTTATTTTTAGATGCCGACGAAACCGTTTACGATGGCCTGCTATACAGCTCGGTACACCGAATGAAGCTTTTCGGGCTGGGTTTACTTAGCTTATTTACCAACCAGCAGATGGATACCCCCGGCGAAAAATCTACCGTACCTTTAATGCATTATATTTTGCTCAATTTGCTGCCGCTGCGGCTGGTTTATTTAGTAAAGAATGCCGCTGTTGCAGCAGCCAGCGGCCAGTTTATGCTATTTGATGCCGACTTGTACCGGCAATACCAATGGCACAAACAGGTGAAAGATAATGTGGTTGAAGATGTACAAATTATGCGGCTGGTAAAATCAGCCGGGTTAAACGGCGAGGCGCTGCTGGCCAATGGTATGATCAGTTGCCGCATGTATAAAAATTATCGCGAGGCCATTGACGGATTCAGCAAAAACTTCCTGGCGGCATTCAATTATAGCATTATGGGGCTATTGTTTTACCTGGTGATCGTTATCGGCGGCCCAATGATCGTTATTATAACAATGAATTTCCCGCTGATATTTTTTATGGCAGGATTGATCGGGCTTAGCCGGGTAATGATCTCTTTATCGGCCAGACAAAACACCTGGCTAAACCTTATTTTGCACCCGCTGCAAATGATAAACTTAACCATTATCGCGTTTTTGGGCATTCAGCGCCACCTTACCCGAACAAACGTGTGGAAAGGCCGCAGGGTATGAAAGACATTTCTAAAAAAGGCATCATTCTTACGTCTATTGTTATCCTCTTTAATCTTGTTGGCCTGATCGGTTTTGCCGTGCCGGCATTGCAGCCGGTTTTTCTGAAGCTTGTACCCTGGCATTTATTGCTGATGGGCATAGTGGCTATAATAAGTCATGAGCGCTTCAGCGAAAAGTTTCTGCTGTTTTTTATACTTACCTACTTAGTAACCTTTTTTGCCGAATGGGCGGGTGTACACAGCAACTGGTTTTTTGGCGATTACAGTTATGGGCGAACACTGGGGCTGAAATTGTGGGGTATCCCGCTGATTATGGGCATTAACTGGTTCCTGCTTATTTATTGCGCCGGCGTTGTAATGCAGTACAGCAGGGTGAAAAATATTTTCGCGCGAGTACTCATCGGAGCATTGCTATTGGTTTTGCTGGATGTGCTGATAGAGCCCATCGCCATAAAATTTGATTACTGGCATTGGGCAGGGAATGTCATCCCGCTTAAAAACTACCTGTGCTGGTTTGGGTTGAGTGCGTTGATGCTTTCTGTGTTTGAAAAGTTTGATTTCCGTAAGCAAAGTATGGTTGCGCCGGTGCTTTTACTCATGCAGTTTGTGTTTTTCGGCGTACTGAATTTCATTGTAATGTAATAGCACAGGAGCGGAATTTATTACAAGTGTACCAAAATAAAAGTGGCACACCCCGGTACACAACTAATAGTTAAATCGGGTATTAATTTACTGAAAAACAGGTTTTTACGGGTTAAGTTTTTGAAAAAACAGGTACACCCTGGTACAGTACAAAGACTTCAGGCAGGTGATATAATTGGCTGTATTTCAATTAATAATATGTAAATTTATCCTTTCAAAATATAGCGCGCGGTACACTTTAGCTGATACGCTATCAGGACATTATTAGTAAATAATCCTGCTATACATTTACACTTAATTGTTTTTGCTGTGCCTATCTTGCCACCAATAAATACTTTTCACCGCTACAAATATTTTACCGTAATTTTGTATCGCAATGGAAGCTGCCTTTGTTGGTGTTGTCACCAACAATATTTTGCACTTCTACAGATTTTTGTATCGCAATGGGAGCATATAACTTACAGGTGACTATCGACCAGGACTCGGGCTTTTGCTTTGGGGTGGTATATGCCATCGATATGGCTGAAGAAATCCTGGCCGAAGACGGCTACCTGTATTGCCTGGGCGATATTGTGCATAACGACGAGGAGGTGGAGCGCCTGAAAGCCAAAGGCCTGCGCATAATAGGACACGACCAGCTGGCCGCCCTGCATAATGAAAAAGTTTTGATCCGCGCACATGGCGAAGCGCCTGAAACCTATCGCACAGCGCTTGAAAATAATATTACGCTAATTGACGCCTCCTGCCCGGTAGTTTTAAAGCTGCAAAACCGCATCAAAACCTCGTACGATTCGAACGAGAAGATAATAATCTTCGGCAAGCACGGGCATGCCGAGGTGATAGGCCTTTCGGGGCAAACCAATAACGAGGCGCTGGTTTTCCAGGATATTGCCGAGTTGGATAATGTGGAATTACCGCATAACATCACCCTATATAGCCAAACCACCAAAAGCACTGAGAAATTCTATAAAGTAAAGGATGAGCTGATCTCACGCGGCTATGAATTAAAAGCAAATGATACCATCTGTCGCCAGGTAAGCAACCGTGATAAAGACCTGCCCGAATTTGTGCGCAAATTTGATAAGATCGTCTTCGTATCTGGTCGTAAATCATCCAACGGCAAGGTTTTGTACGAGGTATGCCTGCGCAATAACCCGAATACCTATTTCATTTCCGCTGCCGATGAGCTGAAACTGGAAATGTTCAACCCCGGCGATAAAGTGGGCATAGCGGGCGCAACTTCAACACCCATGTGGTTGATGCAGCAGGTAAAGGCGGAGTTGGAAACTTATTAGCAGATAAAAATCTCGATCATACATAAAAAACCTGTCATGCTGAACGAAGTGAAGCATCTTTGCTCATGCATTGCGGACTATGCATAGCGCTTAGATATTGTTCAAAGGTGCTTCACTTCGTTCAGCATGACAATGAGATTTTAAAAACCATGCAAACCCGCCCATCAAACACCGGTTTATTCGTCGCCTTCGTGGTTATCGGCTGTTGGGTAACATCGATAGTGCTGCTAATGCAATGGCATGTAAACTTCGCCAATCCACTTTTGTACTTTTTCATTTTAGTACAAATGCACCTGTACACAGGTTTGTTCATTACAGCGCACGACGCTATGCACGGGACAGTATCATCCAATAAAACTTTAAATAATGCGATTGGATATACATGCACTTTGTTATACGCGCTGTTTTGGTACCCTAAGTTGTATGGCAAACATCATCAGCACCATAAAAATGTGCATGGTGATAACGACCCCGATTATTACGAAGGAAATTTCTTTCGCTGGTACTGGCAATTTGTGCGTAATTATCTTTCCACCTGGCAAATAGTGGGAATGGCTATTCTCTTTAATATTTTGGAGCGATGGATACCACAACGTAACCTATTGCTGTTTTGGGTACTGCCATCCATCTTAAGCACTTTTCAATTATTCTATTTCGGTACTTATCAACCGCATAAAGGGGAGCATAACAATAAACACCATTCGCGCAGCCAAAAACGAAACCACCTGCTGGCTTTCTTCTCCTGCTATTTTTTTGGCTATCATTACGAACATCACGATTCACCCGGAACGCCATGGTGGCAATTATATAAAACTAACCCGGCAAGGCATCTATAAATGTCAGTCCTTGGCTATTTTTTGTCCGGCATTCAGGGGGATAGGGGGTTTTTAGTACATTTGCCGCTGTATGAGCAAAAAGGGAGTTTTACTGGTAAACCTGGGCACGCCCGACAGCCCTTCGCCAGCCGATGTTAGCAAATACCTGCGTGAGTTTCTGATGGACGAAAGGGTGATTGATATCAACCCTATTGCCCGTACTTTATTGGTGAAAGGTATTATTGCCCCTACTCGCGGACCGAAATCGGCCAAACTTTACCAAAAAATATGGGACCCGCAAACGGGCTCGCCACTTTTACATTACAGTAAATTACAACAACAATTATTACAACAGCGTTTAGGCGATGAATACATAGTTGAACTGGCAATGCGCTACCAAAGCCCGTCGATAGAGGCATCGCTGGAGAGGTTGAAGAACGCTTTGGTACAGGACATCCGCGTGATACCGATGTTCCCGCAATATGCTTCGGCAAGCACTGGTTCGGTTTATGAAAAAGTGATGCGGCTGGTTAAAGAATGGCCGACACCGCCGCCCATATCGTTTGTCAATTCCTTTCATGATAATGAACTGATGATAAGCGCCTTTGCCGAAAATGCCAAAAAACATCAGCCCGAAACTTACGACCATATCCTGTTCAGCTTTCACGGACTCCCGCAAAGGCAACTGATCAAATCCGATCATACGCATAACTATTGTCTCAATGTAAAAGACTGTTGCCAAACTTTGAACGATACCAATAAATTCTGCTACTCGGCACAATCTTATCATACCGCGCAGCTTATTGCGCAAAAACTCAACATCCCGAAAGAAAAATATACCGTTTGCTTCCAGTCGCGTTTAGGCAGCGACCCATGGGTGCAACCATACACCAGCGAAGTAGTAGCCCAATTAGCCAAAGAAGGCAAAAAGCGCCTGCTGGTATTTTGCCCGGCATTTGTAGCCGACTGCCTCGAAACCGTTTACGAAGTAACCGAAGAATACGGCGCCGAATTTAAAGCCCTCGGGGGCGAACATGTGCAACTGGTGGAAAGCCTCAACGATTCGCCGTTATGGATAAAAGCGTTGGAAGGTTTGGTTAAGGGATAGGTAGTTATAATCTGGCAACTCTGCCTGAAGGATTTCTACAAAGAACGTGAAATGACAAAAAACAATGTCATTGCGGAACGTGGGTGGGCTTTGTGCAGCGAAGCAACCTCATCAGCATGCTTAGCGACGAGGTTGCTTCGGCTTTCCTTTACACAAGCCATCGCCCAAGCCTCGCAATGACATTTTTGATAACACGACGCGCAAATTAGTCACAAAACAAACAACCTGTTACATATCCATCCCCTCCATCTTATCATCATTCTTTTTCATTTTCAATAGTGCCGGGTTTATGCGGATATACACTTCAAAGCCCACCGGCGTACTGCCATAAAGCGCATTTAACGCCGGTGGCGACACATTCAGCGTGGCCTGTATGCCGCCGGTAATGTTGGTTTGCTTAACTGTGCCGAGGATGCGGTTTGTACCTAACGTTATGGCATTAATGCCAAAGTTGGGGTTATAAGGGAAATCATCGGTCAGGTTGAGTTCTTCGGCATCTTTTTGTACATACTCGTAACGCATGTAGATGGCAGTTTTATGTAATTGCAGGCTATTTTCCAGTAATATGGATGGCAGCGTTTTTTCATTGTCGGAGTAATGGTTCTGCCCGTAAACTAATGTGGTGGCTAAATAGCTATCATCGTTCAGCATTTTAGTGTAGATAGCGGAAGCGGTAAACCGGTCGACATTCTGTAACGGCTCCAATACCTCCGGGCTTTTTATCCACCCGTTCGATACCTGCAACGCCAGTTCTTTAGTTGGGTTATAAGATAAGCGTACCGAATACGAGTCAAACCGCATCGGGTCGAAATTATAGCGGAATTCATCCGGTTCCCGCCCGGTGAATATCGACCCCTCCAGCTTCACATCCTTGTACCTGAAACCTAAAGTGGCTACTCCGAAGGTTATATGCGTAGCATCCTGGTAATGGTGGCCGAGCGGTGCATCGGGGTCGTCCATAGCCGAAAGGCGGTGCATAAAAACCGGCGGCCCTAATGCAGGTTCGCCCGGATCGCCGAATGAAAAGGATACATCGGCATCTTTGGCCAGCTTTTGGGTATAATTTGCGCTCAGCTCGGCAAACAGGTCGTGAGGGTGCTGTATGTCAACCAGCGGTTTGCCCCTGTACGATTCGCCCGTCTGGTACAGCAGCGGGTAACCGCCCGGCCCAACCAAAAACGGATCGAACGAGAACATGGTATTGATCGAGAACAGGCCGCCATTGCCTATTTTACGCTGGGTCATGACCATCATCCAGTCGGGCACGTCAAATTGTTTACCGCCGCGGCTACCTTCTTTAAACAAATCCTGGTTGGTGTAACGGGCAAAAAAACTACCATGCACCATGGTCATCCATTTTCCGGTGTTTACCATATAGGCGTATGCAGGTGTTTCATCCGGCACCCATGATGTACCCGAACCATCGCGGCCCATGGGTATATCGCGCGAGTACTGGCTGGTCATGCCCATTGCTTTGGCGGTATCTTTATTATAGCCGTCCGTTTTCATATCGCCCATGTCCATACCATCCATGTTCATGTTTTTGACGGGCTTGTTTTTATTCGTTTTAACGGGCTTTTTCACCGTGTCCATTTTCATGGGTTCCTGCGCCATTACAGGTGAGCTGATGAGCAGTAATAAGCAGAGTTTATTTAGGAATTTCATTGTTCTTTGAGGTTAAAGGCGAAGGGTAAAAGGTAAAAGGCTTTTTCGGTTCTTCGCCTTTAACCTTTTACCTTACACCTAAATAAAATAATCGTAAAAAATAAATTAAGAATAGCTTCCTCACATGGCTAATCCATCATGCGGAAAGAAAATACGATCAGCTTTGGATCAGATACGGAAAGTGCAGTTTTTGATAAAGACGGAGGTAGCGGTTACAAGCCTGCCGGGCGGCCCGCGATAAGATGAAGGGCTGTAAAGAAATGCCTGTGGCAAAAATTGCACAGATGCGAAATTTGCCGCAATTAGCCTGAAGCTGAATAATTTACTTAAAAACGAATGGCTTTGCCCCTGGTGAAAATCCTTTAGTTTAATGTTGATGCGTTTATTTTTGCAGCATTTCATGCCGGGCATCATCCCGGTTTCCTGGCAGCTTTTAAGGGAAGCATCAATTTTTACCGAAGTGATCAGCTTACCGCAATAGTGCAGGTTAACGGCAAAGCCGATGCCCGTCACAAGGTAAAGCAGCAATAATAATAAAGTGCCAGATAATAGCTATGCACCCAAATGACTAACGGATTACTGATGTAGAGGATGGTTGGCTGCCTGCTTGTTCAGCTCATCGCCGGATATAATGATCTCTATGCGGTTATTTTGCTCGCGACCCTGGGGGGTGCGGTTGCTGGCTATCGGGTCGGCTTCGCCCTTGCCAATGGCGGTCAGCCTTGAATCCGGTATGCCGTTATTAACCAGGGTGCTTTTTATTGCCACAGCCCTTTTTTCGGAGATGGCCAGGTTATCGGCAGCATTACCCGTACTATCCGTATATGCCGAAACCGAAATAGCAGCATATTGAAATTTCTGCATGGATACAGCCAGGTTTTGCAGGCTGCTTTGGCCTGTCGGCCTTATGTTCGCGCTTCCCTGCTCAAACAGTGTATCTGTATCAAACCGGATAATGATACCATCACCGCGCCTCACAACAGTCGACCCAGGTACAGTTTTCCTGATCTCGGAAGCCTGCCTGTCCATTTTACTGCCAATGTAAGCGCCTGCCGTACCACCAACCGCACCACCAATTATAGCACCGAGCGCGGGGTTTCCGGCTGCTTTACCTATCACAGCGCCTACCGTGGCACCCGCGCCTGCACCTATTGCCGCTCCCCGCTGTGTACGGTTAAAAGGGTTGCATCCGGAGACTAAGATCACAGCTACCGCGAATAGTATCCGGTAAAAATTCAACCTGTGTCTTAGATCCTGCATCATGATCGCATTTATGTAATAGTGTTATGACAAAGCAAATCCGGAATTGTTCTTACCACAAGCGAAATCATATAAAAACAAAAAAGGGAATACTTTATGTATCCCCCTTTTCAGAAATTTATTTTTTAATCATTAGTTGTCGTGGTTGTCATCGCCATTATCATCTGGTACACTGGCAATGCGGTAACCGGCGTTACCATTTCCATCAGTATAAGGCTGATAGTAAATGCCATTTGGCGAAACAAAGAACTTTTTGCCGTTCAATGTTACCCTGCGGCAATTGTCGGGCAGTTCATTTACAATATCGCCAACCTGCGGTGCGGCGCTATCCTGCGTTGGTGCAGCATTGCTGCCATCGGTGTTTAGTACACCATCGCGGCCTGCAACTTCATACACAACCTTACCCTGGTCGTTAGTTACGGCTTTATAATACACGCCGTTCAGCTCATAAAACTGCTGGCCGTTAATTACTATAGACCGTGCGCCTTCTGGCAAGCTTGGTATAGCTGCGCCAAGTGGTGGCGTAGTAACCTGGTAACCACCACCATCATACGGGGTATAAAACGCACCGCCATAATAGTAGTATAGCATATCATCCCAATAAAAAGGATAGTAACCAAACGGCAATATACCTAAATAAAAGCCCAGGTGCGGGTAGCCATAATAGCCGTAACCAGCCCTGTAAAAACCGCCCCGGTTATAAGCTACAGCGCCATGAAAAGCGCCGCCCCGTGTTGCAACAGCATGGCCTCCATAAGTTGAAGCACCATGAGAAGAGCCACCGTTGCCACTAAAACCGTGCGCAACCGTACCGCCACCGTGAAAGCCGCCGCCAAATCCACCGCCGCCATGCCCATGCTGCGCACTGGCAGTAAGGCTAAGGCCCAAAGAGAGCATCCCTGTTAATAATAACCCGGATGCATATTTATATAACGTTTTCATGATTATGAATTGATCTTTTTATACTACTTAGACTAAAAAAGTGCCAAAGGTTTAATTACTACTAAATTTTTTGTGTAACATTTTTATACGTGTCACAAGTAAGCATCAGTGTACAAAAACCACATTTTTCCAAACAAAAATGCACTTTTTAATAAATAAAAAGTGTGTTTTTAACAATTTTAACACATTAGTTACAAAAAAACCGACCGTTAGCTAACGGTCGGTTTTTTTATTAACCAATTTAAACCAAAATCACTTTCTTTTACTGTACCTGGAAGGTATTACTAAAGGCAGTGCCATCAGGATAAATACCTGATATAACCAGCAGGCCATTACGAGTATTGGTGATGGCATCATCCATATCGGCAATGCTGCTTATCGGGTGCTTGTTGATGCCCGTAATAACCGAACCTACCGGTATTTCGGTATCGTCGAACAAACGGCCGGGCCGAACCTGCGTAACAATAACGCCATGTGTTACATGGAACTTCGCTTTTTGGTCGCCTGTTAAAGGCATAAAGCTGGCGCCCAATTTATTGAACAGCTCGGCTGCTGATTTTGATACTGCTGCATCACGTGGTACGCCTGCATCGGCCTTAAGCGTAACGGTATACGTCTTTTCAGCTCCGGCGCGCAATACGGTAAGGCTGATCTTATCGCCCGGCTGTAATTCGCCAACGCGTTCCTGCAGGTCTGAAGACTGGTAAACCGGCGTTCCTTCAACTTTAGTAATGATATCGCCTGCTTTAATACCGGCTGTTTCTGCGCCGCCTCCCGGTACAAGGCTATTTACGTAAAGCCCTGTAGTATTGCTGATGTTCAGCTCCTGCGCCACATCAGGGTCGAGATCCCTAAAGCTGATGCCTACATAGCCGCGTTTTACCGCGCCATAGCGTTCAATATCATTCAATACTTTTTTAGCCAGGTTGATCGGGATGGCAAAGCCATAACCCTCATACGAGCCGGTTTGCGAAGCAATAGCAGCATTAATACCGATCAGTTCGCCCCTGGTGTTTACCAATGCACCGCCGCTGTTGCCGGGATTAATGGCAGCATCCGTCTGTATAAACGACTCGATAGATTTATTGGCGGCTGGTGCGCGGTTTGAGGTGCGGCCGAACGGATTTTCCTGCTGATCCTCATTACCGATAAGGCCTAAATGCCTGCCTTTAGCGCTGATGATGCCGGCGGTAACGGTTGATGTTAAGTTGAAAGGGTTACCTACTGCCAAAACCCATTCGCCAACGCGTGTATCGTCGCTGTTGCCCAGCTTTACGATAGGCAGGTCTTTAGCATCGATTTTTATCAGCGCCAGGTCGGTATTAGGGTCAGTACCGATAACTTTTGCCTGGAACTGGCGGTGATCGTTAGTGGCAACTGTAATTTTGTCA
>Ga0302315_10005450_pt1 | contig 10864 bp, 9 predicted proteins | sample III_Palsa_N3_1_FD_200532 | JGI IMG/M metagenome (GOLD analysis project Ga0302315, IMG submission 200532) | Peat permafrost microbial communities from Stordalen Mire near Abisko, Sweden - III_Palsa_N3_1 | ecosystem: Environmental > Terrestrial > Soil > Palsa > Peat permafrost | place: Sweden... | reverse complement strand
TGTGTTTCTCAAGATACGTAAACCAGTATTGAAGAGCCATGGCCTGCTGGCCTGGGATTATTCTGGGCAGTCTGTAGGGCTTAAAGCTTTTGTCCATGGGTGACGGCGCGGGATCTGCCCCGGCGAGCATGGCGCAGATGTTGTGATACGTGACCCCGTTGCTTTCTCCGGTGATGACCAGCTTCTGATTGTTCGGATAGACTCCGTAAGGAAGCGCAAGTGTGTCCACGTCGTAGCCCGGAAGGTAGTACTGGATGTTGGCGACCGCGCCGGCGAATTCGGACATAGCCTGTGCGTCGCTGAAGTGCTTCATTCCCATCTTGTGGTGCACGGTGTGGTTCCCGATCTCGAAGCCTTCTCCCACCAGGTATTGAAGCTTTTTCTGAGAGGTCGCCTTCTGATAGAACGCGGGCGGCATATGCGGCGCCCGTCCCGTCAATACGAAAAATGTCCCTTTGAGAGGCCAATCCGGATGCTCCTGGTGGAATGCATCCAGGATTCCCACAGCGCAGTTAGGGTCTATGGAACCGTCGGGGAGATAATTGAACTGTCCGCGAAGTGCGTCGTCAAAAGTCAGGATAACGGGTGTCATGCCTGCCGGGCAATCGATCTTCCCATGAACATAATCGGACAGGTTGATGGGGCGGTAGGCGTGGTTGTAGAGATATTCCAGGTCGCGCCTTAAAGACTCTGCGGGATACTGGTAGCCATGGACCTTGGTCGTAGCAACGATGTCGTGGTACTCCAGGATTGGAATCACTCCGGTTTCATCGGGACGATACTTTGCCACGTCGACAGGCAGCATTGCGGCAATGGGCAGCGGTTCCGTTAGGCCCGACCCGTTTGTCACAGCGGCCTGTCCAAGGTGGGAGTGACATCCGGTCGATAAGCCCACGGCAGCGGCGCCAAGAAGAGCAAATAGGGATCGATTGAAGTGCGGTCGAAAAGTCTTCTGCATGGAATACGCGGCCTCCTGGGCCGTGACGAGCTGAGGATGATTCATTATACCCGCTGCGGCTAGGCCATTCTGGAGTAATCGAAGAGTTCTGAGCGCAAGGTGGGCGGTATGGGCTCATCCAGGTCTGGTATGGGGGCCTCGATTGGCGTTGCGGGCGGGAATACTGTTTTCTCGGCTGGGAGGTTCGAGCTTGGGATAGGTTCGCTCGGAACTCCTGGCGCACTGGGAGTGGGAATGCTTGGCGCGGGCTCGCCGGGTACGAGGCTCGGGATGCTGGGAACGCTGGAAGGCGGGCTGCTTACCGGCGCAGGCGTAGGAGTCTCAAATGCCGGAGAGGGCAGTGTCGGCGCGGGCTGCGTTGGCGGCATGGGTTCGCCGGGAACCTGAGGTGTGGCAGGCGCAGGCATGGTTGGTGGCATGGGCTCACCGAGACCCGGAATCGTGGCTGGCGCAGGCATTGTCGGCGGCATGGGTTCGCCGAGACCTGGAAGGGTGGCTGGGCCCGCGCCGGCGGCCGGGTTCGTTACCCCAAGGGGATCGACGCCCGTCGTGGCAAGTGGGTCGACTGCGGCTCCCGGCACCGCTGCAGGAGTGGCTGCTCCAGGGGCTGCGGCAGGAGCAAGAGGTTTAGGAGCGATCACCTGTCGAACGCCATCAGAGCCTTGCTGCGCTGCCCAATCGGCGCCGCCGGAGCCGGCGGTGCCTCCACCTTCCTGGGCCGCTTTGATGGCTGCGGAACCTTCCTCACCGGGATTGAAGACATTCCCTACTCCATAGTTCGGGGCTGCGGGAGCGGGACCCTGACCTGGGAAGGGTTCGGTCGGAACGCCTTCCTGGTCGACCATCGAGCCCTGTGGTTTAAACGGATTTGGCTGGGCGGCGGCCGGGTCGGCTGCGGCCGGCGAACCGCCGGCCCCTCCAGCTGCGCCCGCAGGATCCGTTGCAGCCAATGGGTCGGCAGCCGTTTTCGCCAATGGGTCGGCAGCGGTAGTCGCTAACGGATCGGCAGCCGTGGTTGCCAGAGGATCGACCGCGCCACCCGCAGCCGCGGCGGGATCGGCCGCTGCGGCAGGAGCAAGGGGTTTGGGAGCGATCACCTGTCGAACGCCTTCTGAGCCTTGCTGCGCTGACCAATCGGCGCCGCCCGAGCCGGCAGTTCCCCCGCCTTCCTGGGCCGCTTTGATGGCTGCGGAACCTTCCTCACCGGGATTGAAGACGTTCCCTACCCCATAATTCGGAGCTGCAGGCGCGGGACCCTGGCCCGGGAAGCGTTCGGTGGGAACGCCTTCCTGGTCGAACATCGAGCCCTGTGGCTTAAACGGATTTGCCGGGGCAGCGGCCGGGTCTGCTGCGGCCGGCGCGGCTGAACCGCCGGCCCCTCCCCCTGCGCCCGCAGGTTCCGTTGCAGCCAGCGGATCGGCAGCGGTAGTCGCTAACGGATCTGCAGCTGTGGTTGCCAAAGGATCGACCGCGCCACTCGCTGCTGCGGCGGGATCTGCCACTTCGGCGCCTTTCGAGGCTGCATTCGCGAGGTCGGCGACTTCCGTGCCTTTCGAGGCTGCATTCGCGAGATCGGCGACTTCCGCACCTTTCGAGGCAACATTGGCAGCCTCAGCCCCGGCCCCCACTTCGCCCACGCCCAAAGCCATCGCTCCAACGTTTGCGGTTACCTTGCCCGCAAGTTCCCACGGCTTCGAGGTATCGGTCGAATCGATGACTCCCTGGGCCATGTTTTTTCCATAGTCCATGTCGTCCTGCATAGACTGGACGGGGTTAAGATCGTGCTGCGCGAAGTCGGCCATTGTGGTGGGGCCGGTAGCGACGTCATACAGGCCGTGAGCAATCTTTAGCGGATTTATCCCAGGCATGAGTGGATTGAGCAGGGGATTATGTTCGGCCATCCCCTCCAATCCGGCTGCTGTATCGACCGGATCGGCAACGGCGCTCGCCAGGCCGCCGGCCATACCGACGATACCCTTGCCCAGGCCGCCCTCGAACTGCGACAGAGGATCGATCGCACTATCGGCAGCCTGCGTAATGGAGCCCAGGACGGGAACGCCGGCCGTAGCGCTTGCGACCGGGTCGACCACGCTGTGCGCAAGCGAGGAGCCTTCTTTCTCCAGCCAGTCGAAACCTGAGTCTGCGGCCGCCTCGCCCTGCTTGATCGCGCCGGCATCGGCCCGCATGCTGTCCAGCGGGTGCAAGTAAGGGTTGAGGGCGGCACTAGCGCCAGCCGAGGCCCCGCTTTTGATCGAATCCCAGATCCCACCGGAGGAGCTTGCGGGCGCCGGGTCTGCAGCAGGTGCTGGACCTGCAGCGGGCGCTGGACCTGCGGCAGGCGCTGGACCTGCTGAAGCTGCTCCTGATGCGACCTGCCCCGCAGCGGCCGCTTGACCGGCGGCTGCAGCCGGATCTGCGGCAGGCGCGTTCGGATCCTCGGTCGGGTCGGGATCCCGCGCCACCATGGGTGAGGGTGCTCGTGTAGGTGTGATTGTCTTCGCTGGAGAAAAGATGGGCACGGACGAAAAACTAGGCCCACAACCCGCTGGGGGTTGCGCATTCTGCTGGCCTGGCGATTCGGCAGGAACGAAAGGCGGCGATTTCGACGCCGCGTTCTCCGATATTCCCCGGTTTCGATTAATCCATATGGGCTCGGCCACGATAATCTCCCGGACGCTTCGTTAACCCTCTAAGTTCATGAGAAAAAGCCGTGCCTGTCAGCTTTTTTCGAGCTAACACGGGACGGCTTTTCATTGCACTAGAACCTACATTCATAGGTCCTTAGGTGCAGCCGGAGAGTGTCCGGATAATAGATTCATTATATACGGCGGAGCCCGTTCTGTCAACAGGCAGACGGCATGTTTCGCGTCGCTTCTAGCCCCTCGCCAAATGCCGCCTTCGGCGTGTGCCGAGCAGGAGGATTCCGAGGCTGAGCGTGCCGATGCCCATTGCCGCCAGAGAGGTGGGCTCAGGTGTAGTTACGGGTACCAGGTCCAGGTTGATCGTGCCCTGGTTATCGAAGGTAATCAGTTCCGGCGTGTTTGACCCGACGAATGTGACATAGAGGTTTCCGCCGGAACTCGTATCCGTACCGAATCCGTCCGTCGGTACGCCATCGCCGGAAAAGGACGTCCCATAGATAGTGACGGTACCTGTACCTGAATTGACCAGGCCGTACTCGTCTCCTGAAAAACTTCCGCCCGTAATCGTCATATTTGCGAAATTGAAAAGGCCGTAAGCGTTGCCATCAAACGTGCCGCCTTCGATGTTTGCGGCGCCACTGTCTTCGTTAACTAACCCTTCGCCATTGTCGTCATCAAACGTGCCGCCGGTGACAGTCACTATGCCATTGTCTAAGTTATAGAAACCAGTGAATCCGTTGTCACTAAACGTGCCGCCGGTGACGGTCACTGTGCCAGCGTTCTGGTAGCCGATACCGCCGCCGGAGGTAACATTATTGTAGCTGCCAGTGCTGATGGTCACGGTACTTCCAGCACTGTTGACGGTTGTCGATTGCGCGATTGCGGGCGTGCCGGCAAAGGCGGCGGCGATTAGTGCGGCAGGGGCGGATATAATCAAGCTGCGTAATTTGAGTTTGTTCATTGTGGTTCTCTTGAACATAGGGATCTCCTTCGCGTGATTTACATGAACGCGGCAGCCGGACATATGTTGGTTACGCCTGATACACCGTGAGCGGAATATTATAGCACAACGTGCGTAGTACATTTCATGAAAAATCTGTCATCAGGCGGGCAGCATGTTTCGTCGAGCTGCCTGTTGTGTATACTCCACTACGACTATCTATAAAGAGGATATTATGCCGGAAAACACACCTTCAATACCCACACGCAAGCAGCTTATCGACCTTCTGAATGAAGACCTGGCGCGCGAGTATCAAGCCATCATCGCGTATGTCAACTACTCTCAGGTGATCAAAGGCGCGCAGTATATGAACATCGCCGATGAACTTGCAGTCCATGCCGGCGAAGAACTGGCGCACGCTCTGACGCTTGCCAACCAGATCGACTACCTGGGCGGGATGCCCTGTGTAGTGCCAAAGCCCGTTAAAACATCGGAAAAGGCTGAAGACATGCTTCGCTTCGATCTGGACAACGAAAACGAGACCATTGCGAACTACCGCGTGCGAGTGCGGCAATGCGAAGCCATGGGAGAATATGCGCTGGCGGAAAATATCCGCAAAATCCTGGTTCAGGAACAGGATCATCAGATCGCCCTGGCCAGTGCGCTTGGGGTTGATGTTCCCGATGTAACTACACCCGAACAGCGGGCGTAGGGCTAAGCGCCGGATTTATACATAGAAAATGCGGGAGAAGATAACTTCTCCCGCATTTTTGTGTTGTCTTATCCAAAGTCAAATACCCTGCAGTAAGCCACAGGGTATTTAACCGGCAGATTTTAACGTCTGCCTCTACAGTCCGAGAACCGGGTTAATGGTGGTGATCGCCTCCACCACCGCCGTGTCCACCGCCGCCGCCATGACCGCCGCCGAAGCCGCCGCCACCACCGTGGCCGCCGCCAAATCCGCCGCCGCCATGGCCTCCACCGAATCCACCGCCGCCATGGCCGCCGCCGAAGCCTCCGCCGCCACCAAAGGAATGGTGTGAGAAGCCGCCGCCGCCACCGCCACTGAAGGAATGGTGCTCACCGCCGCCAAAGGATCGGTGTCCACCGCCTCCGAAGGAACGATGCCCGCCACCGCCAAGGGATCGATGTCCACTGTTTGACGAATGCTCGGCTCCCCGGAATGTATGTCCGCCGGTGCTGCCGTGGAAATTGCCATGAGCCGCGTTGCCGTGGAAATTGCCGGCATTGCCGTGGCCCCCGGAACCGCCTCTAAAGCCGCCATTTCCGCCGCCGTGCAGGAAGTTGGCGCCGCCTCTGTGCGCTCCGCCAAAGGTTCGGCCGCCGCGAGGTCGACCTGCCCAGCCGTAGTAGGGTCGGTTAAACCATCCTGTGTTGTAGTAGCCAGGATGATGGTGCCAGTAGGACCAATAGGGATCCCATCCATGGCAGTAATGCCCATCGATCAGGAAGAACAGCCCAACGGCCACGATAAATGCTGCGCCGGGGTCAATATAGTCGTTACTCCAGTAGCCGCCATAGCAGCGCATGCCCGGATACCAGCCCATGTCACAGTAGTCCGAATAGTTCGGAGCACAACTCATGTAGACTGGATCGTAGGGATCATATCCATGAGCGAAGGGATACCAGCACCCGTTGGACACCGTGCCGTTGTACAGGCAATCGCTCTCGGGGACATAAAGTATCGGCGCATATCCTCGATTGACGAGATAGATGCTGCCGGTGTGGGATCGGTGGAACTTCAGAACGCTCAGGCTGTCTCTCGTGAAAGGAATGACGATAACTTCGCCCGATGTATCATAAAGCTGATAACCTCCGCGGTCAAACACAGCTTTTCTGATGGGGACAACTTGATTTTCCGGTACTTCCTTCCAACCGAAAACATTGTTCGCAGTTGCGGCGTGTACTACTTTTAGACTTGATGGCGCTGCCGTAAGCAGGCATATAGCCGTTACAACCACACTTATTTTTGACCAGATATTCATTTACTTCTCTCCCGAGCAAACTTAGCCAGACATACTTTATGCCGGGTTATGTTTGTTCTGCCCGTTCCGAGGAAGTTACAAACTTCGGCGACGTTCCCTGGACTAGGATAAGAGGGCGCAGCTCCAGACGCCGAAGATTAAAAGACGGCGTCTTGCGCAACGTCTACCACGCTGGGCTATACTAACCGTTCGCGTATCCAGCGGTCGTGGGCTTCACGCATGGCGGGAACAATTTCATGGCCGGTGTCGGGGAGGTAGTTCATTTCCTTTTCCGAGGTTATTTCATTGTAGACGGAATAGATGGTTGGAGGGCGGCACGAGGGATCTTTGCCGCCGGCTGTGCATTGTACGGGGATTTTTATGTTGCCGGCATGGGACAATGGGTCGAAGTATCTGTAGGTTTTATAGATCTGGTCGGCTTTTTCCGGGTGCTCCTGGGCATATCCACGAATGAAGCTGCGGCTGTCCGGGACTGCCATGCCGGGCTTGTAGCGGGTTGGGTCGATGAGTGACAGGGCCCGGTCGAGATCGCACAGCCAGGGCATATCGGCGAAGCATAGCTGAGGAACGCTGGAAAGGGCGGCGCAGATCAGGGAAAGTCCCCCACCCTGGCTCATTCCTCCGACAGCAATTCTTTCCGGATCTACATCGTCCTGCTGCGCAAGGACTTCCATGGCGCGAATGCAATGCAGTACGATGTTTTTGAAGACGTAGGTTTGGGGGGAATCGATTCCCTTTGTTATATATTCTCCGCCAAGATTTCTGGGATGTCTGTACGAGGAATCAGAAGGATTGCCGTGTAGGTTCAGGCCAAGTGTAAGGACGTCGTCGTACACGGAGTCCGAGTCTGGTGGAGGGTTTCCCCAAGAGTAGCCAGGCAGATAGACCAGGCCGGCGCTTCTTGAAGTGTCTTGAACGCCTGCGGCTAACCAGGCGTGAACCCAGATGCCATCTACAGAAAGAAAGCGCAGCGTTCCAACTTGCTGTTTATCCGTGGTTAGCGAAGAATCTGGAGATCTTTCCCATTCAAGCGGAACCGCGGCAAGTTCATCCAACTGCTCCGCCCAAAATGCGTCGAAGTCGTCGGGCCGTTTGACCTCTGACCGTATTCCCTCAAGTTCCAGTACCGAATAAGCCATTTCGTCCCAATCCGCCTTATAGTTTCACTGTTCTTGCGCCAAGCGACGCTGCTGCAAGTTGATCCGGCTTTACCCATTCGATGGCGGCTCCGTCGCGCATCAACAGAATGGAATCGGCGCTTGAAAGCATCTCAGGATCGTGGGTGACGACCACGACGGTGCCCCGGTCGCGATAGGCCGAAAGAAGATCGATGACGAGGTGCCCGTTCGCATGGTCGAGAGAAGCGGTGGGCTCGTCGGCAAAGATGATTTGTGGGTCGTTCATCATTGCACGGGCCACGCACACTCTTTGTTTTTCTCCACCGGAGAGCTGCGACGGCAGCTTGTCCCGCATGCGTGTGATTCCGAGCTGGTCGAAAAAGGCTTCGGCCTTGCTTCGAGATTCCGTATTCAGCTCCGGTGCGCCCATCAGCACATTTTCCATGGCCGTTTGCCAGACCAGCAAGTAAGGCTGCTGGAAGACGAAGCCGAAGCGGGAGCGCCGCAGATCCACCAGATTGGTTTCGGACAAAGCGCTGTAGAGGGTTTTGTCGTCCAGACTGACATCGCCGGCCGTGGGGCGCTTCAATCCGCTGAGTACGTAGAGCAGAGAAGACTTGCCGGAGCCTGAAGGTCCCATAATGCCGACGAACTGGCGGTCGGGAATATCGACGGTCACTTCGCGCAGGGCGTAGGTTTTTCGGTCGCCATCCTCGTAGAGAAGTTCGATTCGATCCGTGGAAAGAATGGTGTTGGACATCGGGTCAGCGTCTTTCTATGATCGTAACCGGGTCAAAATGCGAAAGCCGCCAGCCGATGGTCGCCACGGCAAACAGCGTAATAAATGCAGGGATGGGCAGCGTGTAGATGTAGGCGAGAACATCGTGCGGATCGATGAGCATGCCTCTCGGTTCGAATACGGTGGGCCGCATGACTGTCATCGCTGCCGTTGTGATAAGTATTCCGCTCACCCAGCCAATGGATGTCAGGATGGCCGTTTCCGAAATGGCGTGCCAGATCAGAATGCTTCGACGTATGCCTATCGCAGATAAGACAGCAAACTCGCTGACACGCTGCGTAAAGTAGATATTGGAAAGCATACCCGCCATGAGCGCCACGACAAAGATGACCGTGAAGTTGACCAGCGCCATGATGAGATAGAGAGACGCCAGTGACTTGCGCAGCAGATCGACGAGGGTACGGAAGGCAAAGACGTTGACCCGAATGCGGTCGAGACTGTTGTACAGAGTGTCTCCCAGAGCAATTTGATCGGCAGGGTCTTTGGAGGTCACTAACAGGGAGTGCGGCACAAGCGGGAGGGCATTGTCTACAAACTCTTCGGAAGTGAAGGCAAGCCAGGTTGGGCCGTGAAGGATTCCGACTAGTTTGACGGGGACGGGCACGGCAATGAGCGTGCCGGTGTCGCTGTCGTTGGTTATGACGTCACCGAGTTTGTACTTTCGGTTGCGGACGATGCCTTCGGAAAGGACGGCTTCGGGAGCGCCGTCGATGGGCATGCGGCCTTCCGCCAGTTGGTCGCCGGAGCGCTTGATCAGGTAGTCGCGCTCGCTGTCTGAAACGCCGAAGCAGATAAATGGCGACGGGCCAAATACGGTATTCACGTTCAGGAAGAATCCGCTTGTCTCGATGGCTCTGTCCACATTGGGCATTTTTTTGATTTGCGCCGCGATGTCGGGATCGACGCGCAGGCGTCCCGACCGAGGCACGACGGGATCGAAAAACTTGGTGTAGTTGTAGATGGTCAGGACTGTGAGATCGATCGAGTCGACGATGGTCACTACGGAAGCGATCAGGAAGACGGAGAGAACGATGACAAAACCAAGAGGAAGAGTGCGGCCAAGATTGCGTCGAAAGTAAGTAATCGGCGAGAGAGGTCGTGCTATAGCAGTCATCCTCAATTTCTAATAGGATGGCTGCACGCCAGAGCCCTGATATGTGTCGATGGTTTTAACACCTGGGTTTATTATACCGTTCCTGGGGGTTGGGAGTTACGTTTGTGCTCGAGGTCACATGCTTGTCCAAAGCTACAAGCATGGCACATTTGCTGTGCTTGAAGTTTAGTTTGATGCCGAGACTTCGGGTTGGAGGACGTCGATTTGGGTGGCTACGAAGTCGTCACCGTCGAAGGAGCCTTTTATTCGGAGGACGTCGTCTGTGGTGAGGGTATGGACGGACACTTCGTCGTCACCGCGGTTAATGGCTATATCTTTCGGGACTTTGATTTTGATGACAGGGCCGCTGTCGAGGCGTATTTGCAGATCGCGCGAATAAAGCGGGCTGCTTTCCACGGTTACGCGGCCAATCAACTCATGTATGGTGTGTATCGACTGTGAAAGTCGAACGATTGCCGCGCTCACGGTTCCATCGGTTTCGAGCTTGCCTTCCACGCTGACCCGGTCTCCCGGATTTAGCGGGACGTTGCGCCCAGGCACGAAGATATTGGGAAATCTGGTTTCGCTTGAAACGTAGACCGTCCGCTGGTGGCTATTAATGTGGACGTCAAAGCTGCCCTCGGCATTGTCTACATTGACCACGGTACCTAGCAGCGATATTGGAAGGCGCTGATCGGACGGCGTAATTGTCTTAATCGGCAGGGATGGCGCTCCGGCCATGGGGAGAACGTCCACCTGGTTAGCCGCAATAAGGTTTCCGGAAAGGAGGTTCCCATTGATATGGACTCGCATGTCGCGCGTTAAATCGTCTATATCCGCCGAAGGGTCATGGACTCGAAGTTTAAACTGTGCTCCGCGGGTGTCGATGGTGTACGTGGTGCCGTCGTCGGTGACTACCGTAAGCTGCTCCTGGTCAGAGTCTACAGACGAAATCTTTCCTGTGACGTTAAAACCAGACTGGCCGGCATAGGGATATGTGTCTGTGGAGGCTTGCTGCAAAGGGGCCTGAATTGCGGGTGCTGGTCCGGCAAAGCAAGGATGCAGCAAGCAGGCGACGCTCAAAGCGGCAACGGATAAAAGCAGGGGTTTATTAGCAGACATGATGTCCTCTCCAATTGACACAAATGTTTACCCAACTGGAGAGGGTTCAAAACAGGGCTAGGACGTCTCTTCGTTAATCGCCCGAGCCACGGCCAGAGGATCGGTAGCCGCGGTAATCGGCCGTCCGACAACGATATAGTCGGCGCCGGCCTCCACTGCATCGCGAGGAGTAAGCACGCGCTTCTG
>Ga0302315_10005449_pt1 | contig 10864 bp, 10 predicted proteins | sample III_Palsa_N3_1_FD_200532 | JGI IMG/M metagenome (GOLD analysis project Ga0302315, IMG submission 200532) | Peat permafrost microbial communities from Stordalen Mire near Abisko, Sweden - III_Palsa_N3_1 | ecosystem: Environmental > Terrestrial > Soil > Palsa > Peat permafrost | place: Sweden... | reverse complement strand
AGATCATTGAACAGTTCGAAGCCGAGCAGATCACCCGCCAGCTGCCGGAGTTCGGCCCCGGCGATACCGTGGTCGTCAACGTCAAGGTGAAGGAAGGCAACCGCGAGCGCGTACAGGCGTTCGAGGGTATCGTCATCGCCCGTCGCAGCCGCGGCCTGCATTCTGCCTTTACCGTGCGCAAGATTTCGCACGGCACCGGCGTGGAGCGCGTTTTCCAGGCGCACAGCCTCGCGATCGATTCGGTTACCGTGAAGCGCAAGGGCAAGGTCCGCGGCGCCAAGCTGTATTACCTGCGTGGTCTGGAAGGCAAGGCTGCCCGCATCAAGGAAGACGTGGCCGCCGCTGCCGCCGCCAAGGCCGCCAACAAGGCCAAGGCTGCCGCTGCCGCCAGCGCCGAGTAATCTGCAACAGCTTTGATCCGAGCCAGCCCATCCCGGTTGGCTCGGGTTTCAGTTGAATGTAGAAAATAAAAAAGCCCGCAGAGCGATCTGCGGGCTTTTTTGATGGCTCAGACGACGGCTTGCGCCACGCTGCCCGATCCGGTCAATCGCTCGGGTATCTGCAGAAAATTACCCTGCACAAAATCCACGCCACAGGCGAACAGCAGCGAGGTGCTGGTCGCATCCTCGACCCACTCGGCAATGGTCAGGCGATTGAGCTTTTTAGCTTGCTCGCAGATTTCTGAAATCTTCTGCTGATTTTCCGGATGCTGCGCCAGGTCGGCCATGAAGCTGCGGTCGATCTTAAGGTAGTCGGCATCGATATGGCTGAGCAGATGGAACGAATTCAGGCCCGAGCCGAATTGCTCCAGCGCAAATTTGCCGCCGATCTTTTTCCAGCCTTTGACAAATTCCTGCGCCGGCCTGAGCGTGGTCATCACCTTGCTCTCGGTCATCTCCAGCACGATGCGTCCGCGTTTGAGAGCGGCACGCTTCAAGCGATCGGCCAGCCACGGCAGCAGGGTTTCGTCGAGGATCGATTCGGCCGTGAGCTTGACAAAAAAGGTGGTATTTTCGCCGCGGCTTTCCCGAACCTGCAAAGCGCTTACCGCACGGTGCAGCACCCAGCGGTCAATCGCGCCGTTAAGATTGTTTTTCTCGGCGATCGGCAGAAAAAAGCTTGGCAGCAGCTCGCCTTTTGGGCCATTCATGCGCAGCAAGATTTCCGAATAATCACCGTCGGCGTCCTGCAGGCTGACTACCTGCTGGTGATAAAGCATCAAGCCGTTCTTTTCCAGTGCTTCGCGCACCAGATTCAGCCAGTACTGATCACGTGCGTCATCGGCCTTGTCACCCGCCGCGGGATCGTTGATTTCCACCTTGTCGCCGCCGAGGCTTTGCGCCACGCGCAGGGCCTGACTGGCGCTGTTGAGCAGCTGATCGGCGTTGGCATTTTTCTCCCCGAGCAGGCTGGCGCCGATGCTCGCGGTGAGAGCAAGCGATCGTGCGCCGGCATCGAAAATCTTGTCGCGAACGCTGTGCTGCAGTTTGGCGATCCAGTCCTTGACGGCGGCGTCGTCACGTGAATCGAGCACGATGGCAAGCGTGTGCTCGGCCAGCATGCCGGCAATGTCATGCGTGCCAAGCAGGATGCGTATACGGTCGGCAAAAGCAGCCAGCAGCTCGTCGGCCTTGCTGAGGCCGATACCGGCAACGAGTTGAGCCCAGTTGTCCGGTTCGACCAACAGCAGCGCCTGTCCCTTTTTACCGTTGGTCGCATCCGTGACCGCGTTGTCGACGCATTCGAGAAAGCGTGCGCGGTTGAACAGGCCCGTGACCGGATCACGCTGCAGCTGTTCAAGCGCCATGGGATCCAGGGATTGCTGCCGGAACACGATTTGCAGGCAGGGCTCACCTTCGAACGTTGCCTGGGCAAATTCCACCGTGGCATCGAACTGGCTGCCGTCGGCACGGCGCGCGTGCAAATCCAGCTGCGAAGCGGGCTTTTCGTGGCGGGCGTGTCCCTTCAGCAGCGCTTTAAATGCGTCGGCGCTACTTGCGTCGACGAGATCCATCACCGGCAGACCAAGCAGGTCGTCAAAGCTGGTATAGCCGAAATTGTCTAGGTAGGCCTGATTGGCGCGCACGTGCATGCCTTCATGGACATAGGCAATTGCATCGTGGGACGAATCCAGCAGCGCATCGCAGCGTCGCTCGGACTCGCGTAGCGAAGTCTCCAGCCGACGCAGCTGGCGGCGCGCCTGCAGGGCGTCAAATTCGCGTTGCAGGACGATCAGCAGCAACTTCGGTTGATCGCGCGGCACCACGCCGCGGACGCCGCCGATAAACATGTCGGCTACCTGCTGATTGTTGATTTTTTCCAGCAGACCGATCAGCGAATAGTCGCGGCCGCTGGCGTCAAGCATCGGCACGATGTCGCTAAGTTCCAGACCCTTGATCGCCGGGTCGTACATCACGATGTCCGGGTTGAGCTCTTCGAGCGCTTTTTCCACCTGCTCGAGGTTGGTCGCTCGCGCCGGGCGCACAGCGATGCCGCTATTGCGCATCAGGCTGATGATCTGTTCGGCTTCTTCAAGCGAGTTCTCGATGAAGAGGATCTTGATGACGTAATCTTTTTTCATTAGAAGTCGAACTATCCGTTGATCACGCTGGCTCGGTCGATCCACAGCCAGAGGCATTGGCGCGTGCCGCTCTCCCTACGTTTGTAGCGGATTCCGCGATTGGCTGCCAGTGAAACTGTGTGTACTGAGCGAGGCGCCCACGAAAAGCCGCTTACAGCGGCCGTTTGGCCGCGTCGCCGCCCACTTCCCGAACCAGCCGGGGCACCAGATAGCCTGGCAATTTTGCACGCAGATCGGCCACCAGACTCAACGCGCGTTCGTCGTCGACTTCGAAATGTGCCGTTCCCTGGACCCGATCGAGCTGGTGCAGGTAATAAGGCAGTACGCCGGCAGTGAACAGGCGTTCGGACAGATCACCGAGCGCAGCCGTCGTATCGTTGATGCCACGCAACAGCACCGACTGGTTCAGCAGCGTGGCGCCGGCGCCGTGCAGTCGCCGGCAGGCAGCATCGACGCTGGCATCGATTTCATTGGCATGGTTGGCATGCAGCACGACCACCTTCTGAAGTGGCAGCGAGTCCAGCCATGCAATGAAAGGCGCGTCAATGCGCTCGGGGAGCACCACCGGCAGCCGCGTGTGGATGCGCAAGCGCCGGACGTGCGCAATATCGGCCAGGCCGTGGCTCAGCTCCTCCAGTTTGGCGGTGGTCAGCGCCAGCGGATCGCCGCCAGAAAGAATCAGTTCGCTGATCGAGCTGTCGCTGCGCAGGTGCTGCAGCGCTTGTCGCCATTGGCCGGCCGCGGCCATTTCGTCTGCGTAAGGAAAATGGCGGCGGAAGCAATAGCGGCAGTTGATCGCACAGCTGCCGCTGGCAATCAGCAGGGCACGGCCGTGATATTTGTGCAGCACGCCGTGGGCGGCGCGCGCGTCCATGTCGCCAACCGCATCAGTGACAAAGCCGGCCACTTCGTCCCGTTCGGCCAGCTGCGGCAGTACCTGCAGCAGCAGCGGATCGTGCGCATCGCCGCGACGCATCCGCGCCACAAAGCCGCGCGGCACGCGCAGAGCGAAGCCGGCGTTGTCGTGTGGCAAACGCGGAAGAAGCTCATCCAGGCCGAGCAGACTGAGCAGTTCGGCGGGATCGGTAACCGCATCGCGCCAGTGATGACGCCAGTCCATACCGCTGGGGTCGGCTGGCGAGGTTAGGCGGGCGGCGGTGCTTGCGGTTATCATGTGCGGCCTTGGGGCGGGCATCGAGCCCGACTGACCCGTGATTTTAACCGCTGACCGCAGCGGTTTTTACGTTACCAACTTATTTCGGAGTGAAATGCATGGCGACCCTTGGCCTCAATGATGTCAAAACGGGCAAGAAGATCCTCCACAACGGCGATCCGTGGCTGATCACCGAAGCGGAGTTCGTCAAGCCGGGCAAGGGCCAGGCGTTCACCCGCATCCGCATCCGCAATCTCAAGGATGGCCGCACCACCGAGCAGACGCTGAAGTCCAGCGACTCATTCGAGGAGGCCGACGCCACCGATACCGACATGCAGCTTTCCTTTGTCGATGGCATTGGCAAGGATCGCGTATGGAATTTCATGAACATGGAGACCTTCGAGATGGCGCCGGCGACGTTTGCCGCCATGGGCGACGCCTGGAAGTGGCTCAAGGGTGAGGAAGAGTGCGTGGTGACACTGTTTAACGGCAGCATCATCGCCGTGCAGGCGCCCAAGTTTGTCGAGCTGAAGATCACCGAAACCGACCCCGGCGTGCGTGGCGATACTTCCGGCGGCGGCGGCAAGCCGGCCACGCTGGAAACCGGCGCTGTGGTGCGCGTGCCGCTGTTCGTCAACCAGGACGAGGTGATCAAGGTCGATACCCGCACCGGCGAGTACGACAGCCGCGTCAAGTAAGCGTGTCAAGCTTCGGTCATGCCGGAGCGTCAGCATCGAGGGGCGGGCGTCGCAGGGCGTGCCGCCTCTTTTTTATAAAGTCAGCACCATTGAGCAGGCCACCGGAGCGAGTCCACGATGAGCGAAACGTCATTGCAGCCGATTGATCTCCTGATCGAAGCACGCTGGGTCGTGCCGGTCGAACCGCATGGTGTGGTGCTGGAGGATTACGCGGTCGCGGTGCAAGACGATCAGATCATTGCGCTGCTGCCGATCGACCAGGCTCGCGCACGCTACGCGCCGCGCGAGAGGGTCGAGCTCACCGAGCACGCGCTGATACCGGGCCTGATCAACAGCCACACGCACAATCCCATGACCCTGCTGCGTGGCCTGGCGGACGACAAGCCGCTAATGGTCTGGCTACAGCAGCACATCTGGCCGGCCGAAGCCAAGGTGATCGGGCCGGAGTTTGTGCGCGATGGCGTGGAACTGGCCGTCGCCGAGATGCTGCGCGGTGGCACCACCTGCGTCAACGAAAACTACTTTTTCCCCGACGTGATTGGCGCGACGTATCGCCAGCTCGGTTTTCGCGCCGTGGTCGGGCTGCCGGTGATCGATTTTCCTACCGCCTGGGCGAAGACTGACGACGAATATTTCGAACGCGCTGGCGAAGTGCACGACAGTTTTCGCGGCGATGCGCTGATCAGCACCGCATTCGCACCGCATGCGCCCTATACGGTGTCGGACGAGAGCTTCGAGCGCATCCGGGTGCTGTCCGATCAGCTGGATATTCCGGTACATCTGCATATGCACGAGACGGCGCACGAAGTCGAAGACGAGAAAAAGAAGAGCGGCCTGCGCCCGTTCCAGCGCCTGCAGAAACTGGGCCTGATCAACGACCGGCTGATCGCCGTGCATATGACCCAGTTAACCGATGGCGAGATAGCCGTATGCGCCGAGTCGGGCGTATCGGTGGTGCATTGCGCCGAGTCGAACATGAAGCTGGCCTCGGGGTTTTGCCCTGCGGAAAAGCTGCGCCGCGCCGGCGTCAACGTGGCGATCGGTACCGACGGCTGCGCCTCCAACAACGATCTGGACATGTTTGGCGAGATGCGCAGCGCCGCCCTGATGGCCAAGGCCGTCGCCGAAGATGCCGCCGCGTTCGATGCGAGTTATACCCTGCGTGCGGCTACGCTCAACGGCGCCAAGGCGATCGGCCTGGAAGCAAAGATCGGTTCCATCGAAGTCGGCAAGCAGGCTGATCTCGCCGCCGTGCGTTTAAGTGATCTGGAAACCCAGCCGATGTTTCATGTGGTGTCGCAGCTGGTCTATGCGGCCGGGCGGCATCAGGTCACTGACGTGTGGGTCGCCGGTCGGCGCAAGCTGGCCAATCGCGTGCTGCCGGGTATCGATACCGACGCTGTGATTGCCAGAACGCGCGCCTGGCGCGAACGCATTGCCGCGCACTGATCGCGTACTGCCGCTCCACTCGTCAATCAACGCGGATAACTCATGAATCGCTACCTCGTCCTCGCCATGCGTCATGCCACGTTCGATGCCGCCGTGGTGCCGCTGCATCAGCAGTTTCTCGAAGACCTTCGCGCCCAGGGCCGGATCGAGCTGTCCGGCCCCTTCGGCGATAAATCCGGCGGTGCGTATTTGCTGCTTGCCGACGACCTGACCGAAGCACAGGCCATCGCGCATCGCGATCCGGCGCACACCAGCGGCGGCTGGGATATCACCTTGTACGAATGGGCGGCCCGTTAGACTTGGGCCCTGTTCCGGAGAACTCGATGATGCAGACCCAATCGCACGGCGGCGCCAATGTGAGTGCCGAGGAAATCGCCCATTTCGACAAGCTCGCCTCGCGCTGGTGGGATCCCGATGGCGAGTCGCGTCCACTGCATGACCTGAATCCGGTGCGTGCCGCGTACGTTGCAAAACATGTCGACGTGCGCACTGCGCGCGTGGCCGATGTGGGCTGCGGCGGCGGATTGCTCAGCGAAGCACTGGCGCGCGCCGGCGCCAGGGTGACCGGCATCGACCTGAGCCACAAGGTCATCGATATCGCCAAGCTGCATTTGTTCGAGTCGAACCTCAGCGTCGATTACCGCGTGCAGTCGTCCGCCGAGCTGGCCACGGCCGAACCCGAAGGCTTTGACGCCGTGTGCTGCATGGAACTGATCGAGCATGTGCCCGATCCCGCCGCACTGGTGCAGGATCTTGCCGCGCTGCTGAAGCCCGGCGGCCGTTTGTTCATGTCGACGCTGAATCGCACGCCGGCCTCTTTTGGCGCGGCGATTCTGGGCGCGGAATACGTGATGCGCATGTTGCCCAAGGGTACCCATCACTACGCGCAATTTCTGAAACCGTCCGAGCTGGGTCGCCTCCTTCGCCATGCCGGGCTGGAGCTGGAAGAAGTGTCCGGTCTCGCCTACAACCCGCTCAGTCGCAAGGCGTGGCTGAGCCGGTTTACCGCGGTCAACTACATCCTCTGCGCGCGCAAGCCGTCATGAAATCAGAGGCGTTGATAGAAACCGTCGAGGGCGTGCTGTTCGATCTGGATGGCACCCTGCTCGACAGTGCGCCCGATCTGTACGCCGCGCTGGTCGTTCAATGCGGCGAAGAGAACATGCCCGCACCGCCTTATGCACCCGTGCGTGCCGTGGTGTCGCGCGGCGCGCGGGCGGTGCTTCGCTGCGCATTTGATGAACGCGGTGAGTCCGCGGTCGACGCGCTTGTGCCGCGTTACCTGGAAATCTATCAGCGCGTGATGGGCGAGCACACGACGGCGTTCGAAGGCATCGACAGCCTGCTGGAACGTATCGAAGCGCGAGGCATGCGCTGGGGCATCGTCACCAACAAGGCGGCCTTTCTGACCGACGATCTGCTGGTGCGCATTGGCTGGGGCGGCCGCGGGCACGCGGTAGTTTCCGGCGATACGCTGCCGGTGAAAAAACCGGATCCTGCGCCGGTGCTGCTGGCCTGCGAACAGGCCGGCATAAAACCTTCGCGCAGCGTCTTTGTGGGCGATGATCGGCGCGATATCCAGGCCGGCGCCGCGGCAGGCCTCTACACCGTCGCGGTGAGCTGGGGCTATCTGGACGGTGGTGATCCGCAGTTGTGGGGCGCCGACGCCGTGGTGGATCATCCGGCCCAGCTGGCCGATTTGCTGCGGCTGCAAACGGTTATTGCCTGACATGGTCGAGCTCGTCGAACAAAGCGCCAAGCTGCAGAGTTTCATCGACAAATGGCTGGCGGTGCAGCCGCAGCAGCGCGTGGCGCTGGTCTTCGTCGATGGGCAGCAATACCCGGGTCATATCGCGCTGGCGGCGCTGGAGCAGGAGCTGCTCGCGGCGGCTTACGGTATTCGCGAGCCGCAGGTGGCGGTGGCCAAGCTCAACTGGTGGGCCGAGGAGTTGTCGGGCGCGGCGACGAGCGGCGGTCGGCATCCGTTGACCCAGGTGATCTTTGACGACGAACGGGCGCATACCATCGCTGGCGAACGCTGGCTCGCCCCGGTGTTGGCCGCGATGAGCCAGCTGGAGCAAGGCACCGCCGCCGACTTTTCCGCACAGATGAGCGCAGCGGCCCCGCTGCACGATGCCTTGGCGGCGTTGGAAACCGCTTGGTGGTACGGCGCTGACGCATTGCCTGGGCGCGCCGCGCGCGTAGCCACATTGAATCATCTGTTGTACGCGCTGCTGCGGCTGGAAGCGGATGTCGAGCGTGACCGGCTGCCTTTGCCGATGGCGCAGCTGGCGCGCCACGGACTAAGTCGAACCCAGCTGCGCGCGTCCGGCGAGGCACGCCAGCAGGCGGTCCAGGCGCAGCTGGGCGATCTACTGGCGAGCTGGCGCGAATCGGCGGCACTGCCCGGGCCGCTTAGCGTGTTTCGGGCGCTGGAATCACGCCACGGTCAGCAGCTCGCGCAAAATGCCGCACGTGCTTCGGACTCGCTCCTCGCCTTGCAGTCGGGTCAGCCGCGCACGGGACTGGGCACGACCGTGCGCGCCTGGAATGCCGCGCGCGCCTGGCGTCGCCAGACGGTTTGATCGACACATGCCTGCAGCAGCCAATGCGCGCGCTTTCAGCGCCTGTTTGACCGGAGGGCAACGCTTCGGCGCGACCAGAGCACCCATCCAAGACGCACCGTTTCCATCGAGCCACTATTGCGCCACCCATGGCTTGCCCCAAGATTGAAGGCTTTCGCGGCGATCTGTTCGCCGCTGTCAGGATCTACACATGTCAAATCAGGAAAATACCGCCCGCCTGTTGCCCGACGTTGCCGTGCACGCCAACCCACATCTTGCCGGCGCGCTGGACTGGGTGGGCATGGCCGATATCCAGGTGCCGGTGCATTTCGACGCCGGCGACGGCGAGTTGCATCGCGCCAGTGCCAAGGTAGGAGCCTTCGTCAATCTGACGCGGCCGGACAAGCGCGGCATCCACATGTCACGGTTGTATCTGCAGGTCGAACAGGCCTTGAGCGCGCAGCCGCTGACCATCGATACGCTGCAACGCCTGCTGCGCGGTTTTCTCGAGTCGCACAAGGACCTTTCTGACCGCGCCTGCATCAGCATCAAGTTCGAGCAACTGGTGCGTCGTGCCGCGCTGCGCAGTGACAACAGCGGCTGGCGTTCCTATCCAGTAACGGTCGAAGCGAGTCTTGCCGGTGACACGTTCAAACTCGAACTGGGCACGGATGTGGTGTATTCGTCGACCTGTCCGGCCTCGGCGGCGTTGTCGCGTCAGCTGATCCAGGATCAGTTTTCGAAGGACTTCGACGCCAGCCGGCCGATCGATGCCGCGGCCGTGCTGGCGTGGCTGGGCAGCGAGCAGGGCATTGTCGCCACGCCGCACGCCCAGCGTAGCGTCGCCCGCTTGCGCATACGCCCCAGCGAGGGCGCGGGTCTGCATCTGATCGATTTGATCGATCGCGTCGAACACGCTCTCGGCACGCCGGTGCAGACGGCCGTGAAACGGGAGGACGAGCAGGCCTTCGCGCTGGCCAACGGTGGCAACCTGATGTTCTGCGAGGACGCCGCGCGGCGCATCCAGAAAGCACTGGACGTCGACGATCGGCTGGCGGATTTTCATATTCGCGTCGAGCATCAGGAAAGCCTGCACCCGCATGACGCGGTGGCTTATGCGAGCAAGGGTGTGGAAGGCGGGTTCGGCTCGACACCCTAACGGTTCGCCCGGTTTGCTCATCGCCGCAGGAGCTAGAGATTGCGGGGTATGGATCGCCGAGTCGGGGTTTCTCAACGCGCTTCCGCCAAAGACGAGTTGAAAAATAGCGCGCCTTCGTTACCCAATCCTTTACGGTTGCGCTATCCCCGGTAACAGCAGCGGGTCGAGCCTTGTGCCGAACCAGTTGAAGCCCCAGTGCAGATGCGGGCCGGTGGCGCGGCCGGTCTTGCCTGAGAGGGCAATGATCTGGCCCTGGCTGACATGCTGGCCGACAGCGACGTCGAGTTTCGACAGATGCAGGAAGTTGGAGCTGAGGCCGAAGCCGTGGTCGAGCACAATGGTGCCGCCGGTGAGGTAGAGGTCGGGCTGGGCGAAAGTGACGATGCCGGCAGCGGGCGCGTGAACGGGTGTGCCCTGGGCACCGCGATGTCCATGCCGGAGTGCGGCGCTTTCGGATCGCCGTTGTAAATGCGCTGGTTGCCGAAGCGTCCACTGATGCGTCCCTGCGCCGGCCAGATGAAACCGCCGAGGAAATCCTCACGGTCATCGTCGCGGTTGCGTGCCGCGGCGACCGCCGCCTGTTCGCGCGCGATTCGTGCGGTGAGTTCGGCTGGCGGGTTCACCGTCGCGGGCGGCAGTCCGCTGATGCGTTCAATCGGCCAGTCACGCGGCATGACGGCAATGCGCGTGTTCGTGCTGTGGCCGTCTGGCTCGATGACGCTGATGATCAGCGGTCCCTGCTCATCGCGACCGGCGCCGAAAACGGCCACGCCGTCCTGACCGACATGCACCGGTTTGCCGGCAACGCTGAGCCGGCTACCGGGCCGAAGTCGAACAACAACCAATCCGCCTTGCGACAGAGCGCTGGGCAAAATGGTGGAGATGGCGCCAGCAAGCGCGGGGGCGCAGGCCAACAAGGAAATCAGCAGCGCGAACCCGCGAGCCAACGCCCTTGTCTGCCGATCAAGGGACATCGGCGGATTCCCCATGGCTGCTGCATCGCGGATAGTGGAAGTGATCGGGCACCGGGTCGCTGCCGCCCGTGCAAAACGGCTGACAGCGTAGCAACCGCCAGCCCGTGAGCAGGCTTCCGCGCCACGGACCGAAGCGCAGCACGGCAATCCGTGCATAATCCGAACAGCTTGGATGGAAGCGGCAGCGCTGACCAAGCAGGGGACTGATCCACCGCTTGTATAAACGAAGAAACCACAGTATCAATCGGGTTGGGTAATTCACGTTACCGGCACGGCTTGCAGCGTC
>Ga0302315_10005447_pt1 | contig 10865 bp, 14 predicted proteins | sample III_Palsa_N3_1_FD_200532 | JGI IMG/M metagenome (GOLD analysis project Ga0302315, IMG submission 200532) | Peat permafrost microbial communities from Stordalen Mire near Abisko, Sweden - III_Palsa_N3_1 | ecosystem: Environmental > Terrestrial > Soil > Palsa > Peat permafrost | place: Sweden... | reverse complement strand
ATTTTGCTTTTTAATGGCAAAGACAAGCCCGTACTGGCCGATATGACCGATATTGATGCAGCTTATAAAACCTATATGAAATAATTTTTTTGAACTTTAAAAACAAACACCCGGTATAAATTATTAATTTAGTGGCCTAATTAGGTATTACAAAAATTCGCAACAAATGAAACCCTTCATTTCAACAAAATTTTATGGTGTAATCAATTATGCCGTTGCTTTACTACTGCTTACAAGCCCATGGTTTTTAGAATATTATAAATTTGGCGGCGCTGCCTTATTTTTACCATTGCTTATTGGCTGGTTACAGTTTATAATGGCTGTATTCAGCGCTAACGATCATGGCTTCATCAAAGTATTCCCGATGCAGATGCATTTATTTTTAGATGTAATAACCGGTTCGTTTTTAATGTGTTCACCATTTGTATATGGTTTTACCGATAAGGTATTCTGGCCACAGGTTTTATTAGGCGGCCTGATATTTTTTGCAGGTGTTTTTACAAAAGGTTCACCTTTTACCAGCAAACACCACACACTTGCTGAAGGGCAGTTAACTTCGACCGATTCGCAAGAACAAAGCCTTATGAATTGATATTCGCAGGTTATACCGCATAAAAAAAACGTACGGGGGTTTAAGCTCCGTACGTTTTTTTTATGAGTTAAATTTCTTGTTTAGCAGGCCATCTTGTCAACACGATTGGCATGGCGGCCACCTTCAAAAGCGGTACTTAAAAAGGTATTTACTATTTGCTTTGCCTCATCCAGTGTAATAAAACGGGATGGTATGCAAACTATATTGGCGTTATTATGGCTGCGGGCTAAAATGGCCAGTTCTTCATTCCAGCAGATAGCGGCACGTATGCCCTGGTGCTTGTTTGCGGTAATGGCCACACCGTTGGCGCTGCCGCAAACCAGTATACCAAAATCAAAGTCGCCGCTTTCAACCGCAAGGGCTACCGGGTGTGCAAAATCGGGATAATCGCATGATGCGGATGAAAAGGTGCCGAAATCTTTTATCTCAGCTACATTAACCGATGCAGCTATGGCGCTTTTATAATCAAACCCTGCATGGTCGCCACCTATGGCTATCCTTAAGCCTTCTTTCATGTTTAGTTATATTGGTTTATAATTGGCATTAAGGTTTTACGAAGCCATCAGCTCATCGTGTTTTGCAAGTCGGCGTTTTTCAACTACTGTAGCCACCCATATGCCTATTTCATATAAAACAAACAGCGGGACGGTTGATATAATGGTAGTGAAAAAATCAGGAGATGGCGATATAATGGCGCCGATAATCAGCAGGATAATTACCGAATACCTGCGTGTGCGGCGCATAAACGTGCCCGACAGGATGCCAACACTTGCCAAAACATAAATAACAATAGGCAACTCAAATACTATCCCTATAACCAGGGTGATCGTGGCTACCATTGATAAGTAAGAGCTGACAGTAAACTCATTATGAATGGTATCGCTTACCGAATATCCGGCCAAGAAGGAAATAGACTCGGGCGCGATAACGTAATAGCCAAATAGTATACCGATAGCAAAAAGCAGGGTGGCATAAAACACAAAGCCTTGTGCCGCTTTGCGCTCTGTAGAGAGCAATGCCGGTTTTATAAAACGCCATATCTCCCATAAAATGTAAGGTACACTGATGATAACGCCTATCATGATAGATGAGTTAAGCTGTAGCATAAACTGCCCTGCCATATCGGTGTTGATGATGGTGCCGTTTAGGTGGGTAATACACATACCGCTGCTGCCATATTTACACAACATACGATATGTCCAGAAATCACCGTGGAAGGGGCCCATGATGATATCGTTGTAGATGAAATGATATTTCCAGAAAGCGAGGGCGGTAAAAACGAATACGGAGATAGTAGCCCTGATGAGATGCCACCGTAAAGCCTCCAAATGGTCGAAGAACGACATTTCTGCTTCCAGGCTATTGCCTTTTTCTTTTATTGCTTTTACTATGTTGCTATCGCTCATGTGTTGTGCTTAAATACCGTTTTAATATAGTGTTACTTACGTTTTATTTTAGCACAATGGTTTCAATTATTCTGCGTAATCAAACGTTTCCATAAACTTGGTAGTAAAATTACCTGCACGGAAGTTAGGATCTTTCAGTAATTTTAAATGGAAAGGGATAGTGGTTTTAACCCCTTCGATCACAAATTCGCTCAATGCACGCTCCATAGTACTTAAAGCTTCATCGCGCGTTTGGGCACAGCAAATCACCTTTGCAATCATGGAATCATAATTAGGTGGTATTACATAGCCAGTGTACACATGGGTATCAATACGCACGCCGTGGCCGCCAGGCGAATGGAAATTAGTGATCTTGCCCGGTGATGGGCGGAAGTTATTGAACGGGTCTTCGGCGTTTATACGGCACTCAATGGCATGCATGGTTGGCTCGTAGTTTTTGCCCGATATTGGTATGCCTGCGGCAACTTTTATCTGCTCTTTTATCAGGTCGAAGTTAATCACTTCTTCGGTAACCGGGTGCTCCACCTGTATACGGGTGTTCATCTCCATAAAATAGAAATTGCGGTCTTTATCAACCAAAAATTCTACTGTTCCGGCACCTTCATATTTTACGGCTTTGGCGCCTTTAATGGCTGCTTCGCCCATTTTTTTGCGCAGCTTATCGGTCATGAACGGCGAAGGTGATTCCTCAACCAGTTTTTGATGCCGGCGCTGTATAGAACAATCACGTTCAGACAGGTGGCATACTTTGCCGTATTGATCGCCTACTACCTGTATTTCTATATGGCGCGGGTCTTCAACATATTTTTCCAGGTACATGCCATCGTTACCAAAGGCTGCGCCTGATTCTGCGCGGGCGCTATCCCAGGCGGCTTCAAACTCTTCATCTTTCCAAACAATACGCATACCCCTGCCACCACCACCGGCAGTTGCTTTTAATATTACCGGGTAGCCTATTTTTTTTGCTATCGCGATACCCTCTTTTACACTTTGCAGCAAACCTTCGGAACCGGGGATGGTAGGTACGCCTGCCTTTTTCATGGTTTCTTTGGCCGATGCCTTATCGCCCATCGAGTTGATCTGCGCTGCAGTAGCACCGATGAATTTTATACCATATTCGGCACAAATAGCCGAAAATTTCGCATTTTCAGATAAAAACCCATAGCCCGGATGTATAGCATCCGCATTGGTTAGCTCGGCTGCCGAAATGATATTCGGGATATTAAGGTATGAATCGCGGCTTGGCGGCGGGCCTATACAAACTGCCTCATCAGCAAAACGTACATGCAGGCTGTCGCGGTCGGCGGTTGAATATACAGCTATGGTTTTGATGCCCATTTCCTTACAGGTGCGAATGATCCGCAAGGCAATTTCACCACGATTAGCTATTAATATTTTTTTAAACATGTTTTTGTTTTTTTGGATTTCACCGATTACTTTTTTGGATTTCACCGATTTTTATTGATGATTTCACAGATTATTTTTTTGGGATTCCACCGATTTTTGAGCTTAATATATAAATCGGTGCAATCGTCCCACAATCGGTGCAATCCCTACAATGGTTCTACCAAAAATAATGGCTGGTCGTACTCAACCGGCGATGCATTATCAACCAGTACCTTTACTACACGGCCCGATATTTCCGATTCAATTTCGTTAAATAACTTCATTGCCTCAATAATACACAATACGCTCCCCACACTTATTTCATCGCCCACACTTACCATCATTGGCTTATCGGGGCTTGCTGAACGGTAAAAAGTACCAATCATCGGCGATTTTACAGTTACATATTTCGAGGTATCCTCAACAGCAGCCACAGGTTCAACCGGGGCCGCTGGCGCTGCAGCGGGTGCAGCTACTGGCTGTGCAACCGGTACGGTAGCATTAACATAAGTTGGCGCCTGGTTGGTTTTAATAGTTATTTTAAAATCGTTCTGTTCGATCGCAACCTCGTTAACACCCGATTTGGCAACGAAGCGGATCAGGTCCTGAATTTGTTTAATATCCATGTTTGGGGATGAATTGGTTTTGGATAAAGTTAAATATAATGTGCAGATTAATTAATGTGCCGCTATGAGTATATACAGCTATGCAGATTTTTTTAATGTGCAAGTATTTGTTAGCTAAGTTAAATAATTAGTTATAAGCAAATAAACAAAACTATTTTAATAATGTTCGTTTTTCAATCCGGGTTTTCTCGTTTGCACATTAAACTAATAAGCCCATTTTAAATAGATGGAACCCCAAGTAAAGCCACCGCCAAAAGCAGCTAATATCAGGTTATCACCTTTTTTAAACTTGTCTTCCCACTCCCATAAACAAAGGGGTATAGTAGCATTTGTGGTATTGCCGTAACGTTCTATGTTTATAATTACCTTATCTGCGCTAACACCGGTACGGTTGGCGGTTGCATCAATAATGCGTTTGTTGGCCTGGTGCGGTACCAGCCATGCAATATCTTCCGATTGTAAGTTATTTCGTTCCATTACTTCGGCGGCAACATCGGCCATATTGGTAACGGCAAATTTAAATACCGCCTTACCCTCCTGATACGCATAATGCTCGCGGGCATCAACGGTTTCGTGGCTGGCCGGTTTAACTGAACCACCTGCCTTTTGATGCAAGTATGGTATACCCGCGCCATCGCTTTTCATGATAGAATCAATAACGCCAAAACCCTCGGTATCAGGCTCAAGCAATGCGCAACCTGCGCCATCACCAAAAATAATACAGGTAGCCCTATCCTGGTAATCCACCATCGACGACATTTTATCGGCGCCAACAACCAGTACTTTGGTGTGCTTGCCGCTTTCAATAAACTGTGCCCCGGTAGCCAGGCCGAATAAAAATCCGGAACATGCTGCCTGCAGGTCAAACCCCCAGGCGTTTTTAGCGCCTACTTTATGGCCCAGTATATTTGCCGTTGCCGGGAAAGGCATATCGGGTGTGGTGGTGCAAAAAATGATCAGGTCTATCTCATCAGCAGTAATGCCGCGTTTTTTAAGCAGGCCCTCAACAGCAGGCGCTGCCAGATCGGATGTGCCCAGGCCTTCGCCTTTTTGTATGCGCCTTTCTTTTATCCCTGTTCTGCTGGTTATCCACTCATCATTGGTATCTACCAGCGTTTCCAGTTCCTTGTTAGTTAGAACATAATCGGGCACGTAACCATTTACAGCGGTAATAGCGGCATGAATTTTATTCATTTTATATATAATTTTATTGAAAAGCCTTGATAATATGATCAATCAGGCCACTCTCATAAACATCTTTCGATAAAAGCACCATATTTTTAATGGCCTCGGCGTTTGATATGCCGTGGCCTACAACAACCGATGCGTTAACCCCTAATATGGGGCTGCCGCCGTATTGTTCATAGTTGAACCTGTCAAAAAATTCGTCTTTTATCTTCTTTTTAAGGGCAATTTCGTAGAACGACTCCGATAGCTTAATAATAATATTGCCGGTATAGCCATCGGCTACCATTACATCGGCCACATCATCAAACAAATGGCGGCTCTCAACATTACCAACAAAATTAAGGGTGGAATTTTTTAGCAGGGGATAAACGGCCAGGTTAAGTATGTTGCCTTTTTCCTCTTCTTCGCCAATGTTGACCAGGGCTATGCGTGGGTTGCTTATTTTATAAATGTGCTGTGCATACAACTTGCCCAGTGTGCCAAATTGCACCAGCATATCGGGTTTGCAATCGGCATTGGCGCCCACATCAAGCAGCACGCTCAGGCCGCCTTTAACCTGCGGAACTACCGAGGTGATGGCAGGACGCAAAACCCCCGGTACAGCTTTTACGCTGAACATGGAGCCTACCAGCATGGCACCGGTATTCCCTGCCGATGAAAATGCCTGTATGGCACCTTCTTTTAATAACCTAAACCCAACGCTGATACTGGAGTCGGGTTTTTGTACGATGGCTTTTGTAGGGTGTTCGCCCATACCAATAACTTCGGTTGTGTGTACAAACTCAAAGTTATCAGGGCTGTAGTTATTTTCCTGAAGTATTTTTTCAGCTGCTTCTTTATCACCAATAAGCACCAGCTTTGGGCCCGACAAGGCTTTATGGGCCAGTATCGCGCCTAAAACGGCCGCCTCGGGGGCAAAATCACCCCCCATAATATCTAAGCCGATCTTCATTTGCTGAAAATTAACTTAGGCTACGGCTGCTTTCTCGATCAGTAATTTACCGTTGTAGTAAACGTTACCATCAACAGTATAAGCCCTGTGAGGCAAGTGTACCGCGCCGGTTGCCTGGCAGGTAGTTAAAGTAGGCAATTCAGCCTTGTAATGGGTTCTGCGTTTATCTCTTCTTGATTTGGATATCTTCCGCTTTGGATGTGGCATAACTTAGTTTATTAAATCATTTAAATTTTTTGAGCACATCCCATCTCGGGTCAATATGCTCATCCTGTTGTTCATTATTTGTTGATAGCTTACTTAAGCTATCAAGCATTTCTTTATCACAATACGGGGTATTCCCCTCATCGTTGCAAACCGATATAAATGGCGCTGCAACGTTTATATATTCATATATCAGCCCGGCTATGTTGATCTCATGATCGCTTTTCCCCAGGGTGATGATCTCATCGTCATCAATCGGCTCCTCGCTAAACTTGGCCACCTGCTGCTCGCGTATATCCACCGGTTGCGGATATGGCGCCAAACAACGGTCGCAGTTAAGATCCAGGTGCCCGGTAATGTGGAAAGTCAGGATAATCATCGTTTCCTGTTTTTCCAGCTCAACCGTGCACTTCAGATCGGCTTTTTTAACCAGCGAATAGTCGAACTCGCCAAAAAAGCTGTCCGTAACATCAAATTCAAAAAGGTGTTTACCCAATTTTAAACCTGTAAACGGAATCGAATATGATCTAAGCGATTTCAACGAGCAACAATTAGCCCGCAAATGTAAGGGAAAAATAGCATATGTGAAAGTGGTTTTTTTAAATAGGTTTTGGGGCGATAGTTTGTGATTTTTTGGGGTAGGATAATATGGAATGCCAACAGCAAATGATGAAGTTAAACTTCGGTTTTCGGCGTTCAACATGCAGTGTTTGCTATTTTTCGTCCCTTGCTTAACTGCTAATGCACTACCCCTACTCCTTAACCACTACCCGCGGCGGTTGCCCTAATGCCTCGCGGATGCGGTTTTCGAGGAGGAGGATGAGTTCGTCGGCCGGGGTTTTACCGGGTTCGATAGGGGGTAATACTTCCAGGCTCATGGGCGTAAAGGTGCTTAGCGGGAAAAAGCCGAACCTTACAATTTTCCAGGAGTTGCGTATAACGATGGGTACCAGCAAAACTTCGGGGCATTTTTTTATAATGGTGGCAATGCCGCCTATTTGAAAGGGTTTTACATTGCCATCTTTTGAGCGGGTACCTTCGGGAAATATCATGGCCGACCATTTATTGGTTTTCATGCGCTCGGCCAGCTTTACAATTTCGGTGATTGATTGGCGGGAGTCCTTACGGTCAATATTAGCGCCGCCACCGTATTTAAGGTTGTACGATATAGACGGAATGCCACGGGTAAGCTCGATTTTGGAAATAAACTTGGCATGGTATGCACGCAGATACCAAATGAGCGGCGGAATATCGAACATACTTTGGTGATTGGCCACAAATATGATGGGCCTGCCCAGCGGCAGGTTTTGCTTATTGGTAAAGCTTACGGCATTGCCGGTAATGTAAATACAACGCATAAGGCAAAGGTTAAGCAGATCGACCGAGCGTTTATGTGCCTTGTAACCGAAAAACCTATAGCATACCCATTGTGTGGGATGAAACACACACAGCACCAGCAAAAAAGCAATAGTGGCAAAAGGCGTTAAAATATAACCGAAGAACTTTTTCATTAATTTAATGCCACGAAATTAAAAAATTTACATGTGATTACGAATGATGGCAAAAAATGTTGTGTTACGGTTATGTTAAGGGGATGAGTGAAGTGGTAAGAGATGAGCAGGAAGTGGTGAATGTGCGGCCGTATATGTATATCCCCTAAGCTGTGTGGCCAATTTTGCGAAGTAATTAATGTGATGGAATATTTATATTTATGACAAACATGCGACTGGCAACACGCGACACGTGCATTAGACTATAATGAAAATAATAAAAGATATTTCACTTGAATTAGATTACGAAGAAAATCTTCATACATCTAAAAAATACACTTCCGACTTTTCGTTTCATTGTCGATTTATTGGCAATTATTTGAGAAGGCAGATCAAGCAAATTGATTTTGGACCAATAGGCTATAATAGATTATTTATTAGTGCTTCTCGATTTGTAATTATCCCTAATAAAGTATTAGAAAATGTGTTACGTGTTTCTATCCTTTTTGACCAAGTTAAATATGATAGTCTTTCAAAAGTAGGATTACCTGATTTTTTTGTTGAACTGTATAAAGAAGGTATAACCAAAGCATCCCAAACTCATAAAATACCTGCCGAGTTTCTTTTAACCAAGCTTAAGGAACTTAAGGTGAATAACTATTTAAACGAGTGGGAGTTTAAATCCAAATCATTTAAAGAAATAGGATTAAAGGCCACATTGATTTGCAAAATGACCATGGACTTCTTTTCACTTACCCTTGTTCTTAAAAAGAAGAACGAAGTGATTTTTACTAAAGAAATATTGAAAACTTTGCCGGATGAAATTATGTATCATTGGCAATTTAAGGAAATCGTATTAGAAGATAATGAAATTAAGGTACTCGATGAATTCAAAAAGCCTATTTACTCATTAGATTTAACTTTCAAAGCAGATAAATAATGAAATACTTTTTAATGATAGCGATCATGTCGGGGGTGAGATTGAAAAGGATATAACCAATCAGGCACGGAAAATAAATCATCAACCCCCTTAACTGGCGCGAGAATGCCGGGCAAAGGCCGAAAGCGTAGAGGTTCTGGTGAACAGGTTTGTACCAACTATGTACTATCAGTTTGTCTTTTAGGTAACCGGTTAATAAATTAATAAATTGTAATGCTTATTTAATAAGCCTTTCATTAAGATGTATTCTGTTTCATATTATTTTGATTAAGTGATTAATAATTATAAAGCTCCACCCAGGTTCGATGCGATCAAGTGCAAGAAGCAAACGAATAAATGGACAGCGCGTTGACTGTGGGTTTATGCGGGACAGTTCTTGCACGCTTCAGAAGCATTGGCCCTAACTTTGCTGAATAATTATGTATCACCACCCCACATGGCATTTTTTTATAAATCCTATCGCTCAAAATTTGTTTTTCCAACTACCTGCAAAAAGACAGTAAAATATTAGTGTATAACCCCTAAATATTTAGTGTCTTATTTATTTTTTAAAATTGAACCACTAATCCTTCCAGCCTTTCGCTTAGTTGCGCCATTAACTAAATAATTAATGGACTCCAGTTCAATTTCTTTACTACTCATTAGCCGATTTTGTTGAAGATAATATACTATATCTTCTTTTCTTAGGTAAATACGGCCTCCGGTTAGTTTGTAGACAGGGATGTTTCTATTAAAGCCCATTTGTATAGTGTAGATTTTGATACTCCCATAAAATCCCCAGCTTCGGTAGCCTGAACATTTACTTTGACACAACGAAGCTCAGCACTCGGCTAGGCTTCGTTATTATTTTTGTGTTTATTTGCCAGGCGGGGCACAAGTTGCCTTTACCCCGCTAACCACACCCGACAAACTTGCGCCAGTGGGGGGACAGAATACGGGAGAAACAGAAATTAATAAAGATGATGTTCAGGATGTAATAAATTTTGCAATAAAAGCAGAAAATAGCAACCTAAATTCAAATAGAGTAACTATTCATGGAGATGTACCTACAAATGGAAAAATAAAGATAATCCTAATTAACAGATGAAAATATTTTTTTTATTAGCGCTTATAATATTAAGTTCATGTTCACCTAAGAACTACTGTTCGAATAAAATTAATTATTTGGTTAAGGTGGACACTACTAAACCCTATAAATTAGAGGGAAAATATTGTATTGAAAGAATTGGAAAGGATAAAACATTAGGGGATTCTGTGCTTATGAATTTTAAAGTATTTAGTAGAATTACAGGGGCTCCTATTAAAAATGGAATAATAATATTTAACAATATAACAGCTAAAACTCAAATAATTAATGGTGTAGCATCAAAAAAAATCAAGCCGGGTAAATGTAATTTTGGAATAGAAGGATTTATTGGTATACCTTTAGGAGTAAATGATTTAAAATTTGAACCCAATACAATAGTAGAAATCAACGCATATTTAGGAGACAGTTTACAATGGTAAAGTTGAGTGTATATCGATATTAAAATTTCAACATCTTTTTAGTACTATATATTTTTTAGCCACCTAATCTGGTGCACGCGTGCCGCGTGTGACCAATTTTGGGCGAGTAGGTGAAAACAACATTAAACAATTAATAGATGAAAATCCATAACAAGACATTAGGTACTTTAGCCGTTATATTGCTCTTTTCGGGTCTTTTTTGGATTATTTTATTCATTATGACGGATTTTATACTTACTTGATATGGTTATTATCAATTATTCTTATGATCCTTTCTTTTAAAAAGCCTGGTACACATAAGGATAAACTAACTAATAAATAACATCAACATGCTACAGCCCCTGAGCTGGTGCACGCGTAGGGGAAGAAAAAAGACGATTAGAATTAACAATTAGTACGATGAATATAATTGGGGGCATAGTTATTTTGTTGGTTGGGATAGGGCTTATTATATTTCAAATAAGGAATTTTGTTAAAGGAGCAGCCGATACCGCAGGATGGGGCATTAAATTGTTTATTTGTGGTATCACAGCTATTGTATGTGGAATAATATTAATTTTACAAACACATAACTG
>Ga0302315_10005445_pt1 | contig 10872 bp, 10 predicted proteins | sample III_Palsa_N3_1_FD_200532 | JGI IMG/M metagenome (GOLD analysis project Ga0302315, IMG submission 200532) | Peat permafrost microbial communities from Stordalen Mire near Abisko, Sweden - III_Palsa_N3_1 | ecosystem: Environmental > Terrestrial > Soil > Palsa > Peat permafrost | place: Sweden... | reverse complement strand
ACACCGGCAACCACTTATGCACCGCCCAAAGCTGATTGATCCGCATCCCGATCAGGAACACCACAAAGTCCCCCTCGATCTGCGCCGCAAACCGCCCGTTCATCACGTCCGCCATACACGCCTCCGAGCACCAATCGACGAACGCTACACCTCCGCCAGCATCTCCGCCCGCGGATCCTCCGGGTTCAACTTCTGCAACTCCCGCAAAATCTCCTTTGACCGCTCATCCTGCACCTTTGGCACGACGATCTTCACCTCCACAATCTGATCGCCACGATGCCCCTCGCGCGTCGCACTGGTCACACCCTTCTCCCTCATCCGAAGCTTCTGCCCCGTCTGCGTCCCCGGCGGAATCTTCACCGTAGCGCGCCCACTCTCCGTCCCCACGCCGTCCACCGTAGGCACCTCAATCTTCGACCCCAGCGCCGCCTCCATCGCCGTCACCGGCACCGTGATATGAATGTCATCGCCCACCCGCCGAAACAGTTTGTGCGCCCCGACTTTAATAACCAAATACAAATCCCCATTCGGAGCGCCCTCGGTCCCGGCATTGCCTTTACCAGCCAGACGAATCCTCTGCCCATCCCGCGTTCCCGCCTTGATGTTGAACGACAGCGGCTCGCGCTTCGTCACCACGCCCGCACCCTCGCACGTCGGGCAAGCATTCTGCACCTTGCCCGTCCCACCGCATCGTGGGCACTGAATATTGAACTTCATCCGCCCACCCATCTGCGTCACCTGCCCTGACCCATGGCACTCCGGGCACTCCATACTCCCGCCCAGCACCGCCTTGCCCTTGCACGTCGGACACTGCTCCTGCCGATGAATCTCCAGTCGCGTCACGCCTCCACGAATCGAAGTCCAAAAATCAATCTCAACTTGATATTCCAAGTCCGTCCCAGGCTGCGGCCCGCGAGCCTGCCGCCCGCCCCCACCGAACATCCCCGAAAATACATCCTTAAAACTCCCCCCAAATCCCTCATTACTCTGCCCGCGCGATGAAGCCTTCCCACCCCCCTGGAACCCAGAAAAATCAAACCCGTCAAAATCAAACGGCACTCCCTGCTGCCCACGCCCACCGCCAGCGCCCGCCCCGCCACCGAACCCACCAGCCCCACCCGGCGCACCACCACCGCGCGCGTATGCCTCCGCGGTAGCCGCATCAATGTTGTCCGAGTAGAACCCCACCTGGTCATAAATCTTCCGCTTCTTCTCATCACTCAACACGTCATTAGCCTCGGAGAGTTCCTTGAACTTCTCCTCAGCCTTCTTATCGCCAGGATTCACATCCGGGTGATACTTCCGCGCCAGCTTCCGAAACGCCTTGCGAATCTCTTCCGTCGTCGCGGTCTTCTTCACGCCCAGCGTGCCGTAATAATCTTTTGTCTTTGTCGTCGCCATATCTTCTTCCCAACTTACTCTACCCACCGTCCCACTGAATAGCTTTTCATCCGTGAGACTTTCAACTCTCCGTCCCACTCTGGCACACGGGGCACCAAAACAAATTCCGTCCCGCGAACCCTTCCCGCTTCATCACCTTCGTCCCGCAGACCCGGCAAGGCTGCCCATTCCGCCGATACACATAGTGCTCGTCACCCACCTGCACCGGCTCCGTCTTGCTGTCCCTATCCTTCGCCAGCGTAGTCACAATTCGCCGATCCACCATCCCCGCCCGCATCAACGGCCCAAGCTCCTTCCACATCTTCTTCACCACCGTCGCCGGTACATCCCTTCCCGGAGTAAACGGACTCTGCCTCGCACGAAACAACACCTCCGCACGAAAGATATTCCCCACCCCCGCCATAACATACTGCTCCATCATCAATATCCCAATCGGCTTCTTGCTCTTCGCAATCCTCTCCATCGCCTTCTCCGGCCCATCCCCATCCAAAGGATCAGGCCCAAGCCTTTCCCGCAGCGCATCCCATTGAGCGTTCGTGTATACCGAACAATCCATCGGCCCGCGCAACTCCACCCACGCAATTTGTTCCGGCTGCAAATGCCCCGTCCCGTCATCGCTCGAATACCACGAATGCCGTTTACTCAGCCCCGTCACCATCGGCTTCTTCACCGCCGCAGCATTCCACATCCGCATCCGCAACGCCCCGCGCACCGCCGGCAGCGGCCCCGACCCCTCCGTGAAATCTCCCTGCAATCCCAAGTGCACATGCAGGATCCGATCCCTCCCAAAGTCATACCCCAGGTGCTTCCCCACCGCCATCACCCGACGCAGTTTCCGACCATCCAACAAATCCCAATCCGTAAACCGGCCCTGCGGCCCATCCATCCGCACCGTCTTCCCAGCAAACGCCGCCGCATGCCGCTCCGCCCACCGATGAATCTCATTCCCCTCAGGCATTTCACTCTCTCCAGACCCTAAAACTCCACAACCACTTTGCCCACCACGCCAGCTTCCACCAACGCGTGAGCCGCACCAATCTCTCCCACCGAGAATCGCTGTTCACTCATCAACGGCCGCAGCTTCCCTGCCTCGACAAGCTTCGCCGCCTCCGTCAAAATCTTGCCGTGATGCGCCCGGCTCTTGCCAGTGAGCAGCGGCATCAGCGTAAACACACCCGAGTAGCTCGCCCCGCGAAACGACAGCGGCGCCAGCGAATGCGTTCCCCACCCCAGGCAGCTCACCACGTGTCCCGTATAACGCTTCACCGCCACAAACGACGCGTCCAGCGTCGCTCCCCCAACCGTGTCATACACCACATCAAACCCTTCGCCCGCAGTATTCGCGCCCACATACTCCTCCACCGAACTCGCACGATAATCAATCGTCTTCGCGCCGAATCCCTCCACAATCTTTTTCTTCTCAGCCGACACGGTAGCGAACACCTCCGCCCCATACGCCACCGCAATCTGCACCGCCACCGACCCCACACCCCCCGCACCCGCATGAATCAGCACCGTCTGCCCTGCATGAACCTTCGCGCGATCCACCAAACCCTCCCACGCCGTGATCGTAATCAACGGCAACGCTGCCGCCTCGCGCATCGAGATGTTCCGCGGCTTGTGCGCCAGCAAATCCGCATCGACCGCAATCAACTCCGCCAGCGTCCCTTGCAGTCCGCCAACGCCGCCCACCATGCCATACACTTCATCGCCCGCGCGAAATTCACGCACACCCGCGCCCACCTGCTCCACGACCCCAGCCATATCCAATCCCAACACCGCCGGCAGCGGCTGTTTCGCATGAGCCGCCTGCCCCGCACGAATCTTCAAATCTAACGGATTCACGCCGCTCGCATGAACCCTCACCAGCACATCGCGCTCGCGCAACTCCGGCACCGGCAACTCAACCTGCCGAAACTCCCCGCCTGCCTCTTCGACAACGTACGCTCGCATGTCAATCTCTCCTCAGCATCGCTTTATCCGATTCCATCACAGCAGATACGACAGCACCTTCTCCACGCTCTCACCCAACGTCATCGCTCCAGTATCCAAAACATCGTACCTGCCCTCAACCGCTTCGCCGCGCAGATACCGGCTCCATCCCATCATGCTCTCGTTCGCCAACTCCGGCTGCAGCCGATCATGCGTCAGCCTCGCAGTGCGCGTCTCATCATCACACTCCACCAGCACCACGCGCGCGTGCTTAATTCCCTGCGCCGCAAGCGCCTCTTCGATAAACGCCAGCCGCATCTGGCCTTCAAACAAAACCGGCCGCCCTGAAGCGACGACCGGCGCAATCCGTTCCATCCATTCCAATGTCATCGCCCGCTGCCACGCTCCGCCGGGCTGATGTCCCGATCCGTAACTCGCCATCACCTCAGCCGATGGCACGCCAATCGTATCGGCGCGAAACACCGCAATCTCCGGATGCTCCTTCTTAATCACCAACGCGATCGCCGTCTTGCCCGAACCCGACGCACCAGTCAGTATCACAAACGGACCGTTCGTCTCACCCTCGCGAGCCATGCGCTAATTCCAAACCGTAGACGCCTTGATCGCCGCAACATTAAACATATGATCCGGCTCACTCTCCTGCATCTTCGCCACGAACGCCTCAGCCTCTTCGCGCGTCGCAAACACACTCCGCTGATACAGCCGCCCTGCGCGCAACGCATCGCACTGCCATAGCGTCTCGCGCCCATGCACGCTTGCATCGCCGAGCTCCCAGTGAATCGCTCCAGGCCACGCCTGGTCCTGCCGTCCTTCGCTATCGTTTGTCATCGCGCTACCTCCTGGTACTTCTTTCACCCTGATGATTGGATTCCCCAACCACCTCTTCCGACCTACTTCTCTTAACCCGACTTTCACAACATCGACGCGGTCGGTACCACCCTGCCGCGGCCATGCACTTCTATACGAATAAGGAGGAGCCGAAGCCCCTCCTCATCCAATACGCACAACAGCTAAAACTAGTTCAACCTGATCTACGTTTCATACTTCAACGCGACTTATTTTTCTGTGTCGACATACTCAGCATCGATCACGCCTTCGTCCTTCTTCGCCTCGTCAGCCGTTCCAGCCGCCGCTGCGTCGCCATCCGTAGGAGCCGTCGTACCCGCCGCATTGGCCTTATAAACCGCCTCTGCCAGCTTGTGGCTCGCCGCCGTCAGCTTATCCTTCGACGCGTTCAGTTCGCTCGTGCTCGGATCGCTGCCGCCAAGTGTCGACTTCGCTTCAGCAAGCGCGCTTTCAACCTCGCTCTTGTCCGACGCCTCGACCTTCTCGCCGCCATCCTTCAGCATCTTCTCGACGTTGTACACCAAAGAATCAAGCTGGTTCTTCGCCTCGATCTTCTCCTTGGCTTCCTTGTCCTCGGCCGCGTGCGCCTCGGCATCCTTCGCCATGCGCTCAACCTCGTCCTTGCTCAGACCCGAAGAACTCGTAATCGTAATCTTCGCGTCCTTGCCCGTCGCGTTATCCTTCGCACTCACATTCAGAATGCCGTTCGCGTCGATGTCAAACGTAACCTCGATCTGCGGCACGCCCCGCGGAGCCGGCATGATGCCGCCCAGCTTGAACTTGCCCAGCGTCCGATTCTGCGCCGCCATCGGCCGCTCACCCTGCATCACGTGAACCTCAACCTCGCTCTGGTTATCAGCAGCAGTCGAGAACGTCTCCGACTTCTTCGTCGGAATTGTCGTGTTGCGCGGGATCATGCTCGTGGCCACACCGCCCATTGTTTCGATGGACAGAGTAAGCGGAGTAACGTCCAGCAGCAGCAGGTCCTTCACATCGCCAGAAAGCACGCCAGCCTGGACCGCAGCACCAATCGCAACAACCTCATCCGGGTTCACACCCTTATGCGGCTCTTTGCCGAACAGCTTCTTCACCAGCTCCTGGATCGCCGGCATACGAGTCTGTCCGCCAACCAGCACGACCTCGTCGATCTTGCTGGCATCCACGCCCGCATCCTTCATCGCCTGCTTGCAAGGACCAACCGACTTCTCCAGCAGATCAGCAACCAGCTGCTCCAGCTTCGCGCGGCTCAGCGTACGCACCAAGTGCTTCGGTCCGCTAGCGTCAGCCGTAATGAACGGCAGATTGATCTCTGTCTCCTGCGCCGTCGACAACTCGATCTTCGCGCGCTCGGCAGCATCCTTCAGCCGCTGTAGCGCCATCTCGTTGCCCTTCGACGTCAGATCCAAACCAGTTTCGGTCTTGAACTCTGCAATCAACCAATCCACAATCCGCTGGTCAAGGTTATCGCCGCCAAGGTGCGTATCACCATTAGTCGACTTCACCTCAATCACGCCATCACCAACTTCGAGAATCGAGATATCGAACGTACCGCCGCCAAAGTCATACACGGCAATCGTCTCGTCCTTCTTCTTATCCAGGCCATACGCAAGCGCAGCCGCAGTAGGCTCGTTCACAATGCGCTTTACATCGAGTCCAGCAATCTTGCCAGCGTCCTTGGTCGCCTGCCGCTGCGCATCGTTGAAGTACGCCGGAACCGTAATCACAGCCTCGGTCACCGACTGCCCCAAGTAGTCCTCAGCAGCCTTCTTCAGCTTCTGCAAAATCATCGCCGAGATCTCAGGAGCCGTATACTCATGCCCCTGCGCGACCACCGCAATGTTGTCGCCCTTGGCCACAACCTTGTACGGCACCATCTTCATCTCGTCGCCCACTTCATTCAGCCGACGGCCCATGAAGCGCTTGATCGAATAAACCGTGTTCTCCGGGTTGGTGATCGCCTGGCGTTTCGCCACCATGCCCACCAGCCGCTCACCACTCTTGGTGAACGCAACGATAGACGGAGTCGTCCGACCACCCTCTTCGTTCGGAATGACCTTGGGCTCGCCGCCCTCCATCACCGCAACGCAGCTATTGGTCGTTCCCAAATCAATACCAATAATTTTTCCCATAACTGATCCTCATCCTTTAGTAGCCGTAGCCCTACCGCGAGCCCTTGGCCCAAACTTTCGACCAACCCTCACTAGATTCGCATGTGAGTGACTTACTGTCAACTTATATGATGCGGTTTATAGCCGCTGGTTGCATAATCTGCCCCAGTAAACCACCTTTATTTGTGCCATACTGTGTCCACTTCATGCGGCTCCCTCGTTTTATGCGAATCCCCGCCGTTCTGGCGCTCCTTTTGAGCCCCTCTCGCCAATTCACCGCCCAGCAGGCTCCCGCACCGCCGCCGCCCCCCAACCCTAAAACCCTCGCCCAGGCCGCTCTGCAGCGCATGATCCAGGCCGACGACGCCAAAACCCACTTCACCCGCTTCGATCTCGAACACACCACCAACCGCAACCAAAAAGGCAAGCTAACCTCCCAGTACACAGCACTTTACGAAGACACGTGGATCAACGCCCTCCCTATAAGCGCCTCGTCGAGTGGAACAGCAAGGCCCTCACCGGCGCAGATCTAGCCGCCGAACAGGCCCGCTACGACAAAGCCGTAGCCGACCGTCAGAAGCTCGACATCGCCAGTCGCGCTGCCCTTAAGCATCAAAAGTTGATAAACACCAACATTGGCCTCAACAAGATCCTCACCGCCGACTATCGCGTGTCCGAGCTTCGCCAACAGACCCTCAACGGCCAACTCATCCACGCCCTCGAAGCCGACCCCCAGCCCTCCCTCGACCCCGCCCATCCCATCCCGCAGCAACGCTTCGAGATTTGGATTACCGACGTAGACCCTGTCATCGTGCGTCTCGTCTGGACTCTCCTTGACGATGAGCCTCCAACCCTCCGCGGCACCACCTTTCTGACGGAGTTTCAGATGATCGATGGCCTGCCTCTCCCCTCCCACGAGCTCGACCACGCCAACGCGCCTGCAGGAAATAAGCTCTTGGCGATCGATTCAGAGCACACCTACACGCGTTACCGCCGCTTCACCACCACCGTCACCCTCAAATCCACCTCCGACCCCGACACCCCCGCACCCCCCAACTAAACCATCTCCGCCGCCTTCACCCGCCCCTTGGTCAGAAACCACGCCAGCAGCACCACCGCTGCCACGACTCCAAGCACCGCGTCGGTCCCCACCAGCCCTCTCACTCCCCATGTCTTATCGCCCCAGCCAGCGAGCGCCGTCATGTACACCACCGGCACATTCCCCATCGAATTGATGATCGAATACCTCCCGCTCCCGCTCTTCCCCGATCTTCCCAGAAACTCGAGAATGACCGCAGTAAACATCGCATTTGCGGTCCCAATCGTGAACAAATACAGCCCAACCCCGACATAATAGGTGCTCGGACGCAGCGGCCCCAGCCACAGAATCCCCAGCGTCGCAGCATTCACAACGCCAACCAGCAGATAGCCCACCGAAGCCCGAATCCGCGCCGGAATCAGCGTCGCCGCCATCGCACCCAGCGCCATTAGCAGCGCCCCGGCCAGGCCATTCATCCACGCCATCTGGTGGCCATTCACACCGTAATCCTGCGCAACGCCCGGCAACAGTCCACTCGACGCCCCGCTCGCAATCGGAAACAGCAGCGTCAGCGTGTACGGCACCGCCCGCCAGCAGAAAAACGTCGCCTTGAACTCCCCCCACACCCGCCGCAGCGTCTCGCCCAGTCCGTCGTCGACGATCAGCCCCTGCTGTGGCGCCGCCAACGCCGCCAGCGAAGGCAAAATAATCATCGCCGCCACCACCCACCCCAGCAGTCCTTGTCCCATCTGGGTCACAAGGATCGACAGCCCAAAAACTGCCAGCCCGCCCAACCCCAGCGAAGATCCCTGGTAGTAGCTGCTCGCCACCCGCCGCGATCGCTCCTGCCGCAGCGCGCCCATCATCCCGCCGCAGCTCGACACCACCAGTTGCCCGCAGCACACGCCCAGGAACATCACCGCCACCGCTCCCGGGGAGCCCAAATTCTTCGCATGAAACGCCACCGCCAGCAGCAGCCCCGCACACGTCGCACCCACTATCAGCCAAGTGCGCCGCCGCATCAGAAAATCCGTCACCGGACTCCACAAAAAATACAGCGTCTGCGGCAAAATCAGCAGTGACACCACCGCGCCGATTCGCTCAACACTCACACCCTGCCGCCGCATCAGGAACGATAGCGCTCCTTGCACCAGGCCAAATCCAATCACCGCCGACGGCGCAATCAGCAGCCCAAATACCCACGGCCGTTCGCTAGGCTCCACCGCCGCGAGGCCGCCCGCTCCCCCCTCCCCCTCGATCTCGGCCCCCACCGCTTCGATCTCGTTCATTCCCCCCAAAAATTACCACATCCCGCCGCCTCATTGACTCGACGGCCCCAACTCTCTACGCTCAAGCCAAATGGCTTCCGACGCAACCCTCAGAGATCTACCCCCCGATGCGGCCGCCTCGTCCGCTTCGTCCACCGGACCTTCGACCGTCGCCGGCACCCCTCCCAAAACCCGCCGCGACGCCGCCCTCGACGGCCTCCGTGGCCTCGCTATCCTCCTCGTCTTCATCTTCCACTACGGCGGAGGCCTCCAGTCCACCAAGCCCGCCCAGCGCCTCGCCGGCTACTTCACCCAGTTCAGTTGGTGCGGCGTCGTCCTCTTCTTCGCCCTCTCCGGCTTCCTCATCACGGGCAGCCTTTGGGAAACCAACCATACCGCCTACCGCTTGCGTAACTTCTACGCCCGCCGCGCTCTCCGCATCCTTCCTCTCTACATCCTGGCGCTGCTCGCCACCGCCATCGCTGCCCTCCTCACCGGCGCCCATCTCGCCCAACTCAAGCCACTGCTGATCTTCGTCTTCTTCCTGCAAAACTTCCCCCACCTCTCCAGCTATGCCCTCAGTAACCACTCCCCCCTGCCCCTCTACCACTTCTGGACCCTGGCCGTCGAAGAGCAGTTCTACCTCATCTGGCCGGTCGTCATGTTCCTCGCACACAGCCGCCGTCACGCCCTTCGCATCAGCCTTTGGTTCTTTGGCATCTGCGAGCTTTTCCTATACTGCGTCTACACCCTTTCCCCCTTCGTAGGCGCCGTAACCCACCATTTGTACGACTACTTCCTGCTCACCCAGGGCGGCGCCATCGCCCTCGGCTGCGCCCTCTCCCTCGCCATGGGCAATCGCACCAATCCCTTAGGCCGCAAGCCCGGCACCCACCGTGTCGTCCGCAAATACGCTCTCCATGCCTTCATCGGCGGCCTCGTCATTTACCTTTGGGCCGGCATTGCCTGCGGAACGCTCTATCTCACCTACCCAGTCCAGTTCTGGATCGGCCTCCCCGCCCTCAGCATCGCCGCTGCCGCCACCATCCCTCTGGTACTCCGCACCGGCCTTCCCCGCAAAATCTTTTCCTGGACACCTCTCGGCTGGCTCGGCCGCATCAGCTACGGCTTCTACGTCTTCCACATCCTGCTCGAACCCCTCTACGACCGCCTCGGCGCCACCATCGCCCACACCAACTCCGGCGACTACTACCACATCGTCCGTGCCATCCTTGCCTTCGTCCTCACCTGTATCGTCTCCCTGCTTTCCTTCTACCTCTTCGAGATGCCCATCCTCTCGCTCAAACGCTTCTTCCCCGTCAACGCCTCCCTTCCCTGGGGCGAGCCCATCAACGAAACCCCGCGCTCCCGCCGCCGAACATCCCATTCCGTCCCCAAAGGAGCCTCCTGAAACTTAGCGGCATCCCTTCCTAAGGAAGAACATCCAACCTTTGTTAGAAGTTCGAGATCATAATCTCTGTTCCACACGCGCCTCAACCAACTCCTGCCAGAGAGTCGAGATCGCAGAGCATGGCCGCTGCTGCCGCACCCGCGCCCACCAACGCCGCACCCCAGGCCGCCCCGGCCCAGGCGCCCGACACCACCCATGAACTCACCCATGGCGTAAACCCGTGGTGGATCGCCGCCGCCGTCATGCTCGCCACCTTCATGGAGGTCCTCGACACCTCCATCGCCTCCGTCGCACTCCCCTACATCGCCGGCTCCCTCTCCGCCACCAACGACGAAGCCACCTGGGTCCTCACCAGCTACCTCGTCTCGAACGCCATCATCCTTCCAGCCTCCAACTGGTTCTCCCTCCGCTTCGGCCGCAAGCGCTTCCTCATGATCTGCGTCGCCATCTTCACGGTGGCCAGCTTCGCCTGCGGTGCCGCCCCCTCACTCGGCCTCCTTCTCCTCTTTCGAGTCATCCAGGGTGCCGGTGGCGGAGCCCTCCAACCCATCTCCCAGGCCGTCCTGCTCGAAAGCTTTCCGCCCGCCAAGCGCGGCGCCGCCATGGCTGTCTTCGCTCTCGGCGTAGTCGTCGCCCCCGTCCTCGGCCCCACCCTCGGCGGCTGGCTCACCGACACCTACTCCTGGCGCTACGCCTTCTACATCAACATCCCCATCGGCATCATGGCCCTGTACATGATCAACAAGTACATCCACGATCCCAGCTACATCAAGAACGCCAAGGTCTCCCGCTTCGACAACATCGGCTTCGGCTCCCTCATCGTCTGGGTAGGCTGCCTCCAGATCA
>Ga0302315_10005441_pt1 | contig 10882 bp, 8 predicted proteins | sample III_Palsa_N3_1_FD_200532 | JGI IMG/M metagenome (GOLD analysis project Ga0302315, IMG submission 200532) | Peat permafrost microbial communities from Stordalen Mire near Abisko, Sweden - III_Palsa_N3_1 | ecosystem: Environmental > Terrestrial > Soil > Palsa > Peat permafrost | place: Sweden... | reverse complement strand
GTAGTTAGACTTCCACCTCCCGCGGCGGCTGGAATTCCAGTATTCAACCCTGTATTCAATCCAGGTGCCGCGACAGTTCCCGTGCCTGGTGCTAATCCAGTAAGCCCTTGGTTCGCAGCAGTCGCAGTCGAGGTTGTGTTAAATGGAGTCACAGCAGTGGAAACTGAACCTGCACCTGCCGTCGGTATCCCTGATCCAACGACTCCGGTCGTAACGCCCGGCGCGTTCAACGTCGTCGATCCGGTGTTGCCTTGCAGGTTTTGTGTTGTCCCAACGGGGTTCACCGGCGCAACAACTTGACTAGAAGTTGGAACTCCCGCAACTGACGTTCCTCCAGGAATCGTGGTCGTAAACGTGGAGTTCGATCCGTTGTTTCCAGTCGAACCTGTCCCAATAACCCCGCTCGCTGTGTTGGTATTGGCGACGAGCGAGGGAAGTTCATCTCCCGCAAAGCCGACCGCCATGACCGGCGCCGCGTAGGCCTGAACGGCGAAAAGCAAACAGACAAATACGAAGATAATCCAAAAAGAACGCATTACCTATTTAGAGTGCAAGACATGTACTGCTTTCAATACGGCGCTGACCCTGTTTCCTCGGATCGGATTTGCCAGGACTCGCCTGAACTGTACTGAAAACCAGTCATTTTCGTCGAAATTGCCCCTCTCATGCACCGCTAAAGTTGGCTTGCAAATTGCGATGGCAGGATGAGACGAGGAACCAATTGTATGAAGATTTCCAAATTGATGACGAAACTACTTTCTTCTTGGCCCTATCTTTCAGGGATTATTTTCCTCGGAAGTTTAGCAACCATGTCAGCAGTTCACTATCAACAGATCAAAGTTTCAGAACAACACACTCAGGAACTTTCAAAGTGGGTCGCCAAAGAGCGAATTGCCAACGAGATGACCTTTTCGATGGAAGATTATCGCCGTCAAGCCGGCAGCTTTCGAAAGCTCGGTGAAGGTGCTTCTTCAAGTGCAAAGAGTCATTTGAGACAAGAGTTCGTCAAAAAATCCCAGGCTCTCGAAAGTTTAGGACTCTCGCCTGCGGACCATACTCTTCTTTCTGAAGCCAATGACCGACTCTCTCAGTTCCTTGTCATGAGTGCGAAGATTGAACCGACCCTCTTCACATGGAATTTTTACCAAAAGCCCGAAGGTGTGGATCTTCACAATCGCATCCTGGAACCTCTCAAGCAGTTACAACTGAACTCCCAAGCAGCCGAAACTGAACTCTACCAACCGACCAGCAATAAAGTTTACGGATTTGAATCGATCCAAATTTTGCTCGTCTGCTCAGGTCTCCTGCTCTTTGTTGTCTTGACCCACATGATGATCGCCTACTTCAGAAACGTACTCCCCGCCCAGCGCCTGCAAAAAGCAGCTCTTTTTTACAAAAAAGGCGATTTCACCGAAATGACCACGAGTCTTCGAGGACTCTACGGAGAGGTCGAAAATGTTTTGAAAGAATTGGCAACGACGGTGAGGAGCCAACGATTCGAAAAGCATGAGTTCATCGCAGCGATTACCTCAGAGCTTCGTTCCCCACTTCTCAATCTCAGAACCGGAGTCAGTCTTTACGAAGATGCCGAAGCAAATTCTCAAAAACGTTCTCAAGGAAAGAGTCTCATCGAGAGGTCGAGTTCTCGACTCACACGTTGTCTCAATGATCTCACCGACATCGCAGAAACCGAAAACAGCCATCTCAGCCTCAACGAAAAAATTGTTGATCTCGGAGAACTTGTTCAAGGGCTCGCGAAAGTCACCGACCTCAACCCCGTGAACAATCACGAAGTACGGGTCAAATCGATCTCCGATAATCTTTGGGCCAATATCGATGCCGACAAAATGGAGCGAGCGCTCAATCGACTGATTGGTCTTTTGATGGAAAACTCTCCCGGAGGAGCCGCAATCGAGCTTTCGATTCAGAACCGTAACGACGACGCGTTCAAGGGCGTCGAAATTCTGATTGAAGAAGCAGACCGTTTCCGATCAGGACGAGCCGGAGCAACCGGGCCGGAACAAGACTTACTCAAGCATTGGACGACCGCAAATGGATATGGAATGCGACTGACCGAAAAAATCGTCAAAGCTCACGGTGGTCGAGTCACAGCCTCAGGCGTCGTCGGAACCGGCGTCCTCTTCATTGTGAGAATACCTCAATACCGAATCGCGGTATCGAAGAGCGCAACTCAGCCTTTAACCCGCGCGGCGCTGCGCTTGGAAACCAAAGAACTTGCGTTTGATAATTAGTCCCACCACACCACACGACAATCCAAGACTTACTCGTTTAATCAGCTCTTTTTCCAGAAACTGGAGCGGATTCATGGCGGGTAAGTTTTGGATGAAGTCCATGCTTCTTCAACAAAGCATAAATTTCCGCACGCGATTTTTCCGCAAGCCTAGCGGCAAGAGCAATGTTTCCTCGCGCTTCTTTCAAAAGACGCACCCAATACGATTTTTCAAAGTCTTCTTTCGCCATTCGGTAAGGGACGATGTCGTTGTCGACCTCCAAGACCACATCAGGCTCGCCCGTCTGAGGCGCCTCCGCGCCAAAGTTGATCTCCGCTTCGTCCAGGTCCAGGTCAGTTCCCTTCTCTTCAGGAAACAGACTCGCCCTCGCAAGCCAGCCCCCGCGGCCAAGAGCGAGAGCATTCTCCACACGGTTCTGGAGTTCCCTCACATTACCCGGCCAAGGATATTCTTCTAACGACTCCAGAGCGGCTGGAGAGAATCCATCAAACCGAATTCCAAGCTGCTCAGAAATTTTCGCGGCGAAGAAGTGCGCCAAATAAAGAATGTCTTTCTTCCGCTCCCGAAGTGCTGGAACTTCAATCGGAATCACTTGCAAGCGATAATACAAATCTCGTCTAAAGCGACCCTCTTTCATCTCATCAATGAGACTCCGATGAGTTGCGGCGACAATTCTTACATCAATCTTGATCGGAGACTTAGACCCAAGCGGAAGAACCTCTCGTTCCTGAATCACCCGCAAGAGCTTCGCTTGGATCGATAGCGGGGCATCGCCGATCTCATCCAGAAACAAAGTGCCCCCTTGGGCCTGAACGAAAAGTCCTACGCGATTTTCTTTCGCATCGGTATAGGCGCCTTTAGCATGTCCAAAAAGTTCGGATTCGATGAGGGTTTCTGGCAGGGCTGCACAGTTAAAGGCGATGAAGGGCTTCTCTCGACGAGGTCCGCAAAAGTGAAGAGCCCGGGCGATCAATTCTTTTCCCGTTCCGCTCTCCCCTTTAATGACAACGTTGCTGGAAACACGCGCAGCGGTCGCAACGCGATCGAGCAACTCCAGCATTAACGGGTCACGACAAGGAATCAAAGATTCAACCGTCACTGAACCTGTAGGAGAGCTTTTGATCGCCGACCGAGAAAGACGATTTAAGGCTCGCTTGAGGGAATACGCTTCAACAGCCTGATTGAGTTGTTGAAGAACCAATCCCTCTTCGAAAGGTTTCTTGATATAGCCATTCGCGCCGAGCCCGAAAGCCGAAACGGCCGAGTCGACATCCCCATGGGCCGTCATCATGAAGACAGGAACGTTCGGTTCTCGCTCGCGGATTTTTGGAAGCAGATCTAAACCACTCTCGTTTCCGAGTCGAAGGTCCAGAAGAACTGCCGAAAAAGGCACGCCTTTATCGCTCTCTGAGAGCGCAAGCATCGTTTCACGCCCTGAAGTACATTTCACAACTTCGTAGTTCTCAGTCTCCAGCAAGATAGCCAGGATATCCAAGAGCTGTTCGTCGTCGTCAATAATGAGGATACGGCTAAGTGCCACTTCTTTCATTCGTGACTCTCGTACTCTTCAACGTCGAGGCTCTTCAAGGCTTCGAGCTGAGAACTCAAGTTTCGACATTCGTTTTGTAACGTTTTCTGATTCACGATCAAGGACTTTAAGGACTTCGTTGAGACCGTGACTTGAGAAGTTTTGATCTGAGACAACTCTTTTGAAATTTCGTCGAAAGAAGAGTTCTTGATATTTAACGTGACCGTTTTAGGGGAATGCTGCACAGAATCCGGAGACTCCGGTGCGGGTGCAGGAGCACTCGCACATCCGCTCATCATAATAAGGCCAACAAGTTTAACAAATTTAATATTTTTCATACGAGTGTGAGTTGGGGTGGTAATAAAGGTTGATGCAGTATGTCCCCAGTGGTCCCTTCATGCCGAATTGGAATATGGATTTTAAACTCTGTTTGATCTCCCATGCGATCCACTGAAACGCTCCCAAGATGGGCCTGAACAATTCGCTTCACAACATGAAGCCCGAGACCCAGTCCCTGTTTCTGTGCCGAATTATTTCCGCGGTAAAATCGATCAAAAAGACTCTCAAGGTCAGCCTCAGCAAGCTGATCCCCTCGGTCTGAAATATTGAGGACGCGAATTTCAGCAATCGGAACGCTATCTAAATCCGTCCTCACTTCAGTGAAAATCCCTATTTCTGTCCCTTCGCGACCATACTTGATCGCATTGAGAATTAGATTTTCCATCACTTGAATCATCCCATCCCAGTTGAAGGCACCTAAAAGAGAATCAAGCCCCCGGTAAGATACCGTCATCGATTTTTTTGCGGCGACCGGAGCAATTTCATCCATGGCCACTCGAATGACGGAGGCAAAGTCTTTACGGCTCAGATCAAATTGATAAAGGCCCTTTTCCATTCGTGAGTGACAAAGCAAGTTCATCATCATCGACTCCAAGCGTTTGGAGGCGATGGTACACGCAGCGAAGGTCTTTGCTCGAGACTCTGCACTTAAAAATTCACCCCGCGTCGAAAGCAGTGCCAAACCTTCCTTCAGCGCCGCCAGCGGGTTCTTGAACTCATGGGAAATCGTCGTTAAAAACTCACTCTTTGCCTCATCGAGCTGTTCGAGCTTTTCGGCCATTGCGTTGAAAGAAGCGGAGAGTTCACAAAACTCGCGAGCCCCGGACTCGCCGGTTTCTCGCGGGATGCGGTAGGAGAGATCCCCTCCGCGAATTTTTTGTGTCGCCTCTTTCAAAGCTTCAACGGGACGAATCAAGGAGCGATAGAGGAATCCCAAGAGCCAAAGTGAAATGGCACCAGAAAGCAAAACGCTCGCGAAGATCAAGCGAAGCAACCCCTGGGCCTCAGTCTTTGCCCGAGCTAGTCGTTGCTGACGTCGCTTTTCTAGGTCTTGCTTTAAAAAAGCCAAGTCCATTTCAGAATTGCCTTGAATGGGTTTAGGAATCACAAGATCCGGATAGGACCGTTTGAGCGTTCGCTCAAGGGAGGCTTTCATCTGAAGAAGATCTTGCTCCGTCTGAAAAGCCAAACTTTCGTAGATAAAAGTACCGGTGATTTTTAATTTTTTTAAAGCAACCGCGCGTGCGGCTTGAGCGTCTTCCATTCGAAGAATCAAAGCTTGCGCCTCTGCATCGCCTTCGACGAGTTCGCGAACTTCTTCAGAATGAACTTTCGCGATGCTATAGGCTCGAATACCTAAGACGCCGACAAGGGCTATCATGGCAAAGCAGATCACAAATGCATGTGTCTTTAGATCGAAGCGAAAGCTCATCGCCGCAATCATAGCCAGAGCGAAGCGAAACTCTCAATTGAAACTCACTGTCGCCCGTTTGAATTCGAGCGTCTTTCTTACCGGAGGTTACGACGTGGTTAAAAGACCGTTATAAACTGTTATTAAACTATTACTCTTTAAATATGCTTAAACGATCGGCTTCAAAGGCGTGAAGAGGACTAATTTCAACTTCGACGCGTCCACAGGCGAGTACACGCTTCGTTCGAAGCCCAATCTTCCCAACGTTGGGTGATGGATCTCAAAGGAGAGACTCACACGTTCTCTCACGTCATGACTTTTCCATGAAGCTGCGAACTCGGGGCTGCCCGCACGAAGCTGCTCGATCAACTCGACAACCCATGGGCTTCCGACTTGCTCACCGATCGAAGCACGAAACTCTGCCAAAATTCGTTTGGAATGAGACTCCCAGTCAACCAAACGCTCGCGTACGCTGGGCTCTAAAAAAATATACTGAAGCCAGTTCTTAATCCCTTTGCCTTGAATGCTGTCCCATTCTGGCGCAACAAGCTCTGTGTATTTCTTGTTCCAATAGAGATGATCCATTCGTTCTCCAACAACCAATGCAGGAATTCTAAGGTCATCGATGATTCGCTTAAGAGAAGCAGGAACCTCCTCCAAAGTTGAAAGCTGACTCGCAGGTGCCACGCGGCCTGCCAAACTAAAAAGATGATTCATCTCAAAAGGATTGAGTTCCAGCGCCTTACCAACGCGCTCTAAAACTTCAGCGGAGGGCTGGATGTCACGCGACTGCTCGAGCCAAGTGTACCAAGTGGCGCCCACTCCTGCGATTTCCGCAACTTCTTCGCGGCGAAGCCCCGGAGTACGGCGGCGGGAAAGCTGGGAAACTTTGCCAGGCGTCGGCTTTAAGCGCTCTCGGCGGGTTCTTAAAAAATCAGCGAGTTCTTTTCTTCGCTCTTCATCGTTCTTGTAATTGGAACCGTTTCTGTTACTAATAGAGGTATCAGTCGACGCTGTTTCCTGATGATTCGTTCCCATAATCCTTCTCTCTTTCACTAAAAGTCATACAACAAAGCTGTCAGATCTGATACTAGAATAACACGCTTCCTTGTACTAGGATAGAACTTCTTTTATAGTAGTCTGATCTGGTCTACCTCGGTTTTAAGTGATCTGAATGGAGAAATCATGCGTCCCCGCCTTGAATACTTAACTAGCGCCTTCATTATAGTTACTTTCTTACTGTTGCCTGCCACCTCTCACGCATTGTCGGGAACTTTGACTCTCGATCAGGCCCTTTCGGAAGCCCAGACCAATTCACCTGAACTTCATCGCTCGCGCGCTGAAACAACTCAGGCACGATGGCGAAAGAATGAATCGCTCTCGGGTTTTCTTCCGAAGTTACAAATTTCCGGCAATTATCTTTTTGCCGAAGATTATCAAATCGCAAATGTAGTGGCAAATGGACAAGCCTTCGCTATTCCGCTGATCTATCCAAAATCCGATCTTGCAGTGGATGCGTCGATCACGGTCTTCGATGGTTTTCAAAACGTAAACAATTACAAATCTGCATCACTTCTCCAAGACGCTTCCGATCTCGATCTTCAATGGGCGCAGTTCAAGATGAGCGAAAGAGTACGCTACGCGTATTATGCAGCTCTCGCTGCAAAGAAGCTCGACGAAGTCGCGGTTCAAAATATTAAAACTCTTCAGGATCACATTCAAAAAATCCGCGTCAGGAAAGCCGGCGGAATCGCGACCAACTATGATGTCCTTCGTGTCGAAGTTCAGCTGAGCGAGGCACAAAGCGAAAAACTTCTCGCAGACGACAATGTCCTTTTGGAACGCAAAAAGTTGGATCAGCTCCTCGGCTTAAAAGACGACGCCCGGGACCTCGCGGGGGAACTCCCCCTTCCCAATGCAGCCCAGGTCGCCGATGTTCGTGAGCCTTCCGAGGCGGAGCGCCCCGATTTGCAATCCTTAGAAAAAAGGGAAGAAGCCGCAGACCATGCGGACTCGGCGGCTTCCGCTTATTTAGTGCCCAAGGTCTCAGTCGCGGGACGCTACGAATGGTATAATAACCTCACCGATCAAATCATCGATTCTGATCCTTACCGAGCCGCCTACCAAGTGGGAGTTTTTGTGACTTGGAATGCGTTCGATGGCGGCGCCTCCATCGCCAAGTCCAAACAAACTGCGGCTCAGCTCGACATCGCCCAATCTTCGCGTGAAATTGAAGATCTGAAAGTCCCCTACGATTTTGAATTTTGGAAACGTCGCTACGTTTACTCGAGTTCGCTTTACCAATCCAAAACGGAAGATCTGAAACGCTCCGAAGAAAGCGTCAGACTCGCAAACGAGGGCTATAAAGCCGGAACTAAAACCGTCAGCGAACAACTCGATGCCGAACTCGATTTGTTCCGCGCGCGCGCAGGAACAGTCAATGCGCAGCTCTCTGCCTCACAATCTTTAGTCAATCTTGAACTCGCTCTTGGAAAGAAGGTCGCAAATGGAATCTAGTATTGAAACAGCAGCACGAAAGGCCAAAAATCCTTCACCAAATCCTTCAAACGACGAAATCTCACGTAGGCCCCTGGACGGAGTAATTCCTTCGGTTGCGAGCGAAAGCGAAAAAGCAGAGCGCCTCAAACAACGAAAGAAAATCGGTGGGACCATTGCCGGAGTTCTCGTTGGAATTTGGGCGATCCACTTTGCCTACGTTTCCTTTACTTTTGAAACCACAGATGACGCCCAAGTCGCCGCTCACACGGCGGTTCTCTCAGCGCGCGTCGGCGGCATCGTCAACGAGGTGAAAGTCGACGAAAACACGGTCGTGAAGGCTGGCGATGTTCTTGCGACGATCGATCAACGAGATTATCAAAACGCTGTGAGACAGGCCGATGGCGAACTTGGGTCACTTCAAGCTAAGCAAAGGGACGCTGAGCGAAGTTATCACCGCATGATCAAACTTTTTAAGAGCGATGCGATTTCCCAACAGGCCATGGATGACTCGGAAGAAGCCTTTAACGAAGCCACTCGACGGCTCTCTGGAGTTCAAGCTCAAGTCGATCAAGCGACCCTCAACCTCTCCTACACGGATATCAAAGCGCCTTCCGATGGAAAGATGGGAAAAAAATCTGTTGAACCCGGGATGGTCGTCTCGCCCGGACAGATGCTCTTCACTTTTGTCGATACTCGTGAACGTTGGGTCACAGCGAACTTCAAGGAAACCCAGCTTCGAAAGATGAAGATCGGACAGGAAGCCGAAATCGAAATCGATGCAGTAGCAGGCAAAACCTTTGTTGGAAAAGTCGACAGCTTTGCGCCGGGAAGCGGATCCACGTTTGCGTTGATCCCTCCAGACAACGCGACCGGAAACTACACCAAAATTGTCCAACGTATTCCCGTGAAGATCGTCTTCGACCGCGAATCCATTCGTGGATATGAAGACCGAATCGTGCCAGGAATTTCTGCAATCGCAACAGTTCGCGTTCGTTAATCTCTTAGTTAATCTCTTCTTAATCTCTGGGAATTAATAAAATGGCTGAGGAAAAAGCGACCTTAAAGCAGTGGATAGCGGTTCTTGGAGCAGTTTTAGGCGCCTTCATGGCAGTCCTCGACGTTTCGATTACGAATGCATCCCTTCAGAATATTCAAGGTGCACTGAGCGCAAGCTTGGACGAGGGGTCTTGGATTGCGACGTCCTACTTGATTGCTGAAATTATTGTCATTCCCCTCACCGGTTGGTTTGCGAGTATCTTCTCGATTCGGCGCTACCTTCTAGTGAACGCCGCACTATTCTTGTTTTTCTCCATGTGCTGCGCTTGGGCATGGAATCTTCCGTCGATGATCGTCTTCCGCGCGCTCCAAGGTGTTACCGGAGGCGTACTGATCCCGATGGCGGCAACGATTATCGTCAGCACTCTTCCGGCTTCTCAACGCGCCATCGGGCTTGCGCTCTTCGGGATTTCCGCGACATTCGCCCCTTGTATCGGCCCGACGATCGGTGGCTGGCTGACGATTAACTACAGCTGGGAATACATTTTTTATCTCAACATCATCCCAGGGATTATCTTAATGGCCGCTATCGCCTACTCGATGGACGCCAAGCCGATGCAACTTCAGCTTCTTAAGAAGGGCGACTGGTGGGGCATTGGGTTCATGGCGATCGCTCTGGGATCGCTGACTTATATTTTGGAAGAGGGAAACCGCAAGGACTGGTTCGGTTCAAACGAGATCTCCTACGCGGCGGTTGCCTGCGTGGTCGGTTTCATTTTCTTTTTTTACATCGAGTTCACCCGGAAAGAACCGTTCATCAATCTCAGATTGCTCGGGCGGCGAAACTTCGCACTCTCCAGCATCCTTTCGCTCAGTCTTGGCCTCGGGTTATACGGTTCCGTCTACATCTTGCCGCTCTATCTTGCTTCGATTCAGCACTTTGATGCCTTTCAAATTGGCAAGGTCATGATGTGGTCGGGACTTCCTCAACTCTTCATTACTCCGTTCATTCCTGCATTACTCAAGAAGTTTGATGCGCGAGGAATGCTCGTGATCGGTGTCGGTCTCTTTGCAACAAGCTGCTTTATGAACGTCTTGATGACTCACGATACGGCGGCAGACCAATTGAAAATGTCCTTGATCGTTCGCGCACTCGGACAGCCTTTCATTATGACTCCCCTCTCGACTGTCGCTTACGAGGGCATTGAGCCCAAAAATATTGGCTCGGCTTCAGGCCTTTACAATATGATGCGTAATCTCGGCGGCTCGCTCGGGATCGGAATCTTAGGATCGATCCTCACCACTCGCTATCAGCTTCACTTTAGTCGCATCGCCGAAGCGATTACTCAAATCGATATTCAAGCTCAAATGCGCATTCAGAAACTCACTCAGCTTTTCATGAGCAAAGGTTTTGGTGTTCAGATGGCGCATGATCAAGCGATCCAAGCCATCGGTGGAACGATCAATCGCGAAGCCTACGTTATGGCGTTTTCGGATTGCTTTCTCTTTATGACTCTTGCGTTTTTAATAGCCGGTACGGGGATCTTCTTCTTGAGAAAAGCAAAGCCCATGGCTGGTCCGGTGACAGACCATTAAGGAAGTTAGAGCTCAGGCCCGATATTTAAACACGGTCGAAAGAGTTCTGGCTTCACACCTGTCTCTCCGGGCTTAACTCCGGTTTCACCAGGTTTAACTCCAGTTTCACCAGGTTTCACGCCTGTCTCACCGGGCTTTACGCCTGTTTCGCCGGGTTTAAATCCACTCGAGAGACTATTACCGACATAAGAATTCAACTCGCCGTTCTTGAGTCCGTCCAGATATTGAGAGCAGTAGGGCGACAAAGTATCCGAATCAAAG
>Ga0302315_10005435_pt1 | contig 10886 bp, 3 predicted proteins | sample III_Palsa_N3_1_FD_200532 | JGI IMG/M metagenome (GOLD analysis project Ga0302315, IMG submission 200532) | Peat permafrost microbial communities from Stordalen Mire near Abisko, Sweden - III_Palsa_N3_1 | ecosystem: Environmental > Terrestrial > Soil > Palsa > Peat permafrost | place: Sweden... | reverse complement strand
ATGAAGACGGTAGGCGAGAAGCGTGAGAAGCAAAGCCGCAATGTTGCCGACCACGATCCTGCAAAGTACGACACGGATTGGTTTGGCACTCATCCGGCTGCCCCTTCGCCAACTATAGCGATTCCTCCGTAAGCAAACCGTTAAGAAGAAGCTTATGCCTTGCTAATGGCTTTCCCCATTCACTGAGAGTGTTGGTCTTTTTCCGACACATGAGGTGATTCGACATGAACATTTTTAGAGGCTTTCTTTCAAAGATTTCTGTAGTTACGGTATCGCGCACGTCTCCTACAGAGGGTACGGCGCTGTCGCGAGAACGGGGGCAAAACAAAGCCCAGTATGAATGTGCAAGGCAGGAATGTATTTCCTTGCGATCTGCCCTATTGAGCATTGTTCCTGTGATTTTCTACTGTTTATTTTTTGGTGTTGCGTCGTCCGCGCATGGACAATCAACGTTTGGAAGTGTTCGTGGAACGGTACAGGATTCGACCGGTGCGGCAATCCCAGGCACGCAACTTGTCTTGCATAGCGTTGATGAAAATAACGATCGCACCTTTACGACGGACTCTTCCGGAGACTTTCTCTTCGAGAATGTGAAGGCTGGCAAGTACAGCCTGAAGGCACATCATGAAGGATTTGCGGATACAGTTACTTCCGGGATTGCTGTTGAAGCTCGTCAGGACTTGAGACTTGCCGCTACGCTCAAGGTCGCTGAACAGACTACGACGGTGGAAGTGTCCGCAGGGGCTGATCAGATCAATACGGAAAACGGTACGATCAGCGACTCGAAAACAAATATTGAAATGACGCAGCTTCCACTGAACAATCGCGCAACTACCACCAGCCCACTTGGAGCGCTTGGACTTTCTCCCAACGTGCAAACAGATAGTGCTGGCAACATCGCACTTGGTGGCGCCAGCTCTTCGATGATCAATTTCTCTGTTGATGGTATTTCGACGGCAAACGTTCGGCAGAATGGTGCTCTACAGGATGCTTATCCCTCGCAGGAGGGAATTGCGGGCGTCAAAGTAACGGCGTTCAATAACAGTGCGGAGTTCTCGCAGGTGGGCGATGTTACGTTTACCACCAAGAGCGGGACGAACGCTTACCACGGAAGTGTATTTGAGTACCTGCAGAATCAGGCACTCGATGCGTCTCCCTATGGCTTTCCCGGGAAGCTGCCTAAGAAGTTCAATACCTTTGGATTCTCTGTCTCAGGTCCAGTGACGATTCCTCATCTCTACGATGGACACAACAAGACCTTCTTCTTTGCTGACTACGAAGGCAATCGCAGGAGCACTGCCACGTTGCAGCAGTTCCTGGTGCCGTCTGCTGCTGATCGGACGGGAAACCTTAGCGATTTGCCGAACCCGAACGGCACGGCTTGCGGCATCTCGTCGCCCATCACTTCCATTAACCCCACAGCTTCCGCTCTGCTTGGTTATATTCCGCTGCCATCACAGGGACTGCCTTTGCTTGGCTGCGGTATCAACGCAGCTGGCGTTGCCGTCCAATCCAATACGCTCGGCTATAACTACGAGAACTTCCAACCGATACCTTCCAAGACAGATGGTGCAGACATACGCCTCGACCAGACGATTGGTTCAAAGCAGTCGATCTACGCGCGATTCAGCCGTAAAAATATCTCCGAGGACGTTGCCAATCCTTTTCTTCCGGATGATGTCGATTCGGTACATAACCGGAGCCTGCTGGTCTCCGACACGTACACGATTACTCCGAAATTGCTAAACGAGTTTCGCTATGGCTTTACAAACGTCACCACGAGTGTGAACTTTCCTATCCAGGGATCAACGGCGCTTGGACAACTGAACCTGACCGGAGTCAACATCAGCCAGCATCCCCTTACGCACGCATTTCCTACTTTCAACTTCAATGCCGGGACTGGTTTCAACAGCAATCTCAGCACGGGAAATATCATTGGCAGAGACAAAGCTGGCGTGACCCAGTCGAAGACCACACAGTTTAGTGATAACGTCACGTTTACGGTTGGAAAGCACTCGTTCAAAGCCGGACTTGATATTCGGCGAGTACGTTACTTCGACCTGGAGAGCTTCGCCCCAGAGTTTGCTTCGGATGACTTTGGCACTTTTGTCTTTCAGCCTACCTTCACCGGAAACTCTTTCGGAGACTTTCTTCAGGGAACTCCGACCAACGCCTACTTCGCAGTTTCAAGCCCAGATGTAGGTGGAACGGCGACACAGTACAGCTTCTTCGGCCAAGATGAATTCCAGTTGAGTAGCCGTTTGACACTCAGTTATGGCTTGCGTTGGCAGGTTCTCCCCGGCTTCCAGGAAGACGGAGGAAACCTCGCGAACTTCGATCAACGGAGGAACGCGATCGTTGTCCCGGATGCACTTGCGGGTTATCTCAAGAGTCAGAACATCACTAGCTCGAATCTTGCGTTCCAGCAGTCGTTCAATGCCTGCGCAGCTGGCACACTTTCCGGCAGCCCTATTAACAGCCAAGCTAGCCCGCTGCCTTGCACGGCCTATATAACGGCTAGCCAGGATGGTTTGCCGCAGAGTCTCCGCAATATTTATAAGCGGGACTTCCAGCCACGCGTGTCCCTCGCATATCGCCCGTTCAACGACACCAAAACAGTTGTTCGTGCAGGATTCGGGGTCTATACGATGACCAATCTGGGCCCGCTCTCGTTCAATAACAGTGGTAATCCTACGTCCAGCCTCTTTATCTATAACGGCCAGATAGCGGGATCGAGCACGCCGCAGATTGTTTTTCCTAATACTGCACCGTCAAACTTGGGGAGCGCCACGTTTGGTGGAGGCGGTCTGGATCAAGGCGTCAATCCGAACTATCGTGACCCACAATCAAACCAATGGAACGTGACGGTGGAGCGGGAGATTACTAATAGCACCGTCGTGCGCGCCAGTTATGTTGGAATGCACTCCTATCGGTTGAACATTACGGAAGATCTGAACCAGGTCGCAGCGAGTACGACTCCATACGCGAACGCGCAGTTGCCCTACCCGAACTGGGCAACATTGCTGAGTACCTTCAATGCCGGTGAAGACAACTACAAGGCTTTTGTTGTGGAAGCCACGCACCGCATGGACCATGGTCTCTACTTCAGTGCGAACTACACGCTGGCTGACAATGTGGCTGACAACCAAGGGGATGCTCCAAACGCCTTCGCCGGGGAAGTCAACTACGGACTGGCGATCACCGATCGCTTCCACATCAAGCAGGACCTGGGCAACGTTGAAGGTACACGACGGAACCGTATGCTACTGACCGGCGTTTACCAGCTTCCTTTTGGTAAGGGGAGGTCTTTTATGAACAGTGGCGGAATCGTGGATAAACTCCTTGGTGGTTGGGATCTAACAACGATCACGCTGCTGGAGTCTGGCCCCTGGCTTACGCCCACCATCAGCAGTTCCGCTGATCAGTCCAACACTAATGCGGAAGGTCGTGAGACCGTGATACGTCCAGATTTTGTCTCCAAGGACTACTATGCTGGACAATCGCGAGCGGCCTACTTCAATGTTCATGCTTTTGCGCCTACACCTCTGAACGCCGGGCGGATTGGAAATGCAGGAGTTGGGATACTGCAAGGACCGGGGACTGCTACTGTCAGCCTCGGTGTTGCGAAGCAGTTTCATATCTATGAAAGAGTGAACGGCCGATTTGAAACAACATTCACAAATGTGCTGAACCACACCAACTTTGCACCGCCTGCAACCGCAATTGACAACTCGCAGTTCGGTGCTTTGACAGCTCCACAAACTGCAGAAAACGCGGGAAACCGTACTGGACAGGCAGCGCTCAGGATAGATTTCTAAGCCAACTTCTTGTCACTTTTGGAGGGCGAGGAGGGTTCCTTCTCGCTCTTTTCTTGGTAAAAGCTGCAAACTGTCGGCCCGGATACCAGATTAGCTCGGCAACTGAACATGGCCAGTTGCAACTTCTTTTGCTTTCAGCGGTAATGGCGTTGATGGTGGTAACGATCAGCCGGATGGTATGGCGGTCGTTGTTTCGCTTTTCGGAGGCACGGTTCAAGCTCGACGGTTGAGAAACTCGTTTCTGCACCGATCAGAGTTGTGATACGCTCTGTTCACTCTCCTGACGGATGCCGGGAGATGGAACTCTTCCCGATGCGAATAAGTCGTACTCTTCTGCTTCTGGCGCTCCCTGTGGTGCTTGGCTTGGGAGTTTTGGCGCTGGTTATTGTGCGGGTTCGGCATACGCTGGAGCGGACGACGGCGAGTGTGCGGCGGGAGGGTGATGTCGCGTTCGAGATGCGCCGTCTGGGGAGCGCGGAGAACGCGGGGTTTCAAGTAGTGTCGTCGCCTGCGATGTTTCGCGATGCGGCGTTTTTTGACGGGCAGCTTTATGTGAGTGGGCCGGCGGGGCTGTTTGCTTACTCCGCCGACGGGACGTTGCGCAGGAGCTGGCGGGCGGGTACGGATTTGCCGGCGGCTCCGTTGGGAACGATGGCCGTGGGACGGTTGCGTGGGGCAAGTGCGCCGGAGTTGATGATTGCGACCGATGGTGAGGGTGTGCTGCTGCTGGATGCGGATGGTGCGGTGCGGCAGTTGCGGCCTGTAGATGAAACGGCGCGTGAGGTTACGGCGGTTTTGCCGTTGGCCACGGGTGATTTGCTGATTGGAACGCGGAGACGAGGGTTGCTGGTTTGGGATGGGCAGCGGATGAAGGTTTTTCAGCCCGGTTTGGCGAAGTTGCAAGTGACCGCATTGGCTGCCGATGCAGGGGGATTCTGGGTGGGGACTCAGGATAATGGGGTGATGCATTGGAATGCGGGGACGGCGGAGCACTTTGGGGTGAATGAGGGAATGCCCGATGTACAGGTGGAGTCGGTTGCGGTGCGGAGGAATTTGGTTTTTGTAGGGACTCCGGTGGGGGTAGAGGAGTTTGTGAACGGCAGGCCGCAGCGGGTGGTGGGTAAGGATTTATTTGTGCAGGCGCTGTTGCCGGAGCAGCATGATCTGACTGTGGCGACTATGGATGAAGGGCTTCGTACTGTGGCGCTGGATGGGCGAGTGCGGGTGAGCGGTGCGGGCGCGGTAACGGATGCGGTGCAGGCGTTTGTGGAGGGTGAGGATGCGAGCGTGTTTGCGGTATTGCGGGATCGCGTGCGGCGGCGTGAGGCAGACGGTGGGTGGGTGGATGTAGTCAGGTCAGAGCCGACGGCATTGACGGATGGGAACGTGAGCGCGCTGGGGTTTGATGCGGACGGGCGGCTGTGGGTAGGGTACTTTGATCGCGGGCTGGATATAGTGAGTGTCGACCGGACGCAGCATGTGGAGGATGGGCATGTGTTCTGCGTGAACCGGATTGCGCTTGATCCGGTGCGGCAGACGATGGCCGTGGCGACAGCGAACGGGCTGGTGTTGTTTGACCGTGAGGCCAAGCCGCGGCAGGTGATGACGCGGCGCGACGGGTTGATTGCCGATCATGTGACGGATGTGGTGTTTCGCCCGAATGGGATGACGCTGGCGACGCCGGCGGGGCTGACGTTTGTGGATGCGGGGGAGGCTCCGCAGAGTTTGTATGCGTTTGAGGGGTTGGTGAACAACCATGTTTATGCGCTAGGCGTGCAGAGTGACGGCGAAACGCTGGCCGGGACGTTGGGTGGGTTGAGCGTGCTTCAGCATGAGGCGGTGGCGCGGAATCTGACGGCGGCGAATTCCGGACTGAAACACAACTGGGTGACGGCGATTGTGTTGGACGACAGAGATGGTTGGGACGTTGGGACGTACGGAGCGGGTGTGATGCAGGTGAGCCATGACGGCATGGTGAAGGCGGTGACGCCGGAGTTTGTGGTGAATCCGAACGCGATGCTGCGCACGCGGACGCATTTGCTGGTGGGGTCGCTGAGCGATGGATTGTGGGTGGAGACGTTGGCAACGGGCAAGTGGAGTGATGTTTTGCGGGGGTTGCCGTCAAAGAACGTGACTGCGCTGGCGGAGCGTGATGGGGTGGTGTATGTAGGCACGGAGAACGGGCTGGTGAAGATCGCCGAGGGGAGCCTGGGCCAATGATGAGGCGGAGCGCAATGCGGGGGGTACTGCTGTTGGGGCTGGCTTGTTTAGCCGGCAGGTATGCGCGTGCGGATGCGGGGGTGCTGATTCCGGAGGGAGCGCAGGGGCCGGATGCGGCGGTGTTGTCGCTCGAAGAGATGCGCGTGGATGTGTTGATCGACAACGGCGATGCGCGGGTGAGGATTGTGCAAATTTTTGCGAATCATACGTCCGGTGTGCAGGAGGGGACGTACCAGTTCGCCTTGCCGGATGGGGCTACGGTGAGCGATTTTGCAGTGTGGGATGGAGCGGTGCGAATTCCGGCGGTGGTGCTGGAGCGGAAGCGGGCGGAAGAAGTGTATGACCAGGCTAAGATGCAGGCGATCGACCCCGGTTTGCTGGAGATGGGCGAGCGGACCGATGATCCGACGACTACTTCTCTGTTCACGGCGAAGATTGTGCCGATTCCGGCGTATGGAACCAAGCGGCTGGAGTTGGAGTATCACCAGCGGTTGGCGGTGAACGACTGGAAGCAGATATTCTTGCTGCCGCTTAAGCCGGATGCGTATCAGAAGCAGAAGGCTAAGCGGTTTTCGCTGCGGTTCGAGGTGAAGTCGGCGCATGCTTTGCAGAATTTTGAGTTGGTTTCGAAGCTGTTTCCGCTAACGATGACGGAAGCGGATGCGCATCATGACGTGGGGAGCTTTGAGGCGCGGGACTTTTCGTTGGATGAAGACTTCGTTGCGCGGTGGAAGGTGAACGCTGCGGAGGAGGATACGCTGGACGTGATTGCGTATCGCAGCCCGCATGTGGCGTTGCCGCAGGCGGATGAGACAAAGCCTGTTCGGGCAACGACTCCGGAGCCGGGTTTCTTCGAGGCGGATATTTTGGTGGGCGAGGGCAAGGCTGCTGGTACGGCGGGGGATGGCGGCCCACCGCGGACGGTGGTGGTGTTGTTCGACAACTCGCTTTCGATGCAGTGGGAGAAGTTGGAGCGAAGCTATGCGGCGTTGGAAGGTGTGCTGAATAAGTTGCGTCCGGTGGATCGGTTCAATGTGCTGGTGTTCAACCAGGATGTGACACCGTGGAAGCCCGCGCCGGTGGCGGCGAATGCCGCTGCGGTAAGCGCGGCACGGGAGATGGTTCGGGGTAGCCGGTTGCGTGGAGGCACGGACTTGGGGAAGGCGATGTTGACCGGGCTGGCGCAGTGCGATGCGGAGAACTCGGTGCTGGTGGTGTTGACGGATGGGGGATCCGATCGTGGGGCGAGTGTGCTGCCAAGGAAGATCGCGGCGGCGTATGCGAAGGCTTGGAAAGATGCGGCGCATAAGCCGAAGACGGATATTTTTGCGGTGGGTGACGATGCAAACGTCGACCTGCTGACACTGCTGGCACGCAACGATGGCGTGATGGAGCATGTACTTTCGACCGAGCCGGTGGACTACAAGCTGGAGGCGTTTTTGAGCAAGCTGACGCGAAGTCCGGTGGCAGGGCTAGGGTTGCAGGCGAACGGTACTCAGATGGTGTATCCGCTGGAGGAGAGCGTGTTTACGCGGTCTCTGGCTACGTGGGTAGGGACGTATGACAAGCCGCTGAAGGATGTGGCGTTTACGGCGAGCGGTCGACGCGATGGTGCGGCGTTTGCGGTGAAGGCGACGGTTGCGTTGCCGGATGTAGCAGAAGAGCATACACAGTTGCCGAGGCTGTGGGCGCAGGCGCGGGTGCATGCGTTGCTGGAACAGATTGCTGCCGATGGCGAAACTCGTGCGGCGGTGGATGAGGTGATTCGGCTATCGCGGAAGTACAAGTTTGTAACGCCGTATACGTCGTTTCTGGCGGTGCCTCGGTCGTTGTTGAGGCCCAGGGTGATTCGTCCGGGAGATCCGGTATTGCGGGTTCGGACCGATGATGCGATTGATAGCGTGATTGCTCTGTTTCCGTTTGGACTGACGAAACCGCTGCGGCATCTGCCAGATGAAGATACGCAGGGCAATGAAGGCGGCAGGATGTGGGAGACCCGTTTCCTCGCTCCGCCGGAGATGAAGGATGGGACGTATAGCGTGCGGCTGATCCTGCGCGATGTGAAGGGCAATACGTATCGCGAAGAGAAGAGCTTTGTGATCGCGAGCACGCCACCGGCGGTGAAGGTGCTGCTGGGGAATAAGGAACTGCATCGCGGTGAGGCGGTGACGATCAAGGCGACGGCGAGCCAGAGTACACGGACGCTGATGGCGAGGTTGAGTGGGCCGGGGTTTGATTCGATGCCGGTGACACTGCGATGGAATAGTGCCGCAGGCGCGAATACGGGTGTGCTGGAAGTTCCGGAGGATATGCCGATTGGGCACTACGTGCTTTCGGTGACGGCGGAAGATATTGCTCACAACATGGGCAGCGAGGAGGTGCAGGTGGATGTGGTCCCGTGACGATGTGCGGAAGAGCTTGCAGGTTTCTCGAGGGCTGCCGCTGGCGGCTGGGTTGCTGTGTGTTGTGCTGGGTGCGCGGGCGGAGCTGCCGGAGTTTCTACAGCATGTAGTGGGGGCAAGCAACGTTGAAGCGGCATTGTTTCGGGTGATGGAGTTGCCGGGAGTGAAGGCGTTGTATCCGCGTCCACCGAAGGAGGCGCAGGCTGAGTTGCAGCGTTTGCTGGCGCAGGATGCACGGCAGGCAGAGCTTTATCGGCTGAAGGCGCTGGAGGATGAAAAGGCTCTGGACTTTAGCGCTGCTGAAACTGATTGGAAGGCGTATGTTTCGCACGGGAATGATCCGGTGGAGGCGAAACTGCAGCTTGCTGGGTTCTATCAGCGGCGGTTGCAGGGGGCGGATGAGGTTCGAGTGTTGATGGAGGTTGGAGCTTCGCCGGCGACGAAGGATGAGGCGTTTGTCGAGGCGGATAAGCAGAGGAGTTGGTCGGCGTTTGCGCGGGTGATCGTGGCGGCGAAAGATGATGCGATGGAAGCCGGGGTTTCGCAGCGAGCGTATGAGGCTTGGTTGGCGCGGTACCCAAAGGAGAGCTCGGCCTATGTGAACTACTTCAACTGGTTGATGGCGGCGAAGCAGTATGATGCCGCAGCAGCGTTGATTGCGCGGTATCAGCTGACGTTCCCTGCAGATGCTGTGTTTCCGGTGAAAGCGACGGCGCTGGTGGAACTGCGGCGTGGGAGTGTGGAGAAGGCGCTGGCGGTTTACGATGCGAGCTTTCAGCCGCTGTGGCCGCAGGAGTTGTTAGACAGCTACTACGGGTTGCTGGCTGAGACACATGAGCAGCGCAGTTTTGTGGGGGCGGTGAGGGCACGGCTGGAAAAGAATCCGGAGGATTTCGATGCGGTGTGCCGATTGTACTTCTATCAGAAGCAATGGGGACGCGGTGATGCGGCGCAAGCTGCAGTGGATCAGTTTCGGTTGGGTAAAGATGGTAGAAAATCGGCGTGGAGTGCTCAGGAACTTTATACGCTGATGATGTTGATGGAGCGTGGCGGCGTGTGGCCCGAAGCGGCGCGGTATGCGTTTGCTCTGTATAGCTTGCCGGGTGCGGCGACGGTGGATGGTCGTGATGCACAAGAGACTGGGTTAGCTGCGATGGTGGAGATTTTGCTGAACGCTCCGGATCAGCCGTTGATGCTGGGGGCGCACAATCTTTCGATGTACAGCGATATTGCGACGATGGATCAGGGGCCGGGGTATTGGAATGGTGTGTTGTCGCTTTGGATGAACTCGAGCTCTCCGTCATCTGAGTATCACGAGGAAGAGGTGAAGGCGCAGCCGTACTTCCATCGCGCGAAGGCGGCTGAGTTATTGCAGATGCTGGATGCGAAGTTTCCGCAGGCTGATGCGAGAGCAATGCTGCATGCGAGGCTAATCGCAGTGTATTCGGAGTATGGCGAGAACGCGCAGGTGGTGCAGGCGGGGGAGACGTATCTACAACAGTTTCCGCATGGATCCGAGCGTGTGGATGTGGCGATGCAGATGTCCGATGCTTATGCACGCGAAAACGATGCGAAGGACGAGTTTGCGTTGTACGACCGCATGCTGACAGAGCTCGGTACGAAGACGGAGGGGATGCCGCTAACGGCTGTTGCAGCTTTGAAGCTTGAGGACACTGCCAAGCTGTCGGAGGATATGGCGGCTCCTGCAGTCGAGGCGTATGCCGAGCCTGGCGAGCAGGCGACTGCTCCGAAGAGTGATGCATTTGAAGTGACGGCCATGCCGAGCGTAGTGCATATCGACGGGGCGGTGGAGTATAGCCAGGTGCTGGAGCGGTATCTTGGCAGATTGGTAATGGTGGGGCAGATGCAAGCGGCGCTTGCTGTGTTGCGTAAGGAGCTCGACCGGAATCCGAACGATCCACTGTTGTATGAGAGGCTGGCGCAGTTTCTGGAGCAGAACAAGTTGGATGCGCAGCAAGAAGAGGTCTATAGGGCTGCAATGGCGCGGTTTGCCGACAAAGGCTGGTATGACAAGCTGGCGCGGTTCTATTTGAGGGAGAAGCGCAATGATGCGTATGCCGATCTGACGCGGGAGGTGACTAAGACGTTTGAAGGAACGGAGTTGGAAAACTACTTTCGCAATGCGGGTGGCGTGGGGCCGCAGATGTCGTTGCAGTTGAATTTGTATGCGGCACAGAGGTTTCCGCACGACCTGGTATTTGTGCGGAATCTGCTGGAGCTATATAGCGTGAAACCGACACGCGATGAGATAGCGAAGCTTGCGTTGCTTAGGACGCACTGGTGGGAGTCTGATGATCTGCAAAGGGAGTTCTTCTCTACTCTGAGCCGCACGGATGCGCTGGCTGCGGAGTTGCAGCAGTTGCAGGGGACCGATGCTCGGCTTGATCCAGCGGCGGGTCGTGAACTGGCTGAGGTGCAGATGTGG
>Ga0302315_10005429_pt1 | contig 10891 bp, 7 predicted proteins | sample III_Palsa_N3_1_FD_200532 | JGI IMG/M metagenome (GOLD analysis project Ga0302315, IMG submission 200532) | Peat permafrost microbial communities from Stordalen Mire near Abisko, Sweden - III_Palsa_N3_1 | ecosystem: Environmental > Terrestrial > Soil > Palsa > Peat permafrost | place: Sweden... | reverse complement strand
CCGGCAAGAATCCCGTGACGGCCGTCGACGGCATCGACCTCCACGTCCCTGCTGGATTGATCTACGGCTTGCTTGGCCCCAACGGTGCCGGCAAGACCACCACCATCTCCATCGCCACCACCCGCGCCATTCCAACCGCCGGCTCCGTCAAAATCGCCGGCATCGACGTCGTCGCTCACCCCGCCCTCGCCCGCTGCGTCATCGGCGTGGTCCCCCAATACAACACCCTCGATCGTTCCTGCACCGTCTCAGAAAACATCTACTTCCATTGCCGATACTTCGGCATGACCAAGGAAGTCGCCGCGCAGCGCACCGCCCAGCTCCTCGATCAGTTTCGCCTCAGCGACCGCGCCGCCGCATACCCTCAGGCCCTCAGCGGCGGCCTCGCCCAGCGCCTCCAGATCGCCCGCGCCATCGCCCACCATCCCAAGGTCCTCTTCCTCGATGAGCCCAGCGCCGGCCTCGATCCCCAGAGCCGCATCGCCATGTGGGATGCCGTCCAGGCCCTCCGCGCAGAAGGCATCACCGTCGTCCTCACCACCCACTACATGGAAGAGGCCGACGAACTCTGCGACCGCCTCGCCATCATCGACCACGGAAAAATTCTCATCGAAGACACCCCCGCCGCTCTCAAAGCCAGCGTTGGCGGCGACATCATCTACGACCTCCGCATGCGCGGCGTGCGCGATAGCGGCAATCTCGAAAGAGAGCTCGCCACCATCGACGGCGTCACCCGCGTCGAAGTCATCGAGGGCGGCCTCCGCGTCCTCGCCCGCGTGCAGGACGGCCTCCTCGCCAAGGTAGTCACCAACGCCAATACCTACGGCTTACGCGACGTCACCACCACCGAGCCCAGTCTTGAAACCGTCTTCATCCGCCTTACCGGCAGAGATCTTCGCGAATAGCATGCAGAAGGAATCGATCATGACTGAAGCCGCGGCGCGTAGCAACGACACAAAAATTGTGGTCTACACGCGCGCTTTTCTCGGCTTGATGCAGCGCGACTTCCGCGTCCTCACACGCGAAATCGTCCCCTTCCTCATCCGCATCGCCATGAATCCGCTGCTCTTCCTCTTCGTCTTCACCTTCGTTATGCCCCACATGAGCGGTGGCGCCAGCTTGAGCCCCACTGCCGGCATGGCAGCCGCAGGCGGAGGCGGTTTCGGCACCGTCCTTCTTCCCGGCCTCATGGCCGTCGCCATCATGTTCTCCGGCATCGCCGCCGTCGCCCTGCCCCTCGCGCAGGAGTTCGGTGTCACCCGCGAAATCGACGACCGCGTCATGTGCCCCCTCCCCATCGGCGCCGTCGCCATCGAGAAGATCGTCTTCTCCGCCATCCAAAGCGTCTTCGCCGCCGCCGTGGTCTTCCCCCTGGCCTACTACATCCCCAGCACACCGGTCCTCGCGCACGTCTCCAACTGGTGGTTTTTTATCGCCGTCATGGTCCTCGCCAGCTTGCTCGCCGGAGCGCTCGGTCTCACCATCGGCACGTACGTCCAACCCAAGCAGATCGGCCTCATCTTCGGCGTGGTCATCATGCCCATCACCTTCCTCGGCTGCATCTATTACCCCTGGGCCGCGCTCACCAACATTCGTTGGCTCCAGATAGGCGTCCTCCTCAACCCCATCGTCTACATCAGCGAAGGCCTGCGCGCCGCCCTCACGCCCACCATCGGTCACATGCCCGACGCCAACATCCTCGCCATGCTGCTCTTCTTCCTAGTCCTGCTTACGCTGATAGGTCTCCGCGGCTTCGCCAACCGCGTCGTCAGCTGACCACGAGTTCCAACAGGATTAGCAAGTCACGAGCTTCAACAGGATTAGCAGTGGGCTTCAGCCCACTGAATCAGCCTCCGCCGAAGAAGGGGCTTTAGCCCTGGCCTTCCCCGCGCCCCGCCTCATCTTCGCCGCCAGGTCCTTCGCGATCAAATCCCCATGGAACCGCCCGTTCTCAATAAAGATTTCATTCGTCCGTTCCCCCGCCACCACCACGCCCGCCAAATAAATTCCCGCCACATTCGACTCATGCGTCCCGGGATCGCACACCGGGCAGCGCGCATTCTTATCATCCAGCTTCACCCCTAGCGCCTCGATAAACGAAAAGTCCGGATGGTATCCCGTCAGCGCAAACACAAACTGGTTAGGAATCACCTTCGGCCCACCCGGCGTCAGCAACGTCACCGCGTCCTCGGTAACCTCGCTCACCTCGGTTCGAAAATGCGCGACAATCTCCCCATTCTTAATCCGGTTTTCAATATCCGGCTTAATCCAGTACTTAATATGCCGATGCAACTCCGCACCCCGATGCACCAGCGTCACCTTGGCTCCATGCCGCCACAGATCCAGCGCCGCAATCGCAGCCGAGTTCTTGCCGCCAATCACCACCACATCCTGCGCGTAGTAAGGGTGCGGCTCATGATAGTAATGCTTCACCTTCGGCAAACTCTCACCCGGAATATTCAGGTAATTCGGCAGGTCGTAATAGCCCGTCGACACAATCAGCTTCCGCGCCCTGTGCGTCAGCTTGCGCCCAAACTTGTCCGCCGTATGAACGACAAACGCTCCATCTGAGCCCGTCACCTGCTCCACCTTTTCGTACTGCCTCACATCCAGCTTGTAATACTCCGCAACCTTCCGGTAATACTCCAACGCTTCCGATCGCGTAGGCTTCTGGTTCGGCGACGAGAACGGCATATCCCCAATCTCCAACAGCTCCGGCGTCGTGAAGAACGTCATATGCGCCGGATAATGAAACAACGAATTCGTCAGGCAGCCCTTATCCACCAGCACCACGCTCAACCCAATCCTCTGCGCAGCAATAGCGCACGCCAACCCCGTCGGCCCCGCCCCGATCACAAGAACATCATGCTCGCTCATGCCTTCATCCATACTCCGATTGTACGGATGCTCCAGCCCTCCCCCACGATGCAGGCCGTTGCCTTTGCCTTTCTTTCTGTCATTCCCTCTGGGAATCTGCTTCTGCACTCCCTCATCGCCATTCACGCCGCGCGCTGAAAGGGTAAAGTTACCCCATGGGGAAGCCCGCTAGTTCACAGCGATCCGCAATCGGTCTCAACAGCGAGGCCACCGCTTGAAGTCCTTCCTCCCCCTCGCAGCCGCTCTCCTCTTCCAGGCTGGCACCTTGCCATCCATCAGCACCGCGCCCGCTCCGTTCGCCGACCCGCAACACCTCCTCTACGTCCGCACCCTCACCCTCCCGCCCAACGCCTCAGGCATCGCCTGCACCATCCTTGACGCCAGCGTCTACGCCCACACCGCCAGCTCCTCAGCCGACGACCTCCGCGTCTTCCGCGCCGCCCCCCACACCAGGCCTCAGGAGATCCCCTTCGCCGTCAGCTACAGCGAAGCCCAGCCCACCGACGCCCAAACCGCCACCGTCCACAACCTCACCGCACACAACGGCACTCTCTCCTTCGATCTCGACATGCCCGCGCGCCCCTACACGGAAGTCGACCTCGACCTCGCCGCGCACAACTTCCTCGCCACCGCCGAGGTCTCCGGCTCCAACAGCGGCCCCAACAAATCTCTCGGCACCTTCACCCTCTTCGATCTCACCCAGCGCCGTCTCGCCCGTTCCACTTCGCTCGCCCTGCAGGAATCCACCTTCCCTCATCTGCACATCCTCCTCCACCTCCGCACCCTCGACGGCAAGCCCTTTCCGCATCCAGATCCCGCCACCATCCAGGGAGCAACCGTTCCCGCCAGCCGCGAAGCCCAAACCCTCTACACCCCCGTCGCCTCGGCCTACAACACCGTCACCCAGCAAAACGCATCCTCCATCGCCGAGCTCGACATCCCCGCCCACCTCCCCGTCGAGCGCGTACAGTTCCTCCTCGATCCCACCTACAAATCCGACTTCCTGCGCAACGTCTCCATCACCGCCGACGCCAACACCCATCAGCCCGATCAGCCGCAAGAGGTCATCGCCGGCCAGATCTCCCGCGTCACCCGCCCCGCCGACCCCGTCACCACAACCCCCGCCATCAACTTCACCAACCTCTCATTCCCCGCCGTCATGGCGTCCAACCTTCACGACCCCGCCACCGTCCACATCGCCGTCAAGAACGCAGACCAGCCGCCGCTCCCCATCCGCGCCGTCCAATTACAAATGCGCCAGCGCACCCTCTGCTTCGACGCTGTCCCCAACGCCACCTACGCCCTCCGCTATGGTGACAACGACCTTCGCGCATCCGTCTATGACCTGGGGGATCTTGCCACCTTGCCAGCCAGGCCGATCATCGCAACCTTAGGACCGGAGCAGCTCAACACCGGCTACATCCAGCGTCACGTTGCCAGCACGTACGACCAGCGCAACCCCAACCTCTTCTGGATCGCCCTGCTGGCCGTGATCGCAGTCCTGGGATCATTCGTCAGCCGACACGCCATGCGGCAGGGAAGGCGCAGGTAGAACTTGAAGCTCAACGCTCGCCACAGCACAACAACCGCAGCCATCCTCCTCTCCACACTCATCGCAACCTGCGCTGCGCAGAAGCCCATTCCGTCCGGGCTGCTCCCGGCGCACAAGGCGCTCGAGGACAAGCACTATCAGCAAGCCGAAGATCTCTTCGCGGAATACCTGAAAACCCATCCCGCTAACATCGACGCCGAAGAAGGCATCGGCGACGCCAAGCTAGGCCTCCACCAATACGAAGCCGCCGAACTCCAGTACCGCGCCGTCGTCGCCGCGCAGCCAGAGTTCTGGCTCGCCCACAAAAACCTCGTCATCGTCGAAGCCGCCCTCGGCCGCTGGGATGAGTTTGACCGCGAGCGCGCCGTCCTCCGCAGTGCCCGCCAGCGCGGCGCCCCCGGCATCAGTACCCGCGAGAGCGATGTCATCGACGCCTTCGACCTGAACGGTCAACACTGGATCGTCCGCGAATACTACGAGCCCGCCGGCCGCTCCCTCACCCGCTACAACTTCGAATCCTTCGGCCCCGATGGCCGCGTCCGCGAGTACGTCTCGCTCGAATCGGCAACCGCCGCCCGCAACGCCCTCAACCCCCACACCGACGTCCTCATCGGCGCCACTCCCCGCTCCGAGCCCGTCATCAAAGACTTCGCCCTCAACTTCTACACCGGCAAGTCCCACGGCACCATCAAGCTCTACCCCAAAGGCGAACCCCGCTACGAGCACGTCCGCGCCGACCTGATCCACTGGCTCCTCGCCCGGCCCACCCCCGCCGCAAAGTAACCGCCCCCAAGCCGGGTGCCCCATCTTCGGCGCGCACTTTGCGCCTAAGGTGGGCTATCGCCCAACGCGCGACCGCCCCCGCCCATGTCAAACCATCCCCAAACCCGCCGCCAAGCAAAGCCTGTCAAGCCCCCAAGCCTTCACGATATGACCCAAACCCCTATCAACACTGGCGATAAATCTTTTCAAAACCTGGCATAGTTACCCCCTCCAACTAGGTACAATTAAAGAAGGGCATCTCCCAACCTCTAGACCAAGGGCCAACGGCCGACATATACCCCATGGCGTCGAAGGCCCCTCCCGTAAAGTCTTTGAATGGACTACTTTACCCGTAACCCCTGTGGTTGCCCTACTTTACAGGGCAGAGGCCCTCACAGCAGGGGGGATACTTTGCCACCTAACCCGTGTGCACAGACAACTTTACCGGAAAAACCCCTCAAGGAGGGGGGGAGGGGGTACCCTACCGCAACGTAGCATCCACTTCGGCAAAGTAGCTAGGCGACTTCAGAATCTCGCGAGGCTTCGATCCGTCTGCCGGCCCGACCAACCCATCGCGCTCCATCATGTCGATCAGATGTGCCGCGCGTCCATAACCAATCCGCAGCCGCCGCTGCAGCAGGGAAGTAGAGGCCTTGCCAAACTCGAACACCAGCCGCACAGCATCATCGAACAGCGCGTCATCTTCCTGGCTATCCTCCGCGCCGCCAGCATCGCCGCTCTTTTCGTCCTTCGGCCCCTCGAGGAAGCCATGCACATACTCGGCCTCGCCCTGCGCCTTCCAGAACGCCGTAACCGCGGCAATCTCTTTCTCCGTAACGAACGGCGCATGCACGCGCTGCAGCCGCGAAGTTCCCGGAGGCAAAAACAACATGTCGCCGCGACCCAATAAACTCTCGGCACCATTCGAATCAATGATCGTCCGCGAATCCACCTTCGTCGCCAGCCGGAAGCTCATCCGCGTAGGCACGTTCGCCTTGATCAACCCCGTAATGACATCGACGGAAGGCCGCTGCGTAGCCAGCACTAAGTGAATGCCAACCGCGCGCGCCATCTGCGCCAGCCGCGTAATCGCCTCTTCAACGTTGGCCCGATCGAGCATCATCAAATCGGCCAGCTCGTCGATAATGATCATGATGTATGGCAACGGTTCCTGGTTCACGTCCTCAAACAAATACTCGCTGCCATTCTCAAACAGCTTGTTGAACTGGTCGATGTTCCGTACGTGGTTCGCCGCCAGCAGCTTCAACCGCCGCTCCATCTCGCGAACCGCATTGCGCAGCGCATTCGCCGCCAGCTTCGCCTCGGTAATGATCGGCGTAAACAAATGCGGAATGCCCTCATACATCCCAAGCTCAACGCGCTTCGGATCCACCAAAATCATGCGCACCTGTTCAGGCGTCGACTTGAACAGCACGCTCATAATCATCGCGTTGATCGCGACCGACTTACCCGAACCCGTCGAGCCCGCAATCAGCACATGCGGCATGCTGGCCAAATCGCCAATCACAATCCGTCCGCTGATGTCCTTGCCCAGCGCGATCGCCAGCTTGCTCTTGCTCGCTGCAAAGCTCTCGCACTCCACCACATCCCGCAGCCAGATCGTCTCGCGCTCATGGTTCGGTACCTGGATTCCGACAGTCGACTTGCCCGGCATCCGCTCAATCAGGATTGACTCCGCAGCCATCGCCAGGCACAGGTCATCTGCCAGTCCCGTCACGCGCGAATACTTCACGCCGGCATCCGGACGAAACTCAAACGTCGTCACCACGGGCCCGGGATTGATCTGCTCCACGTTGCCATCCACGCCAAACTCGCCGCACTTCTCCACCAGCATCCGAGCCTCTTCGCGCAGCTCATTCTCCCGCACCTGCGCATGCTCTTCCGACTTGAACAGAAGCGAACTCGGCGGCAACTTATACCCGCGCACCGACTTCGGCACGATCGCCACAGCCTGCATATCCGCATCCGCCCGCTTCCCGAACGCAATATTCTGAGCCGCAATGTCCTGCATCGGCGAAGGCATCGGCGGCAACTCCACCGCCTTCGGCATCCGCGCCGGCGGAGGCTCTGGCATCGCCACATGCGAAGCCTTCGGCATCGACAAAATCGGCGCCGGCGTCCGCCTCTCCGGCGCATCCAGCCAGCCATCATCTTCCGCGGTTTCAGACGCTCCCTCCGCCTCCGCAAACGGCAACACCTCCGTCGGCGCATTCCGCAGCGGAGCCGCCGCCGCCGCCAATTGCGCAGCATACGGTGCCGCCGCCGCCGCCGCGACATGCAGCCCAGTCATCGGAGCTGCGTCCACCAGCGTCCGCGGCATCGTCTGCCACACCGACGCCGGCTCCCCGCTCATCCCAGGCGTCTGCCCAACGCTCGTTTCATCGTCCTCTTCCTGCCGACGCTTGCGCCGCCCAAACCATCCGAAGAAGCTCGAGAGCAACGTGCCATTCCGAGCCGTCTCATCGCCTTCGTTCGCCTCCTGCTTGCGCGCCGCAGCCGCCGCGATCTCGCGCTTGGACGCAAACGCCTCGTCGAACTCATCCTCTTCCGCACCGCGCCGCTTGCTCTTCCAAGCTGCGTACCGATCGCTCAACCGCTGCAGGAACCCAAAGTGCGCCGTAAACCAAGCGCCCGCATTTGCCAACAAAAACGACGTCGTCAGGTACAGCGACAGCGCCACCATCAGCCCGCAGATGATCATCGCGCCCGGATAATTCACAAAGTGAATCAGCCCACCCGCCAGGATCGAGCCTTCAACGCCAGCAATCGGCAGCGCATGCCGCCACAGCATCTCGCCCGGCATCATCGAGATCAGCGCCGGCGCAAAGATCAGCCACAGCCCAATCCCCACCAGCTTCATCTTCGTCGACCCCACCCGCTGCGACCTCATCCACGACACGCCAATCCGTATCATCGCCAACGGCACAAAGAAGATAGCGATCCCCACCGTCTGCAACAGCAGGTCAGCAACGTACGCCCCAACCAGCCCCGTCCAGTTGTGCGCCAGCCGCCCGCCCGCACCTCCGCCCACCGTGTTGAACGATGGATCGGACGGCGTATAGCTGACCATGGCAAGGAGAAGTAAGCCGGCAGCAACCAGCACAATCAAGCCGAGCATCTCGTTCAAACGACGGCTCCGGGTTGGCGAGTAGATAAGTCTCTGGGGCTTCATAGGGGTTTGCGGACACGGTCGAGCCAATCACCAGCGGGTCGTGCCGCGCGGGCGCTTTGCTGCGAATGACCGAACAACCAGAGCAAATTTATTGTTCCATAGCGCGCCGTGCGGTGCGCAACCTCACAAAGTGGAACCACACTGGTGACCTCCTCCAACCCCCCATAAGTGCCCCATCAAGATTCCCGGAAACCGATTTTCCCCTGCCGGTCAACGCAGGCGGCCCGTTCGTGCATCTAGTGATAAGTCGGGGTGAGTGAGCATTGCGGCGAACTTGAACCTCAGACACCTAGGGTGGGGGAGCAGGATTTTCGCGATTTCTCCCGCTTGCCGCCGATGTAGGAGAATCGCACCCAATCGGTGGACCCCACCCGCGCAAACCCCATGGCCATTGGCCAGGAAGGAATTTATGTCAACCAACACTGTGGACGGATCGACTAAGAACAAAGAGATGGAGACTGTTCTCCTCGACCTCATCAAGACCCTCGAGGACAGCCAAAAAGGCTTTGCCGATATTGGCGATCACCTCAAAGACATCTCCCTCAAGCGCTTCTTCCTGGCCGAGAGCCTCAAGCGCGCCAACTTCCGCGCCGAGCTTGAAAACGAACTGCACCGCGCCGGCATGGCCGACGTCAAGGAATCCGGCACCGTCTCCGGCGCAATCCACCGCACCTGGGGCGACCTCAAAGCGAAACTTGGTGCCGGCGATCATGGCCTGCTCGAGACCGCGGAACAAGGCGAGGACGAAGCCAAGAAGGCCTACGCGAAAGCTCTCGATCACGACCTCCCTCTGCCCATCCGCGAACTCCTCGTCGAGCAGCAGGAGCAAGTCCTCGCCTCGCATGACTTCGTCAAAGCCGGCCGCGACGCCTCTGCCACCAAGTAGCGCTCACGGAGTAAACCATACGGCTAGGACGCCTCTTCATGGCCGCACTGTATATAGCAGCAGGCGCGGGTCACCTCATCGTGACCCGCGCCTGCTTGGAAAGTCCCGCCGCTTAATATCCGCCGCTCAATACCCCAGGTGGTACAGATAAAACACCACGCATGACGCCACCAAACAATAAATCCCAAACAGATACCATCGCCCATGCTCCAGCCACGAGCTAAGCCAGCGCAGCGCAGCCAACCCTGCAAAGAACGACAACACCATCCCCAGCATCGCTGCCACCACGCTTCCATGCAAGTCCAGCGGCAGTCCCGCAAGATCCGCAGCATGCTTCGCCTTCAGCAGCCGCTCCGCCTCGCGCGCAATCGCCAGCGGCGTAAGGATCACCGCCAGCGCAAAGCTGAACCGCTCCGCCCGCTGCCGATTCGCCCCTGCCAGTAGCCCCGTCGAAATCGTAGCGCCCGACCGCGAGAATCCGCGGAAGGGAAGGCACAATCCCTGGATCGCTCCCATCCATCCAGCCTGCCCGAACGTCACGTTATCGCCGCTCAGCACAATCGAGCGCTCGTAGTCAGGCCGCCCCGTCGCTGCACTCCTCGCAGCCCCGCGCTCCCTCAGCCCCGCAATCAAAATCAACACACCTGCCGCCAGCAGCGCAGGCGCAATCAGATCCAGTCGCGAGAACAGCATCTCGATCTCGCCCTTCGAATGCCCCTTGAACGCGGTCCGCTCAATAATCGCAATCAGCGGATAGCCCACCACTCCGGTCAGCACCGTCGCCCACGCCGCCCGCACGAAAAAGCGATTCATCGCGTGCGCAGTTGTGAAATACGCCTGCTTCCACTGCGACCAGAAATAAAACATCACCGCGAACATAGTCCCGGTATGCAGCATCACCAGCACCAGCGTCATCTGCGGCGACGAAGGGTCCAATCCCAACAGCTTTTCCGCCACCACCACATGCGCCGAGCTCGACACCGGCAACAATTCCGCGAGGCCCTGCACGATGGCCAAAATCAATACTTTGAGCAAAGAAGGCATAGGCTCAATTTTACCCTGCCAGCCTCGCGCTTGAATCTGCAATCAACCCCCGGCATCTTAACAACTCATGAAGACCATCGCGCTCGAAGAACACTTCGTCACCTCCGATTTCCTCAAGGCCACCGGCGCCTACGGTCACTCTGTCCCCGAGCCAATGCGCGCCATCAGCAGCAAACTCCTCGACCTCGGCGAAGGCCGCATGGCCGCCATGGACGAAGCCGGCATCACCCTCCAGGTCCTCTCGCTCGCCGCCCTCGGCATCGAGAATCTCTCCCCCGCCAACCAAACCGCCGTCTTCCACGACGTCAACGATGAACTCGCCGCCGCCGTCCGTGCCCACCCCGATCGCTTCGCCGCCTTCGCCACCCCAGCCCTCAAAGAACCCACCGCCGCCGTCAAAGAACTCGAGCGCTGCGTCCATGACCTCGGCTTCAAGGGCCTCTTCGTCAACGGCACCACCGACGGCAAATTCCTCGACGCCCCCGAGTTCTTCCCCATCCTCGAAGCCGCCGCCGCCCTCAACGTTCCGCTCTATCTCCATCCCGCACCACCACCCGCCGCCGTGCAGACCGCCTAC